>Ga0207421_10004104_pt1 | contig 17040 bp, 20 predicted proteins | sample SodLakKL_010_SED_4_FD_187542 | JGI IMG/M metagenome (GOLD analysis project Ga0207421, IMG submission 187542) | Alkaline sediment microbial communities from Lake Tanatar, Kulunda Steppe, Russia - 8KL_010_SED (SPAdes) (version 2) | ecosystem: Environmental > Aquatic > Non-marine Saline and... | reverse complement strand
CTGATTCTTCACCATCATTATCTTTTTCTAAATTTTCACCTTCATCATCTTTTTGTTTATTTCCAGTTTTATTTTCAAATCTAAATTTGTTTGTATTAATAGATAATTCTGTTTTCATTTTATTATTTTTTTTCAATTTTAATAATTCTTCATAAATGTGTTCTAAAGAATCTGATACATTAAAATTTAATCCATATTTTTCACGATATTTATCATCTTTAAATATAAATAAACTACTATCATTAGTTAATTCAATTATATTACTATTCATATCATTATCTCTTGCAGTTTCTTTCTGCAAGGTATAACACATATTATCAACTACGATATCACCCGCTATATTGGCAATATCTTTATAATCAAATTTTCTGAACCTTTTCGGATGGTCTAATATTGTATGTAGCAATTCATGCATTGCCACATAACAAATATGACTTTGTTTAAATTTACTTAAATTCTTTACATAAAAATGAATAGTTTCTTTATCCTTAACATACGCAAAAACAGGATTAGAATCAATATCCCATTCTGGAGTATAAATAAAAAATTTGTTCATTGTATAAAAATTAATTCCTAATAAATTAAGATACTTATTATTCAGCATTAATTTGTTAGCATTTTCTAAACAGTCTTTAACGTGTTTTTTAGATTTCTGATAATTTTCTTGTTCTTTTAATTTAGCCCATTCTCTATAATTCTCATGAGAATGGCCATCTATAATATTTTGCAGATATGCCTTTTTCCTCCATTTTTTAAATTCTTTTTTATTTTTCCTAGGACTATATGTGTTACTTCCCATTTATCCTCCTCATTCTACGTTATCATGTGTTATATCTTTATTTTCTCTTATAGTCTTAGCATATTCCTCATTTGGAATTTTATGGTATAACATTCTTTCAAAGAGTTTCGGACCGCCATCAAAGTTATATTTCTCATTTTTAGGTTTCTTACATAATTCAATAAACAATTTGTATACAATTTCATTATTAACTTTCTTCAAATAATCTAAAACTACGAATAAGTTTCTTGTGTATGTATCAAACATTTTAGAAAACTCTTTGTATGATTTTTCTATTTGTTTATTAGTTTTGTTTTTATAATTGTATTCATAAAATGTTTTATCCTTTTCGGATAAATGTTCAATATCATTTCCATTAATAAGGTTTTCTAATAATTTCGGATTATACTTACCATAAATTCTTAGTATAAGATTATAATATTCATTTGCTGAACAACATCCTAAAATATATTTTCCCATAATATCTTCAGGTTTATCAAATTTACCATCCATTATAATTTTTTCCCCATTGAATTTTTCATACATTTTTCTAAATTCAGTAAAGGCATGTTCTGCCTTTCTTCCGACGTTTCCGTAAATAAAGTTAGAAACTAATCTTTCATAATTTTCTGTCTTATGTTTATTATTATATTTCCTTTCTAATGCTTGTAATTGTCTAGAAGCATTAGTCCAGGAGCGCGGTGTAGGAAATTGCTCTGTAGTTGTTTCATCACCTATAAAATATTGTTCATTACCTTCTTTCCCTAGGAAAGTTTTAATAATATCATGAACACCATTATTTACTGCGTAGTTTTCTACCCAGTATTTGACATCGGGGTAACAATTGAATATTGTACATCTATTAATGATAGCACTAAGTTGAATTTCAGCTCCAGCAGCTGTTGAACTATTTCCTGCTAAAATAAATGCCACATTTTTTGGTAAAATATGATTGGAAAGTTTACCATGAGTAAATAATTCAAACCCGATAGATTGAATATTAGCATCACAACGATGCCAATCATCAAAAAATATAACAACATCATATCCTTCTTCAATTCCTTTATAAACATCTGCAACCAATTCAGGGATTGACCAAATTGTTTCAAATTTTTCTTCATCAGAAAGTTCGTAATTTAATTTTTCATGATTAATATTAGATTTCCTGATTTCAGGAATTCCAGAAAACCGCTCTAATGGCTCTAGAGCGGGAGTCCTGTCAATAACTTTAATTGGTTTTTTAATTTTCTCTTCATCGATATTATAAAAATATTCTTTAAACATTTCTGTTTTTCCTATACCCGGTTTACCTACAATATAGAAAGGGTTTGGCCGAGATAGATTTTCACCATTATGTATAGACGTAAAGTAATCAATATATTGATCTGATATTTCTTCAATAATTTGATGCAGCGGCATTGATAGAGACTCGTTATCGAACAATTTGTTTCCTCCTGTTTTTCTTTGTCTGTTTTTTTTCTTTATTTTTAAATTCTTTTAAATTATAAAAATTATCTAAAAAATTTAAATTATTTATTCTCTCCCATTTCCTCCTTTCTTTTTTCATTAAATGCTTCGATGTCTGGGTCATAATGATATTGTAACATACAGTAGGTATCAATTATATCTTGCACATCTACATCATCTTTATTTTTTTCAGTCAGTACTTTCTTCATTTCTTCACTATTTTTTATTGAATTTAATTTTTCTTCATCATCAAAAATCTTACTATTTAATAAATTCTCAGCTTCTTCCAAATTATCATAATTAACAACATTTAATTCTCCACCCAAATCTTCATTCATACTAACAATAATTAGAGAAAAATCAGGATTATTAATGTCTAGTGAAGCCGGTTCCATTATCAATTGTTTTAGTTCGGGAATATTATTATCTACATATTCTGAAATATTTTCAATATCATCTCTTTCTGTCAACATATCTTTCATATGTAAACAATATTTATAAGTAACGGTCTCGGATTTTAATTTACAATGAACCTTAAACTTATCATTTTTTACTGATACACCAAAATAATATGTATACTCTCTCTCATCACTATTATCATGTTCACTGATGATTTGGTTCAGAATTTCTTTTGTCGTTGTTGGCATTCTCATTTCCTTTTTTTGTTGAGTTAATTAAGATCCCCGTCGGGATCCTAGGAACACCCTAGGACCCCTCGTGAGAATCAAGGTTATCTCGAAGAGATATTGCCTGCGGGATGATTTACTTCACTAAAAAGTGAACACACCCCTTATTGTAATGTACCAATAAATCAAATTTTTCCACAATGAATGTTGTATAAACCATTGATAAACAAAGACTTACACAATTTCTATTGTAGAATGTTTTTGATTATCAATAAACTACAACACCTTCATTCATCGGTAAACTACAACTCATTTTTCAACCCTTTCTGTTTTAAAAAATAATAAACAAAAAATTAAAAATTAAATCAACAATAGAGTGTATCATTAATTAATATATATAGTGATTTTAAAAATATTATTTGTTTCTACAAGTGTATAACATCGGATTTAAAAATTTCCATAATATATTTTTCCAAATAAAATCTTTATTCACATCCTCTATTTTTATTTTTTCTAACATCGAACCAGGCATATTAACTAATCCTAATCCTAATAAAGGAACGTGTGTATAGCTCATATTATTTTTATCAAATAAAACATAATTTAAAACATCATTATCATTATAATATTTTCTCATTAACATTTCACTATCTTTCACAGTTTTTATTCTATCACTAAAATTTAAGTTAAATAACAATTTAAAATATTTATTATTTTTTATACAATAATCGGAATTTAATATTTCTATTTCTTGATTATTAAATTTTGTTAATAATTTATTTCTTTTAAAATTTAAAATACAAATATTTATTTTTCTATATTTTTCTATATTAGAAAATCCAGTAGGATTTTCATGAACTATATATTCATTCCTACTGGATGTAAATATTGCGTTATTATTTAAATTTATTTCTTCATCATCTTTATATTTAATATAATAACAATTCCTAAATACAAAAGTATTTTGTTTAGTCATCTCTCACAAACTTTATTCCCATAGTTTTCAAAAACGATTCAAATAATAATGTAGACTGTGTTTGATTATCTTCACTTTCATCTACTAAGTTTTTATTGTTAATAATATCAGATAATAATTCACTTTTCTTTCGTGGTGAATCAGAATGTGTTGTCATTAGTTCATTTAGAAATTCTTTAGCTCCATGTCCTTGAAGAGCCCAAACTTCCATTTCGCCAAATTTATGAGCAGATCCTTTTTGTCTTCCACCCAATGGTTGTAATGTTGTTTTACTATATGAACCAATAGATCTTGCAGACATTTTTTCTTCAGATCTATGATATAATTTTAAGAAATTCATATATCCATAACTTATACTATTATTTAAATATGACTCAGTTTCTGGATCATATAATTTTTGTTCAAATTTTGATTTAGTATAACTCATTAATTCTTTTAGTTCTTTTAACCCCATATCATTAAAAGGTTCACATTCTAAATAAATTTTATCAATAGCTTTTTCCAAACCAATATTTTTTATATCATCACAAAATTTATCGTATTTACTATCTTTAAATTCACCATCTTTATACACTATATTCAAAAATTCTTTATATACTTGTTTACATTTATCTTCATTTTGTTTTGAATACATTATTTTTCTTAATCTATAAATACACTCTGATGAATGTAATTCATATAATTGACCAATATTCATTCTAGAAATAATACCTAATGGATTAATAATAATATCCAACGTTCTACCATCTTTTAATTTAGGCATTTTATCATCAGGAATAATTCTAGAAATTATACCTTTATTACCATGTCTATTTGCAACTTTATCACCAATTCTCATACTCTCTCTATAGACACCACGTATTTTAATATGAACACCACCAATTTCTTTATTTTTTATTTTATATTTACCTTGTTGTTTAAAACAATCTAATGGGCTTATATTATTAACCTTTAGGAATTTTTGAATTTCAGGTTCTTTCAAATAATGTTGTAATTTATGTTTTATATTATGATACATATTTGATTGTTTTGACATTAAACTATTTATAAATTGATTGAATTCTATTATTTTTTTATTCCACTGATTTGGATATATTTCAATAGATTGAATAGTACAATCTACTGGTGTTCTTAATTCTTTTGGTTCAACATTAATATTTTCATACCCTTCTTCTCCGCTTATATTTTTTAATTTAGAATACACATCACCTTTTTTCAATCTGTCACCTATATTCGGTAATGGCTTATATTTATCATCTTCTAAGCTTAATAAAATATCTCCAGAGTCTATTTCAAAGGATAAGTCTACATAATGTAATGATGTAAATTTTTCTTTTGCGGTGGATTCACTTATTATAATAGCATCTTCATAGTTATAACCTTTCCAAATACAAACACCAGTTAACAAATCTTGCCCGAGAGATAACTTACCATCTTTGATAAATTTCGATTCATATAATATATCATCTTGTTTGAATTCTTCACCTTCATTTACTCTTGGATATAATACATCTACATTACTAAGAAATAAATTTCTCATTCCTATTGAAAATATATCAAAAGTTTCATCTATATATTGTACCAAAATAAATCTTTTATCTACATATATAGTTTTTCCATCCTTTTTGGCTCTTTTCATAAATGTTGTATTTTCAATATATTTTTCTTCAAAACCTGTTCGTACCATGGACGGTTCTGAATTACCAATTAAAATAGTTTGTTTGGATTGACTAGACGCCATCTGTAATCTAGTCTGATCATCATTTTTTAAAAACGGAGTCAAATTAATAGGATAACTAGTTACCGTTTTATCCTGATGTAAAAATTTCCCATTTTCATCCAATAAAACATTAGGAACTAAATTTAATACTACCCCACAACTTTCTCTGTCAGGAGTATCTGTTGGACATATTTTTCCAAATTGTGAATCATCAATATTTCTTAAATGTGTTGGAACATTTTGTTTTTTAAAATTACCAGGACCAGTTAATACTATTTGCAACAGTGAAGATAACTCAGATACAGGATTCATACAAAATGAAAAGTGAACAATATCACTAACATTACATGAATCTAAAACAATAGATTTTGAAATATTAAATTTAATTTTTTTCTTGAATTTAAAAGTATTTATCATTTCATGAACTTTTTTAATAAGATCATAAAATACATATTCAGCAAATCTAACTCTTTTATTATTTAAATCGGTATCTGATCTAGGACCCTCATGGATCGCATTCAACATTTCAAATATAGGAGAATTTGTTTTAAAGAATTTTTTTGAAAAGAAATCAATATCATATCCAGATTTGATATAAAATAAAATACTATTCCCTCTTTTATAATTATCACCTTTCATTACATCTTTTAAAATATATTTTCCTATATTTTCAAATATTTTCTTTTCTGAATATTTTTCATATATATGTATAGTATTATCATATAATGTTTTTAAAACTTCATTATCTAACTTATCCTTCATGAATTCTTCAAATTCTTCTCTAGGATGATATCCTGCAATTAAGAATTCAAAAGGAATCTTTCTATTTTTCATTACTTTTACAAAATAAGTTTCTTTTTCTTTTTTAAGACTAAGATTTAATGATAATAAATTTGTTTTTAATTTTACATATGGTGTTTTATTTTCCTTTTCTAATGGCTTATAAATAATAGGATCATCAGTTAACTGGAAAATAGGAACCTTATAATGTCCGCCTATAAAAAAGAATTGTCTTTCAATTAAATTTGGAATTTTAAACGTATAAGTTACATCTTCATCATTTTGGGAAAGATTTACAGATATGTTTGTAAATGAATCATATTTTAATTCTTCTTTTCCGGTGTTTCTTGGATTTTTCCATTCAACAGATTTAAATTTCCAGTTGTCTAATAATTCAATATTAGAAAAAAGATTTTCTAAATAATATTTAATTGATTCTTCATTCCACTCTTCTTCTCTCCTATTTAATATAGGTATATCTTTATTAATTTTCATTACACCTCCAACGTTATTATTGATAATCCTTATGAATTATACCTTATTTTGAAGTATTTTTCAAATTAAACAAAATAAGTCATTATAGAAAATTTCGATCCATATAACGGAACCTTATATATCCAATATTCATCAAAAAATTTATCATATATTTTATCTATTTTTTCCCAATTTTCATTTGTCACAATTTCTAAAATTAATGATTCAGAGTTATCTTCAGGATCGTGAAATAATTCTAATTCTAAGTCAATATTTTCTGGAAAATATTTTTTAATTTTTTCTATAACTTCAGGAAGAACTAAAACTATATCAGTATTTTGTTTTAAATATTCTTCGATTTTCGGAGTTATTGTTAACATTAAATCTTCCCCTTTCTTTGATAAAAATAAAAAATAAAAAAATGGGGGTATATAATTTTAACCCCCATTTTTCATAATTAAATAAATCTAATAACAACAAATGAAATTATCATAATTATAATAAATAGTATCTTGGGAAGAATTAAACTATCATCTTCCCTCTCCTCATTTATCATACTATAAATTGTTGAAATTACTACTACACCAATTAGGAATATAAAGAATAAATCTCTAACTCCTAATATGTATAAACTAAATAGCGCCAAAAATGAAATCATAAATGAAATAAATGCTACTATATGTTCTACCTGGAATAATACAGATAAAACACCTATTGATAGCATTATTAGAAATATAATAACACCCGTTATACTTGTTTCAAAATCAAAATATTTATTTAATACATTTGTTGTTATTATACTTAAACATAAGAGAAAAATTACTAATAATATTTTTTCTCTCATGTGTGTCTCCTCCTCCTTGTTGTTTAATGAGAAAATTAATCTATTCATTAATTAATATATATAGTGAAAATTATAATTCTAAAAATAACCATTCATAATTTCTTTCATTTTATCAAATTTAGGTTTTAAAGAATTACTATATAATTTCATATAAAAATTAATACTATCTTTTTCTATATCATTATACGTTAAACTAGATAATTTTTCTCCTGTATATATAGAAACGAGATTTCTTTTATTAGCACATAATAATCCACAAATAGGTGATATGGTTTCATATTTTAATGATATAGAACCTAATCCAAACATAGATTCATCACTATTAATAATATCATGAATGTTTCTTATTTGATATGTACTCTTAGTAGTAAATGAACCTTTATCCTTTGAATAAGCAATTAAAAAGTCTATAAGATTTGGATAATCTTCTGCTAATATTTCTTCAGATATATGTCTTAAAAATATACCAATTAACATTATATTTTTTGGTGATGTTGTTAAAAGATATTTATAAGGAATTTCTAAAACTTCAGAGGCTATAGGTAAAGTTAAAAATTTCATGTTAGGTTCTAATACTGAAAGCGAATCTAATCTATCTCTTATATTATATAATGTATCATTTTTTTCTCCTATTTCATTTTTTAATTGTACATATTTTTCAGAGAATTCTTCACCCCTTTCTTCTAAATCATGTTTTTCTTTTAATAATGTTTCCATATTTAAATCTTTTTCAATAATATCCATACCAATATTAGAAATTCTGAAAATTAAATCTTTACAGCAATATAAATAAAATGTTTCTTTTGATTGTGACCCCCCATATATATCATTTGTTTCACCAAATACTTCATCATATACTACGTGTTCTCTATAAACATTACACATCATCCATCTTAAAGCATCATTTACTATACTAACAATATAATTAACTGGATTAGATTCAACAGACAACATAACTATTAAATTATTCATAATAGAATTGAATACAGATATAGAATAACTTTCTGGTGTTTCTAAAATTGACATCTTAATTAAATCCCAGATATGTTTATCTGTAAATGAACTCCTATACGTTCTTGCTTTAACTATTTCAAATATTTTATCTGGAATTTCTTTATCTCTACAATCTTGCATGAATACATTAAATATTTGTTTATGAATATTTTCTGGAATTTTTAGAGTTCTCTCGTATTGAAAAATAGAATAGATTTTCAAGCAAGTAGAGGCTATGATTAATGTCTTAATATCATCACCATAAAATATTATACTTGACTTACTAATCTTTTTTTTATTTAGAAATGAGTTATAATCTATATTCTTTTCTTCTACATATTGAGTTGCCATATTTTTTATTTCATGGGCTTTAAATAATACAATTTCCGAATTATATTCTTCCATATATTCTTTTAATAAATCCAAATACCAATATTCAAAATCAGGTAGAGTTTCACAAATATCTCCCATGAAATCTTTTACAATATCAAAACTATTTACAATAGAAGATTGGAAAAACTCCAATTCAAAACATTCCTCAGCTTCACTAAACTCTATTAACCAATTACGCTTATCTTTTAACTTATGAAATTTTATCATATATTATAAATCTCCTTTCATCTAATATTATATCATATATTTTAATAGTTGTCTAATTATATAATTTTATAAAAAAATAGAATTCATTATATATATTAATTAGTGAATAAAGAGGAGTGTCATGGTGACATTCCTCTAAAACTAAATGAAGGAGAAGGATCATGAGTCAGATAACGCCGGACCACGCGTTCACGGAAGTGAACAAGAGCATCGAGAGGATACCAGTATGCCTGCGAGAAGCGGGTATGTGGAGTGACGCGGACCGACTTGAAAAGACTTTCAAGTCAGTTACAATAAAATCCAGGATCAAAGTCCTGGAAGATATATGTAACAAATCCCGTCGAAACTTCGGAACCTTAGAAGTCGATAAGGCCCTTAGTGCTTATGGACTTCTAAGTGGAGGAGATTTCGAAGCCGCCTATTGGGCGGCTGGTCACGTGGGGGGATGTTTGGGGACATCCTACTACGCCAAATTGGTGTGGTTGGAAAAGGGAGACAACTATCCCTTTACAAGAGGATGTAGACGCCAAGGGGTGGCGTACCCAATGTAATAAGACCAAAAAAAAGATAATTATAGGTCCAAATCCTAGATTATCTTTTTTTGTTTATTTTTTAAAATTATAATTTTTACTATATATATTAATTAATGAATATGCATATTTGATTGGAAATATTTTTTTATATTTAAAACTGGAGGAAATAAGATGGATGTGGAAAGAATATTAATTTTAATTTTTGCAATATTCATAATTGTATATACTCCTATGGGTTGGGTGTGATATAACAATGGATAAGAATTTAAAAGAATTAATGTTTTTGTTTTTAAAGGTAAATGCGTGTTTAATAATATTATATTTATTCATGGTATTTTTCTTTCATTGTATTGATGTTTTTGTTATATTATCCACAGAAAACTAAAAAAAGGGGAACTGACAATGAATAGAATTTTCGAAGAATTAAATGAAATATATTCAGAGCATAATAATAATTATATACCGGAAGACGAAAAATCTATATCAAAAAAATGTTTAGAAAACACTAAATACTTCCTTAAAAATATTCCAGAAAATTTGGCAGAATTGACAGATCCAGGTATTGAACCCTATGATGGTTGTTTAACACTAGAATGGTATAATTATGATAATAAAAATATGATATCTTTAAGTTTTGATAATAAAAAAAGAAAAATGATATATACATATATTATATATGATGATAAAGGTAGTGGTATATTGACTTTTGAAAAATCTGTACCAAATGAGATTATAAAATGGATTGAAAGAGTTGTATATGAATGAAGAAATGAAAAATAAAATAAAAGAATATTATATTTGTAAATCATTAATTAAAAAACATGAGTTAAGAAGAAAAATTAAAGAATATTTATCAAATTTGAATTCTTTTCACTTACAAGAAAATATAAATTACATTTTAGATAATATGATAGATATTGATGATGCTATTAATATTTTAGATGATAAAAGAGTTGATTTTGAAACATATTTAAATACTGAATTTACAATAAATGGTGAAGAAATGATATTGGACAATAAAGAAAAAGATATTAATATTAATTTATATACATATTATAATATGTCTGCTGAACTTGAAGAAGTATCAAATAGGATGTATGTTATATTTTCAGTATGTCTTAGAAGAAATAGTGAGACATGTTTAAGATTTGTTAGATATGCTTTAGAAAATAATATGAAAAGAATTAAAAGAGATATATGTGAAGTTGTATTTCTATATTTTGAATGTTATACTTATGTGAAAGAAATTTTTAAAACGGATGATTTAGAAAGACATGTTAAATATGCTAAGAAATTGATTGATGATAATTTAAAAACATTACAGCAAGAAGAGGAGAGGTAAAAAATGAAAAAACTACTTTCAGTACTTTCACTTAATTTAATTTTTGTATTAAATTCTTTTTCAACTATAGAGATTGATTTTATTGATGTTTACGAAAATGTAAGAGAAGAACATACTAAAATGGTTTTGTTTGATAATCCTTTGTACTATGAGAATAAATTACCAGATAGGTATGAACCACCTATCAAACCTAGACCCGATGAAATAACAGAAAATATGATTGAAATGAAATATTTTGATGATATAAATAGACAATTTAAAAAAGATAGACCATTAAATTTCATAATCGAATATCTATATGATGGATCTTTTGATCAAATGATATCAAAAGAATTTCATGAAAGATATGATAATTATTTTAGAATTATGATTGATTATTCACGACTTCCATATGAAATGGATATTGGTGGTATTATTTTAAGAATTGATAATGAACCCTATATTATATATGATAATTTGTATGATATAGATAATAGAGTTATTTTGAAATACCCAGAAAATTATATTGATGGTATTTTAAATGCTGACAATATTGTAGTGGAATTGTATGGTTCAAATAGAGTAATTAAAAGAACATTTCAAAATGAAAATCATGATAAATTATATATTTTTGAATTATATGTTAGTTTAACTAGGAGGGATTTAATTAATCCTAGACACTCATTAGTTGAAGATGGTATTAAAGAATATTATTTTGATGTAAAACCTAATATTGGATCAACATTTACTGATGAAAAATGATATTAAAATTTAATTTTGAAGATTAGATATAGACTATGATAGAATATATTAACAGAATTAAAAACTCAAGGACATGGAAAGTAAACAAAAAAATACAGGAGAGAAATGAATGAAATTTGCATACTATTATGATAAAAGAGAAGAATATGGAACAGAGGTAAATAATTTTAAAAAAGTTACATCGGGATCTTGTTTTGATCTTCCTGCTCTTTGGGGGGGATTCTTAAAACCATTTGAAAGAGTAAAAGTTGAAACAGGAATTTATATGAAATTTCCAGATAGTTGTGTTGGGTTAGTTTGCCCAAGATCTGGATTAGCTTATAAACACGGTATAACTATATTAAATAGTCCTGGTAATATTGATTCAGATTATAGAGGTGATGTTTCTGTAATTTTACATAATACAAGTAATGAAATATTTTATTGGAATACTGATGATAGAATAGCTCAATTATTAATTTTAGATAGACCTATGTTAAATGTATCTAAAAATTATGAAAAAGTATTTGAGGAAGAAACAGAAAGAGGTGATAAAGGATTTGGAAGTAGTGGGGTGAAATAGATATGGAAAGAATATCTAATTTAATATTTGTATTTGTAATTGCTTTATTTCTAATAGGTTCATTTATATTATTATCTTTTGGATTTATTTCACATTCGAATACTTTGAGTGATATGATTAATAATGAAGAAAATACTGGAGAAATGATAGAAGACGAACTGATAAGTGAAGATGGTTCGGTTAAAATAGAATTTGTTTATTATATTCCAGAAAATGTAAAAGAAAATGATATAATTGAAATTAAAATTGTGAATATTGAAGAACTGGATGAAAACCAAAAAGGAGAAAACTAATGAACACTGAAATTTTAAAATGTAAGAATTGTGAAAACAAAAATATTAAACACGAATTCCAAGATCAAAGATATGGAAAATATTTTAGATTGTTCAATACCGGTCCTTCTGTAGAGGGGGGAACTGGTAAAATTAAATGTACTGTATGTGGACTAAAATAAGAATATTATAATATAAATTTAAAAGAACTCTGGGATTAATTTCCTGAAGTTCTTTTTTTGATAATTATTTTCACTATATATATTAATTAATGATATAAGATTTTCTGTGTTGGAAAATCTTATCTTTCTTGAAAACCAGAAAGGGGTATGGATATGAAAGTGACATCTGAGAATTTAATTGAGATGGTAAAAAATCTTGAAAATAATGATCAAGTTTTTGGTATTTATCAAATACATGATGAGGGTAAATATCCTCAAATAGATAATAAGATAGGAATAGAGAGAATGGAAGTAAAATTATCATGTTACCATGGTAACAAAATGTTTAAAAATTTAGTTGAAAAAATGACAAAACAAAATATTGAAGGAGATACTCCTTCGGACATTATATCATATTTATGGAAGGTGTATTATTATACTGATGAACCATATCTAGGATTTAGAAATAAAATTCCATATTTTGGAATTGAAAATGATGGTGAGATTTATTACACTACATGTTCGTGCGAACAGACATACACCTGTTCGTACATAAGTGGTGGTGAAATGATAGTAGGATTTATACGAAATATTGAAGGTATTTCATTTCAACGTGCGGATACATTCCTCCGAACGTTGTATAATATTCTATATTAATAAATGATAAAGAAGATTCTGGGTCCAATCCCCAGTTTCTTTTTTTGTAAAAATTCTCAAAAAAAATAAAATTCACTATATATATTAATTAGTGAAAGCCATCTCATGTACGAGTTGGCTAAATTTCAGTCTCCTAAAATAAAAGAGGAGAGATGAAATGAACGTAAAGGTGAACCCGGATGGTACAGTTGAGATGCAAAACAACAATTCTTCACCCGAAGAAAGGTATGACCGTTACATTGAAAGTTTGAAACAACCTAAGTAAGTAAACCGGCGGGAAGAGATGATATTAATTATCCCTTCCCGCCTCAATTTTTTTATTTATTTTTTTTTGATAATTTTTTCTATAATTCGTCCATCTTCGGATCTTTAAAATCAATTTTCGACATATACCTATCCATATTTTTCTTTAACGCTTTATAAAGAAAATTAACACACATGTCTGTTTTAGAATTTGTATGCAATACTATATTTAAAACCTCATTATATAATTCATCATCATTAGGCAAACCATCAACAAACAATCTACCTTTTAATCTTAAATTATTTATTTTAAATAATATAGGAATCATATATGATTTATTTAATTTTTTAACTTCTTCAGCAAACGCTTTAGGATCATTACATAAATAATTTAATCTTTTATATTCTTCAACACATTCTCTTGCAATACTTTGTATATCACCTAATATCTCATTTATATAATCTTTATAATTGGGAAGACTTTGTATAAATGATTCATGTTTATTTTCTATTATTATTTCTAAAACATTTCTCAATGATAATATTTGATATTTGGCTTTAAACTTTTCTAAATAATGTAGATTCTTCATTTTAATACGAATGTTTTTATCATCTCTTAAAACTAAACCTTCATCATCTAATTCTTTTTCTTCCAACTCTTTAACATAATTATGAGCATCTAATAATGATTGTATATTTTTATATCCTATTAATTTAATATTATTACCCTGGAGTAGACTATTCTTAATATTATTATAAAAATTTTCTACTGTTTTGAAATTAAATTCTTTTTCTTTTTCAAAAATACTTAATAAAAACATTTGATATTTATCATATTCTTTAACAATGGAATCTATTAAATTAGGTATACATAATTCAAAAATATAGGAACAGTTTTTATCAAATCCCATATCATCTAAATATTCTAAAGAATGCATATTAAAACAAGTTAAGACCATATCTTTCCAGTATCTATTAGAAGATGATTTGCTACCATCGTCTGTAAATGTTGCTTTAGTATTAGCTCTCCATTTACCTTTATAATTATATATTATTATTAATGTACCATCTTCTTTATCAAAAGCATAAAAATTATTAAAATTAAATTTGTTTAAATCTTCTTCACATTCATTTAAATTATAAAATCTATCAAAAGTGTTGGCTACTAAATTCCAGGTTTTATTTTCTAATACGATACCTCTACATTCCTTTACTATTGGATGAAATTTTAACTGTTCATAATTTTCATCATTCCATAATTCTACAGTCCTATAACATAATGAAATTAAATCTTCATCTTTATTTATAGTATGTTTTACTTTATAATCTTTTCTTAATTTTTCTAAATCACCATTAGAATCATTTAAAAATTTTTGTATTTCTAGCATCTTCTTTTAACCTCCTCCCATATTGTTACATATAGTTATCATATTAAATTTTTCATTATACATACTTGGAATATTTATATAGAAACTTTGTTTATCAATTACATTTTTACCAACACCGAATCCTTTATCTCTTTTCGAGTCCCTTTCTATGCATGTTTCTTTATCACAAATAACATATACAAAACCTATCTTCATATTTTTCTCTATCGTTCTACAAATATTAACTATAGGAGTTCTTCCTGATTTTTTAAGATTAGTATTTGAAATTACTATTTTTTCACCGTTATTATATTTTTCTTTTATTTGATTTGTTAATGGTAAATTTAAATTAGTTTTATTTTTTATACAATAAGAATATGCATCATTGTATGTTATATCATCTGTACCCATATATTCTCTGTAAATGTCCATTCTAATTTTATCATAAGATAATATATTTTCTTCATCTACATACTGTTTTGCAATATAATCTTTACCAGAACCCGACGCACCACTCATAAAAATTACATCACACTCATTAAATACATCATCAATTTCATAAACATTTTCTATCATTACTGGATGAGTTTTTACAGTATCTGAAGTTTCTGAATCATTGAAATCATTTTCTTGAATAAAAGAGACATCTCTCGAAATGATCATATCATAAATATCATCAATCTCAATGTTTTCTCCATTAATTTTTAATACCGTGGATCCAGTTGAAAAACTACCATAATAATCACACCAGATAATTTCCATTAAATAATAAAATAAGTAAATATTATTATTAAAAATTAATGGTATATTATTTGTTTTTATATTTTTAGAATTTCTAAATATATTATAAAATTTATCATGATTAGAAACGGAATTTATAATAAAAAATAAATCTTCATCTTCAAAATTCATCTCTGGAGAAAAATCTAAATATCTAATAAAATCTATTACATATTGTACAGAATTAAATGAATGACCTTTGAAACTAACTCTTCCATTTTCTTCATTAATTTCTACAGTATTCATCTTACCAATATCATGAAACAATGCGATTATAACTAAATTAATATAATCATTATAGCTATGAGATTTATAATATTCTGTAGAATATAATTGTTCTACGGCATTTAATGTTAATATGGTATGTGTCCATAAATCATTTTCAATATGGTGGGGATTGTCTTTATTTGGGTTATATGAATGTTTTGTATTTTTAAATTTTTCAAATAAATTATTTGTTCTTAAATAATCTAGAAAATACTGTAAATATTGTACTTTAATTAAATTTAAATTTTTATAATAATTTTCACTCAGATATTGTGTCGTCATTATTTTCTTTTCTCCAGTTTTCAAGATATTTTATAAAATTTCTAATATAAGTATCTATGGTTTTATTATAATAAATTAAAATTGACAGAAAAATAATAACCAAAAAGAAATATGATGTAACTAATACAGTATTATTTGTTAGAATTAAAGTTATAATATAATTAATAAATTTTAGAAAGTTGTAAATAATTGTGGGAATTAAAGTTAAAATCAAAAAATATAAAATAATTTTAATACAATAAAATTTATTTTTATCGAGGTAATTTGTTATTGTACTTAATGTTTTTTTGATTTGTTCCATGGTTCACCGTCTCCTGTTTTGTTTTCAAAGAAAAAATATTTCTGTTTATAGGTATTTAAATTCTTTTAAATTATATATTATGACTAAGTCGTTTTTCTGAATAATGAAAATATATTTAATTTAAGTATTAGTATAAGATATGCAAACTCTGTTGCAAACTTTCTCCCAAACCAATTTTCTAATACATATCTAAAGGAGAACGATCTACCCTCAATATCTTCCTTGAATGATTCTATATACCTATTAGTATATTCATCTCGAAATTCTTTATCCA
>Ga0207421_10004101_pt1 | contig 17045 bp, 9 predicted proteins | sample SodLakKL_010_SED_4_FD_187542 | JGI IMG/M metagenome (GOLD analysis project Ga0207421, IMG submission 187542) | Alkaline sediment microbial communities from Lake Tanatar, Kulunda Steppe, Russia - 8KL_010_SED (SPAdes) (version 2) | ecosystem: Environmental > Aquatic > Non-marine Saline and... | reverse complement strand
GGAATCCAGTCTTTGCAAAATCTTCAAGCCCCTGGCCTCCACGGGGTGACGGGAGACAGGGTAACACGCAATCCGCTGAGTCAACAGCATTGCCATGGGGGCTGCCCCTTCAAGCCTTTCCCTGAACGGACGGGAAAAGAGCATTCGGGTACGGAAACATTCGCATGCAGGAGCACAGAGTGGAAAAAACGGTGGACCGGGTTGTGGAAGGAAATCCCAGGGAAGAAGACCTGCCCCTGGACGGGACGCTTCGTCCCAGGCGCCTGGATGAATACATCGGTCAGGAGAAGGTGAAGGAAAACCTGAAGGTGTTCATAGAGGCGGCCAGGCTGCGCTCGCAACCCCTGGACCATGTGCTCTTTCACGGGCACCCTGGGCTGGGCAAGACTTCCCTGGCTTCGGTCATCAGCAACGAGCTTCAGGGAAACCTGCGCACCACCTCGGGCCCTGTCATCGAACGGGCCGGAGACCTGGCCGCCATCCTCACCAACCTGACGGCGGGGGATGTGCTCTTCATCGACGAGATTCACCGCCTCAACCATGTGATCGAGGAGATCCTCTACCCGGCCATGGAAGATTTTCAGCTGGACATCATCATCGGCCAGGGACCTTCCGCCAGGACCATCAAGCTGGACCTGCCGCCCTTCACCCTCATCGGGGCCACCACGAGAGCGGGCCTTCTGTCCCCTCCCCTGCGGGACCGTTTCGGCGTCACCCTGCGCCTGGAATTTTACAAGGTCCCGGAACTGAAGGAAATTCTGCTGAGGTCCGCTCAAATCCTCCACATCGCCATGGATGACGGGGGAGCCCTAGAAATCGCCCAAAGGTCCAGGGGCACGCCCCGGATCGCCAACCGCCTGCTCAAAAGGGTACGCGACTACGCGGAAGTGCGTGCCGACGGAAAGATCACCCGGCCCGTGGCCGACCTGGCACTCAAGATGCTCGACGTGGACGCCAAAGGTTTTGACCGCATGGACCGGAAGATCCTTGCGACGATCATCGAAAAATACGACGGGGGCCCCGTGGGCATAGAAACCCTCTCGGCAGCCGTTTCCGAAGAAAAGGACACCCTCGAAGACGTCTACGAACCCTACCTCATCCAGGAAGGCTACCTGAGCAAGACGCCCCGGGGCCGCCTGGCCACGCGCCTCGCCTACGAACACCTGGGCGTCGCACGCCCCTTCAGGGGACAGATGCGCATGTTCTGAATTGGTGTTCATGCACGGGGAATTGTGCTAAGGTGCGAGGCATGCATTCATTCCCACTTTCTGCATGCGCCCGTCCCCGGCGGCAGCCTTCCCATGCGCGAAGCCGGGTGAATCCTGCCCATCCCCAATGAAGAGCGGTCCCATGGAAAAAGAACTGGTTTCTCAAATCCTCAAAAAACTGGAGTCGGGATACCAGATCCCTCCTCTCTCGGCCATCGCCGTGAAGCTGGTGGAAATGGCGTCGGACGAGCACTCCTCCGTGCGCCAGATGAGATGTCCAGGCATTCGGGCGTCGCGTGGGACACCGCCCCTCTTCCCTCTTTTGAAAGCCTCACCTGCGACGACAGCTCCACCGTGTACACCCTTCAGGCCGTGGCCCACGAAATCCGCAACCCCCTGACGGCAGTGGGGGGTTTTGCCCGAAGACTGGCCCAGTCGGTGGAAAGGGATTCCCAGGTCGCCCGTTACGCCCAGGTGATCCTGGAGGAATCCAAGCGGCTTGAAGACATCCTGGCTCAGATGAAATCCCGGTGAATGGAGGAGGGCTTTGAGGTTCATGCATCGGCGGGAAAGGGCACGGGATAGACTTCCTGGTCCCTGCCCATGCGGGCGCGGTCGAACTGGCTTGCGGCCTCCTCTTCAAAACGGACGAGATCATCGTCCTCATACCGAGGGCTCACGTGAACGAGCACGGCCTCTCGCACCCGGGCGCGGCGGGCGATGCGGGCGGCATCCCACACGGTCATGTGGCCCCTCTCCCGGGCATGATCCTCCTCCCGGCGCAGAAACATGCCCTCCATGAACGCCAGGTCCGCATGGCGGCAGAGTTCATACACGTTTTTGGCCGGCACCGTGTCCACCACATAGGCGATGTGACGGCCCCTGCGGGAAGGACCCAATACCTGGCGGGGAGATATGGTGCGGCCGTCCTCCAGGGCAATGGATTCCCCCTTCTGCAGCTTTCCCCACAAGGGCCCCTGAGGAACCCCCATTTCCCGGGCTTTTTTCTCGTTGAACTTCCCCGGCCGGTCTTTTTCCTCCAACCGGAAGCCCAGGCAGAAGCGCGTGTGTTTCAGAGGGTGCCACAAGAGCTTCCAGTCCCGGTCCTCCAGGGCCACCGGTCCCCCCGCCTCACTCCATTCCACGAAATTCACGGGGTAGTTCATGTGAAAATCCAGCAGCCGCTGCACCGTGCTCACAAATTCCCCGATTCCCGGGGGGCCCACGATGGTGAGGGGATCGGGATCGCTCATCTGGGCGCGCAGCATCATGAGTCCGGGAATTCCGAGACAGTGATCCGCGTGGAGGTGGGAAACGGCGATGATCTGCAGGGCGCGGTAACCCAGTCCCGCCTTCTTCCAGCCCAGCTGGGTCCCTTCCCCCGCATCGAAGAGAATGACGCGCCCCTTGTGGCGGACCGCCACAGAGGTCAACAGGCGTTTGGGCATGGGCATCATGCCGCCGCTTCCCAGCAGAATGCACTCCATAAAATCTCCTGATCCCCCGGGATGAATCTTTCACGATTCTTTTTCGGGAAGAGGGGACTGCATGTTGCGGGAGAGCAACGGGTCGTTCCCTTCCCGCCCTTTCCCCCGGGGCAGTTCCACCTCCGCGCGCACCCGGGGCAGGCTGCCCGGGTAGTGCTCCTGGATGTGAGCGATGAGCTTTTCCCTGATTTCACAACGAAGATTCCACGCGCTCGAGGAATCGGCAGCGCTCACGAGGCACCGCAGCTCCATGGTCCTTTCCCTGCTGTCCGTGACCACCAGGCCGCAAACCTCCCCGTCCCAATGGGTGGATTCCCGGACCAGTTCCTGCAGTTTTTGGCGAATGCTGTCCACGTTCACCGTATAGTCCACATAGAGGAACACGGTGCCCAGGATTTGCGCGGAAGAGCGGGTCCAGTTCTGAAAGGGTGTTTCGGTGAAATAGGTGAGGGGCACGATGAGCCGCCTCAGGTCCCATATCCTCACCACCACGTAGGTGGCCGTGATCTCCTCGATGCGTCCCCATTCTCCCTCGATGATGACCACGTCGTCCAGGGTGATGGGCTGGGTGAGAGCGATCTGCAGCCCCACCAGAAGGTTGGCGATGGATCTCTGGGCCGCCAGGCCCACCACGATGCCCAGCACCCCCGCGGAGGCGAGGAGGCTCGCTCCCAGCTGCCTCACTTGATCGAAGAGCATGAGCATGGAAGCCAGCCCGAGAATGAACACGACGACCACCATGAAATGCCTCAGGAACCGGAGCTGAGTGTGAATGCGCCTGGCCTGGCGGTTATCCGCCACATCCACACGGTAGAAGCTCAGCAGGAAAAGCTCCATGGCCCGCGCCCCTTCCATCAGAAGCCAGCTGATGGAAGCAATGAGGAACACCCCGAAAACCTTTGTCAAAAGGTCATGGAAAGATTCAGGCAGGTGAAAGAAAGAGAGAACGACGCGGAAAAGGAGAAGGAACATGAGGAGCTTGAGGGGGGCCGAACTGGATTGGGACAGGCTGCCAGCAAGGCTTTTGATCACCCCGCTCCGGGAGGAAGCCCAGCGAAGGAAAAAATGATCCACCAGCCTGAGAAGGCGCATTCCGAACCAGAACAGGGCGATGGCGCCTCCCGCATGGGCCATCAGCCTCACCGCATCGTGAACGGGATTGGTGCCGTCTTCCAGCCGGAAGGTGCCGAGAACCGGCAGGAGGGCACCGTAGATGCCGTAGGCCCAAATGAGCAGTGAGAGAGGTTTTCCCGTGCTGCGGAGAAATACCTGGAGCCAGGGGCGGGGGACATCCTTCCCCTCTTCCTTCCTCAGGCGGCGGTTCATGAAGACCCGTAAGGCTCTCTCGGCCGCGAGAAGAAGAACGAGCAGAGAGGCGGTCAAGAGAAAATCCCCCCAGGTGATGGGGTGGAGAAACGGAGCCCCCGTCCATTCACCCAGGTACAAACTCATTTTTTCTTTCAGTTTTTCCAGGAAATGGTCCATTATTCCATGAGCCCTTTTCAATGCCTTTCATCCCGGAAAACGTGCCATGGGGGGGCACCCTGAAGGAAAAGCACCGGATCGCCGCTGTGTTCATTCCTTGATTCTTAGAGTGCTCTGCACTTATGTCTGCCTGAATGGTGATCCAAGAGTCACGCCGCTGATTTCATGGCGGGAAGTGAAAGCCGGACCCTCCCCATACCGAGAAAGGGGGACTTGAACGCAATGTCATTCAAGCACTGTTGGAAAATCATCTCTTTCATGGCCGTTCTCGTGCTCACCGTCTCTCCCTGCTTCGTGGGAGCAGAGGAAGGGAATAACGGCGGGATCGCCTATGAAGTGAATTTTGAAGGCGTCGTGGATGATCGAATGGAGAGGGACTTAAGGCTTCTCTCTACCACCGTGACCCGAAAAGATCAACCCCCGCCCACACTGGGGCTTCTGCGGGCCCGGGTGGAAAGGGACATTCCCGACCTGGTCCTCGCCCTCAGATCCAGGGGCTACTACAACGCCTCCATGGAAAAGCAGATCATGGAGGACAGGGACCCCGTGAAGGTCATCTTTCAGGTGAGTCCCGGCAATGTGTACACCATACGCTCGGTGGAAATAGAAAAACCCGAAGACGACCCGGAATTGCAGCGGCACGTCCCTTCACCCGGGGAAATAGGGCTGACACCGGGCATGCCCGCCGATGCCCGGAAAATCCTGGACGCGGAAGAAGCCCTGGCGGGCACCATGAGGACCCGTGGGTACCCTTTTGCCCGGGTCCAAAACACGAGGGTGGTGGTGGATCACGGAACGGAGGAGGTTTCGGTCACCTTTCCCCTGGTGCCGGGTCCTGCGGCCACCTTCGGCCAAACGGAATTGGAGGGGCTCGACCGGGTGGAGCGGGATCACGTCCTTGTGAGAATCCCCTGGCAGGAGGGAGAGCGCTACAACGAGAATCTCCTCCATGAATTCCGGGAAACACTGGCCGGAATGCGCCTTTTCACCCTCATTCGAATCAGCCGCGCCCAGGAACTCCATGAGGACGGATCCCTGCCCATCACTGTGGAGCTCACGGAAAGGAAACCGCGAACGGTCCGTGCGGGAATCGGCTACAAGACAGACGAAGGCTTCGGCGCCACGGCATCCTGGGAGCACCGGAACCTGCGGGGATATGGCGAAAGGCTCAGGACCTCCGTGGTGGTTTCGGAAATCAGCCAGTCCTTCGAAGGGGTCTTCGACAGGCCGGACTTCCTGCGCCTGGACCAGTCGCTGGGCGCCCATGCCCGCATCGGGCAGGATGAGACGGATGCCTACACGAGCCAGAACCTGGAAAGCGCCGTGATGCTCAGCAGAGAATTGGCGGAAGGGCTCAACGTGAGCGTTGGGCCCGGCTTCCGGGTTTCCCGGGTGGAGGACAAGGCTGCGGGAAAGAGAACCAGGGAATTTGCCCTTTTGTCATTCACCGGGCATCTGGACTGGGATTTCAGCGACGACCTCCTCGATCCCACACGGGGCGGCCGGCTGAAGGCGCAGTTCACCCCCTACGTGGACACACTGGACACTGACATCTCCTTTTTCAGAAGCTACCTCAGTTACAGCCATTACCTGCCCCTGCTCCGGTCTCCCTCCCTGCTCTTCGCGGGAAGGGCCGCACTGGGAAGCATTTCGGGAGCCTCCCGGGACGCCATGCCCACCGACATCCGTTTCTACGCTGGGGGGGGCGGATCCGTCCGCGGTTACCCCTTCAAGTCCCTGAGCCCCCTGGATGAAGACAATGTGCCCGTGGGGGGGCGCTCCCTCGTGGAGTTTTCCGCCGAGCTGCGGTGGAAGATGACCGAAACCCTCGGTTTGGTCACATTTCTCGACGGGGGTGGAGCCTTCGAACCCCCTTATCCCGATTTCAGCACTTCTCTGCGCTACGGGGCGGGGGCAGGGCTGCGGTACCACACCCCCATCGGTCCCCTGAGGCTGGACGTGGGCGTTCCCCTGAACCGGCGAACGGACATGGACAACCCGGTGGAGATCTATCTGAGCATCGGCCAGGCTTTCTGATCCGTATCCACCAGAAATTGCTTTCCTTTCCACTACGCTTTATAATTCTGTTCCATAGTGCATTGTGAAATTTCAAGCTGTCTGCCATTCCTTCCAGGTCCATATTTTTTGACGACCGTCATGGAGCATACATGAAGCTGCGTTGGCTTTTATACGGTGCGGGCGGAATTTTCATCACGGCCTTTCTCCTCCTTGTGCTGGCATTTGCAATCGTGCAGACAAGCTGGGGGAAAAACACCCTGAGCACCCGCCTCTCGGACATGCTCAGCTCACCGCCTCACCAGACCGTGGTTCTCGAAGGGCTGGAGGGTTTCCTTCCCTTTGAAATACGTCTCAAGCGCATCACCATGGGGGATGCGGAAGGGGACTGGCTCATGGTGGACGACTTCACCTTCCGCTGGTCCCCCGCCTCTCTGCTGTCGGGGAAGTTCCGCGTGAGGGAGATTTCCGCCTCCACGGTGGAAGTGGACCGGGGGCCCGTGGGCGTGGAGGAAGAGATAGAACCGGAAGCACCCGCGGCTCCCCCCCGAATCCCGTCCAGGCTCTCCTCGCTGGTGGTGGAAAAGATCTCCATCCCTCAACTGATTCTGGGTGAAAGACTGCTGGGGCACGCAGCAGTCTTTTCCATCGACGGAGGACTCACTCCCGGAGAGGAGCGCCATGACGTTTCCGCCGCCCTCCACCTGGAGCGCACCGATCCGGGCCCGGAAACGGTCCTGGAGATGCTCGCCACCCTTCACGGCGAATCGTCCCGCCTTGCATTGAAAGTGACCCTGGACGAGGAACCCCATGGGTGGATCGCCTCCGTGGCTGGTTTGGAAGAGGCAGGACCGCTCCATGCCCGCATGGAGGGAGACGGCCCCCTGAACCAGTGGAGGGGCGACCTTCAGCTGGAAGCGGGAAGATACGCGTCGGCCAGGAGCGACCTGCGGCTGGAATGGACGGAAACCGTTGCGGCGGGCCTGGATGGAACCCTGGAAACGGCGCCGGACCTTCTGCCCCACGAGTGGCAGCCGATCCTGGGCCCCGGGACATCCTTCACTTTCCATCTTCGTTCCGAACCGGGCATCTCCGTGGCCCTGGATCATGGACGCATCGAGACAGCCGGATTCTTCATGGAAAGCAGCGGGCGTTACGTGTACGACACGCAGGACGTCCAGGGTTCCGTGGACCTTCACGTGCCCGATGTGAGCGTCCTCGGGCGCCTGGTGGATGAAGGCCTCCGCGGAAAGTCAGTCCTGAACGCCCGGGTGGACGGCACTGTGGGAGCTCCCCGGGCAGACCTCTTTGTCCGGATGGAGGACCTGGTTTATGGAGATGTGTCCGTGGGGCAGCTGGAAACGGAGCTGAACCTGGAAAGCAGGGAAATCAAAAGGGGAAGGGCCTCCCTGTTTCATGTGTCGGGCCAGGGAAATGCCCGGGAAATAGCCCGTCTTTCCCGAAAAACCATGCCCGAAGGGGATTTCCGCTGGACCCTTCAGGCGCAGGTGCCGAGAGAGGGCGCGGTGACCCTCGAACAGCTGGCACTGAGGGGCGAGCGGAACTTTCTGGAGGTCAGCGGGCATTTCAACCCCCAAACTCTCGAGAGCGATCTTGTGAGTGTGCTGGAACTGCAGGACCTGCGGGATTTCCAGGTCTTCACGGGCATGGACCATTCGGGAAGCGCCAGGCTTCATGCTGAACTCCGTTCTCAGGAGGAGCTCAAAAACGCCTCCGTCCGTCTGGAAGGCGCCGCTGAAAACCTGGAAGGCTTTCCTCCCGAGATCAGCTCCCTGCTGGGTTCACGACTGGACCTTTCGGGCAGGGCGAATCTTCGGGACAAGGACTTCCTCGACCTCACGGACTTTCATTTCAAGGGGGAAGGATTCACCCTGCAAGGCCGGGGGCACATGAACATGGCCCATGAATCGCTGGAAGGGAACCTGGACTTGTCGCTGCCCGACCTGCGGGTGCTTTCCCAGGCGGCGGGCAGGCCTTTGGCGGGAAAAGCCACCCTGGAGGCCCGGGCCACGGGAACTCTCAGGGACCTCCAGGTGGGAATGGACCTCCAGGGTGACCAGGTGGTGGTGGACGGGGAGACCTTCCAAAAGATCCGGTCGGAATTCCGTGGAAGGGGGTTTCCCGAAAGGGGGGAGGGAGACTTTTCCGTTCATGTGCACAAGGGCCCTGAAATACTATCCCTGCTCACCGATTACGTCCAGGAAGAGGAGAAACTTTACCTGAACAATTTTCGGGTGACGGGACCGGGCACCGAAGTGAAGGGAGACGTGATTTTCCACTTCGCCGACACTCTCGCGGATGGCACCCTGGCGGGCACATTCAGAGACCTGGCGGCCCTTGGCCGGTTCATGGGCACAGAACTCACGGGAACCGCCCGGTTCGACGCCCGGCTGAGCCGGAGAGAAGGCATGCAGGACCTTTCCCTTCAGCTGCAGGGGGAAGCCGTGGGAGGAGATTTTGGGAACCTGGACGCCATTTCCGTGCAGGCTGACCTGGAAGACGTTCTGGCGAGTCCCCGGGGAGATGCCCGGGCTGAGCTGAAAGGCTTCTCCACTCCAGGGTTCGACCTTGAGGAACTGACCCTCTCCGCTAGGGGGGACGGGCAATCCCTGCTTCTGGAAACGGACGCCCGAGGGGAAGCCCGGAGAACCTTTGATTTTGCCGCTCAAGGGGAGCTTTTCCGCACCCCGGAGGAGGACCGGCTCCACTTGACAACCCTTCGGGGAACCTATGACGCACACCCCTTTGAACTGCGATCCCCCCTCAACCTCTCCGTGAAAGGGGAAGCCTTCTCTTTCAGCGGCCTGGATTTCCGTGTGGGGGAAGCACGGCTGACAGGGGACGGTTTTCTCGATCCCAACCGGGTGAATGTGGAAGCAGAACTTTCAGCCCTTCCCCTGAGCCTGCTGGCGGATCTGGGGGTCACCGACCTTTCCGGGGAAGCTCACGCCTCCCTGGCCATGAGGGGTGATCCTTCCATGCCCGAAGCTCACCTGACCCTCGAGATGGAAAACGTCCGTTCCACAAACCCCGATTTTCGGGATCTCCCCCCCGCTTTCGTGAGCACGGAGGCCAGCATTGTGCGCAACCGGCTGGAAAGCCGGCTGCGAATGGAAGGCCTTTTTCCGGAACCCGCCACGGGGAATGTGGCTTTTCCCGTGCGGTTTTCCCTGGCCCCCCCCGGCTTCCAGGTTCCCCCCGAAAGCCCCCTGGAAGGCAGCTTCACAGGGAAAGCGGACCTGCACGCGCTCATGTCCCTGTTTCCCCAGGAGGAACACAGGGTCAGGGGCATGTTGAACGCAGACCTTCAGCTGAGCGGCCTGGTGGAAGATCCGGAGCTGACGGGGGAGGTGGCCCTGGCCGACGGGTATTATGAAAACTGGTCCACCGGGACGGTCCTGGATCGAATGACCCTTCTCATGGTGGCCCGGGAAAACCGGCTGGTGATCGAGGAGCTCAGAGCCACCGACGGGCAGAGGGGCACCCTGGAAGGCAAGGGTCAGGTCGAACTGGAGGCGGACCGCAACTTTCCCTTTGAGGTCTCCCTGGACATGTCCAACGCCACCCTCGTCCGCAGGGATGATTTCACGGGAACGGTGGGAGGCTCCCTTCAGCTCTCCGGGGCAACGGACCGGGTCACGCTCGGGGGCGACCTCGTCCTGGCACCCGCCGAAATCGACATTGGAAGGCCCACGGCACCTGCCGTGACCCGGTTGAACGTCATCGAGATCAATGAGAGACCCGTGGCCGAGGAGGTCCCCCGGGTGGACGCGGAAGCCCCTCCCGTGGCCCTGGACCTGGATGTTTCGGTCCGCATGCCCAACAGGGTCTTCGTGAGGGGAGGCGGGCTGGATTCGGAATGGCAGGGCCGCCTGAGGGTGCAGGGTTCCGCCCATGAGCCCTCCATTTCGGGCAACCTGGAGAGCGTGAGGGGACATTTTGATTTCCTGGACCAGCGCTTCGAGATCACCCGGGGAATCATTTCCTTCGACGGCATGTATCCTCCTTCTCCCGTGGTGGACATCATTGCGGAAACGAGGGGAAAAGATGTCCTGGCGCGCCTCGTGGCAACGGGCCCTGCCACTTCCCCCTCCATCGAACTGGAGTCGGACCCGCCCCTTCCCCAGGATGAGATTCTGGCAAGAGTCCTTTTCGGCCGCAACCTTTCGCAGATCACCCCCATGCAGGGAATCAGGCTCGCCCAGGCTGCCCGCTCCCTTTTGGGCAACAATGGAGAACCGGGCATCATGGAGCGCACGCGAAGGATTCTGGGAGTGGACAGGCTCGAGGTGCGCGAAGGCCTGGAAGAGGAGGCCCCGGCGGCCGTGGGCATTGGAAAATACCTGAGCGAAGACATTTACGTGGACATTCAGAGAGACATTCGGGGGCATGGCGGAAGGGCCAGAGTGGAGGTGGAAATCACCCCCAACGTCACCGTGGAGGGCGAGGCGGGCTCCGATGCGTCCACGGGCCTGGGGGTCAACTGGAAGTACGAGTATTGATTGCAGCTCCGGAGGAAGTTGCGATGCCTGTGGCGATTCCCGGGCGTTCAACGAACCGTTGCAAGGGGTCATCCGGAAGTGAATGAAAACCCCACGTGGAAATCGGGGCTTTCCAATTGGAGACAGGCGTTGAAGGGTTTGCCCTTCCGGGACCGGAACCCCCCGAGGGGCGAAGTGCGACCTTCCATGAGCAGCCGGGCCGCTTCAGACGGGGAAATGCTGCGGCCCGCCATGATCTTCCAGATGACAAAACGGCACCCACCGCTCTCGAGGCGCCAGCGGGAACACCCGTAGCCTTTTTCACCCTCCACCATTTCCCCCCCGCACAGGGGGCAAAGGCTCCGGCTCAGGGAAGGACAATCATTTTCCCCATCCCGGGACCCCCGGAAAGGAGGGTGCTCCCTCTCTTCAAGGCGCAATCCCCACAGGTTGGTCTTTTCATCCTTTTCCAGCGTCACGGGACCTGTGCAGGGCCTTCCCTTGGAAGACACGAAATCCAGGGGCGGCAGGGAACCTTCCTGGAGCAGACGGCGCACCATTCCCGGCCAAAAAACACGTCCCCATGTTCTTTTCCAGATGACAAAGGGACAGCCCCCGTCAGCCTCACGCCAGTGGGAGCATCCGAACCCCCTTTTCCCCTCGATGATTTTCCCTCCGCAGGCAGGGCATTGTCCGTAGCCATTGGGAAAAGCTCCCCCACCCCTTTCCTTTTGAAACTCCGCGACCCCTTCCACCACCAGCCGCCGGATGCCCAGAAGAAAAGTCTCCACGTTCCCCTCTCCCCGTGCGACCCGCTCCAGGTCCTGCTCCCAGCGTGCCGTTTCCCGGGGGGAGGTCAACTGCCCGGCCACGGAAAACGTTTTCAGGTATTGCACCAGGGCGCAGCCCTTTTCCGTGGGAAGGATTTTTTTGTTTTCACGGACGATGTAGCGCCTTTTGAGCAGTGTTTCGATGATCTGGGCGCGGGTGGCCTGAGTGCCCAGGCCCACTTCTCCCCTGAAAACCTTCTGAAGATCCTCCTCCTCCACATGGCGTGAAGGGTTGGTCATGTCCTTGAGGAGAAGGGCTTCCGTGTACTGGGGAGGGGGCTGAGTCATCTTCTGCAGCAGTTTTGTGTCGGTGACACGCGCGCGGTCCTTCTCTTTCAGGGGAGGAAGGTTTTCCGCCTCCGAATCTTCCTCCCCCTCTCCCGCTTCAGCAGCTCCCTCCCTGAGGTTCTGAAAAACCGCCTTCCACCCCCACACGACGGGGCGGGTGCCCCGCGTTCTGAAGTTCTCTTCGGCAACACGGGTGATGATCTCCGTGGCTTCATATTGGAATTTCGGATGAAAAGCCGCCGCAAAACGCCTGAGCACAAGGTCGTAGAGGAGGGCTTCTTTCCCCGAGACCCCCTGAGGAAGGGGAGCAAGGGGAATGAGGGCATGATGGTCCGTGAGTTTCGAATCGTCGAAAACCCTCTTGTTGGAAGGGTTCACAAGGCGGCGGTCCATTCCCTGGAAGAGTTCCGGATGGGTGACCTCGAGTTTTTCCAGGACTTTCCGGACAAGGGCAACATTTTGGGTGCCAAGCACCCGTGAATCCGTTCGGGGGTATGAGAGGCACTTTTTCTCTTCGTAAAGGTTCTGAGCCAGATCGAGGGTTTCTTTGGCGGAGAACCCGTGCCTGCCGTTGGCATCCCGCTGCAGATCCGTCAGGGAATACAAGTGGGGAGGAAGCTGGCTCTTCCTGCTTTTCCTGACGGAGGCGACCTCCCCCCACTGACCGGGAAGAAGGGAAGCGACCCGTTCCGCCTCCTGCAGGGCAGTGAAGCGTCCTTCATCGCCCTTGAACCAGCTTCCCCACCAGGAACCCTTTTCATGGGAGAAAAGAGCCTTGAGGACCCAGTAAGGTTCCGGCCTGAAGCGGTCCCTCTCCTCCCTGCGCTCCACCAGGAGGGCCAGGACCGCCGTCTGCACGCGCCCCACGGAATAGGTCTCCCTGGAAGCTCCCCGGCATTTGAGGGTCGCTGCCCTGGAAAAGTTCATGCCCACAAGCCAGTCGGCCACCTGGCGCCCTTTGCCCGCATTCCAGAGCCGCTGAAACCGGGATGCGGGTTGGAGCTCCTTCATGCCGGCGGAGACCACTTCAGGAGTGAGGGCCTGGGACGTCCAGAAGCGGAACACCTCCCGGGAAGGGTTTTCCACGGTTTCCAGAATGGTCCTGGCGATGAGTTCTCCCTCGCGTCCCGCGTCGGTGGCGATGACAATGCGCCCCACATCGGCTCTTGCGAGCAGGGACTGAATCACCCGAAGCTGATCTTCCACCTGGGCGATGGGCCTGTAGACCACCCGGTCAGGAAGGATGGGCAGAGTGCGCAAATCCCATCGGCGCCACCTGGCATCGTATTGAGCCGGCTGGGAAAGCTCCAGCAGGTGGCCCACGGCCCAGGTGATCACAAAGCCGTTGCCTTCGAGAAACCCGTTCCTGCGCCCCCTGACTCCCAGGGCACTGGCAAAGTCCCGGGCCACGGAAGGCTTTTCCGTCAAAATGAGTGTTTGGCTCAAGTCTTTCATGGAAACGATTCAGGGACCCTCACTGCTGGCACTGCTCTTTGCCCCTGGCCTCCCTGGGCAAAAAGATGGTGAACTCGGATCCTTTGTTGAGCTCGCTCGTCACATTCACCCTGCCCCCATGTCCTTCCACAATGGCTTTCACGGTGGCGAGGCCGATTCCGTACCCATCCTTCCTGTCGTCTCCCTTCCCCCGGTGAAAGAGGTCGAAGATGAAGGGCAGTTCATGGGGGTGGATGCCCACGCCCTGGTCCCGGATTTTTATCTCCAGACCATTTTCCACCTCCCTCGCCTCGAGGGAGATGGTGGTGTTGGGTCTGGAAAACTTGATGGCGTTGTCCAGAAGATTGGTGAAAACCCGCCTGAGCCTGTTTGCATCAGCCTGAATGACCGGGAGGGTCCCTTCGATGTTCAACTCCATTCGAACCTTTGCCTGGGCCGTTTTGGCATAGTAGGCTTCGTGCAGTTCCTGCAGTTCCTTCTCCATGGATGTGGGAGAAAACTTCAGCTTCAACCTGCCCGTTTCAAGACGGGAAAACTCCAGAAAATCGTCCACCAGGGATTCGAGCTTGGAAGCTTCCCTGTTGATGATCTGCAGATACTCGCTTCTCTTTTCATCGTCCATGGAGGAATACTTGTTCAACAGGCGAAGACCGAGTCCGTGAATGCCCACGAGAGAGGACCTCATGTCATGGGCAAACATGGAAATGATGTTGGCCTTCTCCCGTTCCAGGGTTTTCAGGGGAGTGATGTCCGTGATGACCGAAAAACAGCCTTCGTAATGGCCTTCCGCATTGAGGTAGGGCACCACGGAAACAAAGGTGGAGATCTTGCTTCCCTCCTTGCCTGCCCATGTGACCTCACAGGTCACCACTTCCCCGGAAAGGCGCCTTTCCAGTTTCTCTTCCACCATCTCCCGCTGGCCATCTTCCAAAAAATCAGTGAGAGTCCGGCCCATGATATCTTCCGGCGAACACTCCCACATTTCCGAGAGACGATTGTTGACGTAGGTGATGATTCCCTCCTCGTTCTCTATGGCCAGCCCTTCGTTCATGGTTTCCACCAGGCTGCGGTATCGCGACTCACTCTCCTGCAGGGCTTTCTGCGCCTTCTGCCTCTCGGCAATTTCCCTTTCCAGCGCGTCCACCTTCTCCTTGAGTTCCTTCGCCTGCTGCAGAAGCAGGGATTCGCGCTCCTGGTAGTAGTCCACCTTCTCCTTGAGCTCTCCGGGGGTGACTCTCAGGTCCTTGAGAATATCCGCATAAACTTCCGAAAGTTCCCTGGATTCCTGGGGGCTCAGAGTGATTCCATCGGACATGGCCTTGTAGGCGGAAGCCGCCCCGATGGACCCCGCAAGGGACTTTTCCACCTCGCTCTGCAGTTCCACCAGTTCCGCCATGGAGACCGTTTCTCTGCCCTCCAGGCCGATTTTTTCAATGCACCTGGTGAGAATGGCACGGGCATCCCGGGGATGAAAATACTGGAGGAGGACGGTTTCCAGGTCCTCACCCTTTTCCGCCAGCTCAATGCGGGCCTCCCGGTCCTGGCTTCGGGAGATGGGGGCCGAAACCTTGAGCACATCCACAAATTCCTGGGCAAGACTTTCCTCCTCACGGGACCGGGCGCCCGTGAGGGATCCCAGAACATAGAAGGAAACATTGAGCAAAAGGCTCCAGAAGACCGTGTGGCTCAGGGGGTCCTCCAGGGACAATCCCAGAAGAGCTTCCGGTTTCAAAAGGCTGATTCCCCAGGGGCCTTCCAGGAGAAAGGATGGCGACATCCAGCCACTTTTGACGAAAGAAGGCAGGAGCAGGGTGTAGAGCCAGACGACGAATCCGGCCATCAATCCCCACCTGGCTCCCACTTTGTTTCCCCGCCGCCAGAAAAGACCGCCGATTATGGGAGGGGCAAACTGCAGGGCCATGGCGAAAGCCATGAGGCCAATGTTGACCAGCATGTAGGATTCACCGATGGCCACCATGAACCCGTACCCCGTCACAATGACGATGGCAACGGCCACCCACCGGCATCGAAGCAGGTGCCTTTTGAGAAATTCCAGCCGGGGCACCCTTCCCACCAGGGGAAGGAACACATGGTTGGTCATCATGGTGGCCGTGGTGACCGCAGCGATCATGATCATGCCCGCTGCCGCCGAAAACCCCCCGATAAAGACCAGCAGGGAAAGCCAGGCTTCCCCTTCCATGAGGGGAAGCATGAGCACGAAACTATCCGCCTCGGCCACGGGCAGTCCCATGATCAGCCCCCCGAGTGCAATGGGGACCACAAAGATGGTGATGAGCAGCAGGTAGAGGGGAAAAGCCCACATGGCCGTTTTGATGTGGTTTTCATTGGAGTTTTCGACCACGGCCACGTGAAACTGCCGCGGAAGAAAGAGAATGGCGGCCATGGAGAGAATGAAGTGGGTTCCCCAGGTGAGATAAGGGGTCTGTTCGAACCCGAGGGAACCTTCCTCGTAGAGGCTTGCATGGGGACTTTCCATGATTTTCTGGGCAATGTCCCCGAAACCGGAAAAGAGGAAGTAGGTGACAAAAATGCCCGCAACCAGGAAAGCCAGGAGTTTCACGATGCATTCCACGGCCAGGGCCGCCACCATCCCTTCATGCCGTTCTGTGGGGTCGAGGCGCCTGACCCCCAGAATGATGGTGAAAACGATCATGAGAAAGGTCACCATGGGACCGACGTGTTCCCGAATCATGGAGGTCACGGCGGATTCACCGGAACCTTCCAGGGGAACCGTCGTGCTGATGAGGTAAAAGGTGGAGGTGATGGCCTTCAGCTGAAGGGCGATGTAGGGCATGGTTCCAAAGAGGGCCATGAGGGTCACGATGACCGCAATGGACTGGGATTTGTCGTAACGGGCTGATATGAAATCGGCGATGTTGGTGACCCGGTGCTTGTTCTTGAGCCGGATGAGTTTGCGCAGGGCCGTCCACCAAAGGAATATGGCCACCGTGGGTCCCAGGTACACGGAGAGGAAGAGAAGGCCGGATGTGGCAGCGATCCCCACCTGGCCATAGTAGGTCCATGCCGTGCAGTAAACGGCCAGGGAAAGGGAATAAAACATGGGGTATCTGGACGGACTTCTGCCTTCTTTGGCTTTCTTTTCCACCCAGAGGGCTATGAGGAAAAGAAACCCCATGTATATGAAAAAAGCCAGGAGCACTACACGAGGGTCGATCATGACCGTTCCTTCTGTCTCTGCTCATTTTCATGGTTCGATGAACCGTTGCACCCTCTGCTCAACAGGAAAAGCACCAATACAATGATGATCCACAGCAAAAAGACGTTCACGAACCCGCTGAACAGATCCTTTCCCATGAAAACATCCAGAAAAGGCCAGTTGACCAAAATGCAGCCCAGTACAAACAGGAGGATGTGTGCCTCCCGCTCATTCAGCAGTTTAAGCAGTCTCCTGGACACGGCGACACTCCCTTCGGCAGGCCCATCGGGGGCTTCGTTGACGAGAGATAAAGGCCATTACGATCTCAGCCATCTTACAATATTTTCCGGCAGGCCGTAGACGTTTTCTGCACTTTTCATGACGGCAACCTCCAGGGGAAAATATATGACCCCGGGCAGGAAACGGGAAGTGCCCCCCCTCACCCCCGCAATGCTGTTGACGTAAGCCTTTCCACCCTGAATAAAACAACGTTCACGTCATAAAACTCCCTTCACGTCCTTCCCGCGAAGGCGGGAATCCAGCTTTTTCAAGATCTTCAGGATCCCTGCCTTCGCGGGAAGGACGAGGCAGAACAA
>Ga0207421_10004100_pt1 | contig 17050 bp, 17 predicted proteins | sample SodLakKL_010_SED_4_FD_187542 | JGI IMG/M metagenome (GOLD analysis project Ga0207421, IMG submission 187542) | Alkaline sediment microbial communities from Lake Tanatar, Kulunda Steppe, Russia - 8KL_010_SED (SPAdes) (version 2) | ecosystem: Environmental > Aquatic > Non-marine Saline and... | reverse complement strand
CGCCGCTGGTTTCTTCCGCTGGGGTTCCGAAGACAATAATCCTTCCCCGGAAATCCTCCAGATAGCGAAGGAGGATGGCAGCACCGGTACTCGTGGTACCCAACAGGTTATGTCCGCAACCGTGGCCGATGCCGGGAAGGGCGTCGTATTCCGATAAATAAGCAATGGTCGGGCCCTCTTTGCCGGTATCGTAGGTGGCTTTAAAGGCGGTATCCATACCCAGATAAGGCATTTCCACCGTGAATCCGTGCTTTTGTAATAGCTCTTTATGGGCCTTAGAGGAAAAATGTTCTTCATAGCCCAGTTCCGGGTTATTGAGAATATCATCGCTTAGCTTTTCCAACTCGCTTTTTAGAGACTCTGCTTTTTCCAGGGCTCTTTTGCTTAGTGGTTTTGTCATTGTCATCGCTCCTTTAGCATTGATTATTTGGCTTCGTTGCTCGTTGCCGTAAGGCTTTTAAAGCGTGGGATCCGCGGAGTTATTCTTCGGCCGGGTCCAAAAGGTTCCCAGGTTTTCCCGAAGCAGCTGTTGGTCCTTTACCGCAATTTCTCCGTTGATCAGAACATAGTCGATTCCCTTTGGGGGAAGGGTGGGTTCTTCAAAGGTTGCCCGGTCCAGAATAGTATCCGGGTTAAAAATTACCAGATCCCCATCATAGCCCCTTGCAATTCTCCCTTTTTGGTGTTGAAGCCCCAGGCGTGTAGCGGGAAGCAAGGTCATTTTATAGAGGGCCTCCATCAGGGTGAGGGACTCTTTTTCCCGGACATATTTTCCCAACACCCGGGGAAAAGTCCCTGCAGCCCGGGGATGGCCCTGACCTTCTCGAAGCAGGCCGTCACTGGCGATCATCACCCCGGGCGCCTTCACCGCCAGATCAATATCTTTCTCCTCCATGGCAAAGGCGGCCACCAGCATATCCGGACGCTCCCTGCGAACTTTTTGAAACAGTTCCATATCGCAGTACTGTCCCCGGTAAGGCTCCTCCGTCAGCAGAATAATTTCCGGACCCTTGCCCCAGAGTTCAAAGCAGCCCTCGTCAAACACCGCGGAGCCCAGGAAAGTGCTGAAAGCGTTGTAGGGGTAAGTGTCCACCGTAATATCCAGCCCTTCCCCTTGGGCTTTTTCGATCATGGCCAGGGCTTCATCCATCATGCCGAAGGCGGCGCAACTGGAAATATGGGAGATTTGCATAGGAAGTCCGCTTCGCCGGGAGATTTCAATCATCTCCGCCACGGCCTCCAGGGCGTATTTCGCATCTTTTCGGTAATGAGCTGCCAACAGCAGGTTTTGATTTTTAAAAGGTGCAATCAGTTTTTCCACTTCCTGTATACTGACCCCCGGGGAATACTCCAGACCGAAGGAAACCCCCACCACCCCCAGATCCAGGGCTTTTTGCAGCAGGTCTTTCATTTGATCAATTTCTTTTTCCGTGGCTTCCCGGTAACGGTCTTCAATGCCCACCTGCTCCCGTAGATAGTTATGGCCGATCAGGGAAAGGTAATTTACCGGTGCTCCATACTTGGTAATGTACTGGGAGAAAAAGCTCATATCCATCCGATTATTTCCGCAGTTTCCCGCCAGGGCCGTGGTCACTCCCATTAAGGCTATGTACTTGGAAATATCGTAATGAATTTTATCCGATCCCTCCCGTAAAAACTCCTCGTGCATATGGATGTCCACAAATCCCGGAGAAACCACTTTATTCTCGGCGTCCAGAATTTTTTCCCCCGGGCCCAGATTTCGACCCAGGTCCACAATTTTACCGGCCCGGATCCCTACATCCTGTTGCTGTAAATCTCCGGTGGCAAAGTTCGGAATCCGTCCGTTAATAATTTTTATATCATACATAAGAGCACCTCCTGTTTTATGGGATTCGAAGAAAAAGAGTTGTGAAAGAATTCTAATTTTTTATATTATACCATAGAGAACGACAAAAATCTTACCCGTGGTGGGGTTGAAGTTCAAGGGAATAGGGTATGAAAACAGTGAAATCAGTCTTATAAATAAGTCTAAGAAACACTACGAAGGAAACTAGAACCAGAAGACTCACGGAATTACTCAAACAAGGAGGGAATAACTGATGAAATCCTTAAAAGGCTTAATCGAAAATCATTACAGGGAAGAGGACTTGATTGAACTCACCCGGGAGCTGATCCGGATTCCCAGTCATGTAAATCATCCCGGCAGAGAACGGGAGGTGGGATTGTTCCTCGGAACCTATTTAAAAGAACGGGGACTGGAAGTGAAAATCGACGAGGTGATGGAAGGTCGGGTTAATGTGATCGCCAGCCTTAAAGGCAGCGGCGGCGGGAAAAATCTGATGCTGAACGGACACCTGGATACGGTGCCTCCCGGAGAGATGGACTTCGACCCCTACGGCGGCCACTTAGTGGAGGGTATGATTCAGGGACGGGGGGCTGTGGACATGAAAGGGCCCATCGCCTCCATGGTAACCATGATGCTGGCCTTGAAAAATTCCGGTATAAAACTGAAAGGGGACGTGATCTTTACCGGAGTGATCGGGGAAGAGGAAAAAAGCGAAGGAACGGAGAAAATTGTAAAAGACGGCATTCAGGCTGACGGAGCGATTGTAGGGGAACCTTCAAGCTATCAGTACTCCGCCGGGCACCGGGGATTGGAATGGCTGGAAATCGAAATCGAAGGAAAGGCCGCCCATGGAGGCATGCCCCATTTAGGGGTGAACGCCATAGAAAAGGCCGCCGTCTTTATTGAACGGGTAAAGCGTGATTTGTATCCGAAGATCAAGGAAAGAAGTCACCCCCTGATGGGGAATTCCGTAATGAATTTCGGCCATATCAACGGAGGAATTCAGCCCAGCACCGTGGCGGGAAAATGCATTATCCAACTGGATCGCCGTTATGTGCCCGGAGAAACTCCGGCCTCCGTCATTAAAGAGTACCAGGATATTATCGATCAGCTGAAAGAAGAGGATGAAACCTTCAATGCCCGAATTAAGCGGATGGAAAACAATATGCTGACCCTGGATCACCTGCCTTTGGCCACACCCCTGGAGGATCCCATTACAAAATCCCTGACCAAGGCCTTGGGCACCGTCCTTGAAAAAGCCCCCGCCCTGTCTACGAAAAGAGGGTGGACCGATGCCTCCCTATTATTCAATTTTGGGAAAATCCCCACCATCGTTTATGGACCGGGAAACATTTCCTATTCCCATACGAGAAATGAGCAGGTGGCGGTACAGGAATTGAAAGAAGCGGTGGAGGTCTACTTCTTAACCGCCGCGGATTTTTGCGGCGTGGAAAAGAAAGGATAGCCCTTTACATACCCTACAGGGGTATGATATAGTAAGAGTAATCAAGGAACAATCACCGTGAAAATTTAGGAGGCGTGAAAAGATGGAAGAGTTTGTGAGACCCACCTCGGAAAAGGCTCCCACCGCCGAAGCGGCGAAAAAACAAAAGGCGTTATTGGATCGAATGAGCCGTATTGAAGGACAGCTTCGGGGCATTCGGAAAATGATCGAACAGGACACCTATTGTGACGATGTGATCAATCAGATAGAAGCCAGCCGCTCCGCCCTAAAGTCGGTGCAGTTGGTGCTTTTGGATAATCACATCAAACACTGTGTGAAGGCTCAACTGCAACAGGGTGAAGATGAGGTCATTGAAGAGGTGTTAAAGACCGTGAAGCGGTTGACGAAATAAGGCTCGCCCAAGTTTTAAAAACCCTTTCGGGCAGGAGCGAAGAAAAAACATTATGGAAAAACAGTAGAACCAATTATCTAAGGAGGCTGAAATAATGAAGAAAAAACTGATTGTCAAAGGCATGAGTTGTATGCACTGTGTATCCGCGGTGAAAGGCGGTCTTGCAGATTTTGGAGAAGTCGAAGATGTGCAGGTGGACTTAGAAGATGAGCGGGTGGAGATTACCTTAAAGGAAGAGCTCTCCGATGAAAAAATCCGACTGTCCATTGAAGACCAGGGCTATGAAGTGGTGGAAATAAAAGACGAAAAGTAAAACTAAAAAGATAAAAAAACAGTGTTAAAGTCACAGTAAAAGGGGTATAGCTTAAGTATGCCCCTTTATTTTTATGCAGATAATTGCATGATTTAACGGGGCAAAAAACCCAAAAGGAGTGAGAACCGTGATAGAAAAGAAAAAGTTTTTTAAAGTACCCCACACTTATGTTATTATCTTTACTATTATTATCATTGCTTTTATTGGAACCTACATCATTCCCGCAGGAGAGTATGAGCGGGTGGAGGATCCCAACACGGGAAGAATGGTTGTAGACGCGGAGTCTTTCGAGTATTTGGAGCCGAATCCCGTACCCTTTTTCTCTTTTGGAGAGGATCATTTGTTTACCGCAATTTATAACGGGATGGAAGCCGCCTCCAATATTATCTTCTTTATCCTGATTGTAGGGGGAGCCTTTGCCATGATCCAAGGCACGGGAGCCGTGGACGCTGGGATCGGTAAGGTGGCCGTCGCCCTGAAGGATCGGGGGATTATTCTGATCCCCGTGCTGATGGCCATATTCTCCGTGGGGGGAGCCACCATCGGTATGGCGGAAGAGGTTATTGTCTTTGTTCCCATTGGCGTGGCCCTGGCCAGAGCTCTGGGCTATGACGCGATTGTAGGAACCGCCATGATAGCCCTGGGGGCTGCTGCAGGCTTTACCGGCGGAGTAGCCAATCCCTTTACCGTCGGGGTGGCCCAGGGAATTGCGGAAATACCGATTTATTCCGCCGCCTGGTACCGGATCATTATTTTATTGGTAACCTTGACGATTGCTGCAATTTATACGATGCGCTATGCCATAAAAGTGAAAAAGGATCCTTCCAAAAGTGTGGTTGCGGAACTGGAAAAGAACACGGAATCCACTTTGGATCTTTCCAACATTCCGGATTTTACGAAATATCATATTTTTACCTTCCTGGTGGTGCTCGCAGGCTTCGGAGTAATGATCTACGGAATCATCGAGTACGGATGGTATATTAAAGAGCTGACTTCGATCTTCTTTATGATGGGTCTGTTTGCATCCTTAGCAGGAGGCGTCGGCCCCAGTCGTACCGCCGGCCATTTCGTGGACGGGGCAAGAACCATTGTGTTCGGTGCCCTGGTAGTAGGTATCGCTCGGGGAATCCTTGTGGTCATGGAACAGGGACTGATTATTGATACGGTTATCTTTGCCATGGGAGAATCCATATCCGGGCTGCCGGATATCATGGCGGCAAACTTGATGTTTGTGGTACAGCTGGTACTCAACTTCTTCATTCCATCGGGAAGCGGACAGGCGGCAACCACCATGCCGATCATGGCACCCTTGGCGGATCTTTTGGAAATGCCGAGACAAATCGCCGTATTTGCCTATCAGTTTGGTGACGGATTTACCAACTCCATTATTCCCACTTCCGGAGTACTGATGAGCTATCTGGCCATTGCTAAGATTCCCTATGAAAAATGGTTCCGTTGGATCCTGCCCCTAATGGGTATGTGGTTCTTATCGGGAGTGATTTTTATGAGTGTGGCGGTAATTATTGGAATCAACTAATAATGGATCGAAACAAAAATTCATAGCATAAGAAATAAACACCCATAAAAAAGATCGAGGGATTTCTTCCTCGATCTTTTTACGGGTGTTATTTTTTCAAGTCTTGGTGCTTTCAATTCTGGATGCTTTCAATTCTGGATGCTTTCAATTTCTAAGGCTTTCAAGTCAGCAGTGCCAAAGGCGGGTAGTGTAAAAGTTAAGGGGCCTCTTCCATAACCTCTTCCTCCGCATCCTGCATTTCCCGATAGGCCGCCACGTTTTCTAAGTGTTCATCGTACGTTTCTGCGAACACATGGCCCTCGGTCCCTACCACATAAAATAAATAGTCATGCTCCGCCGGTTCCAGGGCCGCACGGATGGAAGACTCTCTGGGAGCGGCGATGGGACCCGGGGGAAGACCGTGGTAACGGTAGGTATTATAAGGGTTTTCCACTTCCAAATGTTCGTATAAGACCCGGGTAATATGTTCCTCCCCTTCTCCCACGGCGTAAATCACAGAGGCATCAATTTGCAAACGCATTTCCTGGTTCAGGCGGTTTTCAATAACCCCGGCAATCAAGTCGCTTTCCTCGTCAAAGGCGGTTTCCCGTTCGATCAGGGAAGCCTTGGTGAGGATCTCATGGAGGGAAAGATCCCTTTCATCCATCAGCTCATAATCCTCAGTGGTAAAAACCTGGTTCATACGATTCGCCATAATCTCAACGATCTCCATGGCGCTCTGGTCCTCATCGAAATGATAGGTGTCCGGATATAAATAGCCTTCCAAACTGAAAAACAGGGGGTCTGCATCAAAGCTCAGGGCCTGGTTCTCATAGTAGTCCTCCGTGGCCTCGATGAATTCCTCCCGGGTGGCAAGACCGGAATCCTCCACCCGGGCTCCCATTTCATAAAGGGTAAACCCTTCCGGGAAGGTGACCGCCACGGATTCCCGTTGTTCCCCTACTTGAAGGATTTCAAAGATTTCTGTAAAGGGCTCCTCCGGTGGAATTTCATAGGTTCCGGGACGAATATTTCTATCCACCCCTTCCTCTCCCGCTTGGCGTCGAAACCAATACCGGTTTCTGATGACCCCTTCTTCATGAAGGGTATTGGCCACGGTTCGGAGGCTGTCCCCTTCGGAAATCTCCACGGTAACCGTTTCTTCATTGGCCCCCGTAGAAAGGTAATTGGGGATCAAAGAGAGGTAGCTGTAGACCCCGACGGCGGTAAGAACAGCAAGGGTAATAGCAAGGATTAATAGAATGCGAGCTTTGTTTTTCATAGGATGGTAAACGCTCCTTTTCTGTATTTAAATATAGTTGATAATAAAGGTAAAGACATGTCACAATAAAGTGTTAAAATTCTATGATTTATTTAGTATATCAAAAAATTCGAAATAAAACCATTGGCAGCGGGTAAAAAGGACTAGGGTGGAAAGTTTTTTGTCGAGAATTTTTCTTTGTTTTGTCACAGGCTTGTCACAAAATCATTGTACAATGGTTTTACAGCCTAAGGAAAGGACAGAAAAAATCCAAAAAATAAGCTACAAAAAATAAGGAGGCGTATAGTAATGAAAAATAAGAAAATGTTGATTGCGTTGGTTACAGCGGCGGTACTCTTGATGAGCGGGTTCGTCTTTGCCGACACCTTCACCGAGGGAGACGGCGGGTTCTTTCCGGGAGGCCCCGGGTACGGTGAGGAAGGATCCGGGTTCGGCGGATTCTTTGGCGGTATGAGAGGCCATCACCGAAGAGACACGGTAAGAGATGAATCGGACCGGGAAGATTATGGGAAAGGCGGTTTCTTCTTTGGCGGACCGGAGCACTGTTATTTTCTCGATGAAGACCGGGAAGACATCGACTGGGAAGACATCGACCGAGAAGACTATCGAGAGCAGTGGCTGGAACAACGGACAACAGCGGTAGACGAGGCCCTGGAAGCCGGAGAAATCTCCGAAGAGGAAGCCTTGGAGTATAAGGAAATCCTGGAAGAACGGAGCCTGGAATTTGAAGAGGAAGGAAGTTTTCAAAGAGGCGGCGGCCGAGGTCGAGGCAGAAGTCGGGGACATATGTGGTAAAGGATTTCTCAGCCACCGATAACACCTTAGAAACACCGAAAAAAAGGAAAGAAGTATAATTTTCAGCCGGCAATGTATATTGTCGGTTTTTTTGTTATACTAAACCTAGGAAAAGCTATTATTAGGAGGGAATAAAGTGACGGGAAAAAAAATATTGATCGCCGAGGATGAGAAAAAAATCCGGGAACTTCTAAGCCTCTATTTGAAAAAGGAAGGCTTTAACGTATATGAAGCGAAAAATGGAAGGGAAGCCCTGGAGCGTTTTGATAGGGAAGTCTTTGATGTGTTGGTACTGGATGTGATGATGCCCGAATATGACGGATGGTCGGTACTGAAAAGAGTCCGGAAAACCAGCAGCCTGCCGGTACTGATGCTTACCGCAAGGGAAGAGGAGGAGGATAAACTCTTCGGTTTCGAATTGGGGGTGGATGATTACGTAACCAAACCCTTCAGTGTAAAAGAGGTGGTGGCCCGGGTCAAAGCCCTGCTGAAGCGGGGAGGGGAAAGCTCCCGGGAGGGGAGCCTTACCTATCGGGAACTGACCGTGGATGCAAGGGAACATGAGGCGCGGATCGGAAAGGAAAAGCTACCTCTTACCCTGAAGGAATTTGATTTGCTGACCCTTTTTCTGGAAAACAAAAATCAAGCCTTGAGCCGTGAACAGATTTTAGACCGGGTTTGGGGTTTTGATTATTACGGGGATCTTCGAACCGTGGATACCCACGTTAAAAGGCTCCGCAGGAAAATGGGAGAACTGGGGGATCGGATCACCACTGTGCGGGGCGTCGGTTATCGCTTGGAGGAGGAGGAATAATGAAGGGATCCAGTATTTTTACAAAACTCTTTACCGCTTTTATGGTTCTTACCCTGCTCTTAATCGGCGGGGTGTGGTTTGTGCAAAACCAGTTCCTGGAAGAATATTACTATCAGCGGACCATCGAGAACCAGGAAGAAAGGGGAAGGGAGCTACTTACGGACATTCAGCCCCTGGAGGAAATAGATGAGGAGTTACAGAGCTTTTTGGAACAACAAAGTCGGATCCTGGGTACGGAAATAGCCCTTTTTTCCCTGGAGGGAGAAACCCTTTATGAAACCGGTACCCGGGGGCATATGCCCATGATGAATCATGGAAGAGGAAGGGAGGTGCTAGGAGAAGAAGAGTTGACACAGCTGCAGGAAGAAGGAGTCCTCTCCCTACGGGAAACCGAAGATCCTCACCGGGGAGGAATGGCCCGGCGGATGCAGGAAACCGATACCCTGTATACCTATGTGTCAAGGGAGGGGCTGATCCTCCGTCTGCAAACAACTCTGAATCCTATCCAACAGGGGATTCAGTTAACCCAGGATTTTTATCTGTGGATTCTTCTCTTCGGGGGGCTCCTGGCTTTTTTGCTGTCCTTTCTTTTCTCCCGGAGGATCGCCCGGCCCATCGAGGACCTTACGGAAGTGGCGGGGGAAATGAGTCGGATGAACTTTGAAGTGCGGTATACAGGAGAAGAAAAAGGGGAAATCGGCGAGCTGGGCAATACCCTGAACCATCTGACAAAGGCCCTGCAGGAGACCATCGACCAGCTAGAACAGGAGCTGGAGAAGGAAAAAAACCTGAAAAAGCTCCGCCGGGAGTTTATCGCCCGGGTCTCCCATGAACTGAAGACCCCCATCGCCGTGATCAAAGGGTATTCGGAAGCCCTGGAGGACGGAATTTACCAAAGTCCCCGGGAACGGGAGGGGTATGTGAAAATCATCCAGGAGGAAAGCTTGAAAATGGATCACATGCTCCGGGAAATCTTGGATCTTTCCCGATTGGAAACCCGTCACATGGAGTTGAAGGAAGAGGCGTTGGAGATCCAACCCTACACACAAAAAATCATAGAAAAGCTTAAGGGAATTGATACGGAAAAGAAACTGATCCTAAGAAATGAATTGAAGGATCCGAAAACCTTGATCAAGGGAGACGCCTATCGTCTCGAGCAGATTGTAAGCAACTTTATCAAAAATGCCCTGGAGCACAGCGAAGGATCCGAAGTGGAAGTTCGATTAAGGGAAGAGGAAAAATCTCAGGGGCCGGCAAGGATCCGAATGGAAATCAAAAACCCCGGGAATCCCCTGTCCCAAGAGGAGCAGGAAAAGATTTGGGAAAGTTTTTATAAACGGGAAGAAAAAAAAGGCAGCGGTCTCGGTCTTTCCATTGCCGCCGGATTGTTAAAGCTGATGAACAGCAATTTCGGAACCTACAACGAACCTCCGGGGGTGGTGTTTTATTTCACCCTGGAAAAGTTGAAAAAATAAGGCTTCCCCGGGAAAATACTTTTGAATTCCCCGGGGCTTTATATTATAATGGGAAAGATCAAACTATTTTGTAATAGATAAGTAACAGAGAGGACTTTTCGAAATGACGGGAAAAAATAGATCCATAGGAATCATCGCCGGGGTAATGATCTTTTTCGTGCTATACCTCATCGACCGGCTGGGAATCATAGGAATTCAACCGGACGTAGACAGCATCCGGGCTTTAATTGAAGAAGGGGGGATGTGGAGCATCATCGTTTTCCTCTTCATCTGTATGTTCCGTCAACTTTTTTTCTTGCCCACAACGGTGGTCTATATCAGCGGCGGTCTGATCTTCGGTCCTTTGCTGGGATCCCTTTATTCGGTTACCGGACATACGGTAAACATCTTCCTTGCCTACGTTGTAGGCCTGCGTTTTAAAGAGAGCATCCGGCGGTTTATCAGTGTAAAATATGTGGAAAAACTCCGAAAGGCGAAGAAACAGGGATCCTTCAAACCCCTTTTTGCCATGCGGGTCACCCCCGGATTTCCCGTGGACCCCATCAGCTTTGGTGCGGGATTTGTGGAGATGAATTTTAACATCTATTTTTTGGCAAGCGTTCTAGGATCCGTACCGAAAATTGTGGTCTACAGCTATTTAGGTCAGCGGCTGGAGAACATATTCGCCATGGAAACCATACTTGCCCTGGGCTCTTTACTGATTTTAGCCCTGATACCCTACCTTTTTAAAAACGGACAGGAAGCTCTATAGGAGGAACGAATCATGGAACACCTTCAAAACCTATTGGATTATGCACAACGCTATATTACCGTGGAATTGTTTATCTTGATTATACTGATCATCGGTACTTTTTTAATATTTGCCTTTTTGATCCAGGACGTGTTTCAGGATTATTTTAAGGATTACGGGGATAAAAAGAAAAGGGAGCGGGAAGAGGGAAAAGCCCAGAGTCGACCAAGGGTTGTGAAGACCCCCGGGACCCCGGAGGAAAAGAAAAAAAAGGGTTCCCGGACGGCAAAATCCTCCAAGGCAAAGGGGAAAAGTAAGCTCCGAAATAATAAAACAGATGGATAATATAAAGAAGCATGGATAAATTAAGGGCAAAGAGGTGATATTATGGGAAAAATTGCAAGATGCTCCATCAAAGAAAAACCGTCGATGAAAACCGCGGCGGTTTATGTAATAGGAATTATTTTCGGTATCAACGCTTTGGTAATGCTTAGCAATATGCTACCTCCCTTATGGGGCGGGATTGTAAGTATCGGGATCATTATTTTGACGGTCCTGCTGACCTCCTATCTGATCAATCGAAAATTAGCGGAGTATATTTACTCGATTATAGATGATGATTTCCTGGTGTTTAAGAAAATCGGCTCCCGGGAAAAATTGATGCTGAAGGTGAAACTCCGGGATATTACGGAAATCACCCCCCTTAAGGAAGACCGGGAAAAACGGGAAAAAAAAGTGAAAAGAACCTATATGTTTTCCTGCAAACTAAAAGGGAAAGGGCTTTATGTTGGAAAGTTTCAGGAGGGAAAGCATAAATACCGTTTCATCATTCAACCCAACGAGGGATTTTTAAAAGCCCTGAGAAGGGAAATTAAAGCACAGCAAATGAAGGAACAGTCAATCAACGGCGAAGCATAAGGAAAGGAGGGGTTTTTTATGAGCACCCCGCTGCTTAAAACCTTAGAAGCCTTAAAAAAAGAGAATCGAATTTCCTTTCATACCCCGGGACATAAGAAGGGCAACGCTTTTGAGATTTTCGGGGACGGAGGGATTCAAGGGAATCTCTATCAATATGACACCACCGAGGTGTTCGGTACCGATCAGCTCCAGGATCCCTCCGGGGTGCTGGAAAAATCCCGGCAGTGGACCGCCGATATTTTCCAAGGCTCCCAGGCCTATTATCTTGTCAACGGCTCCAGCGCCGGGGTTCTCGCCATGATCCTGTCCCAAACCAGGCCCGGGGAGGAAATTCTGCTTCCCCGGGACGTTCATCAATCAGTGATCCACGCTTTAATTCTCGGGGATTTGACGCCGCGGTTCATTCCGCCGGAAATAGACCCTCTGTATAAAATCCCCAAGGGAACCACATTGGAAAAAGTACAGTGGGGCCTGGAAAAGCACCCCAATTGCAAAGGGGTGCTACTCACCCATCCTAATTACTACGGCAGAGGGTCACAGCTTCAGGAAATCCGTGACCTCACGAAAGCCCGGGGGAAAATCCTTTGGGTGGACCAAGCCCACGGGGCCCATTTGGGTCTTCACAGCGACCTTCCCCAGTCCGGGGTGGAGGCGGGGGCCGACCTGACGGTGATGAGTTTTCATAAAACCCTCCCCGCCATGACCCAAAGCGCCGTCCTCTTTGCCGGGGGAGACCTTGTGGACCGGGACCGCTTACAGGAACAGCTAAACATCCACCAAAGCTCGAGTCCTTCCTATATTCTAATGGCCTCCATTGAACAGGCGGCAGCCCTGTACCGACAGGAGGGGAGAGAAAGGATGAAAGCCCTCTTGGAGGGAATGGACCGTTTGGAAAAGAAGTTTCAAAACCTGAAGCTTTTTCAACTGGACCGGGCGCCGGGAAAGGACCGGACCAAGATTTGGATCCATACGGAAAACAGCGGACTTTCAGGAGAGGAAGTGGAGACCTGGATTCGAGACAAACAGGGCATCGATCTGGAGCTTTCCCTGCCTCAGGGGGTGTTGGCCCTGGCTTCCATAGGAAATCGAGAAAAAGATTTGGAAAAACTGTATTTAGCCTTTGAGGAACTGGAAAAAACATTATATAATAAGGGAAAGATGGAAAATTCCGTGAAGCATACCCCCGGGAAACCTCCGACGGAAAGCTTTTACCGGGAGACGGAAAAAAAACTCCCCATAAGAGAGGCCTTTTACAGGACCAAAGAAAGGGTATCAATTAATAAGAGCCTGCACCGAAGGGCGGGCAGCGCCGTCACCCCTTATCCTCCGGGAATTCCCTTGATTCTTCCCGGAGAGATTATTACCCGGGGGCATATCGATAAACTTGTGGAATTAAGGGATAAGAAAACCAAGGTGAATGGATTGAAAGAAGGAAAAATTTTAGTTGTAACCGAGGAGTGAAGCTATGGAGAAGGGATTTTTCATTACCCTGGAAGGGACCGACGGAGCAGGAAAGTCCACCCAGATGAAGTATCTGAAGACGTTTTTTGAAGAGAAGGGCTATCCGGTGCTGTTAACCAGGGAACCGGGAGGCACCGCCATCGGTGAGAAAATCCGGGAGCTGATCCTGGATAATGCCAACGAAGAGATGAAGGATAAGACCGAAGCCCTGCTGTATGCCGCCGCCCGGGCCCAGCATGTGGAAGAGGTGATTCTTCCCGCTTTACAAGAAGGAAAAGTGGTGCTTTGCGACCGCTTCGTGGACTCCTCCATTGTCTATCAGGGCGAGGCCAGAAGCATTGGAAGGGAAAGCATTGAAGACATCAACCATTTTGCCACGGGGGGGCTCAGTCCCAATCTTACCCTGTGGTTCGATCTTCCCCCGGAAGAGGGACTGAAACGGGTAGCCTCCGGAGGAAAAGTCGATCGTCTGGAAAAAGAGGCCCTTCACTTCCATCAAAAAGTGTATGAAGGTTATCAAACCCTGAAAAATAAACACCCCCATCGAATCAAAGCCGTGGACGGAAAAAAGAGCATCGATGAGATGCGCCGGGAGATTCGAGGGATTGTAATAAAAAAATTGAAGGAGGTCTATGGAATGAAACTTGTAATTGCCATTGTCAATGATGAGGATGCCAACAAGCTGCTAGACAGTTTGACGGAGAATCGCCACCGGGTAACCAAGCTTGCCACCACGGGAGGGTTTTTGAAAGCGGGAAACACCACTTTTTTAATCGGAACCGAGGACGATCAGGTAGACCAGGTTATGGATATTATCAAGGATAAATGCGAAACCCGAAAGCAGGTAGCCACCTCCCCCGCCCCGGTATCGGGAACCACCGGCGTCTATGTCCCCCACCCGATTGAAGTGAATGTGGGAGGGGCCACGGTATTTGTGGTGGACGTGGAAAAACATTTTAAAATTTAACCGCTAGGAGATAAAATATGGGATTTTCAACAGTACTGGGCCAGGATTATTTAAAAAATAAAGTGCTAAGGCAAATTAAGGGAAACACCCTGAGTCATGCCTATCTGATTTACGGAAATCCGGGACTGGATCCTCAGGGTTTTGCCAAGATCTTCGCCCAAGGGATTTTATGCAAGGAAAGAGCGGGTGAAATTCCCTGTGGTAAGTGCATCCCCTGTAAAAAAGTTCTGGGGGACAATCATGAAGATCTGAAGGTCTATCCCGAGGAAACCCTGAAGGTGGAGGAAATCCGAAACCTGGAAAAGGATATTCACATCAAGCCCTATAGTGCAGGGAAAAAAATATACATCATCAATCATGGGGAAGGCATCACCCCCCAGGGGCAAAACGCGCTGTTAAAAACCCTGGAGGAACCCCCGAGCTTTGGGATCATTCTCATTGTGGCCCGGGGAAAGGAAGCGCTGCTCCCCACGATTCAATCAAGGTGTCAAGGCCTGGGCCTTAAACCGGTAGCCGGGGAAGAGATTTACGAGGCCCTGAAAAACAGCTGGGGCTACCCGGAAGAGAAAGCCCGGGAAGCTTCGAAAATTGCGGGAGGAAAGATTAAAACCGCCCTCAGGTTTTTGGAGGATGAAGATTTTGAAAACCGAAGAAAGCAATTATTCTATTTATACCGGCAGATGGAGGAAAAAGGGATTACCGAGAGCATGGAAGCCATGGAAAAGCTTTCCGTTGAAAAGGATCAAATAGAAGAGGTCTTGGATTTAAGCTTAAGTTTCTTTCGGGATCTTTTATTATATAAAGAGCTTCAGGATCCCCGGTGGCTCATTCATGGGGACCAGGAGAAAATCATTCAAGACCTGGGCAAAAAGTCCGGGTTCAAGGGAATTTTAAAGGCCCTGGAAGAAGTGGAGAAAATGCAAAACTATGCCAGAGCCAATGTCAGTCCGAAGTCGATATTAGAAATGTTAGTCCTGAATGTGCATCAGGCTTTAAGTGATAAATAGGAGGTTTAAAACCATATGGAAACCGTAGTAGGCGTACGATTTAAAAAAGCGGGGAAAGTGTATTATTTTGACCCGGGAGATTTAGAGATTTTCAAAACCGATAAAGTAATTTTAGAAACCGCCCGGGGGCTAGAACTAGGGGAAGTTGTCGTCGGTCCCAAGGAAGTCTCGGAAAAGGAAGTGGTCTCTCCCTTAAAGCAGGTTATTCGAAAGGCCACCAAGGAAGACATGGCAGCCTATGAGGGAAACAAGGGAAAGGAAAAGGATGCCTTTGAAATCTGCAGCAAAAAAATCGAAGACCACGGCTTGGAAATGAAACTTGTGGACGTGGAATATACCTTTGACAACAACAAAATCATTTTCTTCTTTACCGCGGAGGGCCGGGTGGATTTTCGGGAGCTGGTCAAGGATCTGGCCTCGGTATTCAAAACCCGGATCGAGCTTCGTCAAATCGGTGTCCGGGATGAGGCGAAAATGATCGGCGGCTACGGCCCCTGTGGAGTCAGTCTTTGCTGTTCCACCTGGTTAGGGGAGTTTGATCCCGTATCGATTAAAATGGCCAAGGATCAGGGACTGTCCCTAAATCCCACGAAAATTTCCGGGGTCTGCGGCAGACTCTTTTGCTGTTTAAAGTACGAACATGAGGTTTATAAAGCGGTACTGAAGAAGATGCCCCAACAGGGAGACCGGGTTAAAACCCAGCTGGGAACCGGTGTCATCGTCAAAACCAATCCCCTGTTAGAGCAGGTGAAGGTGCGGGTGACCTTAGAAGAGGACGGCTCTGAGGAAATCAAAATCTTCCCCATTGAGGAGATTACCAAAATCCCCAAGGGGAGCCGGGGAAAGCCCGAGGACGGTAAGAAGAAAGAGGACGGCAAAAAGCAAGAGGACAGCAAAAAGACAGAAGATCGTAAAAAGATGGAGAACGGCAAAAAGAATGAAGACAGCAAAACCACCGGGGACAGAAGGAAAAGCGAAGGCGGTAAAAAATCCGCAGAAAGTCCGGGAAAGGAAAAGTCCCCTGAAGGTAAAAAGCCTGACGAAGGCCAAAAGGCCGCCGGGGAGAAAAAGTCTTCCAGGGAGAAAACCGAAGGTAAGAAGGCTTCGGATAAGAAACCCTCGGATAAAAAGTCGAAGCCCCGATCCAAACGGCCCCAAGGAAAGAAAAGGCCCCCCCGGGGATCCCAGAAAAAAGGGAAATCCCCTCAAGAAAAGCCTAAAGGGGAGGCGAAGGGTCCATCGAAGAACGAGTAAAAGGGAGGAAAACCCATGCGCATGAAAAATAAAGATATTTTAAAAATTGCAGCGATTATTTTCCTGGCCTTTGCATTGATTGCGGTGTTCCGCTGGGTAATCTTTGATGAAAACAACACAGACCCTGGGGACGGAAGAAGGGCCCCCGAGGAAAGAGAGTCGGCCACGGAGGTCTTCGGGGACCTGTCCATAGAAACCCTGGAGGGAGAGCCCAGCTCCATAGAAGAAAATGAAGGCATGCCCATCGTCCTAACTTTTTGGGAGCCGGAGGATGAAGAAAGTCAGGAGCAATTGTTGATCTTGGATAATTTATTGTTGTTACTGGAGGATGACGTGGCCTTTTTATCGGTGTTTGAGCCCGAGGATTATGATGTGCCCTATACCGCAGTGATCGATTCCCGGGGAGGCATTTTTCAACAATACTCGGAGCTGGTCACGGAAGAAAGGTTGCTTGCCGATGTGGAAGAGCTATTGGAAAGGGAAGAGAATTAATGGAGCGAATCGATGACTTGCAGCTGAAAGGACTGAAAATCATACAAAACCCCAAGGGGTTTTGTTTTGGTATAGATGCGGTGCTTTTGGCGAATCATGTAAGGCTGAAACCCGGGGACCGGGTGGTGGACCTGGGGACCGGCACAGGAATAATCCCCTTGCTCTTGGCGGGAAAAAGCAGAACCTCCACCTTTCAGGGCTTGGAGCTTCAGGAGTCGGTGGTGGATATGGCTCAAAGAAGTGTGGCCCTGAACCAACTGGAGGATCGAATCGAAATCCTTCAAGGGGATCTCAAAGCTCCGGAGAGGGTATTTCCGAAAAGCGTTTATGATGTGGTCACCG
>Ga0207421_10004098_pt1 | contig 17052 bp, 14 predicted proteins | sample SodLakKL_010_SED_4_FD_187542 | JGI IMG/M metagenome (GOLD analysis project Ga0207421, IMG submission 187542) | Alkaline sediment microbial communities from Lake Tanatar, Kulunda Steppe, Russia - 8KL_010_SED (SPAdes) (version 2) | ecosystem: Environmental > Aquatic > Non-marine Saline and... | reverse complement strand
TTCCTAGCTGTTTTCACGCTCTTCGGTTATAGAAGCAGTTTCGGTGTACTTCTAGGTCCGATGTCCGAAGATATGGGATGGACAGTAGGGCAGACCACTTTGGGTTACGGGTTGATGATGTTGATCTACGGCGTTTCAGCGTACTTCAGTGGAGAGATAGTAGATAGGTGGGGTGTGAGATACGCTTACGCTATAGGAGCTGTATTTGGAGCTTTAGGTTTTCTCCTGTCTTCTTTCGTAAATTCCTACATACATTATCTAGCTTCCTATGCCATCTTTGGAGGTATAGGCACGGGTATGTGTTGGGTGACTTCCACCGCATCTGTCAGAAAATGGTATCCAGGATCAAAGTACGCCACCTATTGGGGAGTTGCGTTCATGGGAGCTCCCGCGGCACAGATCTTGACGTCAAGAGGAGCGAGTGAGATCATACTATGGATGGATTGGAGATACGCCATGAGGGTCCTCGGTGTTGTAGTTTTCCTGCTTATGTTAACCGCTGCATTGATCTCCAAAAGAGAACCGGAAAGATACGGGATGAAGATATTCGATGGGATACATTCTGAAGAAAATCAGATTTTCTGGCCGACTCTGAAAGCTTTCAAAGACTGGTCCGCCGTTGGGATAACTATCGCATTTCTTACCTCCATGATGGCTGAATTCACCATATGGACACAAGCTGTACATTACTGGCAGGAAGGTACCGGACTCTCGTTAAGTACAGCTACCAACCTTTACATCTTGATAGGCGGCTTTGGACTCGTAACCATGCCACTGATGGGAAAACTCCAAGATATCATCGTTTCAAAATCTAAGAACGAACCGCATGGAAGAAAGATAAATTTGATTTTGGCCCCTATCATTGGTGTGATAGCTTGTTTTCTGATGATCGCTACATCTAGAACGATAATCGCGGGTATCATCGCTACACTTTCTTTTGCCATATACTGGGCGATTGAACCCGGCGGAGCGGCAGGATATATCGGCTCAGTTTTCGGTAAAAGGAACATGGGTCATATATGGGGATTCGTCACTCTCTGGTCGATGAGTTTAGGCCCGTTCCTGGGAAGCTATCTCGGAGGCAGCATATACGATTTGACCGGCATCTACAATTACACGATCATATTTGCGATGGTATTCTTCTTGATATCAGCTATTACAGCTTGGAGTCTACCAGAGAAATATCTAGGAGATAAAGATCCAGATTTTATCAACAGATGAGTTCATGACTAGTTTCTTTAGAAACTAAAAAAGTTTTTAAAGGTGTATTTGTATCGAGACGAAAACGGTAACCAAAGATGGACCTATCGTTATCAGCACTCAGCGACGAATACTATCGCATAAAAGATATCTTCGTTAAAGACGCAGACGATAGAAGAGATGAGATATTGAACGGACCGATAGTGAAAACGATCCTTATCTTAGCTCTACCTGTGATGATCTCTAGTGCTCTACACACAGGATTCAACATCGTAGACACTTATTGGCTTGGAAAATTAGGTGCTGCGGAAGTTGGAGCGCCAACGGCAGCATGGCCGGTCCTATTCACTTTTCTCGCTCTTGGGATGGGATTATCTACCGCAGGCGTTTCATTAGTCTCTCAACACACAGGAGCCGGAGGATCGGACAAAGCTCAAGAGGCTGCTGGACAGGTTTTTGGATTCTTGATGATAATCGGTGTTATTACAGCTCTGATAGGTTTCTTCGCCGCTCCTATTATCTTAAGACTATTGGGAACCCCCGAAACTACATTTGAGCATGCTGTGCCTTATCTACAGATCGTTAGCCTAAGTATGCCTTTTGTTTTCGCATACATAGCTTTCAGATTTTTGTTGAGAGGTATAGGAGATATGGTGACTCCCATGCTTATCAGAGCTTCATTGGTCCTAGTTAATATTGTACTAGACCCTTTCCTGATATTTGGGTGGGGTTTCTTCCCGGCTCTCGGAGTAACAGGTGCGGCTATAGCAACCGCGTTGGCAAGGTCTACAGCGGCACTTATAGGGATATATCTGCTCTTCAGCGGCAGGGTCGGAATAAAGATGAGCGTAAAAAGCATGATGTTGAAATTAAAATGGATAAAAAAGATCGTCAGAATAGGTGCACCGGCAACAGTAGCTAGGGCTGAAAGTGCTGTTGGATTCGTTTTTCTATTCGCTCTAGTAGCCTATTTTGGAGAAGCTCCTGTCGCCGCATACGGTATAGGTAGAAGAGTCATCCATGTTATGACCATCGGTATATGGGGTTTTGCAGGTGCAACGATGACCATGGTCGGTCAAAACATAGGGGCGGATCAAACTGAAAGAGGCGAAACAATAGTGAAAAAAGCGATACTCGTCTCTTTCCTGATATTGATAACCGCCGGTCTCTTCATGGTTGGTCTAAGAGAACATATAATACGTTTCTTCATCGATGATCCTGATGTGATCGCCGAAGGTGCTAGATATCTCGCTATATTTTCCATGTCCATCCCATTCTTCGGGATATATAGGATATTTGATTCGACTTTCAAAGGTACGGGACACACTATCCCTGTTCTTTTCTTGACACTGTTCAGGATTTGGGGCTTACGCTTGTTCCTTTCCGCACTCCTTGCATTGTCTGCTATTAATCTAGGAGTTGTGGTTTTGAATATCGGATTCGATATAGGAGTAGTAGGAATCTGGTACGGTATGGCTGCCAGCAACATAATCGGTGCTGGACTCTCGTCTATCTACTTCTTATCGGGGAGATGGAAAGTAAAGACCATCGATACTTGATTTAACTTCGCTGTGATAAGTAGCTTCGAATGAAAAATCCATTTGTGCAAAGATATTTCTAAGACCATCAATCAAAGCTCTCAAGATAGCTCTTATCAAATCAAAAGCATCTCCCGCGACCCTCTGAGCAGATTCTGGATGAACCGTCCTTACATAAACGCTAACGGTTCTAGTCATCTTTTCATCCATCTCTTCCAATTCGACCGTTATCTCTAATTCCACTTGCCCTCTGTTCCTAGGTCTCCATTCACCAGTATAATACCCATCACCCGCTACTTGATCTCTTCCTCTGCCGTCATCTTCCAGATAAACAGGACTTTCATCCGTACTAAATTCAACTCTCACGTCCGCTCCATGTATAGGATTTACACCATCATTGAGCGAAATCGTTATGCTTGTTCTTTCACCCCATTGAGTAGTAGAATAAGGCAGATGGACCCAGAAATTGATATCATCCGGATCGGGAACTTGTCTTAAAGAAGCGGAAGCGTTTATGCGACCACCAACTAAAGTTCGATTCTCTAAGTGTGTAAATGTATCTGCCGAAGAAAGGATTGTGTTCTTCAAATTGTTGTAATCATAAGATGTGTTGTATGAAGCTAGTAATCCTACAAGACCTGAAACGTGAGGTACAGCCATCGAAGTACCACTTTTAGGACTATATTCACCGTCTAGCATTGTGCTGTTTATTTGCACACCTGGTGCCCCTACATGTACGCTCCTTCTTCCATAGTTGGAAAAGTGCGCTAAATTATTTGTCTGGTTGGTAGCTGCAACAGATATAATATTTGTCAGGTCGTAGTTTGCCGGATAAGAAGTAGTTTCACCATTATTTCTTCCTTCGTTTCCTGCGGCCGTGACGAAAAGCATACCTTCCTTTTGATGGCGTTCTATAGCTTCGTAAAGAAGTTCGCTGTACCTCCATCCCCACCAGCTGTTTGAAGTAGTGACTATATTCTCTCCCTCTCTTTTCCTCTCTAAAACAAATTCAAGTCCAGAGATAACATCCCCTATATTTCCATTGCCTTCAGAATCAAGGACTTTTATCCCCATCAAACTAACGTTCCAATTGACTCCTACAATACCGATCTCGTTATCTCCTACAGCACCTATCGTTCCCGCTACGTGGGAACCGTGCCCATTATCATCCAAGGGATAGTAAGAATCATTGACTGCATTGTATCCATGGTATCCTTCTTCGTTGGTCCACATATTATCCTTTAGATCAGGATGATTATAGTCGATCCCTGTATCGACAACTGGAATCACCACTTCCTCACTACCTTTAGTCAAATTCCAAGCTCCGGGAGCATCTATGTTCTCTAAGCCCCAGAGAGATCCATAACCAGGATCATTAGGTATTTCAGATTTTTCTACTAGATAATTTGGTTCAGCGTGAATTACCTCTTCTTTTCTATTCAAGAGTTCGATCGCATTTATCACACCTATGCTTTCAGGTAGTCTTATCTCAGCCATATCAAAGGATGGGTAAAGACGAGAAATTTCTCCGTCAACGAGATTTGTTAGATGTTTGACGCGATTACGCAGAAAATTTTCACTATTTCTTTCTAGAATTTCACTCGACGGCTTTAATTGAATCAATATACTGTTTTGACAATAACCTCTCTCGTAGTTTTCAAAACGACTACCCATAGATCGAATATTATTAGCATCATCTCCTAAGTTTTGACCGATAACACTGTCTTCCCCGACACTAGTTTTATTGCCCTCAATCGACACCAAAAATACAGTAGTGATTAAAAGAAAAGCGATAGCAAGAACGAATATTTTGGTCTTCATAGTGATTCCTCTTTCAAAGGTTAAATATGATTTAGGGGTTTATATGTCTTGTCAAAATCAAGTTTTCCTACAATTCTTCGAATATGTCTTCTTCTGATATTTCTCCAAGAGGCTCATTACACTCTGGACATCGTTCATCTTCGTCTGAGACTTCGGCACCACATACCGAACAGTTTTGTCTTTCTATGTTTTCTTCTTCCTCACTCTCTTCTTCCGATCCTTTTAAAGGTTCTAGTTCTTCGCCGCACTCTATACATACTTCTGCATTTACTGGAATCAATGCACCGCAGGTCGGACAGACACCCTCCTCTTCGATCTCTTCTTCTAACTCTTGCAATTCTTTTTGTAGGTCTTCATCAAGATCTTTAGCTTTTTCCATCTTTTTTATCATCGATATCGCTACACCAACGATCAAAACTACGGTGCCAATCACTATACCTACGAAAAAGTGTATCGATAGATGATCATCAGGGTTTATCTCTCCAATCGGATACTCACCTATGAGAGGCAGTTCACCTGGACCAACGAACTTCAAAACCAATACGGCAATAATTATTAACACTCCAAAAATCGATATCAAATATCCTAAAGACAATTTCTCGCTTAAAAGGCTAAAGAGTTTCTCTTCTTCGATTTCTTCTTCCTTCACATCTCTTTCTTCTGAGGGTTCCTCTTCTATCAATTCAAGTACTTCTTCTTCCAGCTCAGAAACGCTTTCTTCTTCAGATTTTCTTGATTTTCTCTTTATTTTATCACGTAAGAAACACACCGCCGAGGAGCAACCATCCTCAATATTTCTAATAAAACATTTTAAAGTACCTTTTTCCTCCGCCTCTTCTTCCAAAGGTTCAGAAACATCTTCCTCTCCCTCTTGATGTTCAGATGTTTCAGAAAGATCTTCCGCCAATTCCAAGATTTCTCCTTCGAGCTCCGACACAGTCTCTTTTTCTTCCTCTACAGGTTTTTTCTTAGCAGAAGAGCCGACTGAAGAAAAACTATCTCGGATGTAATCAGACATCCTAGCAAAATGTTTTAGAATCCTTCCTCGCTCTTCTTCTATCTCCTCGTCTTTCCTAACTTTTTCTACGATCAAATGCACTCCTTCAACTTTGTTTATTTTGACTTTTGTTCCTTCCTCTATTATTTCATCTGCAGTTGCACTCCAGATTCTACTGCTGTGAATAACTCTTACCTTTCCTTTTATATTCTCTGGACGAATTTCTTCTAATACAAAACCCTCACGGCCTTTCAATGTAGTGGGTGTTGTAGTGGGGGTGGATCTAGAAGAGAATATAAGATATAATAAATATAGGATGAAAAGCAATACTATTATTCCTAAGAGCATTAAATCGTAAATCAACATAGTTATACTCAACAGATTCGAGTATTTTTATCTTTTCCTGAAAAAAGGTCGTTCTTTAAAAAAATCAATCAGATCCGGAGAGATTTATTAAAAAAGCCGAAGAATCCTTTTTTCTTAGATTCTTCCTCTTTTTCCAGCTTCTCTCCACACACTGGACATTCTTCAACAGGTATCGTAATGATCGTTTCACAGTTCGAACAAGCTTCGAATTCGGTTATATCCCTTCCAAGTTCTATCAATCCCTCTCCCATCTCGATATTGTCTTCTACCGGCTGAGATATCTCATCTAGCTCTTCTTGATATCCCTTTTCCTCCTCTAATTCGTCACTTCTCTCTACTTTTAAGTGCACACCTTCAACTTCGTGTATATTTACTATAGTTCCCTTTTCTATATTATCTTCTGCTGTAGCGCTCCAAATCTGGCTAGATTTTGTTATTTTTACTTTACCTGATATATTACCCGGTTGAATCTCCTTTATAACCACCGCTTGCCTATCCTTCAATGTAGTTGAAGTCGTGATAGGAGGAGAAGGAGAAGACAATTGCAGATAAATTAGAAATAATACTGGTGAGGATATCGCGATGATTGTAGCTATCATCAGGTACATCAACATAATTAATAGATAGCTCAACGAGTATTTTTATCTTTTCCTTCAGTACTTTTGAGCAAAAAAGGAAAACTATATCTCCTTCATATAGAGGGGATAAAATCCCAAACATCGTATATCCCACTATAAAACACAAAGATTCCAAAAATTACGTAAAAAAGGAAGGATAAAAACCCAACTTTGAGGAAGATAAGATTCACCTTATCATCTGTAGCCATGAATATACCGTACCCAACTGATTTACGAGAGAACGGTCGTATAGGTTTTATCTTCCAAGGAGTGCTGTCATATCTTAAACCTGCTATTATGTCACCGAGGAGATGAGATAGTACACCACCGGTTATAGCTAGAAATATAACTATAGCGACCAAGCCGCCTACTGGACCCGAAACAAATATTCCAAAGATATAACCGAATATGCTACCCATAATTGCGGCGAAGATAACCCCAAACCCAACATTGTGGGTCAGATCTCTATGTTCTAGAGGAGTGATTAGATCAGTATCAGGTAAAGAAGAAAATAGAACCATGATTATTATAAATGCCAGAGTTACAACATTAAATCCAAACGGTAGCATCAAAAGTGAAGCTATCAAAAGCGATAATCCTGCATGGCCCTTCCAATTCATATTATCATCGAATCTTTTTTATCCCTTTTCAAATGTACCTAATTAGGAAGTAATTGAATTATTCAGATAAAAGCATTTTGATTAGTAAATTCATTGTGAACGATTTCATTCCTTATTTAAAGCCCCCTCTAAAAAGACAAATTATCTGAGTACCTTTTATATATGGCCATCCCGATTTACTGTTAGTATATCTAGTAATCAGGTTATCAGCACAAGAACATATCGCTAACCAAACTACCTAAGCAAAATAGGGAGGGAGGATCGGGGGTCCTGGTGAAAAACCTAAGCCGGGTCCCCGAATTACCCCCTATCTAGAAAATAATTATCAAAAACGAGATTCAAAAATAGAAAAAAAGGTTTTGGCTCTAGATGAGGTCTAGTTCTTTTCCGAGTTTTTCGTAAACTCTCAGGACTTCATTAAGATCGTCTTTGGTCAACCCAGCGTTTATCTGGTTTCTGATCCTAGCTTTACCTTTAGCTACCATCGGATAAACTATCGCGAGTCCGAAGATACCCTCTTCGTACAATCTGTCTGCTAATTTTTGACACTTTTTGCTGTCTCCTACCATCGCTGGAACGATAGGTGTTTCACTGAAACCAGTATCGAATCCCATGCTCTCCATCTCGCTCTTGAAGTATTCGGTGAGATCCCACAATTTTTCTACTCTGTCTTTTTCCTCATCAACGATATCTAGAGCTTCTATGTTTATCGCTGCTACATGAGGTGGGAAAGCGGCACTCAGTAACCAGGAACGAGAAGTGTTATATGCGTATTTTATCAATCCTTCAGTTCCCGCTAACATTCCTCCAAAACCACCGAAGGCTTTTGAGAAAGTCCCCATCTGGATATCGATCTCATCTTCTACATCGAATTCCTTCGCTATTCCATGACCTCCTCCGAGAACTCCTTCACCATGAGCGTCGTCAACATAAGTGAGAGCGCCGTATTCGTCCGCTAATTTCTGAATCTCATCCATCTTGGCTACATCGCCGTCCATACTGAACACGCCGTCTGTGAGGACGATCTTTTTATCGTAGCCTTCCTCTTCGGCTTTCTTCAAACATTCTTCAAGTTCGCCCATGTCTGAATGGCTGTAGATCATCTTGTCGGCTTTGAACATCCTCTGAGCGATCATGATTCCGTCGATAATACTCCCGTGGTTAAGTTCGTCAGAGATCAAAACATCTCCTTTTCCAGCCAATTGTGGGACCAAACCAGCATTTACTGCAAATCCAGTCTGATAAGTCATCCCAGCCTCAGTCTCCTTGAATTCAGCTATCTTGTTCCAAAGGTCTTCATGTATATCCATGGTCCCGGCGATAGACCAGTCAGAACCTGCGCCAGCGCCGTACTCCTCGATGGCTTTCTTACCGGCTTCTCTAAGCCTAGGATGATTAGCCAAATCAAGATAATTGTTAGAAGCTAACATTATGCATTCTTTTCCGTCCACCGTTACGTGAGGCTGCGATGGTCCCTCTAGATTTCTTATCGTCCAAGTCAATCCCTCTTCTTTCATTTCTTCGTACTTTTCCATCAAATAATCAGTCTTATCTGCCATGCTATCGGTCTCCTTTCAACCTCCCTAATGATTTAACCAACTTAAATTTTTCTAAGGCTTTCCCCAACCCCCACCACCTGGAGTTTCTATCCTTATAGATTCTCCTTCTCGGAGTTCGGTTGTGATCATTCCACCTATTTCTTTTCTACCATTGTCGATCTTCAGATTTCGTCCTACCCAGCCATCTTTTCCTCCGTTCACTCCTTTAGGTGGTCTTTGCCGTTTTTGAGATTGTATGGAAACTTTTGCATCTTCGAGAAGTTTTATCTCTCTTACTATCCCATCTCCACCGTTATGTTCTCCTTTACCTCCTGAATCTTCTCTAAGCTTGTAAGCTGTGACTCTCAACGGATAATCGTTCTCTATCGATTCTACAGGTGTATTTTTAGTGTTGGTCATATGGACGTGGACTCCACTTTCTCCCTCCGCTGAAGAAGTAGCTCCTGCTCCACCACCGATGGTCTCATAATATGTGAAATCTTCACTTCCGATGATCAGGTTGTTCATCGTACCCTGACTCTCCGCAGGTATCTTTTCAGGTAATATCTCAAAAAGTCCTCTCAATATCAGTTCTACAACTCTTTGAGATGTCTCTACGTTTCCTGCAGAAACTGCGGCAGGAGGTTCAGGGTTTAAAATGCTTTTTTCCGGTACTTCTACTTCAAGAGGTTTGTAACAACCGTTGTTGACCGGAACATCTTTGGGTAAGAGACACCGCAAGATATAATATACTGCCGAAAAAGTCACAGGTTTAGGAGCATTGATGTTCCCTTTTACTTGAGAATCAGTGCCTGAAAAATCAAATCTCATCTCGCTATCTTCTATCTCGATCTGCACTTTCAATTTCACGTCCCTTTTCCATTCGATGAAATCCTCTGAATCTACCACCACATTTGGCAGTTCTTCTATCATGTTTCTGGTCCTCTTCTCCGAATATTTCATCACTTGATCCTTGAAAGCATGATAATCTTCTAAACCGAACTTTTCAACGGTCTTCGTGAGCTCTTTAGCTCCTTTTTCATTGGCTCCTATCTGTGCTCTTATATCGCCTATCCTCTCTCTCGCAGAGCGAGATTTTCGAAGTAGATCGAGAACTTCCTGATCTATTTCACCCTGAGAAACTAAAAGTCTTGGAGAAATTACGATACCCTCATCTTCTAAAGTTTTACTGTCTCCAGGCATCGACCCAGGAGTTTCGCCTCCTATGTCTGAGTGGTGTGCTCGATTCACCACGTATCCTAACAATTCTTCATTCAAGAAAACCGGTTTTATCACGGTTATGTCTGGAAGATGTGTACCTCCTGAATAGGGATCGTTCAAAATAACCTGATCTCCTTTTCCTGGCTGACAGGAGGATACGGCGCTCTTCAAAGCGTTGGGCATCGCTCCCAAATGTACTGGTATATGTTCTGCCTGAGCTATCATTTCTTTACCAGCGGTGAAAAGCGCGCAGGACTCATCTTTCCTCTCTTTTATGTTAGGAGAATATGCACTCCTTTGAAGAGCGGCGCCCATCTGTTCCGGTATAGCGGTAAAAGCATGCTTCATCACTTCAAGTTCTGTGGGTTTCAATTTCCTCATCAGTTCACCTCCATATCGATCACGCCTGAAGGTCTATTAGTCCATCTCCAACCTGGAGGAGTCAAAATGGTCGAATTGACCGCCTCTATCACGCTCGGTCCTTCGCCTTTCTGTCCTTCTGAAAGATGATTTCTCAGGTATATAGAGGTCTTTTCACTTCCATCAGAAAAAAGACATTCTCGATCCGGTGGATGTTCTCCTGACTTTGAACTAAATTGAAGATCTTTTATTTCTCTTTCCTTCACTATCTCGATATGGACTCTAACGACTTCTATTTTTTCATTCCTGTTTGCGTATCCGTACTTTCTTTCATGTTCTTTATGAAATCTTGAAGAGATGTCCTCTTCTCGGCCAAAATATGGAATATTCATATGATAGCTTTGACCTTTGTATCTAAGGCCTAAAAGGATTCTTTCTTCGCCCTCTTCTTCTATCTCCGCTCTCATCTTGTCGATTGTATCTCTGATAGTTTTTTTGTCATCTAGAGATGACAATAAGGTCTTACTGTGATCATGGACTACATCGCCGGTCACCATGCCTAATGCGGAAAAAACACCAGCCATAGGAGGTATTAGGACTCTCTCTATACCGAGTTCTTCAGCTATAGATGCGGCGTGAAGAGGTCCTGCTCCTCCAAAAGCAAGTATAGCGAAGTCTTCAGGATCTACACCTCTTTCGACCGTGATCCTTTTCATGGTCCTAGACATCTTTGAATTCGCAACTCTGAAGATGCCTAGCAAGGTTTCCTCATAACTCATCTCCAATTCTTCAGATAGACTTTCTATTGATCCCTTGGCTTTTTCGTAGTCGAGCTCCATCTCACCGCCCAGGAAATAATCTGGGTCTATATACCCCATCAGCAAAAGGGCATCGGTAACCGTCGGTCTTTCTCCCCCTCCTCCATAGCATACCGGTCCAGGTCTTGCTCCTGCACTTTCCGGCCCGACCCTTAAGGCGCCTCCTTCATCACATCGGGCGATACTTCCTCCTCCTGATCCTACCGTGACTATGTCGACCATCTTCGATTGTATAGGAAAGCCTTCGATCTCACCTTGGTCTTTCCAGGATATCTCGCCTTTCACTACAGTTGCCATGTCCGCACTCGTTCCTCCCATGTCAAAAGTAACAATATTCGGCATGTCCAATTCTTTTGCTATGAATGCTCCTCCAGCTACACCTCCGGCGGGACCGGAATATAAACAATCTACCGCATCGACTTTAGAACTTTTTTCTAATCCTCCGCCGGATTTCATTATGTACGGCTCTTTTCCGAAGATGTCAGTAAGAGATGCGAAGTAATCTTGTACAAGAGGACCTAGATAGGAATCAAGGAGAGTGGTCAATCCTCTTTCGTACTCTCTGAATTCGCCCGTTACTTGATGAGAAAGAGAATGGTCTATGTTGTAATCGTCCAAAATATTTCCGATCTTTTTTTCCTGCTCCGGATTTTTATAAGAATGAAGTAGACATACAGCCGCGGAAAGTCCTTTTTCTTTGAGTTCTTCCGCTATCTTCTCTACTTCGTTTTCTTTTATTTCTTCTAAAATTTTACCGTCCGAGTCCGTTCTGCATGGAATCCCGAATATATTCTCTTTTTTAAGCGGAGGGCTCGGCTTATTTATCTCGAAATCATAAAGCTCAGGCCTGGTTTGTCTACCTATGAAAAGTATATCTTCAAATCCTTCATTTGTTAGGAAAGCAGACTCTATTCCCTTGCTCTCTATGAAGGCGTTAGTAGCTACTGTAGTACCGTGAAATACATCTCCTTTGACTTGAATATCTTCCTTTTCTAAAGCTTCTTTTATCGCTGCTTCAGGCTGATCAGGTGTAGTGGGTCTCTTGAAATGTTTGATACCGTTATCTAAAACCACAAAATCGGTGAAAGTCCCGCCTATATCTATGGATATTGACATGATACGCTAATGGTAAATGTATCGGGTAAATAGTTTTTTAGGAATCATACGAGCTAAAAGTTTTTAAGAGCAGTTTTTAATTCAGCTATATGCAGGAAAATAGTAGAGTTTCTGGAAAAATAGAGAAATTACTCATAACGGGTTTCGACGCTTTCGGCGGAGAATCTGTTAATCCCGCCTCGGAAGTAGTTCTAGAACTGGACAATATGGAGATAAATGGATGTAGGATGATTGCGAGAGAGATACCTACGATATACGGAGAATCTTCGGAGAAAGCAAAAGCGATGATCGACGAGTTAGAACCTGACGTCGTTCTTCATATAGGACAGGCGAGCGGAACTTACGGTATAAGGGTAGAGAGGATCGCTCATAATTTAGACGATGCAAGGATTGAAGACAATGATGGGAATCAACCGGTAGATGAAACTATATCTGAAGATGGACCTTTAGCTTACGACATAACTTTACCGACTAGAGAGATCGTGGAGGCGGTAAAAGATGAAGGAATACCTTCTTTCCTTTCTTACAGCGCCGGAACGTTCGTATGCAACCACGTCATCTATTCAACGGCTCACTATATCAATGAAAATGATCTTCCGATAGATTATGGATTCATACACGTTCCTTATCTTCCCGAGCAGGCGGTAGACAAAAACTCTCGTCCTCCAAGCATGTCTAAAGACACGATAAAACGTGCACTTATAACCACGATAAAAACGATCACGAAAGAGCGTTGAGAAGGCAAAAAACCAAATATCCAACATCTTTATCCTTTTGACATGTCAGAGGAGAAGAAGAATACAGTAAGGAAATACGCTCTGAGAAACGCGGTCAAGTTCGAAGGAGAAGCTACTGTAGGTCCGGTAATGGGAAAAGTGATGGGTGAAGGCGATGAGTTCAGAGAAGATCCACAGGGTACTAAGGAACTTATAAACGAAGTCGTCGAAGAGATCAACAAACTTTCTTTGAAAGAACAGAAAAATGAATTGAAAAAGGTGATGCCTGAATTCTTCGAAGAGGAAGAAGAGGAAGAAGAAGATCAACTTCCTGAAATTGAAGCTGAAAACGTCAAGATGAGGATGGCCCCTTATCCCTCTGGACCGCTTCACATAGGCAATGCGAGGATGGTTATTCTTAACGACGAATACGTTAAGAGGAATGATGGTACTCTGGTACTTTTTTATGACGATACTATCGGATCAGAAACAAAAAGACTTCTACCGGAAGCCTATGATATGATAAAAGAAGGATTGGAATGGTTGAACGTGGAGTGGCACGAAACCTACTACAAATCGGACAGGATGGACATTTACTACGAGTACGGAAAAAAGATACTGGAGATGGAGGAAGCCTACATATGCGAGTGTACACAGAAAAGTTTGAGAGAGAAAAGAGAGGCTGGGGAAGAGTGTGAGCATAGAGATCGACCGAAAGAAGAGAATCTAGAGATTTGGGAAAGGATGTTAGAAGGCGATGTCGAAGAAGGAAAAGCTGTCATGAGATTGAAAACGGACATGGAGCATCCTGATCCTGCTTTCAGAGATAGAGTCTTGTTCCGAATATCTAAAAATGAACATCCGAAAGTTGGAAAAGAATACTCCGTTTGGCCGCTGCTCGAATTTTCCTGGGCAGTAGATGATCACCTCATCGGGATGACACACATCCTCAGAGGAAAAGATCTAGTCATAGAAGATAGGATGGAAGAATATATCTGGGATCTGTTCGGATGGGAGAAACCTAAATTTCTTCATTACGGAATGTTGCGTTTAAAAGATATCAATCTGAGCAAGAGTGAATTTCAAAGGAAGATAAGAGAAGGTGAATTCAACAGCTGGGACGATCCAAGAACATGGTCAATGCAGTCTCTTGAGAGGAGAGGCATACAGCCCGAAGCTGTCAGAGATTTCATACTCGAATTCGGTATGTCGGAAACCGATATTGAGGTAGCTCCTTCCAAATTATATTCTAAAAACCGCGAGATCATCGACCCTAGAGCGGATAGATACTTTTTCATCCCTGATCCGGTTAAGGTTGAATTAGTTGGGGATATAAAGCCTGATAATGCGAAGATAGCTAGACATCCCAGCGATCCGGACCGAGGTTATAGAGAGCTAGAAGTCGGTAAGGAAGTCTACATTCCTAGGAAAGAATGGGAAGAATATCAGGGTGAAGAGATACGTTTGAAGAACTTCTGTAATGTTGAGCTTGAAGGGAAACAGGGTAAGATAACCGGATTCGAGAACAAAGATATATTGAAGATCCAATGGCTCCTCGATGGACTAGAGGTTGAGGTGGAGAAAATTGATGGTTCAATAGAAAATGGACTCGGTGAGAAAAATCTCACTGAAACTGAAACCGGCGATATCATCCAATTTGAAAGGTACGGATTCGTTAAGATTCAGGATACAAGTCCATTTTTGGTCACCTTCGGACATAGATGACAACGAAAAAATGATTTATAACCTTCAAGTTTTAGAGAACTATGGAACAACATAAGCACTGCAAGATGTGTGCGAAGCCTATACCTTTGGATGAAGATTTCTGCTCTGAGAAATGTGAAGAGGAATATCAAGACCTTTTGAGTAGTAGAAAGAAGAAGCAGTATATCTTTTATGCACTGCTCATGATATTCTTGATAGTGTTGTTCCTTTCATATTATTATTGAAGGAGGTTCTGATGACTAAAAAAGTCATAGTCGGCGGAACTTTTGATCACATCCATCTGGGACACGAAGAGTTGTTGAGGACCGCTTTAGATAAGGGTGAAACTACAATAGGTCTGGTGTCAGACGAGATGTTGGAAGATTGGAAGCCCGAAGTCGAAAGAACCTACGAAGAGAGAAAAAAGAACTTAGAAAGATTTCTTACTCCCTATGATGGTTGGTCGATAGTAAAAATAGATGATCCGTACAAGAAAGCTGTTGAAGGAAATTTTGACGTCTTAGTCGTATCCTATGAAACGAGAGATAGGGGAGAACGCATCAATGAAATGAGAAAAGAGGAAAACAAAGAACCTTTGGAACTGATCGAAGTCGGTCCTGTATTGGCTGAAGACCTTCTTCCTATAAGTTCTACGAGGATCAGAGAGGGCGCTATAGACGAACAGGGAATGAGATTGAAACCAGTGAAGGTATTCATCGGCTCCGAAAATCCTTTGAAGAAAAAGAGTGTTAGAGAAGCTTTATCCGAATATTTTGATATGGAGTTGGTTAGCGGGAAAGTCGAAGGAGTTAAAAAACAACCGTTCAACGAGGAGATCATCCGAGGCGCGAAAAAAAGAGCTCAGGTTCCGGAAGGTTTCGATTATGGTATTGGTGTTGAAAGCGGAATTGTACAGACCGAGGAACAGTCTTTTTCTGTTGAATATGTAGCAATAAATGACCGGTTAGACTTCACCACTACAGGACATGGCCCGGGATTTCCTATACCTATGAGATGGGAGGAAGAACTGAGGAAGGGATTGACCTTAGGAGAGAAGATGAAAGTTATATTTGAAGACCCTGCTGTAGAAGAAATAGGTGCTGTAGGTCTCCTTACCGACGGGCGGGTAGAAAGGAAGGATTGTATAAAGTCGGCTTGTTTTATGGCGATGATACCTCGGTTGAAGAACGAAGTCTACCGTTGAATAGAGGAGGGTAAAGGGAAATATTTAATAATAAGTCCTAAGTATGCAGAGAATACTTAACACTGATGTTATCTGGAGTGTAATAGCCTATGGCAACGGTATATGATGTTCCTCCGAACAAGCTGATAGAAGAAGTGAGTAAGGAGATCAAGGATATGGATGGAATACAAGAGCCCGAATGGTCGAAGTTCGTGAAGACCGGGGTCCATAAAGAAAAAGGTCCCGACCAACCGGACTGGTGGTATGATAGAGTATCCGCTATATTGAGGAGCGTTTACGTAGAGGGTCCAGTTGGCATTTCTAGACTCAAGACCAAGTACGGCGGGAAACAGAGAAGAGGTCCGAGACCAGAAAAATTCGTCAAAGGCTCAGGCTCGATTGTTCGAGAAGGTCTACAACAATTGGAGGCTGCGAAACTAGTAGAAAAAACGGATGAAGGAAGAGTTGTGAGCTCTGAAGGACAGGCATTTCTAGACGATCTAGCCCATGAGATCATGAAAGATATGGCAAAAGATAATCCTGAGCTCTCTAAATATCTATAAACTCGCTTGAGGTGTTTCCATGGCTGATGAAGATGATTTGGAAGAACTGAAGAAAAAAAAGATCCAGGAACTTAAGGAAAAGCAGGGCTCCGCAGAGGCACAAGAAGAGGCTAAACAACAGATGGAAGCACAAAAAAAGGCGATGTTAAGAAAAGTGATGACTCCAGATGCGAGAGAAAGATTGGGGAGAGTCAGGATGGCTAGACCTCAACTCGCAGAACAGATAGAATCTCAGATTGTAGCTTTAGCCCAAAGAGGGGGAACGGAAGGAAAGATAGATGACGAAACCCTTAAAAAATTATTAAAAAAGCTTAGCGGTCAAAAGAAAGAAATCAATATCAAAAGGAGGTAAAATAGATGTCGAGAAACAAACCAGGTCCGAAAAAACGCAGACTTTTGAAGAAGGGTAAGGAAAACAAGAGAGTTCCAGCATGGGTTATGCAGAAAACCAATAGGAATCATACAAACAACCCGAAAAGAAGGAATTGGCGCAGAGATGATATAGACGAATAAAAATACAAGTTGGTGTAAATAATGGTAGACACTGAAGAGAGAATCATAAATATCCCGCTCAGGGAAGCAAAGAAAACCCCTTCAAGCAAAAGAGCATCTAGGGCTATGAAGCTCATCAGAGAGTTCGTTGCCAATAACATGAATGTACCAGAAGAAGATGT
>Ga0207421_10004096_pt1 | contig 17054 bp, 15 predicted proteins | sample SodLakKL_010_SED_4_FD_187542 | JGI IMG/M metagenome (GOLD analysis project Ga0207421, IMG submission 187542) | Alkaline sediment microbial communities from Lake Tanatar, Kulunda Steppe, Russia - 8KL_010_SED (SPAdes) (version 2) | ecosystem: Environmental > Aquatic > Non-marine Saline and... | reverse complement strand
TTAACCATGAAGCAGCCCTATTTCCAGCAAAAGGAGTTGGAAGAGGCAAAAAGGTTTACCGGAGAGATCGGTGTAACACACAAGGTTATTGAAGAGCCTGTCAATCCTGAGATCATGGAAAATCCAACGAATCGCTGTTATCTGTGCAAATCATCCACCTTTAAACGGTTTCGTGAAGAAATGCAGTCGCTTGGTTTCGACACACTGCTGGATGGAACAAATGCCGATGACACCGGTGAGTATCGTCCGGGCCTTCGGGCCATTCGGGAGTATGAGGTTCGAAGTCCGCTGAAGGAGACAGGGTTCACCAAAAAAGAGATACGCCATCTGGCAAAAGAGATGGGTCTGCCGATATGGGACAAACCAGCCAATACCTGCCTGATCACACGGATTCCATACAATACCCATGTTCGTAATGATGATCTGCGGCAGATTGAGGAAGCTGAGTTTTTTCTTTCACAAATGGGTTTTCACGAGGTACGGGTTCGTAAATATGACGATCTTGCAAAAATCGAAGTGGATCCGGACGCAGTTCATTACCTTACGGAACCAAAAACCCGTGATGATATTGCAGCTTATTTTAAAACACTCGGATTTCGCTATATCACAATCGACTTAGAGGGGTACAAAACGGGCAGTCTCGATAAGGCTCTTCTTGAAAAATCAAAGCAGCAATCATGAACAAAGAAGCAGTTAAACAGCTTTTGGAATATGTCAAAGAGGGAAAAACAGACATAGAGGAAGCGCTGGCCAAACTCTCGGATCTTCCCTACAAGGAGCTGGGTTACGCTAAAGTCGACAACCATCGCGAGCTTCGCAACGGCTACCCCGAGGTAATTTTCGGACTGAATAAAACCAGAGATCAGGTGGTTGGAATTACCGAATCCATGATGGAATCGCAGTCCAACATACTCATCACACGTGTTCCCATGGACTATTACGAGGCTGTCAGGAAACAATTTTCACAGGCTCAGTATCATGAACAGGCGCGCTGTATCACCATCCACAATTCGGAACAAATTTGGACAGAGTCCACAATCGGCGTGATTACGGCCGGGACGGCAGACGTTCCGGTTGCCGAAGAAGCTGCTGTAACAGCCGATTTTTTCGGAAACAGGGTTTGCCGGTTCTATGATGTCGGAGTTGCCGGGATCCATCGGCTGCTCAACAATCTGGAGGAAATCAGAAAATCCAGAGTACTCATTGTGATCGCCGGAATGGAAGGTGCACTGCCCAGTGTCATTGGCGGACTGGTTGACAAGCCGGTCATCGCTGTTCCGACCAGTGTTGGATATGGTGCCAACTTTGGCGGAATAACCGCCCTGCTCGGAATGCTCACCAGTTGTGCAAGCGGAGTCAGTGTGGTCAATATTGACAACGGCTTCGGAGCCGGATATCAGGCCGGTATGATCAACAAGCTCTGAGAATCAAAGTGCATCAAAAACTGCTGCGCTCGGATACATCTTTGCTCATTTCGTACTTCAGATAGACCTCCTTGCCAAGCCATACTATGGCGGCAGGCGGCACCACGACAAAAAGTATTCCAAGCAGGATTTTCGAGGATCTTTGGAACGGAGCTTTATAGAGAGCCGTCATTGAAACAGCCCACAGAAAGATCAGAAGCAGTGATAATGATGCCGGGAGAATAAACTCCATGGTTCCGTAATGGTGGTGTAATAATAACATGACCGGATTTTTTTGATTTATAATAAACTTTTCCAATTACTGATAAATAACAATCTTTTTATGAAAAAAGAAAATATTATCCGACGTATCGAATTGTGAATAGCTGCATAAACTGCCTCTGATTATGAATGATCTCACACCCATCCGTTGTTTACCAATGATTCTGCTTCTCACTGCCGGCCTTTGGCTGACCGGAAGCTGTGATTTTGAAACAACTGAAATTGAAGAACCCATGCCTGAAAACCATAAAAAGGATTTTGCCATCGCCCTGCATGGCGGAGCCGGGGTCATATCCCGGGATATTGATCCTGAAGTGCGCGATAACTATCTCTCATCCCTTGAGGAGGCATTGACTTTGGGCCGTGATCTGCTTGCCGATGGTGGAAGCAGCCTCGATGCGGTTGAGGCCGTCATCCGTCACATGGAAGATGATGATAGATTTAATGCCGGACGGGGAGCCGTCTTCACCAGCGAAGAGAAACATGAACTGGATGCCTCAATCATGTCGGGTTTTGATCTCAATGCCGGTGCCGTAACCGGTGTACGTACCGTTAAAAACCCCATTTCACTGGCCCGCAAGGTGATGGAAGAGAGTCAACATGTTATGTTCGCCGGTGACGGAGCCGAACAGTTTGCCGACGAAACCAATATCGAACGGGTGGCCAACAGTTACTTCAGCACCGAACGGCGACGGGAACAGCTGCAGCAGGCTAGAGATCAGGCTGCCGTAATGCTTGATCATAGTGGCGACTCCGGTCTGAAGGGCAAACGCGACCGGTACAGTACGGTCGGAGTTGCCGCACTCGACCGCGATGGCAATCTGGCCGCAGGGACATCCACCGGTGGCATGACCAATAAAAAACCGGGCCGTGTCGGCGACTCCCCGGTCATCGCAGCCGGGACATATGCCGACAACAACAGCTGTGCCGTCTCTGCAACGGGTCACGGCGAGAAGTTTATCCGGAATGTCGTTGCCTACCAAATTTGTGCTATCATGGAGTACCAGGGGCTTTCATTGGCGGAAGCCGCTCGCAGTGTCATCCATGAAAAACTGGACAAGGGTGACGGAGGCATCGTTGCTGTTGATAAACAGGGAAACGTAACATTGGAATTCAGTACACCCGGCATGTTCCGCGGTGCCGCTGACTCAGACGGGCTTTTCGAAGTGGCGATCTGGGATTAGAATCGGGCAGAAGGTACTCAATCATTCTGATTCTGATCCCGATCAGCTCGGAATCCTTCCACATTCATTTCGTAACGTAACCCTTTCAGCAGGCAGACACACATGAGCAGCATAATCAGCGTGAATGGCAGTGCTGCGGTAATGGCCATTTTCTGTAGTGCCTCAAGTCCGCCGGCATAAAGTAAAACAGCTGCCGTACCAGAAATCACCAAACCCCATACCAGTTTTTTCCATGCAGGGGGATGAAGATCGCCTCGTGAGGTCATCATCGACAAAACAAAGGTTGCGGAGTCGGCGGATGTGATAAAAAAGACGGAAAGCAGCAGAATGGTGATGATGCTCAGAACCGGGGTGAGGGGAAAGTGTTCATAGAGAAGGAACAATCCGACCGATACGTCGTCGGCAATAGATGCCGCAATATCAACTTGCTGGTTGAGTTCCAGATCGAATGCAGCGCCGCCAAATGCACTGAACCAGACGAAGGTCAGCAATACCGGCACCACCATGGCACCGGCCACGAACTCACTGATGGTTCGGCCACGGGAGATACTGGCGACAAACAGGCCAACGAACGGAGCCCAGGCAATCCACCAGGCCCAATAAAAAAGGGTCCATGACTGTGTCCATTCATATCCGCGGAACGGGTTTGTCGACAGGCTCATGCTCAGAAATCCAGAGGAAAAGTCGGCAATGGTTTGTGTGAGAATATTAAAAATATAGACCGTCGGGCCCACAACCAGCATAAATCCGAGCAGTGTCAGTGCCAGTACGATATTGGTTTTGCTGAGAATCTGGATCCCCTTTTCGACACCGGTGAGCGTGGATATCATAAACAACACCGTAACCACCCCTATAACCGTCAAAACTACAAAAAAGCCGGTCTCGAAACGGAACACCTCCCCCAGTCCCGAAGTAATCTGCATGGCGCCCAGACCAAGTGATGTGACAATTCCGAAAATGGTGGCAAACACCCCAAGGATGTCAATCAAATAACCGACCGGGCCGTAAATACGATCGCCAATCAACGGATAAAAAGTACTGGAAATCAGTGGGGGCATTCCCCGGCGAAACGAAAAGTAGGCGATGCACAAACTCATGGTGATATATATGGCCCAGGGCTGAATGCCCCAATGGAAGAAGCTGTACTGCATGGCAAACCGGGCCGCCTCTCCGGATGCATCCTCAATATACGCCGGCGGATTCAGATAATGGCTCATCGGTTCGGCCACCCCCCAGAAAATAAGTCCGATTCCCATCCCTGCTGCAAACAGCATGCTGAACCAGCCGAAATAGGAGAATTGCGGTTTTTCGTGCTGCAGGCCGAGTTTTATGCTTCCATATTTGCTGAATGCCAAATAGAGATTGAAAATGATGAACAGAAACGCAGCGACCAGATAGGTCCAGCCAAACATTTCCAGAATCTGTTCGTGTAGATACGTTGCAAAAGCAAACAGTTCATCCGGCCGGAATATTCCGGGAACAGCAAATGCCAGAACCATGAACAGGGATATGACAAAAACGATATTATTCTTTAACTGGGCAAGCATTGCAAGTAATTTCAGGTAATAATCAAAACGGAGCAGTTCACTCTGTGAGGCAATGATTCAGCCGTTGAGCCAAGCAGTTTGTCCATCGGTTTTTTCTTTTCGTTTCGCCCGATGACAACCAGATCAGCTTCGAATTTTCGGGATTTTCGGGTGATGCGATTTTTGATGGAGCCGATGGCCAGTATTGTTTCAATATTTTGAAAGCGGCCGCGGCATGCATCTTCCAGTTTTGCAATTTTTTGAAGCAGATGCTCCTGTCGTTTCTTATCGGTTTCAGGATCCGGAGCACGATCCCTCACATGCAGGAAGTAAAGGGTTTCAGCTCCGAAAGGCACACTCTTCAGGTAGGGCAACACCTTCTTGTCCGCTTCCTTGCAGTCGGTGGCATAAACCATAGTATCAAGCACTGAACGTGCTCCAAGGTATCCCCTGCTTTTAAAAATAAGGGTTGGAAAGCTGCAAATGCGCAGGATATCAATATCCGGGCTGGTCAGAATGGAGCGTTTGATGAAATTTTTCTTTTTCCATGGAATGCTGATGTAATCTGCTCCCTGTTGATGCGCCTGCCGGCACACCTCAGATGCGATTTCTCCTCGTTCGATAACCGTTTCGGCAGCTATCCCCTTCTTCCGGAATATTTCTGAAACAGCATGAAGCGACTCCTCTGTTCGTAACCTTTCAGACTCCGAATATGTGCTTTCTGCAATATGGCACAGACATACCGTTTCGGTGCCGAATTGATTAATGTATGCGGCCATATCTGTGAGCTTGAAATGCGGTTCTTTCAAACTTAATGGTATCAGGGCTTTTTTCAGCATATCACATACGGCCAAAGAATGTCGAATCTTATTTCATTGGAATGTATGACTTTCGGTATGAAACACCATGAAAAAGTGATCAACAGGATTTAAAAAACCTTATATTGCGATCATCCATGTTACCGGTCTTATTCATTCCGGAACCCCATCTGTTGATAATATTGATTGAATCAGACTTGTTTTCAGATGGGGGCAGCATCTGTTGCCGAACAGACACATATTTTCTCTTATTATCCAATTATTTACATGAAGATCATCCGACTAGCCAAGCCGGGAAATATCAAGGCTGTGCTGTTATCGCTAACATTATCTACACTTATAGTAGTGACTGTCAGCACCACGCTATACGCTGCAAATACAGGCACGGGCAAAGAATCCGAAACCACCATACGAAGCCTATCCTCATTTGAAGTCAGGCCCTCACTGTTTCTCGATTGTCAGGGGTGCGATTACAACCATATCCGCCAGGAGATCACCTTTGTCAATTATGTGCGCGACCAGGTGCAGGCGGATATTCACCTTTTTATCACTATGCAAAGCACCGGTGACGGCGGCAGGGAGTATGAGCTCTCATTCATCGGGCGAAGAGGTTTCTCTGAAATTAATTACAGTTTTACACATCAGACTAGCCGGGATATGACACAAAGTGAAATCCGGGATAGTCTCAACGATGCCATCCGGATGGGACTCGCACCATTTATGATGAAAACTCCCATTGCTGACCGATTCGAGATATTTTTTAATGGTATTGATGAATCCCGTTTCCCGGATGTAGAAATGGACGATCCCTGGAATCACTGGGTGTTCGAACTGTACGCAGGGAGTCTTCAATTGCAAATGGAAAGCAGTCAGCGGAAGTTCGACTCACGCTGGGGCTTTTGGGCTGACCGGGTCACCGATGACTGGAAATTCCGGATTCGTCCCTATTTCAACTATAACTTCGAGGAAATCGACCAGGAAAACGGTGACAAGGTGGTAAGTCATCGTCACCGGCATGGGCTGGATTCCTACGCCATTATGAGCCTGACCGACCACTGGTCCGCCGGTGTATTTGCCGATTACATTACCAGAACGGACCGGAACACCCGGCACAGGCTTCAAGTCAATCCCGGTATTGAATACAGCATCTTCCCATACGATGTCGCCACACGAAGGTCCATCACCTTCCGGTACCGACTCGGCTACACATTTACAGATTATTACGACCTTACCATTTTTGATAAAAGTACCGAACATTTGGTCAACCAGCGACTGGAGGCAAGAGCTCGGTATCAACAACCCTGGGGCAGCATTAACGCCGGCATCATCGGTTCACACTATTTCCATGATACCACTCTGCGAAGGCTGGAAACCTACACCCGATTATCACTCCGGCTTGCCGAGGGACTCAGTTTGAGTTTTCAGACCGATTACAACATCATTCAGGATCAGCTGAGCCTGCGGGCCGGAGATCAGAGCCTCGAAGATATTCTCCTGGCACAACAAGAGATGGCAACCGACTACTATCTGCGGGGAATGGTTGCCATTTCATACACATTCGGCTCTGATTTTGCCAATATCGTAAACACCCGGTTCTGATTTATCCAACAACTTCATCGAAACGAAATTGAGTAACCCAAAGCGTATGCTTCCATTTATAATAAAGGCTGTTTCAGGCACAATCATTATCCTTGCAAGTTTCTCCATGGCCCAGGCACAAACGGCATCGGATCATTCATCACAAAAATTATACTGGGCACACATTGCTTACGGAATTACTTCTCTGGGACCGGGCAACACGTTGGGATTGGGAATAGACATCAACCGTCACATCTTTTCCCTGAGAAGCAGCGCAACGGACCCGGCTCCTTTCAAAGATACCTGGGATGTCGCATTTCTGTATGGCCGTTCCATTTGGTTAGGTGATTTTTATGCTGCAGGAAGTACCGGTGTCGGCATCGTTGCCGGGGAACAATATTCCCAATTTATCGGCGGAACCGCTGAGGGATCGATGGATCCCATGATCAGTTTTCCCGTTGAAGGGCACCTGTCCAAGCCACTGTCCCGCAACTTTGCAGTTGGTCTCAGCGCATTTTTTAACGTCAACACCAATCAGCCATTTGGTGGTGTATCAGCAGCCATACGGGTCGGCGGGCTCAATTAATCCGGTTCAAAAGGCGGCGGATTCTCGGCATGTATCGTTCCCCATCCCATGAGAAGTAGATAATCCATGCCCTGCCAACGATGTGGTCATCAGGAACAAACCCCCAGAACCGGCTGTCTTCGCTGTTGTCGCGGCTGTCACCCACCAGAAAGTAGTAGTCCTGCTGGATGGTATATACATCCGTTGTATCCCCGTTAATTACAAAATAGTCATCCCCCCGGGTAACCGAGTTACGTTCATACCGGCTGATGACATCTTCATACAGGTGCCAGTTTTCGTCGGATAGCGTTACCGTCTGTCCCTCGTACGGAACCACGAAATCGGGCATATGATGGTAGTTTCCAGTGAAACCACGGGCAAAGCTAAATGACTGCCGGGCATAGTCATTAAAAGATTCCGGAAGTACCATTGGACGAACCCCGGTCACTTCCGGCCAGTCAGACATGGTTTCGGCAACTTCCGCGGTCATGTTGATCCGGTACCGGTCACCCGATGATTGCAGTATTTCACCTCCTGCGTTCCGGACCTTGCTGGGGCTCAGCCGAAGGCGTTCACGGACCTGCACTTCATAATGCTGCTCGTAGGAATTCTTAATCTCTTCCGGTTCATCATTGACATATATCACTTTGTCTCGTATGCCAAGCGTGTCTCCCGCGATGCCGACAGCCCGCTTAATATAATTGGTTTTTTGGGAGACTGCGTCATCGTCTATCGGATAATTAAAAACCAGGATATCATTTCTGCGCACATCCATAAACCCCGGAATACGGAACCAGGGCAGCTGTGCCCCCCGCATATAGACACCGGTAAACGGGATACCGATAGTCATCGGTGTCCGTGCTCCGTAATGCAGTTTGGAGACCAGTAAAAAGTCGCCTGTAAGCAGCGTTGACTCCATCGACGGGGTTGGGATCCGGAAAGCTTCCAGAAACAGGGCGCGAATAATTAATGCGGCGATGGCTGCAAACAGAATTGCATCCAGCCACTCCCGGGCCCACGATTTTGCATTTTTCGTCTCTTCATTGGTCTTTTTTTCAAGAACGCGCCGTCGGGCTTGCCGCCGGGTCGATTTATCCTCTTTTTTACCAGCCAATTCTGTTCCGTTTATAGGGTTATGGGATGATACTATTAATCACCGAAAAATCGCAAAAACCGTTACTTCAAAATATCGGGACGGGAGACCTGCTCATTGCGAAACTCACCATCCTGATAGCTCACCAGAAACCACTGGCGGTCATTCAATTCGAAATAGTGATCTTCATACTCTGCCAATTCATTGACCCCCATTAATTTCCGGTTCAGTGACCTTTTGATCTCCGGCATGAGATCCACATATCTGCTTGCGCCGGCAAATACCAGTCCGTTCCCGAACGGTCCGTCCACATCCAGAACCATCATGGGGATTTCGTCATTGATAACGAACCAGTATTCAAACTGAATATAATGCCCGGGGCGAAAATTATCTTCATCAATTAAGTGTCTGAGTTTTTGTGTCGGATCTCCGAACTCTTTCTGAAGCCGGGCCCGCAACTCCCTGGTCGGAATCCGGTCGATCACCGTTCCGCCTTCAAATCCGGCACCGGTCCACTGTACGTCCCCGAATTCTCTCTGAAACGATCGCCGGTTGACACTCTCTACTTTTATAATCTCCGGATCGGCCAGCAGGTCCCGGGGCTGATCACCGACACCTGGCCGCAGTTCTTCGGCTGGTAAAAATGCGGCAACCGTAACCCCGAGCAGTGCCACACACAGGATCAACATGGGACGGTTTGTAATTTTTACTCCTGATTTCATACTTCGGCTCCTGTCACCTGTTGTTAATCATCATCCATAGATAGCACCGCCAGAAAAGCCTCCTGGGGTATTTCCACCGTACCGACCTGTTTCATCCGCTTCTTTCCTTCTTTCTGCTTTTCGAGAAGTTTTCGTTTCCGTGTAATATCACCGCCGTAACACTTGGCTGTCACATCTTTTCGAAGTGCCCGGACCGTATCGCGGGATATTACTTTTGCGCCAATTGCCGCCTGAATAATCACTTCATACATCTGTCGTGGAATGAGCTTTCGCAGTTTTCCGCATAACCGCTTGCCCCATTCATAGGCTTTGTCACGATGCACAATGCAGGAGAGGGCATCCACCGGGTCACCGTTAAGAAGGATATCGAGTTTGACCAGTTGTCCGGGCCGATTGTCAATAAGGTCGTAATCCAGGGATGCATATCCCCTGGTCTGACTTTTCAGCTTGTCATAAAAATCAAATACGATTTCAGCCAACGGCAGTTCGTAGGTGATATCCACCCGTTTGGCGTCCAGATACATGGTATTCACATAAACGCCACGCTTATCCTGACATAGTTTCATTACCTGTCCGATATATTCGGAAGGGGTGATAATTTGTGCTTTTATATAGGGTTCACGGACCTGATTTATTTTACCGGGCGGAGGCATGTCGGTAGGGTTGTCGACAATGAGCTCCTTTCCATCAACGGTTTCAATAATGTATTCAACGTTTGGAACGGTGGTGATGATATCCATCCCGAATTCCCGGTCCAATCGCTCCTGAATAATCTCCATGTGAAGCATTCCCAGAAACCCGGCACGGAACCCGAAACCGAGTGCCGCTGAAGTTTCAGGGACAAACTGGAGAGAGGCATCATTCAGTTGCAGCTTGTTGAGTGCGGCACGGAGGCTCTCGAAATCCTCGGTATTGGTCGGATAGATTCCGCTGAATACCTTCGGTTTTACATCTTTGTAACCGGGGATGGGTTCGGGTGCCATATTGGCCACTGATGTGACCGTATCGCCCACCTTGGTATCTTCAAGCGTTTTTACATTGCCTATGATGTAACCAACCTGGCCGGCGGAAATCTCCTTTGCCGGGGTCGGTTTCAGCCTCAGAAAACCAATTTCGTCGGCCTCATAATCTCGCTGCGTGGCCATGAAGCGGATTTTTTCACCGGTACGGAGTTTTCCGTCCATAATGCGCACATAGACCACCGATCCGCGGTAGACATTGAAAATCGAATCAAATATCAAAGCTTTGAGCGGTTTTTCGGGATCACCGGTCGGTGGCGGCACACGAAGCACGATCTCTTCGAGGAGTTCATCAACTCCCTCACCGGTTTTACCCGACACCGGAATAATTTCTTCCCTGGTACAACCAATCAGATCGATTACCTGTTGGGACATCCCTTCCACATCAGCACCTGGAAGGTCGATTTTGTTGATAACCGGAATAATTTCAAGATTCTGATCAATCGCCTGATAAAGATTGGATATCGTCTGGGCCTCTACACCCTGGGTTGCATCCACAATCAGCAAAGCCCCTTCACACGCTTTGAGCGCTCGGGATACCTCATAGGCGAAATCGACGTGACCAGGGGTGTCAATCAGGTTAAAATCGTACACCTGGCCGTCGGTAGCTTTATAATCCATCTTGATGGCGTGACTCTTGATGGTAATGCCCCGCTCACGCTCCAGGTCCATATCATCCAGAACCTGCTCATGCATCTCCCGTTCGGTAATGGCTCCGGTACGCTCCAACAGCCGGTCGGCAAGCGTAGATTTTCCATGATCAATATGAGCAATGATGCAAAAATTTCGAATGTTCTTCATTAATAATACGTTATTTCCGTTCTGGTGATAAGCTTGTTAAAATACGAAAATTCCGGTCAAATCGTAAGCAGGCATCATGCACTAAAACGCAGGAATACTGAAAAACATATATATTTAACGGCTCATCTTTTTATCTTGGGCCGTAATCTGATAACCAAACAAAACGACCTTGGACCAAAACGACTCATCACTACGCATTGCCATACAAAAAGGCGGACGGCTTTCGGAAAAAACGCTGCTTCTGCTTGAAAATATCGGGCTGGAGTTCGACAGTTATAAAAACCGGATTCTGGTGCGATGCCGGAATTACGATGTAGAACTGCTTCTGATCCGGGATGATGATATCCCCGAATATGTTCAGGACGGAATTTGCGAACTCGGGTTTGTGGGCCATAATGTCACCGCAGAGAGCAAAGCGGATGTCACCAGCCTGCGGGGACTCGGTTTCGGCAAATGCCGGCTGTCGATAGCCGTACCAAAAACCAGCGGCATCACCTCCCTGAAGGATCTCGACGGAAGCCGGATTGCCACCAGCTACCCGGTACTGACCCGTGAACATTTTGAAAGACAGGACATTCATGTTAAAACCATCGAGATTTCGGGTGCCGTGGAAATTGCTCCGACACTGAATGTTGCCGATGCCATCTCCGATATCGTATCAACCGGCGGAACGCTCAAAACCAACGGGCTCATTGAGCTGGAAACCATCCTGGAGAGCCAGGCCGAACTCATCCAGACCAACCGGCCGATTCCACAGCACAAAAAGGATCTCATACACAAGTTCCTGATGCGAATGGGTGCCCGTCAACAGGCGGAAAAGAGCCGGTATATTATGATGAACGCACCCTCCGGCTCCGTAAAGCATCTTTGTGACATACTTCCCTCGTTGAAGAGCCCGACCGTTCTTCCCCTGGCAGAAAACGACATGGTGGCGATCCATTCCGTCATTCCTACCCATCAATTCTGGGAAGTGATGGAAGAGCTTAAAAATGCCGGTGCAACCGGAATTGTCATTCTTCCGATTGAAAACATGATCGTATGATCTCCGCACCCGTCACCCTTTACTTGATATGCTGAAACATTGGGATTATAACGCGCTTGATGATGCCGAAAGGAACAGGCTTTGCAAGCGGCCGAGAATGGAATCCGGAGACATCAACCGCCGGGTACAGGATATTCTGGATCAGGTGCGTAACGGCGGCGATGTGGCGGTGCTTACTTTGACCGAGCGTTTTGACGGTGTCCGTCCGGATCCGCAGCTCTGGCCGGTCCGGAGTGCCGAAGATATCCCGGTTGATCCACTCCTGCGGAGTGCTTTCGAACAGGCCTTTAAAAATCTGTTCACCTTTCACAAGGCGCAGCTCCCGCAGGATATTGAAGTCCAGACCATGCCGGGGGTCATCTGCCGCAGAGAGTCGCGTCCCATTGAAAACGTCGGACTTTACATACCCGGAGGCACCGCACCGCTACCATCAACCGTGCTGATGCTGGGGGTTCCCGCAATGATTGCCGGGTGCTCTTACCGGATTCTGGCCACACCACCCGACAGCTCCGGGAAACCACCGCTTGAGGTTGAATTAGCTGCGGCACTGACCGGCATCCCCCATATCTATCTCGCCGGTGGAGCACAGGCTGTTGCCGCCATGGCTTACGGGACAGAACATGTGCGGAAGGTGGACAAGATATTCGGACCCGGCAACCAGTATGTCACAGCTGCCAAAATGATGCTGCAGAACAGTGAGGCCATGGTCAGCATCGACCTCCCGGCCGGACCCTCTGAGGTGATGGTTGTGGCCGACGCCGATGCCGACCCCGCTTTTATAGCCTCCGACCTGCTGTCACAAGCCGAACATGGGCCGGACAGCCAGGTTGTGCTGGTGACGGTTGGTGATATCGATTTGGAGCCGTTCAACCGGGCTCTCCTGGAACAACTCGACGAACTCCCGCGGGCGGATATTGCAAGACAGGCTTTGTCACATAGTTTTAGTATAGCGGTGAATTCGGCAGATCAGGCCGTTGAAATCATTAACCGGTACGCACCCGAACACCTCATCATTCACCTGGATCATCCACAAAAAATCACCGATACCATTCAAAATGCAGGCTCTGTCTTTCTCGGGCCCTGGACTCCCGAGAGTGTGGGGGACTACGCCTCCGGAACCAACCACACACTGCCTACATACGGATATGCACGAATGTACAGCGGTGTCTCTACCGAGAGTTTTCTGAAACATATTACGTTTCAAAAACTTGACCGGGAGGGGTTGAAAGCGATTGCCCCTGCCGTTACAAAAATGGCAGAAGTGGAGCACCTTCATGCGCATAAACGTGCGGTGACAATTCGTCTGGAACGGATTCAGGATTCGGAATAGTAAACGGATAATACGTTTTTTATCGGCCACAACATTCCCCGGCAGTGCGGGATTCTCCAAATGGCAGCGTATCTTTCCGATTGTCATTACGGGTGTTTGCACCGCCCCGAAATATGATCGCCTGTGAAACCCTTAAATTGAAAGTATGTCAGAATCGAAGAAATCGTTCAATCCGGATACCTGGGTGCGACCCAACATCCGCACCCTCTCACCATATCACGCCGCACGTGATGATTACCATGAGGGCATACTCCTGGATGCCAATGAAAACAGTTTTGGCCCGGCAATCCCAACAGAGCAGCCCCTGCACCGGTACCCCAATACGCGTCTGGATGATCTGCGGCAAAAATGGGCCCGTTATCGTGGAATCACGCTCGAACAGGTTTTTGTAGGGGTGGGCAGTGACGAGGCAATCGATCTGCTGATGCGGGTTTTTTGCGAGCCGGGCCGGGACGAGATTCTGACCACCCCGCCAACGTACGGCATGTATAAAGTCGCCGCCCGCATCAACAATGTGGGGGTATCGGAAGCCACCCTCACTCCAAAATTCGAGCTTGATGCCCGCGCGGTGTTATCACGAGTGACACAGCGCACCAAACTGATTATACTCTGTTCGCCCAATAATCCGACAGCAAATATCCTCTCAATGAATGAGATTGAGCGAATTCTGATCGATTTCAACCGGCTGGTGGTTGTGGATGAGGCGTATATTGACTTCAGCGATACCGGCAGCCTGTGTCATCTTCTCGACCGGTATCCAAACCTGGTGATCCTGCAGACCCTCTCCAAGGCGTTCGGGTTGGCGGCCATCCGCATGGGCGCGGCACTCGCCCATCCATCGGTCATATCATGGATGATGAAGGTCAAGGCTCCCTACAATGTGAACCAGCTTACAGCTGATGTTGCGATGCAGGCGTTTGACCACGTCGACCGGATGGAAGAGCATGTCCGGAGCATCATTTCGGAGCGAAACCGACTGCAGAAGGCATTGGCAGATCACCCCGATGTTGATACCATTTTCCCGTCCGACACCAATTTTATACTGGTCCGGTTCAAACGCGCGCAGCAATGGTATGAGTATCTTGCATCCCGCGGGGTAATTGTCCGGTATCGGGGTGACCAGATCAATTGCGAAAACACGCTTCGTATCACCGTTGGTACTCCGGCGGAGAATGACCGGTTGCTGGAAGAACTTGCCAAGCATGATGCATTCTGACCTAAATAATCGCACCAATATGTCGCAAAAAATTCTGATTCAGATCGATCCCGCTGCTCTGGCACCGGACAAAGAGGGCCTTCCCATGAGATCGGAGTCTCTCAGCGCACTGAAAAAACTGACGGTCAACGGAATCCTGCTTTCCGGAGACCGCAGCCGTTTCAGTGATCTCGTGCTCCGTTTGCTGGAACAGGAAAAGATCGAAATTGCTGATCATCCGGAGCCTGTTACCGGGCAGCAATCCGCCGCCGGCCTTCAAGTCGGGTGCGATAACAGCGGGCAGCTCATTTTAAAATGGGGGGCGGAGCCGGCACAAATATTTCCCGGATGGGCCGAACTGGCACGCCATCTTTTGTTGGAAAGCCGCACTACGACCCACCATCGAAAAACCGGCGAAACCGATATTTCGGTGAGTATCAATCTGGACGGAACCGGGAAATCGGATATAAATACCGGGTTGCCCTTCTATGATCACATGCTGGAGCAGATTGCGCGACATGGATATATGGATCTTGATATCCGATGCGCCGGGGATCTGGAGATCGACGAGCATCACACCATCGAAGACACTGCTATAACGTTGGGCGAAGCCATCGGAATGGCGTTGGGAGACAAACGCGGTATCGGGCGATACGGATTTATGGTCGCCATGGACGAGACCCGTTCCCTGGTTGCACTGGACCTGTCCGGACGCCCATGGTGCGAATTTGAAGGTGAATTTCGTCGCGAAAAAGTGGGTGAATTTCCGACGGAGATGACCAGGCATTTTTTCCACTCGCTGGCCATGTCCCTGAAGGCCACCCTTCATGTAGCGGTGAAAGGTGAAAACGATCATCACCAGATCGAGGCTTGTTTTAAAGGGTTGGCACGTGCTTTACGCCAGGCAGTGGATCGTAACGAAAATTATCTCGATATTCTGCCTTCATCGAAAGGACTGTTATGATTGCAATTATTGATTACAAGGCGGGAAACCTGGCCTCGGTCTCCAATGCCATGGACCGGCTGATGGCCGACTACCGCATTACCAACAAACGCACGATCCTGGATGAAGCCGACGCGGTCATTTTCCCGGGGGTGGGTCATGCCGGATCTGCCATGCGTGATCTACAAAAAAACGGTCTTGACCGCTGGCTTATAGAGACCACCAAACCGGTACTTGGCATTTGTCTGGGGATGCAGCTACTCTACGAAACCACAACCGAGGGGCCGACCGATACGCTTGGAATCATACCCGGCCGGCTTGAAAAATTCGACTCCTCCCTTGGAAAAGTACCCCACATGGGCTGGAACACCGTCATACCCGTTATCACCCATCCGCTGTTTCATAACATAACTCCGGGATCACATTTTTACCATGTCCACAGCTATTATGCCCCGGTATTGGAACATACCATCGCCGAATCGACCTACTCTGTGGCTTTTACGGCAGCCGTAGCTTACAAAAATTATCTCGGAGTGCAATTTCACCCGGAAAAATCGGGCAAAGCCGGACAGCAATTGCTGCGTAATTTTGTGGATATGATTTATGGCGGAGAACGAACCGTCCGGGCCTGATCACTGAGCAGTTTTCTGCTATTTTCATCTGCTTTTAGCAACGCTCTTTTGTATCTTGTAAATCTTGACTGTAACCCTAAGATTCTCTGTTCGGAATGTCCGACAAACCTCATGATTACTGCGGCATATTCGGTATCTACAATCATCCGGAAGCGGCAGTACACACCTATTACGGCCTTCATGCTCTTCAACACCGGGGCCAGGAGTCGGCAGGGATTGTAACCTCCTGGTTCGATCCAGAGAAAAGTATCCCGGTAATGCCCCAGCACAAAGGTTTTGGGCTGGTACTGAATGTTTTTGAGGATCAGAAAATTTTTACCGGGAAGCTGCACGGGCACGCTGCCATTGGCCACAACCGCTACTCAACATCCGGATCGGCGATCAACTCCACCAATATTCAGCCTTTTCGGGTTCATTACAAAAACGGGAACCTTGCCATCGGGCATAATGGCAACCTGACCAACGCCACCAAATTGCGCAGTAAACTGGAAAACCGCGGTGTTATTTTCCAGAGTACCTCCGACACCGAACTCATACTGCACCTGATCTCCCATAGCGAAAAGTCGACACAACTCGACCAGATCCTGGATGCCCTGCAGGAGATCGAAGGGGCCTACTGCCTGGTTCTGCTGACCGACGATAAACTCATCGCTGTACGTGACCCAAACGGGTTTCGTCCGCTTGCGCTTGGAAGGAAGGACGACAGCTGGATTGTCGCGAGTGAAACCTGCGCATTTGATATCAATGATGCCGAATATATCCGGGATGTACAGCCCGGAGAGGTCCTGATCATAGACCGGGAGACACTTGAAAGTGGTGAGCCGCGCTCCAGGTTTCTGGAACGCAAACCGAACACCAACATCAGCCAGTGTATATTCGAGTATGTCTATTTCGCCCGGCCCGACAGCAGCATATTCGGAG
>Ga0207421_10004094_pt1 | contig 17061 bp, 13 predicted proteins | sample SodLakKL_010_SED_4_FD_187542 | JGI IMG/M metagenome (GOLD analysis project Ga0207421, IMG submission 187542) | Alkaline sediment microbial communities from Lake Tanatar, Kulunda Steppe, Russia - 8KL_010_SED (SPAdes) (version 2) | ecosystem: Environmental > Aquatic > Non-marine Saline and... | reverse complement strand
GCGTCCGCCAGGTATTCACGCTGGCGCGACAGCCCGGCCTTGATCAGCCGGCCGAAGAACACGCCGATGGAACCGACCACCGCCACCGCCAATGCCGCCATAAGGATCGGCGCTGCGCCGCGGCTATCGCGACCTCCGCGCGCGCCCCGCATCACGGTACGGGCCAGAATCGAGAGCATCAGGATGCCAAACAGCAGCCCCACCAGGCGGATATTCAGGCGCATGTCGCCATTGAGGATATGGCTGAACTCGTGCGCGATCACCCCTTGCAGTTCCGACCGGGTCATCTGCTCAAGACAGCCGCGGGTGACACCGATGGCCGCATCGGAGGGCGTGTACCCGGCGGCAAAAGCGTTGATGCCGGGTTCCTGTTCGAGCACATAGATCTCGGGCACCGGGATACCGGAGGCGATGGCCATCTCCTCGACCACGTTGCGCAGCCGGCGGTAACTCGGGTTGGTCGTGTCGGGGGGAATCAGGCTGCCGCCGAGCTGCTGCGCCACCACGCCACCGCCCTGGCGCAGGCGGCTGGTGCGCGTCCAACTGGCCAGCGCGATCACCGCGAGCGTGATCAGGCCCGCGATGACCGCGACCTGGATCACTTCGCCGGGTGTGGGAGTCCGGGCCATTGCCTCGCCGTCCGCGAATGCGATCCAGGCCAAGGCCACGACGCCGGAGACCACGGCCACGATCAGCGCGACCGCGATCGCGAAGAGCGCCACCAGCCGCTTCGACTGCCCGACCGCGCGGCGCTGCTCGCCGAAGAAATCCATTGCCCCAGTCCCTCGCCGTCAGCCCGCAGGCTCAGCCGAAGGTCACCTTCGGCGCCGCGCGCATGGCCTTTTCCTCGATCTCCAACAGTTGTGCCGGGTCAAAATTGAACATGCCGGCGATGAAGTTGTTGGGGACGACCTCGCGCTTGTTGTTGTAGGCCATCACGGCATCGTTGTAGGCCTGACGCGCGAAGGCCACCCGGTTCTCCGTGCTCGCGAGCTCCTCTGAAAGCTGCATCATGTTCTGGTTGGCCTTCAGATCCGGGTAGGACTCGGACAGCGCAAACAAGCGGCCCAGGGTCTGGGTGAGCTGGTTCTCGGCCCCGCCGAGCTCCTTCATGGCATCGGGGTTGCCCGGATCGGCCGCCGCCGCCTTCAGGCCGCTGACCGCCGCGTTGCGGGCCTGCACCACGGCTTCGAGGGTCTCGCGTTCGTGGGCCATATAGCCCTTGGCTGTCTCGACGAGATTGGGAATCAGGTCGTGGCGCCGCGTCAGCTGCACGTCGATCTGCGCGAAGGCGTTCTTGTACTGGTTCCGGGCCAACACGAGCCCGTTGTAGATACGGAAAACAAAGAACACCAGGGCGATGATGACGCCCAGCCCGATCAGCAGTTCCATGGTCGATCCCCCCGGCAATATTTCACGAAAACGGTGTCATGGTACCCGATTGGCGGGCAATTCCCGTAGCTGAAGGGAGTGCGGGAGATGGCTCCCGCTATTGGGCGTCGGGGATCACCCAGTTCCCTACAGCGGCGGCAAGCCGAAGCACTTCATAGGGGCTTTCCCTTTCAGCATTTGGGGTGGCGCCCTCCGAGGCCATGGGAATCAGCGAATGCGCAGGACCAGGACGAGAACGACCAGCAGGAAAGGGATCACCAGCGCGTTGATCGCGACCCAGCCGAGGGTGGACAGGAGTGCGCCGGAGGCCAGGGCCGTGACGGTGACGGTTCCGAATACGATGAAGTCGTTCAGCGCCTGGGTCTTGGCCTTTTCCTCCGGGCGGTAAGCCAGAGTGAGCAGCGTCGTCCCGCCAATGAACAGAAAATTCCAGCCGACACCGAGCAGCACCAGTGCGAACCAGTAGTGGGCCACCCCGTGGCCGTGGAAATTCACGCCCACGGAGGCGAGATTCAGCAGCACGCCGACGATCAGGATCCGGCGCAGGCCAAAGCGCCGAATCAGGTCGCCGGTGAAGAACGACGGCAGAAACATCGCGACGACGTGCCACTGGATCACAAAAGCAGCATCCTCGAAGCCGTGGTGGTATCCCTCCATCGAAAGCGGCGTGGCCACCATCAGCAGGTTCATGACCCCATAGCCCACCGTCGCGGCGATCACGGCCATCGCGAACACCGGGCTCGCTGCGATCGTGCGTACGGGCCGCCCGGTTGAGCGCAGTTTCACCTGCGCCGGCATCGGGATGCTGAGCGGCAGAATGGCCGCTAAGCCCACCAGGTAGAGCCCTGCGAGAATCAGGTAGCTTGCCGCGAACTCCGGCCCTGCCAGGTGGCGCGTCCAGGCGGCCAGATTCGGGCCCATGAATGCGGCCACAATACCACCGGCCAGCACCAGCCCGATCGCCCGCGCACGCAGGGCCTCGGAAGCCACCTCGGCCGCCGCGAAACGGTAGAACTGGCCGGTTGCGTTGAAGCTGCCCAGCAGCACCGCCGCCACGCAGAAGAGCACAAAGCTGCTCATGAATACCGCATAACCGGCGAGCAGCGTCCCAACGATTCCCAGATTCACACCCACCAGGAATCCAGCCCGTCTCCCATAGCGCCCCATGAACAGTGACGCCGGGATGGTCGACAGTGTCATCGCCAGAAACTGCAGCCCGAGCGGGATGGTGGCCAGCGCCGGGTCCGCCGACAAGTTGCGTCCGACCAGCGCCGAGGTCGAGATCAGCAGCGAAGTGCCCGTCATCAGCATCGCCTGGGCAAGCGCCAGCAGACCGACTTCGCGGTAGGAAATCTGAAAGCCGGTTGGATGCATGGACGACCCGGGCGGGCTCAGCAGGATTGCTGCGGCAATAATGCCGTGCGCACAGGTTCCAGACCATCGGGTCCGGGTAAGCCTGGGTTTCGCGCGGACTGCAGCTTCATGAACGGCTCCCGGCCGCGTGACGTGAAGGCCGCATCATAGCAACGCAACGGCCATGAATCCCCGCCGCGATGCCGGTCGGTTTCGGCTTGTCCTCACTGCACGCCACTCAACGTGAAGGTCACGGCGTGACGCTTCGACACCGAGACCCTCGGTCCCACGGTCTGCTCGGTGCTTCAGCCCGGCGGACACTCGCGCGCACCGCGACTCAAACTCGCTGGCGGCGCAATACGCGGTCATTGCACCCTACGAAAGAACGGGCTCAGATCCGGGATGGTTCAATCCGCTAACCTGAATGCATGCCACATCCGCTCGAGAACGCATGACATGAACGATCACCCTCCAGGCCGGCTCCAGGTCCATTTCTACCCGTCGCTCCAGGGCTGGCGGTCCAGGGCTGCCGACGCGCCCTGCCTCTGGTTCGAAGACGAGGACGACGCGAGGCTTTGCGTTCGCACGCATGACCTGGAGCGTTTCCGGCTGGCCATCCTGATCCGCGGGGAGGAGGTTGTCGGCTTCTACATCCGGCCGCCCGATGACCCGTCGCTGATGCGCCAGGAACGGGTCGAGATCCCGATCCCCTCGCGGCCTGACGACTGAGTCCGCCCAAAGGCAATCGGATGTTCGGGAAGCACCTCTTCGGCCCACTGCCGGCCCTCACCGACGATGTCGGCAAACCGCTGCGACCGACGCGCTCGCGGACCGTGGCCGGTCTCGGGATCGGCATCACCGGCGGGGCGCTGTTCGCGTGGGCAGGGGCCCCGCTCGCGTGGATGCTGGGCGCGCTGATCGCCGTCACCCTGGCAAGTCTTGCCGGCGCCCGCCTGGCGATCCCATCGCCGCTGCGCACGGTGATGATTGCGGTGCTCGGCGTCATGCTGGGTTCCGCGTTCACCCCGGAGATCACCGCGCACATCGCCGCCTGGAGCGGCGCGGTGCTGGTGCTGCTCGGTTTTCTGGTGGTGACCATGGCCCTGGCGGTGGCGTTCTTTCGCTTCGGCGTGGGCATGGATCGGGTCGCTGCCTACTTCTCCGGCGCGCCGGGCGGCATCACCGAGATGGCGCTGGCGGGCGAGGCGCACGGCGCCGACAGCCGCGTCATCACCCTGATGCACGCCACCCGGATCCTCGTCATCGTCGCCGTGATCCCGTTCTATTTTCGCGTTCTCGGGGGCATCGATGTCCCTACCCTGCCGCCCGACGCGGCCAGCCTGCTGGACACACCGGTGTTCGACGGGATTCTGATGGCGGGTTGCGGGGTGCTCGGATACGGGCTCGCCCGGCTCCTGCGCTTGCCGGCCGCAGCACTGGTCGGCCCGATGCTGCTCAGCGCAGGCGTGCACATGGCCGGCTGGACCGCCGCCACGCCCCCGTTCGAACTCATCGCCGCCGCCCAGGTAGTGGTCGGGACCGCACTGGGAGCACGCTTCGCCGGGGTGACCCTGCGCCGCGTCTGGCCGTACCTGCTGGTCGGTGCGGGCTCCGCGTTGATCATGCTGGCCATGTCGTGGCTCGCGGCGATCCTCTTCGCGGAACGGGTGGGCGTCGATCCGATGGCACTGATGCTGGCCCTGGTGCCGGGCGGCCTGGTGGAAATGGGGCTGATCGCCCTGTCGCTCGGGATCGATACCGCGATGGTCTCGACCCTGCACGTGCTGCGGATCGCCGCGATCATGCTCGCCGCACCGCTCGCCTTCACCCTGCTCGACCGCTACGCCCGGCGCCGCTGGTCCCGGCAGCATTAGGGCGCCCGAGGCACAGCCGCAGCGCGCAAAGGCAACCTTCCGGGAGGCGCACCGACATGAAAAAACATGCGTATCCTTGGCCTATGACTCGATCCCGTCCCGCCGCCACGCCCGATCTGCGCACCCTGTGCAATCAGTTTCCCCGTCCCGGGCGTCTCGATCGCATCCTCCTGCGCGCAGAGCGGCGGGGAACGCTCGAGAAAGCGCACGAGGCGCTCGCCATTGTCGATCGCGGACTCCAGGGGGATCACATGGCGGAAGCGAAAGCGCGCCGCAGCGGACCCAGCAAGCGCCAGGTGACGCTCATCCAGGCCGAACACCTGCCCGTGGTTGCGGCGCTGACCGGTCATCCGCACATCGATCCGGCGATGCTGCGCCGCAACCTGGTGGTCTCCGGGATCAACCTACTCGCAGCAGCCTCTTTGTTCGCCGATGCACCACTCGTGCTGTGCATTGGCACCGAGGTCCAGCTCGAAATCACGGGAACCTGCGAACCCTGTTCTCGCATGGAAAGCACGCTGGGACCGGGCGGATACAACGCCATGCGCGGTCACGGCGGAGTCACCGCGCGGGTCTTGGCCGGAGGTATCCTTCGCGTTGGCGACACGGTCACGGTACTTCCCCGCAGGGCACCCTGAGACGCGGCCGAAGCATGGCGCCTCGTGGCACAATCCGCGCGGTAACCGCCGGCTCCAGGAACCGATTGATGTCCCGCGTCCGCAGCATCCCGACCCGCATCGTGACGGGCTTCCCCGCCTTCCTCGCCCGCTATTTCGGCTGGCTCGCACTGACTGGGCTGGTGACCCTCGGCGGCGGCACCGTCATCATGTTTTTCAAGGAATGGTCCCTGCTCACGATTCTCGCATCACAGCTCGTATGGCCCCGCCTCATGCTCGCCATGCTGATCGCAATCCCCATTGCCCTGTTCCCCGTAAGCCGCTTCTACTTCATCAGCGCCATCCTCGGCGGCCTCTCCTACCACCTGCTGCTCCTCCTTCTCTAAAAAACACCCCAGCGGGGTCGGACAGCCTGGCTTGGTCCGACCCCGGGGTTCCGGCGTCTTCTTACGCGGCAGGCCCGGGTGTGGAGGGCGGGCGCTCCTGGTGCAGGCGTCGGTATGTGCTGGGGGGCAGGCCGGTAGCCTGGCGGAAGTGGCGGACGAGTTGTTGTGGCGAGTAGCCCGTGGCCATCGCGATCGCGGTGATCGACAGCGGCGAGCGCTCCAGCAGTTTACGCGCCCGCTGGATGCGCAGCCGGGTCAGGTAGCGATGCGGCGGGTGGCCGTGGGTCTCGCGGAAGGCTCGGGAAAAGTGCCAGGGCGACAGGTCGCAGATGGCGGCAAGTTCGGCGAGCGTGATGCGTTGGTCGAGGTGGGTCTGCATGTAGTCGACAACCCGCGCCGACTGGTACGGGGCGAGTCCGCCGCGCAGATCATCGGCTTCGGTGCGCTGATCGGACAACCGGGCCAGACGGATCACCAGAGCGCTCATCATGCTATCCACGAAGAGCCGGGCGGCGGGGTCGCGGCGGCCCAGTTCCTGCCACAGGAGATCCAGCCCCTGAGCGATCAGCGGGTCGCCGTGATGGCAGGTGTGGACGAGGCCGAAATCCAGCGGGTCGTCGGCATCGCGCTCCAGGCAGGCGCAGGCCAACTCGCCGGGAATCCCCATGAACCGCAGGTTGGCGGGCTCGGCTACTTCGCACCAGGTCGAGACGCCCGGGGCGACCGCCACGAAATCCATCGGCTGGGTTTGTCCGGAGAAGCGCCCGGCACCGAGATCGCAGACATAGCGAAACGGGCGGCCGACGGATTGGCTCAGCACGAGGTCACTGACTGCCGGCACCTCGAAGGTTCCGGACGGCTGCGAACTTTCCAACATGGCGATGGGCACGGTCGGGGCCTGACGCGCCTCCTGCAGACGCGGCACCCGGCGTCCCCGGGCGTAGGACTCCAGAATGTTCGGCTGTCCTTTGGGCATCTTCTTCACCCCGTCGTGGGTGTATAGGCCATCCCGGCACGTGAAGCAAAGACGCCTTCCTTCCATACTCCGTCGGGTCCCGAGCCCATCGTGTAGACTCGGGTCCATCATTCGAAAACACCCTTGCCGCAGTGATAACTCATGAGAGAACGAAACACAGCAGGAATTCGGCAGACACCCGTCAGAAACCCAGACGCATCCATGCCGACGCCGGAGACTCGCATTACCGGAACGAAGGACTTCGAAGGTGCCGGGGACAGACTGTGAGCGCGATCCCCGAGGCCTACTGGAAAATGGTGGCGCCACTGGTCGAACGGGCACGGGTTCTTCTCGAGGACGACGAGAGCTTGCACCCCATCGCCTTCGTCGGGTCCTCGGAGAAACGGACGATCAAAATCGTCGTGCTCAATACCGCCGATGGAGACGTCCAGGATACTTCCGCCGAACAGGTGCGCCAGGCTGCCTACCGGGAGGACGCAGACTTCGTCTTCACGGTCATGGAAGCCTGGGGGCTGCCACCGGACAAGGTGGGCAAATACCAGGAAATCCTCGAACAATACGGATCGATCGAGGCGTCGCCCTACGCCGTCGATTTCGTTTCGTTCGCATTGGAAACCGTCCGAGGATCCTGGGTGGCGCAGGCCCCGTTGAAGCCGAAGGGCATCTCGAAACGGAAGAAAACCTTCGCCGAACCGCGCTTCCGGCTCGTCACCGAGTCTGTACAGGGGTTCGCGGCACTGTTGCCACAGCCAGGGGAGCGCAGCGACGGTGACGGCGTGCTGCATTGATCCTCGCAGTCGCGGTGGGTTTCAGCCCGATCCCAACCGCAGCGCGCACAGCATCGATCGACCTGCTGGCGCCGCCCGCCGCATTCCGGTTCGCGCTTCGTTCCTGACGCCTGCGCACCTTTTGGTGCCACAGCGCGGGCGCCGGGTCGCCCAACGGGCAACCCCGGAGGTCATGGTTTATGCCGGCGGCGGACCGAGTGTTCCCAACCAAATGGGCGATCGCACACACGGTCGGAAAGCTTCTGTAAAAATGGACCCTATACCGATTAACGGCAGTCCTGTTGTCATCCTTAAAGCCAACGGTCTGTTCTGCCAGTGAAGGTGCAAGGGAAGCCTGAATGAAGGCTGCGCAACAAGTCCTGGTCAATCAGCGCCTGCGGCGGGAATCCGCGTGGGCGTTGCTGGCGCTAGACCATGCCCCGGCCGCATTGGGGCTCCTGCAGGTCCACCTGCTGGACAAGGAACGGCGACTGCCCAGTTCCATTCTGCTCGAGCGGCTGCGCCAGGATCTCGAACAGTTGCGTGCTCAGGGCATCGACCTGCCCCAGACGGCCGAGGCGTATCTCGGCAACTGGCTGCGCACGGGCTACCTGATGCGCTCGTTCCAGCCGGGTGCGAGCGAAGAGGAGTACGAACTCAGCGCCTCCGCCGTGCGCGCGCTCCAGTTTATCCAGGGCCTGAGCGAGCGACGCGCCTTCGCGACCGAAACCCGGCTGTCGCTGGTGATCGACCAGCTGCGTCAGCTTGCGGAGCAGACCGAAACCGACCCGCAGGTGCGCATCGACGCGCTGCTGCGCGAGCGTGCCCGTCTGGATGAGGAGATCGAGGCCGTCCGGTCGGGCCGGGTCGAACCGCTGCCCGAGGAGCGTGCGCTGGAGCGGACCCGCGAGATCCTCGCGTTGGCACAGGAGCTGGCCAACGACTTCCGGCGCGTGCGTGACGAGTTCCAGACCCTGAACCGCAGCCTTCGCGAACAGATCGTGGAGAACGAGGGCAGCCGGGGCGAAGTGCTGGAGAAGGTCTTTTCCGGGGTCGACCTCGTCGCCGAGAGCGATGCCGGCCGGACTTTTCGGGCCTTCTGGCGCCTGCTCACCGATCCGGAACAGACGCTGGACTTCGAGGAGGCACTCGACCGGGTGCTGACCCGCGACTTCGCCCGACGGCTCGATCGGCGGGAGCGCCGGTTCCTGATGCAAGTCACCCGCGTCCTGCTCGATAACGGCGGCGAAGTGCACGAGGTGTTCCAGCAGTTTGCGCGCGGGCTCAAGCAGTTCGTGCAGAGCCGCGCCTACCAAGAGCAACGTCGGCTGAACCGGCTGCTCCGCCAGGCCCAGCGATCGGCGCTGGAGGTCAAGGAGCATTTCCGGCCCACCGACGACATCGGCCACGAACTGCACCTCACCAGCGCGAACCTGCGTTCACTGGCACAATGGCAGTTGCATGATCCCAGCCTGGACCGGGTCGAGGGCGGCATCGCCACCGCCAGCCAGGCCGAGATTTCGCTCGAGGCGGTGGGTGAACTGCTGGCTCAGTCCGAGATCGATTTCCGGCGCCTGCGCCAACAGGTCGATGCCCTGCTGGCGCGGCACGAGCAGGTCTCGGTGGCCGACGTGATCGAACACTACCCGGCGGAGCAGGGGCTCGGCACCATTGTCGGTCTGCTGGCGCTGGCATCCCGGGAGGGTATCCCCTCCGAAGTCAGAGACCGCGTCTGCTGGACGGGTCTCGACGGAGTCGCGCGCTGCGCGCATATCCCACGCATCTACTTTGTACGCGGTAAACATGAACGAGTGGCATGATACAGAATCTGTCGGTACTGCCGACGCAAGCCCGCCGTTAGAAGGCGACCGCCCCGGGGCTGAGTCCGAGGGGCCGCAGGCCCTGTACCCCGGCGACACCGGCGAACTGCCGGCGGAAGCCCGAAGACTGCTGGTGCAACTGCTGTCCGGTCCCTCTCTGGACGGCCGTCGGCACGGGCGCCTCTGGCCGGTGCTGCTGCGCTACCGGGAACAGGTGCAGTCCCGCCTGGCCGACCTGTTCCTGGAGCTCGTGGTCGATACCGATGCCCAGGTGGCCTTCGTCCGACAGGCGGACACCGGGGAACTGGAGGCCCCGATCCTGCTGCGGCGCACCCGGCTGACCTTCCTCGAATCCGTGCTGCTCCTCTACCTGCGCCAGTTGCTGGCCGAGGCCGACCTGCGCGGCGAACGGGCGGTGGTGGCCGCGTCCGAAATGCTGGACCAGATGCGGCTGTTCGAACACGCACTGAGCACCGACCAGGCCGGATTCGACCGGCGCGCGAACGCCGCGATCGAGAAGGTGAAGAAAAACAGCCTGATCAGTGCGATCCGCGGCAGCGAGGACCGCTTCGAGATCTCCCCCACGCTGAAGTTGCTGTTCAGTGCCGAGGAAGTCGCCGCTCTGGTCCGGACCTACGCGGCGGCGCGCGCTACAGCGACACCGGCACCCGCGCAGCGAGACGACGAATGAGAGGCCAAACCGACTTTTTCGTCGACGTGACCGCGCTGCAGCGGCGCCAGCAGTTCCGGATGCGCCGGCTGCAGGTGTTGAACTGGGGCACCTTCTCGGACCTGCACGACATCACGATCGCCGAGGACGGGTTCCTGTTCGTCGGCCGGTCCGGCTCGGGCAAGTCCACCCTGCTCGACGCCCTCGGCGCATTGCTGGTACCGCCGCAGTGGCTCACCTTCAACGCCGCCGCGCGCGACGGCGACCGCAGCCGTCGCGACCGCAACCTGGCCTCCTACGTGCGCGGCGCCTGGGGCGACCAGAAAGACATCGACTCGGGCGAGATCGCCACCCGGTTCCTGCGCACGGGCACCACCTGGTCCGCACTCGCGCTGACTTTCGCCAACGCCGAGGGCCGGGAGATCAGCCTGATCCAGCTCTACTGGCTGCGCGGCACTCAGGCAGCGAACAGCGACGTCCGGCGGCATTACATGGTGGCTGAGCGCGGCTTCGACATCGCCGGCGAACTGCAGGACTTCGACCTGGACGTGCGTGCGCTGAAAAACGCCCTGCCCGACGTCGAGCACTACGGCGACACCTTCCGCGGCTACGCCGAGCGCTTTCGCCGCCTGCTCGGCATCGAGTCGGAGCTGGCGCTGAAGCTGCTGCACAAGACCCAGTCGGCCAAAAACCTCGGTGACCTGAACAGCTTCCTGCGCGAGTTCATGCTGGAGTCGCCCGAGTCCTTCGCCGCCGCCGACCGTCTGGTCGCCGAATTCGCGGAACTCGACGCCGCCCACCAGGAGGTCGTGACGGTGCGCCGGCAGGTGGACACGCTGGTGCCGGCACGTGAGCAGCACGAACGGATGCTCGCGCTCGGGAACCGGATCGAAGCGCAGGAACGCCTGCTGCAGGCGATCGACGGCTACGCGGAAGGAACGCGTGCCGATCTTCTATCCCGCGCAATCGAGGAACTCAAGACACGCGACGAGGGGCTGGCCGGCGAGGAGCGGCAGACAGCCGAGCGTCACGCGGCGCAGCGAGCACTGCTGCGCGACCTCGAGGACCAGCACCGGGAACGCGGCGGGCACCGCATTGAGACCCTGGAAGAGGAGCGCAGCCGCGCGCAGGAGCAGCGCGACGAGCGCATGAAGCGGCGCGGACAGGTCGAGGCCGCGTGCCGCGTGATGGACTGGACCCTCCCCGACAACGCCCACGCCTTCAGCGAACGACTCACCGAGGCGCGCAGCCTGGTGGAGGGCTGGCGCGACCGGCAGGAAGCTGCCGACGCCCGCCGCGACGACCTACGCGACCGCAATGCCGAACTCGAACGCGAATTCACCGAGGTGCGGCGCGAGATCGACGCGATGGAACGCCAGCCATCGAACATTCCCGCCCACATGCTCGAGCTGCGGCGCGGGATGGTCACCGAGTTGGGCTGGTCCGAGGCGGACCTGCCGTTCGTCGGCGAACTGATCCAGGTGAAGGAGACGGCTGCCGGCTGGCAGGGCGCGATCGAGCGGGTATTGCACGGATTCGCGCTGTCCCTGCTGGTCGACGAGCGCCGCTACGCTGCCGTCTCCGGGTACATCAACGACACCCACCTCGGTACCCGGGCAGTGTACTACCGGGTCGGCGACGAGCGCCCCACCGACCTGGCCCAGCCGCGTCCGAACTCGCTGTGGCACAAGCTGGAGCTCCGCGAGACCAGCTACCTCCCCTGGCTCCAGGCCGAACTGCTGCGCCGCTTCGACTACGCCTGTGTCGACAACCTCCGGGATTTCCGGCAGGAGACGCGGGCCCTGACCCGCCAGGGCCAGGTGCGCCACGGTCGGGACCGGCATGAAAAGGACGATCGCTGGGCGGTGGACGACCGCCGCCGTTGGGTGCTCGGCTTCGACAACCGGCAGAAGCTCGCGCTGTACCGCCAGCGTGCCCAGGAACTGGGGCTCGCGCTCGCCGAGATCGGGCAGGCGCTCCGCGCGTTGAAGGAGGAGCGCGAGGCAGAACAGCGGCGCTACGACGCCTGCATGGTACTCAGCAACCTCGACTGGCAGGCAATCGACGTGGCCGGCACCCTGGACCGGATCCGCGACATCGAGACCCAATTGCACGAACTACGCGAGGGCAACCGCGAGCTGCGCGATCTGGGCGAGCGGATCGAGACCCAGCGCAGCGCCGTGGACCAGACGGAAGCCCGGCTGCAACAGCTGCGCATCGAGCGCGGCACCGCGCAGAACGACCTGAGCCGCCGCGTCCAGGAACGCGCTGCCGTGCTGGAGCGGCTGACGGACTGCATCCACCCCGCGCCTCCGGAGCGGGAGGCCCTGACCGAGCGCTTCGCCGCCAAGGGCATGCTCGCGCTTGCCAACCTCGACGAGCGCCGCCGCCAGGTCGAACGTGCGATCCAGGAGGAACTGACCGAACTGCGCGCAGAACGCGCCGACAGCGTGAAGCGAATCGAACGCGCCTTCGCGGGTTTCCTGAGCCAATGGCCCCAGGAAAGCGCCGACCTCGACGCGAGCATCGACGCGGCGCCGGATTTCATGGCCCTGCTGCAGCGGTTGGAACACGACGGCCTACCGCGCCACGAGCAGCGTTTCTTCGACCTGCTGAAAGAGCAGAGCACGGAAAACCTTGCGGCGCTGAACGCCCACATCCTGCAGGCACGCAAGGACATCCACGTGCGCATGGAAACGGTCAACGAGGGCCTGGCCGACGCGGAGTTCAACCCCGGCACCCACCTGCAGATCGAAATCTCCGACCGGCACCTGCAGGATGTCCGGGAGTTCCGCGAGCAGGTCCAGCAGGTGCTCGGCCACGTCTGGCAACTCGATCGAGCCGGTGCCGAGCAGCGTTTCCTGACCCTGCGACAGCTCGTGCGTCGCCTCGGCGGCGACGAACCCGAACATCGGCACTGGCGCGAACAGGTCCTCGACGTTCGCCTGCACGTGGAATTCATCGGCCGCGAGCTGGACGCCGAGGGCAACGAAATCGAGATCTACCGCTCCGGCGCCGGCAAGTCCGGCGGCCAGCGCGAAAAGCTGGCGACGACCTGCCTCGCTGCGGCGCTGCGCTATCAGCTCGGAGGCTCCGAGGGCGGCCTGCCGGTGTACGGCCCGGTGGTGCTCGACGAAGCCTTCGGCAAGGCGGACAACGAGTTCACCGAACTCGCGATGCGCATCTTCGAGAAATTCGGCTTCCAGATGATCGTCGCGACCCCGCTGAAGTCGGTGATGACGCTCGAGCCCTTCATCGGTGGTGCCTGTTTTGTCGATATCGCCGACCGCAGGCGCTCGGCCACCCTCCCGATCGAATACGACAACGAGCAGCGGCGGCTCCGCCTGCCCGCATCCGCGCGTGGCGAAGAGCTTCCTGCTTGAGCCGGGGGCGATCCGCGAGCGGCTCGCGACCCGCTTTCGCCAGCACAGCCGTCACTGGCTGACCGGTGAGGACGCCTGGCCGCTGCGTCTGCCGCTGGGAGTGCCCAGCGAACGCGAGGCCAGCGCTCACCTCGCTCGGGTCCAGGCATGGCAAGCGCAGTGGGCCAAGTGGCAGGGACCCGGTTCGGTGCACTGGTGCGAGCGCCGCTGGCCGGGGCTCGGCACGCAGCGGCTCCCCGAATCGGTGACCTTCGACAGCCCCGAGCAGATCGTCGAACTGATCGGCCACGCCGAGGTCTGGTCGCAGGCCGTTCGGCGCAGGGATGCGCTGGCCGCCCGCTGGCCGCATCTGCGGGAGCTGGCCACCGGCGCCACCGACCTGCTGATGGATTGGGACGACGCCGATTTCGAACGGCTGGTTGCGCTGCTCGGCTGGCTCGAAGCGAACCCCCGCTCAGGACTCTACGCGCGGCAGATCCCCGTCTCCGGTCTCGACAGCAAGTGGCTGGAAACGCGGCGCCGGGTGCTTGCGACCTGGCTGCGCGCCCTGCTCGGTTCTACCGATAGCGGCGATTTCCACGAGCTCGCCGGACTGCGCCGCCCCCCGCAACTGCTGCGGATGCGTCTGCTTGACCCCGATCTGCGCAGACAGCTGGGCGGGCTCGGCGACATCCAGGCCCCGGTGCCCGAGCTTGCGGCACTGGACCTGCCGGTCCGCAGGGTCTTCATCGTCGAAAACCTGCAGACGGGACTCGCCTTCGAGTCGATACCCGGGGCCGTGCTGTTCATGCGCCAGGGATACGCGGTGGAGCCCTTCGCAGACCTGCCCTGGCTGCGCGATGTCCCCTGCCACTACTGGGGCGACCTCGACACGCACGGCTTCGCGATTCTGGATCGCCTCCGGCTTTATCTGCCCGACGTGCAGTCGCTGCTGATGGACGAAGACACGCTGCTCGCACACCGATCACTCTGGGGGCACGAGGGCAGCCCTACGGCGGAGACCGAACTCCCTCGCCTCGACACGCGGGAGCGCGAGGTCTTCCATGGATTGAAATCCAACCGCTGGGGGCCGGGCGTGCGTCTTGAACAGGAACGCATCGATTGGGCCTACGCCCTGGGCCGCCTCTCCATCGTCTCCGGCGCGCGCCCCTGAGTCCCATCCAGCGGGGTCGGACCAAACCAAACCCTTGATCTTCAATATAAGTAATGCAATATACGGCCGCCAAAAGGGCCTTGAAGCCCCATTTTTGGCAGCAAAAACGAGGCTCTACCGGCTAACCCCTGCCAAGAGTCCGTTCCGCTTGCTCATGTACGCTGGCCCATCATCGGGAAACTCGACCGCGTCGCTTCGGCCACCCACATGACCGGGGCTGATTCCCTACGCGTGGGGCGCGTCGAACAATCCCACCAGGGATGGCGAAAGCACGAAGTCAAACGACGCCGCGAGTTCCGCGACCGGGTCCTCCACGGGTCGGAAATCGGCCAGCAACAGGGAGTGCAGGTGCTCCGGTACCTGGCGGAAGAGGAAATCGTCCGCGTTGCGCGGTTCGCCCGCCACGTAGATCTGGGTAACGAACGGGGAATCGCCCTCACGGAACACCGCCGCGTGGATGTGCGGCGTGCGGCCCGGATAGGGAACGGGCCGGATGGTCCGGAAGCGATAGCGGCCCTCGTCATCGGTGACCGTATGCCCGAAGCCCTGGAAATTCGGGTCCTCCGCCACGGCCTGGCGATCACGGGGGTGCCGGTAGCGCCCATTCGCGTCGCACTGCCAGATTTCCACGCGGACACCCGCGAGCGGCCGGCCGTCCACCTCCATCACGCGCCCGGACAGGTCGCTGATCTGCCCAGCAGCCCGCCCGGAACGGCCTTCCACCTGCGTCAGGTCGTTGTCCTTGTGCAGTGGAGGAATCACCGGGTAAAACGGCCCGGCGGCCTGACCCGGGGTCAAAACCCGCTGTGCGGCTCCCAGCGGCAGCGACAGCAGCGCGGCACCTCCCCCGAGCACCAGCTGCCGGCGTAACTTCGAATGCTGGGACATCGGACACCCTCCGTAACGATGGATCACAGGCATAGGACTCCCTGGAAGCCCAGCCGTTCCGACCCGTCACCCGTCCGACGGCGCGACCCGACGCTGCGGCTGACTACAACCACTCCCGCAAGCGCTTATCGGAACACCTCGTCCAGCGTCGTCGCGTAAGGATACGTTCCGACCAACGCAGCAGCGTGTCGGCATCTGCGGACTCCACTTGTTCCAGGCGCTCTGAGGCAGATCGCCGAAACGCAGCGACAACTGCCGCAGCAGCATCTGCGCCTCACCCTGCCGGATACCCTTCTTCAAACCCTGCTCCAGACCCTCTTCCCGGCCCTTCTCCATGAACCGCTCTGCAAACCGCGTCCCGCCGGCGGTCGACGATGCGTTCATTCTCGTCCAGCGCCGCATAGATGTGGATGAAATCCAGATGCTTGAGCTGCCGTCGGGCCACTCCACGAGAAGCGGCACATCCAGTTCCCGGAAACGCTCGCCGAGCCGTTCCTGCAACTGCTCCTGGCGCACTGGGGTGACCCGCGCATCAACACCGATCGCCTGCGCCTCTACAGCCGCAAAGAGCGCAATGGCCTCGCGGGGTCATCGAGAATGAGATTCTTGAAGTTCTGGTCGTGCGTCATGCACTGGGGCCCTCCTTCCATGGCGGGATCCGGGAATCGTAACGCGTCCGCTCAGGAGTGCCAAAGGCCACTGAAGCCGTTCGACACCCATGCGTCCGCCCTTCCCGCCCCACAGGCTCACCCCCTGAGCAACCCCCTCCCCTATACTCCGGAACGATAGACAGGGGGGAACCACAGCGGATGACCGACACGGTTGCCTACTACAACCGGAATGCCGCGCGGTATGTCGCGGAAACCGTGGAGGTCGATCTGTCGGCGCTGCGCGAGCGCTTCCTGGCGCAGATCCCCACCGGCGGGTTCATCCTCGACGCCGGCTGCGGCTCGGGGCGCGACAGCCTCGCCTTCCTGCAGCAAGGCTACCGAGTGCGCGCCTTCGACGCCGCCCCGGAAATCGCCCGCCTCGCGGCCGAGCGCATCCGCCAGCCGGTGCGGGTGCAGCATTTCGCCGAACTCGACCAACGCGCCGCCTACGACGGCGTCTGGGCCTGCGCCAGCCTGCTGCACCTGCCCGCGGCCGAGATTCCCAACGCGCTGCAGCGACTCTGGATCGCTCTCAAACCCCACGGCGTCCTGTACCTGAGCCTGAAGCACGGCGACGGCGAGCGTATCGACGCCGAAGGCCGCCACTTCACCGATGCCACCGAAGCGTGCCTCCGCGACTGGCTGGCCGAACTGCAAGAAGTCGCCACGATCGACTGCTGGCTCACCCCGGATGAGCGCCCAGACCGTTCCGAGACCTGGCTGAACGCCCTCGTGCGCCGGGAGATCGCGCCGGCCGCGAAGCTCGTCACCGGCGAGCCAACCAACCCCTTCCTGCCGCAACTCTGCGACGCGATCGCCCACGCCGACGAGATCGACCTCGCCGTCAGCTTCGTGAAGGTCACCGGCCTGCGCATGCTGCTCCCCGAACTACAAACCGCGCTCAGCCGAACCGAGGAACCCGGCCCCGCCCCAGCCCGCATCCGCATCGTCACCAGCGACTACCTCGACGTCACCGACCCCGAGGCGCTGCGCTTGCTGATGCTGCTGCAGGAGCAGGGCGCCCAGGCCCGCGTGTTCCGCGCCGCCGGCACCAGCTTCCACCTGAAGGCCTACCTGTTCGCCCGCTTCGGCGCGGACCACCAGCTGCGCGGCACCGCGTTCATCGGCTCCA
>Ga0207421_10004093_pt1 | contig 17062 bp, 18 predicted proteins | sample SodLakKL_010_SED_4_FD_187542 | JGI IMG/M metagenome (GOLD analysis project Ga0207421, IMG submission 187542) | Alkaline sediment microbial communities from Lake Tanatar, Kulunda Steppe, Russia - 8KL_010_SED (SPAdes) (version 2) | ecosystem: Environmental > Aquatic > Non-marine Saline and... | reverse complement strand
AAATTAAAATAAGCATGCCAATTTTACAGGGTGTTTTTTCCCTCCGCATGGCAACAGCTTGAGTGCTCGGTGCGCCCCTACGGGCGAATAATTCACGACAGTTGTGCTGTCGGGAATTATCCGGGTTAGGGTGAGGGGGGAAGCTTTTCGGATAGGGGTTAGGCTACTCTTCTTCCTCTTTTGAACGCTGGATCAATCGATCCTGGAGGTCTCTAACCCGTTCACGCCGTTCCTCCTCAATATCGGGCCGAAGTTCAAAATCAATCTTTAGCGCCGCTCCCTCGTGAACTTCCGGCAGCAGTTCGACCGGGAAATCAAAAGTATAACGTGACTCAACAAACTCAAGCACAGCCTTGTCACCGACTATTCTGTCAACTATGGCTATCAATGACTTTTGTTCACTCACTGTATTTCACCTCCCCTATTATTTGTAAAACCGGCTGCTGGTTTCCTATCAGACCAGCCGTTGGTATCCCCAGCAGCTCCACTTCTGAATCTGTTTTTATCTCCTCAAGCTCCTGCGAAGAACAAAAAGCAACTGCAGTCAACCACTGGCTGCCATCAGCTACTGTCAACTGATAAAATTTACCGGCCGGGCTCTCTCTCAAACGACAGTTTATAACCCGGACTCCGGTGAGTTTAACAGTAAAGGGCGGGCTGTCAGCGTCGAAAGGCAACTCCGGGTAGATTTTCAGCAGACTGTTTAAGTTCAGCTCAGCATCGTAAACGTTTCCCGATTCTTCGATCCACTGCTCGTAATTTTTTTGAAAATAATCCGACTTACCATTACTGGAGGAAAAACCGGAAAAATCTTTATCCTCAGCGCTGTCGGTGAAAGAAAAAACTAATTTCCCCCGCTTCGCCCACTTCCGCCAGTGCAGGTGGAGGTTAACCAGCAGATCAAGCGGCCAATTCCGGTAGCGCACCAGACCCGGTTCTGCCAGTGACTCAAGATTTTTTGGAAAGCGCCCCGGTTCTTCTTTCAGAATCCGCTGACCGTAACTGAAAAGATTTCGCTCATCAGCAGAAGAAAAGTCAGCAGCACTTAACATAGCGAGAGAGGCCAGTGGGGCCAGTGCGTCCAGCACTTCTCGCACCTGGCGAGGAGTTTTACAGCGGGCCAGTTTGTAAATTTCACCGGCGGCGCGAGCGTCATCCATCGCCCGGTGATGGCTCTCAAGTTCGACGCCGAGATACCCGGCGACATCGCTTAAACCGTAGCCCGGCAGACCGGGGAAAGATGACTGAGCCGCTCGCATCGAGTCGCCGGTTGAATTGTTCAGAGAGGCTCCACAATGTTTTTTTAGATGATATTTGAGGAAAGGTATGTCGAAGCCCTTGTTATGAGCAACTAACCGGTAATCTGAAAAAAAATCTTTGAACTGATTTAGCGCCTCTTCAGGCGCCGGTGCTCCCATGAGGTCTGAATTCTCGATCCCGGTCAAATCCGATATCCCGTCCGGGATGGTATCTACAGAGCCGACAAAAGATTCAAACTCTTCGATAACACAGCCGTTTCTGTATTTGACCGCTCCTATCTCAATAATTTCAGAAGTGCGTGGACTCTTGCCGGTTGTCTCAAGGTCAAAAGCTACAAAAGAAGGCAGCTCGGCCCCATAAATTTTACGACTTACCGCTTCACTTAGACGATAGGAAATAATCGGTAGAGAAATGTGATCCTCCGATGGACAAACGACTTTAATATCCTCTGCCAGCGGCCCGTTTTGTGGTTCCGGGGTGATTAAGGCCGACTCCCCAGTTTTTATAGCGGACAGGCTTTCTTCAAGCTCGGTCGAACCATCAAGGAAAATAAGTCCGGGGCTGCTAAAATCATCAACGCATGAACAGCAGTGCACGCTACCGCCAAGTTTATTGAGGGCAAAACCAACCAGTGAGAGGGATAGATAGGCGGTGGCAGAATCTGCTGCGGCCAGATTAATCGTCTCACCACGACGCAGCAGGGGAACGAGAAACTGCGTCAGTTCAAGAAGCCCAACCAGTGGTTTATGAAAACGGGGCGGTTCATCACCGGAGGAAGCCTCCTGCTGCGGACTAAAATCTTCACCAGCGCGGCGCAGATAGTAGCGAGCCAGCGGAAGCGAAAGCTCCTCGTCGACGACCAGACTTCTAAGCCTCTCCTCCGGCAGGTCGGCTTCAACCCAGTCGCGGGCGGAATTCAAAGCTCGGGTATGATCTCACGAACAAGAGTTTTAAACTTGCTTTTCGCCCGTTCGGTCGTTTCAATGACTTCTTTGTGGTCGAGCGGCTGATCCAGAATACCGGCACCCATATTGGTAATACAGGAGAGTCCGAGGACTTTCATGCCAACGTGATTAGCTGCTATCACTTCGGGCACGGTTGACATTCCGGCGAGGTCACCGCCAATTCGTCGATACATTTCAACTGTAGCCGGGGTTTCATAAGATGGTCCCATGGAAGCAACGTAAACAGCTTCCTCCAGTGTTATACCCAACTGCTGCGCTTTTTGTCGCGCAAGATCCTGCAGATCAGTATCATAAGCGTAAGTCATGTCCACAAACTGTGGACCCACTTCCTCGTCGCTAACACCTATCAACGGGTTGTTCCCAAGAAAATTTATGTGATCAACCAGCAGAGCCAGGTTCCCGACAGAAAAGCGTTCGTTTACGGCACCACTTGCATTGGTCACCAGCATGGTTTCACAACCAATTCCTGCCATCACCTGCACAGGGAAAACAATTTCCTGGATCGGATGCCCCTCGTAGTAGTGGTAGCGTCCCTGCATAAGATAGACCTTCCGGCCCTCCAGCTCACCAAGCACAAGCTGGCCGGCATGGCCCTCCACCTTTGAGGCTAAAAAACCGGGAATATCTTCGTAAGATATAACCGTGGTATCCTCAACTTCATCACCGAGTTCGCCCAGACCCGAGCCCATAATCATGCCCAGCTCCGGCTGAAAATCTATCTCCTCTTCAAGAAAATTGACGGTCTTTTCAATTTTTTCTGATAGTTTCATTCTACAAACACCTCCACGTGAATTTCGTCCTTATCCTCATAATCTTCCAGCTTAATTAAGTTCCCTTGATGTTCTTCCGCCTCCACCTCAATGTTTTTCACTTTTCCTTCGCCGCCGGGGGTCTGGTTAAAATCTATAATCCACCGTTTCCCACGGTAATCACGTTCCACCGTCAATTCCTCCCAGTCCGGAGGCAGGGCCGGGTCTATTTTAAGGCCTTCCCAGTCAGGTCTAACTCCTAGAATATAGTCAAGTACGGCTCTGTAAACCCAGGAGGCAGTGCCTGAGAGCCAGTGGTAGTTTCCCTGCCCGAAGTCCTCCGAATCGGGTCCGGTCACGTTCTGACAGTAGGCGTAAGGTTCAAGCCTATAAAGATCGGGGTCCTCAGCGGCATGGGTTGTCGGACTAATTTTCCGCCAGAGATCAAACGCTTCTTCACACCAGCCCATTTGGGCCAGAGCAACTAAAGCAAAGGCGGCGGCATGGCTAAAGATGGAACCATTTTCCTTTTTGCCGGGATAAAACTGCGTTATAACACCAATCTCAGGGTCTAACTCCTTGTAGGCGGGAGCGAAATAGCGAAGACCCCAGCGAGTGTCCAGTCGCTCCATAACCGCCTCGAAGGCCTTCTCGGCTCGCATCGGCGAAGTAGTGTCAGAAAGCACGGCCCAGGTCTGAGTGTTCAGATAAAGCTGTCCGGCCTTGTTGTCCTTACTCCCGATCGGTCGATCTTCGTCAGTAAAAGCGCGCAGAAACCAATCGCCGTCCCAACACTGCTGGTAGAGGGTTTTTCTAACTTTTTCGCTTTCCTGGTGGTACTCCTTAATTTTGGACTGGTCATAACCATATTGACGCATGATATCCACTGCCAGGTCAAGAGCCAGGCAGAGGAATTGACCGATCCATACCGACTCCCCCTTGCCATCCTCGCCAAGCGTGTCGAGGGCGTCGTTCCAATCGCCGTAGCGAATCAGCGGCAGACCACGCTTTCCCCGCTGAGTTAACACATAGTCTAAACCGTTGATCATATGTTCAAGAACGGTCTTCTCTTTTTCAGAGTCCAGGCAGCCTACTTCCTCATCAAGCAGGTCCCAGTCGCCGGTCTCGCGCAGGTAAGCATCGAGCGCGAAGGGAACCCAGAGCGGATCGTCAGCGTTGTCGCTCTCGTCATAGTCACGCGCTCCACGAGGAGTCCGGTGTGAGTTTAAACCGTTTTCAAAAGTAAACGATAGGATATGCTTGATTTTTTCACGGGCGTCTTCCGGAGCAAAGGGAGCACTGCCGAACGATTCGTGGCAGGCGTCTCGAAAACCGGTGTAACCCTGGGAAGAGTGCCAGAAGGACGGTGCACGTCCAAACCAGGTGTTTATGGTCACCTGGTAGGGAAGCCAGGTGTTGACCAGAGTTTCCAGTTCCTTGTCTGGCAGCGATACCTGAACGTGTTGGAAGCGTTCCTGCCAGAATTTTTCAGTCTGTTCACGAGCTGAATCGACGTAATTAGCGTCCTGGAATTTGTCCCAGCTAACGGTCTCCAGCTCATCCCGGCTTACCACACCGACCATGCAGGAGAGTTGTTCATTACTCTCTTTATCCAGCTCCAGTTTCCAGTCAAAGGCGCCTACAGCCTCACCGCCTTCAACTACGTTTTCACCCAGGCGGGCATGTTCAAGAGCCCGGGGATTATGGTAACTGCGGTAGGTGCCAAAAAACTCGTCCCGGCTGGCCTCCCAGGATTGGGGAGACCGAGTGGCGGTCATATACATAGCATAGGGCCACTCCATAATTTCACGCGGTGTATCTGTCTGGGTCTCCCAGTGACGCTTCTTACCTATTAACGCTTCGTTTTCTGAGTCATAACGGACATCCTTGAAGAGCTGATCCCACTGGCGATCAGTGGCGTCTCGCTCGGTATTGCCCATTAGCCACTCCCCCACGGCTATGACACGCAGATGACGGGGGCGATCCGAGTGGTTTATCAGCTTTAAGGACCAGATCTCGTGATCCTCCCCGGGCGGAACAAAATACTCAATATTGGCCTCTATTTCCTGGTAAACTGATTTTATTCGGGTGAAGCCCGGTCGGTGTACACAGGTGTAATCCTTGATCGGGACGTCCATCGGCACACGATTAGGAGACCAGGCCACCTGCTGCTTCTCATCAACTATGTAAAAGAAACGGCCGGGGCAGTCACGCTGCAGGCCCGACATTTCACGGCGCAGAGTTCCGTGGCGGGCGGGATCAACGTAAAAGGAAAATCCACCGCCGTGCTGACTTATCAGGGCACAATAGTCGCCGTTGGTAAGATAATTTGTCCAGGGTAAAGGAGTGTCCGGGTCATTAATAATAAATTCCCCGTCTTCTCCGAAATCTCCATATTTGTAGCTCATAAATAAACCTCCAGTTGATAGTATTATTTCTACATATTTTCCCCTACCTTCTTTTTTCAATCAAGGTTCCCGTCCGTCTTCGCTCTAAATTAACATTTTCACCCGTCTCTCACTACGTCAAAGTATTTTGACGTAATGCACAACCCCCCAACGTCATTCCGGACAAGCGACCGAAGGGAGCGCGATTCGGAATCCAGCGCTTTTGACCTCCGTTTTTTTGGCACTCATCCATGATGACCATTCTTGACTTACAATCGTTACAACCAGGATAAATTAGGATATAATCGTAAAATGAAAAACGGTTCTGGAGAATTTTTTCCTTTCCCATAGAGTAATCTCCATAGAACCAACCAATTAAGGAGGCAAAACTTGAAAACGTTATCGACTCTCATTGACGATGTTGAATCAATAGTCCGCGCGGCGGGGGATGAAATTCTGGAGGTCTACCAGGAGGATTTTGAAGTTGAACATAAGGACGACGAAATTAACTCGCCGCTCACCGAGGCGGACAAAAGGTCGCACAACCTGATCGTCTCCCGTCTGAAAAAGCTCACTCCCGAAATACCGGTAATTTCGGAGGAATCTTCGGACAATATGGCCTACGAGAAACGGCGAGAGTTCGAACGCTTCTGGCTCGTCGACCCGCTGGACGGGACGAAGGAGTTCGTCAAGAAAAACGGCGAATTTACGGTAAATGTAGGGCTTATTGAGGAAGAGACACCACTCTCCGGCGTTGTTTATGTCCCGGTTACCAAAGCGCTTTATAAAACAGCCGGCAAGGAAGCAATAGCAGTTTCAAATAACGGTACCGAGACGATCAGCGTCTCCCCGGTAAGCGACCCAAGCCAGGCCACGGCTGTCTGCAGCCGCTCGCACAAGGACCCAAAAATTGTAGCGGTGTTTGAACAGCTAAATATAGCGAATACTCAGGGCCGGGGAAGCAGTTTAAAAATTTGCCAGGTAGCCGAGGGCAAAGCGGAAATATACGCCCGCTACGGGCCAACCTGGGAGTGGGACACGGCGGCGGCAGACGCCGTCTTGCGGGCCGCCGGCGGACGCGTCACCGAACCCGACGGCACTCCCCTCACCTACAACAAGAAAAGCCTGAAGAACTTAAACGGTCTCGTCGTCACCAACGGTATATTACACGAGCAAGTAGTCGATGCCATGTGATCGATGTATGGTGCGACTGGCTTCTGTTTTGTCTTGACAATTTTGGATAAAACTATTATTCTACATTTCCTTGGGTTGAAACGGTGGGTGCTTACCCGAATAGATTCCCGTCCTTTTAAAAGGAGTTTATTCCAAAAAAATCTCCTCAGACGGTAGAGGTCGAGTGATGGTTTTGAATAACCAATTCACCCCCCTTTGTCTTTCCCCCCGTCAAGGGGGGAAAAAGAAACGGAGCTTTCTTTGTTTTTCTTTCCGTGTAGGTAAAAATTTTGGGAGGAATTAAAAAAACTTTCTAATCTAAAAATTCAAAAGAGTAGGATGATCAGCTATCAGTACAGAAGAAAAGACGCTTTTTGAGAAAATTTGGGACAAACACATCGTCCACTCGCCGGAGGAAGGAGCCGACCTTCTATACATTGACCGCCACCTCATGCATGAAGTTACTTCCCCACAGGCCTTCGACGGCCTGCGAGTAGCCGGGCGGCAGGTGAGGCGACCTGATTTGACGGCGGCAACAATGGACCATAACGTCCCGACCGATCCCGACGACATGGAAATTCGTGATCCTGTCTCCCGGAAGCAGATCGAAACCCTGCGAGAAAACTGTAAGGAATTCGGGATCAAGCTCTTCGCACTGGAAAACAACGATCACGGAGTTATTCACGTGGTTATGCCCGAACACGGGATTATCCAGCCGGGAATGACGGTTGTCTGTGGAGACAGCCACACGGCCACCCACGGCGCTTTCGGCGCTCTTGCCTTCGGGATTGGCACGAGCGAGATAGAACACGTTCTGGCCACACAAACTCTCCCCCAGAACAAGCCTAAAACTATGGAAATCCGGCTGACCGGGCAACCGGATGATTCTATCGCAGCTAAAGATCTGATCCTTTACATTATTAGAGAAATTGGCACCAGCGGGGGAACCGGCTACGCAATTGAATATACCGGTGAAGCCGTGCAAAACACCAGCATGGAGGAACGGATGACGCTCTGCAATATGGCGATTGAAGCAGGCGCGCGCTCCGGTCTCGTCGCTCCCGACCAGACTACTTACGACTACCTGCGTGGGCTCCCCTATTCCCCGTCCGAGGAAGAACTTGATAAAAAAATAGCTGAGTGGGAAGAGCTTAAAACCGACTCTCCGGCGGCTTACGACCGGAAGGTCGAACTGCCGGTCGACGGTCTGGCTCCCCAGGTGAGCTGGGGGACCAACCCGGCAATGACGGTCGACGTGAATGACACAGTCCCTGACCCAAGTAATTTGAAACGGCAGGAAGAGCGCCAGGAAGCTCAAAGAGCTCTCGAATATATGGGTTTAAAACCGGGGGAACCAATTACCGGTATTGAAGTGGACACGGTTTTTATTGGTTCCTGCACCAACGGACGGCTTGAGGACCTGCGCCAGGCGGCCGAAGTTGTCGAGGGGAAAACAGTGGCTAATAACATTCGAGCTATGGTAGTCCCCGGGTCACAATTAGTTAAGAAACGGGCCGAGAAAGAAGGGCTTGATGAAATCTTCTTGGAAGCCGGTTTCCAGTGGCGTAACTCCGGCTGCAGCATGTGCCTGGCAATGAATCCCGACCGGCTGGAGGCGGGGGAACGCTGCGCCAGCACCTCCAATAGAAATTTTGAGGGACGAATGGGAACCGGCGGACGGACCCACCTGGTCAGTCCCCGAACGGCAGCAGCAACGGCACTGGCAGGACATTTTGTCGACATCAGGAAACTACAATAAATCCATTAATGAGGCGTAGAATGAGGAGTTTTACAGATGGAAGCTTTTGAAACTTTTGACGGCATAGTCGCACCGCTTGATCGATCAAACGTCGACACCGACGCGATAATTCCAAAACAGTTTTTGAAGCGGGTCCGCAAGACCGGTTTCGGTGCTTATCTTTTCTTTGAGTGGCGTTTTGACGAAGAAGGCGAGCCAAAACCCGATTTTGTCCTCAACCGCGAACCCTATGACCGGGCTTCAATTTTACTTGCCAGGGAAAATTTTGGCTGCGGTTCGTCTCGCGAACACGCCCCCTGGGCGCTTAAGGACTTCGGTTTTAAAACTATTATTGCCCCTTCATTCGCAGATATTTTCTATAACAATTGTTTTAAAAACGGCTTACTCCCGATTGAACTTCCCGCTGACAGGGTAAAACAGCTATTTGCGCTGACTGATAAGCATCAAGGCTACCGTCTAACCGTCGACCTCGAGAATCAACAACTTCGTGACGAACACGACCTGGTTATTGATTTCGGCGTTGACCCTGAGCGCAAGCGCCGCTTGCTGGAAGGACTGGACGAAATAGATTTAACTCTAAAGTTGGAGGATAAAATAGCCGCTTACGAGAACTCGGAGCGAGCTCCCGCTCCAATTATGAACTGACTCTTACAGTTTTTTTCACACCTTTTTACTTCAGTCCTCTTCTAAGATTTACCAGCTCGCGCAGCGACAAACAATAGAGTAATAAAACTAATTATTCAGTTTTTACAACTGAGGAGGAAATAATCAAATGCAAAACGGTAAACTGGACAGGGAATTTGACAAACTAACTCCCACCTATCCTGACGAGCGTTTCCAATTGGAATACAGACCAGACGAATACACCTCGCGTATTCTGGACATTATATCACCAATTGGGAAAGGACAACGCTGTCTGCTCGTTTCACCCCCAAAAGCGGGAAAAACCACGATACTACAGAAAATATCACGTTCTCTACATAAAAATCATCCTGAGGTCCAGCAACTGGCGCTTCTTATCAACGAGCGACCGGAAGAGATCACTGACTTCAAAAGAAACGCCAATGCCAGAGTGATGCACTCTTCCTCCGATAAAAATCCAAAGAGTCACGTTAAGACGGCAGAAAAGGCAATAAGACAAGCAAGAGAATCCCTGGTCAACGGTGATGATACCGTTATTTTGCTCGATTCAATTACCCGGCTGGCCCGAGCCTACAATCTTTTCGCTGATTCCCAGGGAAAAACCCTCTCGGGCGGTCTGGATTCAAAAGCAATGGAAAAACCCCGGCAGTTTTTTGGGGCCGCAAGAAATGTAGAAAATGGGGGCAGTCTGACAATAATTGGGACGGCGCTTGTTGAAACCGGTTCACAGATGGACCAGATTATTTTCCAGGAATTTAAAGGAACGGGTAACATGGAACTGGTTCTTAGCCGACATCTGGCTGAAAGACGTTATTACCCGGCGGTCTCCATCAGCCAGTCCGGAACCCGAAAGGAAGAGGTTTTATTCAACGAAAACGAATACCGTATTGTTTCGCGATTGCGGCGCTACCTTGGCGAGCTTGACGATGAGCTGGCGTTGAGATTTTTACTCGATCAGTTGGAAGAATATTCTTCGAACGGGGAGTTCCTGCAGGCGATTGCAACAGGTGAGCTGGATCTTAATCAAATAAGTCCTAACAACAATTAACCGTCCTACCCCCCATTACAATTGAGTCAAACTAATTCATAGACGTCATAATTGTGTTCGTTGTCATTTAATATCCCCGCAATGGACTGACGAGAACGGTTTAAAAATAGACGATAAGGCCTTTCCAGTCGCTGGTCTTTTTCCCTCAGCACCCGGACAATAGGATCAAGCGGGTTGTCGGGGTCGGCCTCCATCACAATGGCAAGAGCTCCCGACGTCAATCGGACGACACCCCCCGGCGGAAAAACCCCCATTACAGATAAAAATACGTCCAATATTTCAGGATCATAACGCTCCTTCTGATCATAAATTACATTTCGTATACTCTTTCGAATCCCGTATTCCGGCCGGTTAGGTCGCGGCTGATTGAGAGCAACATAGGTCATCGTCAGGTTGACGATACGAGCGTGCAGATGTATTTGTTCCCCTTTCAGTCCGGAAGGATACCCCGAGCCGTCATAACGCTCGTGGTGCTGCAGCATCACTTTCTGAATGTCTGCCGGACACGCCTTCAGCCCATTTATTACCCGCGCTCCCATGAGCAGATGCTTTTTCATTTTTTGGCGTTGTTCCTGATTTAATTGCCCACTTTTCTTACGTATAGCCTGTGGGATTTTGAGCATCCCGGTGTCATGAATTAAGGCTCCCACGCCCAGACGCCACAGCTCACGGTCACCCATGTTCATTTCGTTTCCAATCACCATTGACAGCAGCGCCGTCTGTAAACTATGTTTATAAATGTAATCCTCTCCGCGAATTTTATCCACTGCCAGAAGGTAAAGGACAAGCTGTCGCTGGTCCTGAACAATTCTGGCCAGAGGCTTAACCAATTCGTAAAAAGGATCTATCTTATCGAGCTGCGACCGACCAAAACGATCCAGAAGCTCTGTAAAATTGGCCAGACTACTGCGATAAATTCTCTTGACTTTCTTTTTTTCAACCGGTTTGTAATAGTGAGGTGATTCTGTTTCCGGCTCATCATGTGACTTTTCGGGAGGTTCTTCCGGTTCTTTTCTTTCTTCATCCATCTGTTTTTCGACACTCTTAGCCTGATCACGCAGCGTCTCAATGTCTGAGGGACTTAGCGGAGAGTTGGCAGCCCTGATTTTTTTTATCCCCCAGCGGCGCAGACGACGTATTTGCTCGGCACCAATAACCACAAAAGGTTCAATAACCTTTACCCCATCTTCATTAAAAACCGGGCAGTCAAATATTATGGGCGGCTCAATATTTTCAAGCAATAGTTTGTCCTTTTCGGCTTCACGAAGCTCCGATATCGGTTCAGGCAGCGGTTCTTTCACAGCCACCAGGGTATCTATACCCCAGCTTAGCAACTTTTCCTTAACATCCTGGTCTACGACAAGTCCGCTACCGCTGAGCTTTTTACCCGAATCAGCATAGACAGCACAGGGAAAGCGACTGCCCTCGTCCAGCTCTTTAACTTTGAACTTCATCTTTATTCACCACATTTATCAATTCGGATAGAATACTGGCAAAGGAGCCGGGAATACGTTCTTCAAAATCAAGATCAAACAGCTCATCGATTAACTTCCGGTCCTCATAAAATGAAACATCCATCTGTTTCGCCAGTTGCTGCATTTTATCAATTTCCTCTTCCCGCGTCAGAGACTTTTCAAAGCTTGCATCTTTTTCATCATCCGTCTTCATATCAGTAAATTAACCCCCGCAGGATCACTGCTCTGGTGGCGACCGGGTTCCGGAAGCACAGGGTCGGGTAAGCCATCGGGTTCTGTCTGCTCCAATTTTACTTCACAATCATACCCGGCTTCATCAAGCATATTTTTGAACCTCTGCATTTTTTGAGACAATTTCTCCCGCGTTTCAGGGCTTCCAGTTTTGAAAACAACGGCCAATTTTTCGGCCGCTTTATCAAGATCAACCCGAAGGTATTTCCGGCCATTTTGATAGATTAAAACAGAACCTCGCCAATCCGGCTCCCGCCAGCCTGGTGGGCGCTCCCCCGTTTTCAACCAGAGGTGAAGCTCTCTGAACTGATCTCCAGCAGTAAGCGGTAGGATTAAATTTACTTCATTTTTATTATCCGCGTTGCTCAGAGCCTGGGCCAAAAAAAATGAGAGCAACATCTGCTCGCCGGGGCTGGCAAGACCTGATTTTGCTCTTCCAAGCAGAGTGGAACTAACACTACGGGAAGCAGTTTTAGGGCGCCGCCCCAAAAGCGCCGGCAAATCTAACCCCATTTTTACCAGTAATTTTTTCAAATCAAACCGGGGAGAACTGGCGCTTGCGCCGGATGATAAAAGGGGGGTCCAGTCAACTGCTTCTGAACCGCGCGGCAGCGACTCAAGACATTTCAAAGCCTCAATACTAATTTCAAGATCACGCCGCTGTAAAAAGGTAAAAGCACGCATTCGACCGGGAGAGGTCTCACCGTCGGCAAACAACTTCTCACGATGACGATCAACCGCTTCCAGCAATTCGCCGTCTAACCGAATTCCGGACTCCAGAAGACTGCAGGCGGCTTTGTTTAACCTCTCGTTAGGCTTAAGACCAAATGATTTTACTATCGTATCTACTTGCTCCGCACCCAGCTTCTCGCCAACTTCATCCGGTGCAAAAACCTTGAGCTCAATTGGATGCTCAATAGATTTCACACGGACAACAATGGAATCTCCAGCGTTAATTTCAGGACGACTGGCTGCTACAACTCTTTCACCTTTAATATTCAGCAGTAACTTATTTTGCTCGCCCGGTATAATAGATTCCACATACGCATGAATTATCTCTCCGGGCTTCAGGTTAAGTTCTGCCGCCAGATCCTCGGTATCGGTATAAACCCGGGGCACTCCCCCGCCGCTACCGTCCCGAGAATAAGAGGACAAAGGTTACTCTTCCTTTGCCTCTTCCTCTTCTTCCTCGGTTTCTGCTTCCTCGGAGTCCTCCGCAGTTTCCGCCCCTTCTTCTACCGGTTCGGTACCGGCCTCTTCCTGTTCGGTCTCATCGGCAACTTCCGGGGCTTCAGCGGTTTCCTCGTTGGCCTCTTCGACAATTTCTTCTTCGAAAGTTTCTTCCTCTTCGACGGAACCGGACTGCACCCGGTTGATAGCATCCAGGTCGGCCCGGCGTTCTTCAATTCGCGCGTCGCGGGAAGACTTTTCAGCCAGGTAATTAAGCTTGGCCCGGCGCACTACACCTTTGCGAAGAACCCGTATAGACTCAATAATTGGCGAGTGTAGAGGAAAAATTCTCTCAACACCAACACCGAAACTATCCTTGCGGACTTTAAAAGTCTGGTCAATCCCTTCGCCTTTTCGGGCTATGCAGACCCCCTCAAAGAAACGAGTGCGCATATGGCCACCTATATCCTCACGGGTTTCAACCCGTATCTTATCACCGGGTTGAAAGTCGGGATATTCTCCCTGGGAAAGCTCTTCGTTCAAAACTTCGCGTGTTGAACCTTTCATCTTAATCTCCTCCTGTGTATAACTTCATTAATCTAAAAGTTCGGGTCTTTCTTCTTCAGTTCTTTCCATTGCTTTGTTCCGGCGCCAGCGTTTAATCGCCTCGTGGTCACCGGACAGCAGCACCTCCGGGACCACCATCCCCCGATAATTATCTGGACGGGTGTAAACTGGTGGCGCAAGCCGATTATCCTGGAAACTATCCTCTTTGACAGAGGAGTCATTACCAAGCACTCCCGGCAGCAAACGTGCAACTGCTGAGATGATGGTCAGCGCGGGGAGATCACCGTCCGGCGTTACAAAATCTCCCAGCGACCAGCATTCATCGACCAGATTATCCTTTACACGCTGATCAACACCTTCGTATCGACCCGTAAGGATAATCATTTCTGAGCGTTCAGACAAGTATTCTGCCGCGTCCTGGTCAAATTTTTTCCCTCCGGCATCGGTTAACAAAACCGGAGCGCCGGGACAGTAATTTTGCAGGTGCTCAACTCCTCGAAAATAAGGTTCTGGTTTCATCACCATGCCGGGTCCACCACCATAAGGGCGGTCATCCACCTCGCCATAACTGTCGTCTGTAAAGCGGCGCAAACTCCAGCAGCAGAGCTCAAGTTGTTCTTTTTTAATCGCCCGGGCAATCATACCGTATTCTTTGAAAGCACGGTATAACTGCGGAAAAACTGTCAGAACGTGAATCTGCATCGCTCATCACCAGCTATCCTCTTCTCGAGCTAAAAAGTGTGACTGCTTACGGTCGAATCAACTTCTCCCAACCGGAAGGTAACTTGAGAATAATTTCTCCCGCTTCAATGTCAACTTGATCAATCAGATCAAAGGCGGCCGGAAAATCAATGATTCGACCGTCGTTGTTTTCTATTTCTAAAATAGACCGACCGGCAGCGTCTTCAATCCCAACAATTTTTCCCAACTGCTGCCCTTCTCTGTTGAAAGCGGTCAAACCAATAATCTGAAAACCATAGTAATCTCCAACGGGGAGCTCAAATGCTTCTGTTTCTGACACCAACAGCTCCTGACCGGCAAGCGACTCGGCCCGGGTTCGATCGTCAACTTCTTCAAAACTTATTAGAAGCCTATCGTTCTGCGGCCGAACAGACTGAACGGTCAACTTCTCCCGGGGACTACTGTTAAAAACTGATCCGGGAGCAAATCTTTCGGCGATAAAATCCGTCTCCGGCACAACGGCAACTTCACCCGCTATGCCGTGAGCTTTGACAATCCGGCCGACTGTGATAAAGTCCTCTTCCGCCGGACAATCTCCCATCAGTAGCCGTCAATCGCCGTTCAAGTCGGCTTTTCGCAGCAAATCACGGACTGAACTTGACGGTTGAGCACCACTATCCAGCCAGTGTTTCACTCGCTCTTCATTTAGCTCTAACTCCGTCTCTTCACCGGAAGCCACTGGACGATAAAAACCCAGTTCTTCGATACAGCCGGCCTGAGGGCCGACAGCTCGATCGGTAGCGACTACCCGGTAGTAAGGCTCTTTCTTCTTACCGCGCCTCTGCAGTCTAAGTCTAACTGCCATACCAATCACTCCTTGTAAAAAATCGTCTCACTAATTCTACACAATAATATTTTCTAACTTTCACACTTTCCCACTTTCTAACTTTCCAACTTTCACACTTTCACACTTTCACACTTCATAACTTTCCCACTACAACCCAGGAATCCCACCGGCTCCACCCAATCCCATCTGCGATGCCATTTTCTGCACCATCCCCTGGTTGTTACGCAACTTTTCCATCATTTTTTTCATCATGTTAAACTGTTTAAGCAACTTATTAACCATCTGACGTGAAGTGCCGCTGCCTTCAGCAATACGGCGGCGGCGTGAACCATCTATAATTTCGGGATTTCGCCGTTCCTGCGGTGTCATAGATCTAATAATGGCCTGCATCCGATCAATATCTCGTGGACTCATGTCGCTCTGCTGAAGCTGATCTTTGAGCTGAAAACCTCCGGGCAGTTTCTCCAGTATCCCTTCCAGCGGTCCCATGTTTTTCAACTGGTCAAACTGCTTGTCTAAATCTTCCATCGTGATTTCACCTTCCATGAACCGCTGCTGCATCTCCTGCTGCTGCTTCTCGTCCGCAGCTTCCTCAGCCTCTTCAATTAGTGAGAATACATCCCCCATTCCCAAAATACGCGAGGCCATGCGCTCCGGGTAAAAGGGCTGCAGGTCATCAATTTTTTCGCCGGTTCCAATGAAGAGGATGGGGACACCGGTAACTTCACGGGCACTAATTGCCGCTCCACCGCGAGCGTCACCCTCCATTTTTGTGAGAACAAGACCGTCCAGTTCAACCGAACCGGCAAAATCGTCAGCAACATTCAGAGCTTCCTGACCCATCATCCCATCAATAACCAGTAAAACCTTCATCTCCGGTAATATCTGGGTAAAATCGCTAATTTCGTCCAGCATTGGCTCGTCGATGTTCAAGCGTCCAGCCGTATCAATAATTAAGGGATTCATTCCCCCCCGGCGCGCATGCTGACGCAGTTCCTCTAAATCCTGCCGCGGATCATCATACTGATGTTTATAGTAATTAAAATCATTACCGTCCGCTATTTGCTGCAGTTGCTCACGAGCTGCCGGCCGTTTGTAGTCCGCCGAATAGAGAAGCGGTTTTTTGCCATCTTTTGAGTAATAGTTGGCCAGCTTACCACAGGTAGTGGTTTTACCGGTTCCCTGTAAACCAACAAGCATCACGGGCAGCGGATTCGCCGCCCCGAGATCAAGCTCGGCCTGGTCACCACCGAGAATTTCTTCCAGTTCACTGCGAACAATTTTGATAATTTGCTCGCCCGGTGACAGACTTTCAAGCACTTCTTCCCCCACTGCCTTCCCCTCAACTCCATTTATGAATTTTTTTACCACCGAGTAATGAACGTCAGCCGCCAGCAGGATCCTGCGTATCTCTTTAAGCCCGTCCTTGACTTCATCTTCTGATAGTTTTCCCCGGCCGCGCAATTTTTTGAATGTCTCGTTTAGTTTTTTTGTTAGCGAATCAAACATTAGTTTTCATCTTCCTCCTTTTTTCAGCAAAAATAAACGAAGCCTTTTAAAGGGCCTCCAGGTGTTGTTTTAATTTTTTACGGGCCAATTCTAACTCCTCTTCCTCCAGCAGACTTAAAATCTGTTTTAGTTCTACCTGACGGTGACGTTTCTGATCAAGAAATTTCAGCTCTGATTCTAATTTTTCCAGCTTACCCACAGCCCGCTTCAGAAGGTCGTGCACGGCCTGCCGGGAACAGTTTTCCGACTCCGCTATTTCTCCCAGGCTGAGGTCGCCCTGGTAATAAAACTCGAATATTTTCTGCTGGCGGGAAGTAAGCAGATTTCGGTAAAAATCAAACAGTCGATTTACCCGAACGGTTTTTTCTAACATTTCACTCTCCACTGAAGTGTTAAGTAATAATGGTTAACAGTAATATATTAAGCAAAAAAATGCAAGAGAAATCGTTTAGCGTCAAAACCTACCGAAGGGTTCCAAACTTCCTTCCCCCCGGAGGGCGGAATTTTGCAGGAGAGCAAAATTCGATTTCCCGCTTAGCGGGAAAGTCGAAGACCGCCGTTCCATGGACGGGATAAGTCCGAAGGTTAGGATGGGGGGA
>Ga0207421_10004092_pt1 | contig 17064 bp, 12 predicted proteins | sample SodLakKL_010_SED_4_FD_187542 | JGI IMG/M metagenome (GOLD analysis project Ga0207421, IMG submission 187542) | Alkaline sediment microbial communities from Lake Tanatar, Kulunda Steppe, Russia - 8KL_010_SED (SPAdes) (version 2) | ecosystem: Environmental > Aquatic > Non-marine Saline and... | reverse complement strand
ATGCAACGCAATGAGCTCTCCGATGTGACCAAAGAACAGGCCTTACAGCATCCCAACTGGGACATGGGTGACAAAATCAGCATCGATTCGGCTACCATGATGAATAAAGGATTGGAGATGATTGAAGCCAGGTGGATGTTTTCGCTCAGACCTGAGCAAATTGATGTCATCATACACCCACAATCCATTGTGCATGCCATTGTCCAGTTTTATGACGGCTCGATGAAAGCACAACTGGGTGTCCCCGACATGCGACACCCTATTGCATTTGCGCTTGATTATCCTTCCCGGAGCCATTCAGATCTGCCACGCCTTCGGGTTGAGCAAATGCATCAGATGGTTTTTGAACCGGTGAATAAAATGGATTATCCTTGTCTGGATCTTGCTGTGGAAGCCATGTACAAGAATGGGTTGATGCCCTGCGTGCTGAATGCGTCCAATGAGGTTGCCGTTGAAGCTTTTCTGCAAAATATCATCAGATTTAACGATATCCCGGAGGTGATCAGCAAATGTATGTCAGAGGCTCCGGAGGGCGACACGGATGATCCTGATCACTTGCTCGAAATCGACAGCGAAATCCGGGAAAAAGCAAAGGCGCTAATCAAAACATTTTCATAAGAATACCGTTTATCATCATGAAATCCTGAAATAGGCAACATGCCCAACCAGGAAGTTTTTGTAAAACAGGAAACAAAACAAGTCATCATATGCAAATTGTCATTCAGGCAGCACAGTTTTTTCTGGCTCTGAGCATTTTAGTTATTGTCCATGAGTTTGGGCACTATTTGTTTGCCAGGCTATTTGGCATCAGGGTAGAGAAGTTTTATCTGTTTTTTAATCCGTGGTTTTCTCTGTTTAAAATAAAACGCGGGGATACAGAGTACGGAATGGGGTGGCTTCCCCTTGGTGGTTACGTGAAAATATCCGGCATGATCGATGAGTCGATGGACAAAGATCAAATGAAACAGCCACCCAAGCCTTATGAGTTTCGCTCCAGACCTTCCTGGCAACGATTGCTGGTGATGGTTGGCGGGGTGTTTTTTAACATTATCCTGGCAGCCCTTATTTATGTGATGATGTTATTCTCCATCGGAGAAGAATACCTGCCAGTGAAAAATCTTGAATATGGAATTGAGGCCCAAAAACTTGGGCAGGAGTTAGGCCTTCATTCCGGTGATCATATCCTTGCCCTGAACGGCCAGGAACCGGAAGATTGGTCATCCATGATGCAAGGGTTTTTCCGAGGGGAGATCACCGAATTGAAGGTGAAGCGAAACGATAGTGTTTTCCATATCGACGTGCCGGAAGCCTTTTTTGGAGAGATCATTGCCGCCCGTGGGCAGGATTTCATTGATATCAGGTTCCCGTTTATCGTGACCGGATTTCTTGATGACTCACCAGCCAAAGAAGCCGGAGTAAAGGAAGGCGACCACATCAAGGGCATTGGAGATGAAGAGACCTGGAGTTTTCAGCAGTTTGCCAAAAAAGTAGTTGACTATGCTGGTAAGGAAACCACTCTTACGGTGCAACGCAATGGCGAAACGCTCAACCTCGATGTCAGGATACCAGAAGAAGGTCGTGTTGGAGCCTATGTTAAAGACCCCAGAGAGCTCTTTGTTACAGAGACCAGGGATTACTCCCTGCTAAACTCCATTCCGGCAGGTGTGTCCAAGGCATATACCACTACAAGGGATTACTTCCGTGACCTGGGGTTGCTGTTCAGGCCTGAAGTCAGTGCCCGGGACAGCCTCGGCGGCTTTATTACCATCGGGGGTATCTTCTCACCAAGCTGGGACTGGGTGCATTTCTGGACCATGACAGCCTTTCTTTCCATCATCCTGGCTGTAATGAACATCCTTCCAATCCCGGCACTGGACGGCGGACACGTCATATTTCTGCTTTATGAGATCATTGCAGGCCGAAAGCCACCGGAAAAGTTCATGGAGTACGCACAAATGGTAGGCATGCTGCTGCTTCTGACACTGATCTTACTTGTTAATCTCAATGATGTGCTTCGCCTTTTCCAATAAGCATGGCCGAACAATTTCATACCACCATCCTGGGATCAAGTGCCGCCATCCCCACCTCATTGCGCCATACAAGCGCACAAGTAGTACAATACCATAATAAGCGCTTCCTGCTGGATTGTGCTGAAGGGACACAAATGCAATTGAGACGGTTTAAGTTACCGCTCATGAAAATAGCACATATATTCATTAGCCACCTGCACGGCGATCATTACCTGGGGCTTCCCGGCCTCCTCTTCACTTACCATTTGCTGGGGCGTGAAAACACGCTGCACATTTATGCCCCACCAGGCATGCAAAAGATCATCGACCTGCAATACGAATTGTCACAGCTTAAACCGTCATTTGATATCCAATATCATGATCTCACCAAAGGAGAAGAAGTGCTCTATGAAGACGACAGGTTGACCATCGAAAGCATTGAGATGGTGCATCGCATTCCCACTTTTGGTTTTTTGATCAGGGAAAAAGCCCGGCCAAGGAATATCCGGAAAAAGGCAATTCAAAAGTTCAATATTCCCCAGGATTGTATGCAAGCCATAAAGTCCGGTGAAGACTTTATTAGCCCTTCAGGCCAAAAGATTCCCAACAAGGAGATCACCCTTGCCCCACCCGAGCCAAGGGCATATGCCTTCTGCTCAGACACCTTGTATACTGAATCTTTTCTCAAGCAGATTGAGGGCGTCGACCTGCTCTACCATGGGGCTACATTCATGCACGACAAGGCGGTGATTGCAAGGGAAAAGACCCATTCCACCACCATAGAGGCCGCTACGCTCGCAAAAAAGGCCGGTGCCAAAAAACTGCTTGTTGGCCATTATAGCGCGAGGTATAAAGAACTGGAAGAATTCAGAAAAGAATCGGCAACCGTATTCCCGAACACCCTGCTGGCCGAAGAAGGTGATGTAATTCCCATTCGTTATTCATGTTGAACCCCTGGCGGGGTTCCTATTCGTGTTGAACCCTTGGCGGGGTTTTAGAAAAACAGGGGCAGCAGCTCATCGGGTATTTCTTCATCCGGGGCGGGCAGGAGGCCCTGCGTGTTCAGCACATGCGCAACTTCACCGGGCAGGTGCTTCGTGCCGGGCAAAATTTGCTCCAGCCTGCGCCAGACAGGGTCAACCACCCTGCCAGAGAACCTTGCTGACTCAATGGTACCGTTTTTTACATTAAGTTCAAGCTTCCTTGGATGCCCGTTCAAGCTGACTTGTCCGGTAAAGCGGTATTTTGTCGGCGACCAGGTGTAATTCCATTCCTGTCGCTCATATTTATCGCTGACCAGTTGCTTTACCGCATCCACATCCTTTCCGGTCAAAGTATATGGAGCCACCGGATCAAAATAAGAAGTAAGGTGTTCATAAAGCATCTCCCTGAACTCATCAAAAGACGGAGCTTTATCAAGCATTTCAGCTATGTTTGCCACCTCGCTGCGCACGGATTGCACGCTCCTGTCCTGGTACCTTTCAGGCTCCACCCTGATGGCTTCGCGCAGAACTTCCAGGTCAGCATTATACAAGAGGGTGCCATGATGAAGGACCCTTTTTTTGTAAACATGTTCAGCGTTCCCCGAAATCTTAAGCCCACCTGCACGGATGTCGTTTTTCCCTTCAAAGCGGGCCGGCACACCGATTTCATTAAGAAAGTCAATTACAGGGGCGGTATATTTGCGGAAATTGACCATGTCGCCGGGCTCCCCTTCCAGGATGAAGGTAAAGTTTAGGTTACCAGGTGCATGAAACACCGTTCCTCCGCCGGATAAACGCCTGATAACCGGAATTTGGTTGCGCCGGCAAAACGGAAGGTTAACCTCGGCAAATGCATTCTGGTGTTTGCCGATGATCACGGCAGGTGATGACCACCACAACATGGCCACCTCATCAGTATGTTGGTGCAGCAGATATTCCTCAAGTGCAAGGTTAAAATGGGGTTCGTGAGAATGGTGCAAGATAAAATGCATGGCTTATTCCAGATTGTCAAGGGAGACACGTATCTTTCTGAGGATATACGCGTCTGTGAGCTCTTTTTCCAGATCGCGCAACAGGCTTGCATCTTTGATATTGGCAAGTGCACGCTTTCTAACGTCAAAATCCTGATCCTTGCTTATGATGATTTTTAGGATGGTGGCATCATAGATGCGCGATACTGCCTGTGCCCGCACATAATGGTCTGCATCACGCAGGGCAATCTCCCTGATAATATCCTGGTCATGGATTTGCTGAACAGCCATGGCCCTTACATAATAATCGCTGTCGTTGCGGGCAATATGGATAAGGATCTGCTCGTCAGTGATCTTTTTCAATGCATCGCATCGCACGTAAAAATCGCTGTTACAACAGGCGATGTCAGCCAGCACAGTCTGATCCTGAATCTGCCGGACTACCGCCGTCTTCATGTCCCTGTCTGTCAAAGCCTCCAGCAAGCTGGCAAGCATATCCTGATCTGTGATGTGGTATATGGCATCCTTGCAGAGATAATAATCATGCTGATTGTGCATCACAATATTTGCAAGCACCCGAGGATCCCGGATTTTTCTGACAGCAGCATGTCTTAGATAATAAAAAGGGGCACTTGCAGCAATTTCATTAAGCACTTGGACGTCTGTGATCTTCTCCACCGCAACCAGCCGGACTGTTTGCTCAGGATCTTTGTGTATAATTTCAGCCAGCAGTTTTGGATCTTCGAGGTTTCGGGCAAGTTCCCTTCTTTTTTTGGTATCAAGGCGGGAAAAAGCCTGGTAGGAAGAAACCACGTCATGCTGACTTCCCCTGTCTTCCTTATCTTTATGCCTGCCATTGTCTGCCATGGGCTTGAGGTGCTTTTCCTGATGACCAGACATTAACAAATATATGAAAAAGCCATCAATTTGCCAGGCCAGGGTAAGATAATCATTTGCTATCAGGAACATAGCATGTGTGCAAGTAAGGTAACAGATACAGCTTCAGTTGAATAAGCGGCAGAGCAAGCACATGGTACATGTGGCAGAATTTTATCAACAAAATATGCAAGTTTTGAATTTTTTTTAACCAATTGTATATAACTTTGTCGGGTTTTTTTGTAAATCAAATATTGATTTCGATGACATGAGCCAAGCCATGCCAACGGATTAAGGAACAGGAGGATGATTATTCCATGGCGAGTTTGGCTTCGCCGAGCTCGCAAAGTGCTCGGTTCATCTGACCGATTTAATCAAATGAGATAACACATGAACGATATTCCCAAGCATTACAACCCCGGTCGTATCGAGTCGAGATGGTATGCGGAATGGGTACAAAAAGGATATTTTCGATCGGAGCCAGACGAACGGCCGCCCTATACAATGGTGATCCCGCCGCCCAACGTGACCGGAGTGCTGCACATGGGGCACATGCTGAACAATACGATCCAGGATGTTCTTGTGCGCAGGGCAAGGATGCGCGGATACAACGCCTGCTGGCTTCCTGGCACCGACCATGCTTCCATCGCCACGGAGGCCAAGGTGGTCAATAAGCTGCAAAGCGAAGGCATCGATAAGAAAAAGATCACTCGAGAAGAGTTCCTCAAGCATGCCTGGGAATGGAAGGAAAAGCACGGCGGCATCATCCTGGAGCAGCTGAAAAAGCTCGGTGCTTCCTGCGACTGGGACAGGACAAAGTTTACCATGGACGAAGACCTCTCGGACTCCGTGATCAATGTGTTTATCGACCTCTACAAAAAGGGACTGATCTACCGCGGCGTGCGCATGGTAAACTGGGACCCTAAAGCCCTGACCGCACTTTCAGACGAAGAGGTGGTGCACAAAGAGGTGCAGTCAAAGTTTTACTACGTCCGTTACCAAATCCAGGACACTGATGAATACGTGACCATTGCCACGACGCGTCCCGAAACCATCCTCGGAGACACTGGGATTTGCATACACCCGGAAGACGAACGTTACAAGCATCTGATCGGGAAAAAGGCGCTGGTGCCGCTGATCGACCGTCCGGTACCATTCATCCTCGACGAATACGTAGACCGCGAGTTTGGTACCGGTGCACTCAAGGTGACACCGGCACACGACATCAACGACTACAACCTGGGATTGAAGCACAACTTGCCATCCATCGATATCTTTAATGATGATGGCACACTGAATGAAAAGGCTGAGATCTTCATCGGGGAAGACCGTTTTGCTGCGCGCCAGAAGGTGGCAGACGCACTCGAGAAAAAAGGCCACATGATCAGGGTGGAAACCATCACCAACAGCATTGGGTTTTCCGAGCGCACGGAAGAGGTGATTGAGCCCAAGCTTTCCCTGCAGTGGTTCCTGAAGATGGACGCCCTGGCGGAACCTGCCCTTGACGTGGTGATGGACGACACCATCCGCTTCCATCCGCCGAAATTCAAAAACATCTATAAGCACTGGATGGAGAACGTCCGCGACTGGTGTATCAGTCGTCAGCTCTGGTGGGGACATCGCATCCCTGCCTATTACCTGCCGGATGGCCGTTATGTCGTGGCAAAAAACCGGGATGAAGCCCTCCTTGAAGCCAGGGAAAAGCTGGATCCCAATCTCAAAGCCGAAGACCTGGTGCAGGACGAAGACGTGGTAGACACCTGGTTCTCTTCCTGGCTATGGCCCATCTCTGTCTTTGATGGCATCAACGAGCCAGACAACAAGGAAATAAGGTATTATTACCCCACCAACGACCTGGTCACCGCCCCGGAGATCCTGTTTTTCTGGGTTGCCCGGATGATCATGGCCGGACTGGAATTTCGGAATGAGATTCCCTTCAAAAATGTCTACCTGCATGGTATCGTGCGGGATAAAGAGGGACGCAAAATGTCAAAATCGCTTGGCAATTCGCCCGATCCGATCCAGCTGATGGACAATTATGGCGCCGACGGGGTCAGGGTGGGCATGTTGTTCTCCTCACCGGCAGGCAATGACCTCTTGTTTGATGAATCCCTCTGTGAGCAGGGGAGGAACTTCTGCAATAAGATCTGGAATGCCTTCCGCCTGACGCAAGGCTGGCAGGTTGACCACAACCTTGACCAACCGGAAAATGCCGCAACGGCCATCCGGTGGTTCGAATCGAACCTGAACCAGGCACTCCAGACAATCGAAAGCCATTTTGAGAAATACCGCATTGCCGATGCCCTGATGGCGGTTTACAAACTGATCTGGGAAGATTTCTGCTCGTGGTACCTGGAGATGGTCAAACCAGACTACCAGAAGCCCATCGACGCAAGAACCTATGAAAGCACCATGACTTTCCTGAATCAGCTGCTCCGCATATTGCATCCCTTCATGCCCTTCATCAGTGAGGAGATTTACCAGCACGTAAAAGGCGCCGATGATGCAGAAAGCATCACCATCGCTCCTTTCCCTAAGGCAGCCGATTTTGATCAAAAGATGACAGCCAGTTTTGCCTTTGCCCGGGAGGTGATCATGGCCATCCGCAATCTGCGCCAGGAAAAAAACATCCCGCAGAAAGAGGCGCTTACACTCTTTGTAAAGAAAAACAACAAGGAACAGCCCGACACTACCTTTGACGGCATTGTGCAAAAGCTTTGTCATATCAACAGCCTGGAATACACAGACCACAAACCGGAAGGCACCCATGCCCTTATCGTAAGATCCACCGAGCTGCTTATTCCACTCGATCAGCATGTGGACACGGAAGAAGAGATCCGGAACCTGGAAGAAGAGCTGAAATACCAGGAAGGCTTCCTGCAAAAAATTGAGAAAAAGCTTTCCAATGAAAAGTTTGTGAACAACGCACCGGAAAAGGTGGTCGCCATGGAGCAGAAAAAACAGCGCGACGCGAAATCGCGCATCCAGGTGATCAAGTCACAACTGGAAAACCTGAAAAAGTAGTATCCAAACGCCGCTCCCGGGAGCACCTCACCACTTCCTGTGGTCTTAAAACTTCATAACACGCTCAACGGCTTGCGCCTCGGGTGTCTTGAAGACCAAAAGATAAATCCCTGCAGGCAAAAGGTCAAAACCACCGTTCAGCTCAAAAGAATAATCTCCTGCCGGGATACGTCCCCTGTGCAAGACCTTTACGACCGTCCCGTGAACATTATAGACCAATATCTCTGCATCTGCTGTTGCCTTAATGGTACGCACAAAAATCCTTGATCCGGATTCAATCGGGTTTGGATGAACCTCTAGTGACGGTCCACTTGCCTGATGGTCTGCAATATGCGTGGGGTCGACGCCAGTGCCCTCCAAATAAAACACGGCTTCGGCATCATTGTCGGCATCGCTGAAAAATATGGCCTCATCGCTATCCTCGCCATCCGATTCGGGCGAATAGCTCACCACGAAAGACAGGCTGTCATCAGAATCAACGGTTACCGGAAAATCCACGTCACTGAAAGAGAATACACCGGGTTCATGCTGCAAGCCTGCCAGGGTTAAAGGCCGTTTCCCCGTATTGGATACGGTCAATGTTTTTTCGCTGGTTTCTCCCACGTGCACCTCACCAAAGTCCATCGAATCAGGACTTAATTGAATCAATGCGGTTTCCGTGGAAACAAAGTGGGCGGTGATCTCTGCATCCCCATCCAATACATGGGTTATTTCCGCATCGTCATACGACGTGCCGTTGATGACCCAATGGTCAAACTGCCAGACACTCTCCGATTCTGCATTCAGGAAAACGCGCGCACCATCATTGAAGAATGCCGTACCCGTATAGGGAAGGACCAGGCCACCTTCGCCTTCGCGTTGAATCTGCACCTCCACCAGTTCGTCAGCCACTTCATTCCCAAGGCCGATGTGAATGAACCGGGTATCGTAGTTAAACACCTCCACGTCGGCCAGGTTGACCGGATCAAATCCATCTGCGCTGTAACTGACATCGTAACTCCCTTGCAGCAGGGGCCTGTTGTAGTTGCCATGTGGCAAGGCCGTCAGGACTTCCGAGTTGTTGGAATCGTGGCCAGGCAACGAAACTTCTGCGATCAGTGGCTCACCCGTGCTGTTGTCATATACCGTTCCATGGATGCCATAGGTGGATTGATGGATATAATTGAGCAAGGATCTGTAGTTGTATTCCCAATGTGCCGGTAAAAGTTCCGGATTAAGTAGCTTTTGATTACTCAACTCCAGGGTGAACTCTCGGCAGCTCAGGTAATAATTAAAATAGTCCTGGCGGCTGCCATAAATCACATACCAGTCGCCGCCGTGCGTCACCCCGTCTCCCATGCCTGTCATGTAACCGGGAGGGCTGTGGGCGTGCACGGTATCTACGTATTCGTACATCACCAAATCCCACCAGTCGTGGTCAGCGTGTCGATTACCATTATTATCTTCATCAGATATCCAGCTATCAAAAGGAAAGTTCACCAGTTCGATGCCGCCATGCATGTTGGCTGACATGATAAAATTCATGGTATCGGCAAAATTGATCATGGCTGTGGTTTCGGGCTGTTCTTCATGCCATGGGTCATTTACGGGGTTGGGGTAGTTGCGGTTGAGGTCTACGCCATTGATGTTTCCCCGGGTAGCACCAGCCAACGTTGAATTGTCGTACCGGTAGGTGCCGTCGGGGTTTTCGTTCGGACAGATCCATATCTCCACGTTGTCCATGAGTTCGGTGATGGCCTTATCCTCTCCATAATTCGTCAGCAGGTAATGGATGAGGCGCAGGGACAAGATAAATCCGGCGGTCTCATCGCCGTGCATGGTAGAGGTATACATGAATTGGGGCACGGCACGCCGGCGATCAACCTGCGGGGAAATCTTCGCAAAAAGGAGGTCGCGCTCCAGGACGCTTTCGCCGATCTTTACAATCTCCACCATATCCGGAAATTGATCTTCAAAATCATACATCAGCGAAACATACGCTTCGTAGGTGGGGTAAAAGTCCCAGCTTTCCGTCAGATCCCTTGTTTTAATCTTCTCCCAGGTTTTCATGCGGAGGTCAAAGTCGACATCTCCAGGGTGATCATGGACCTGATAAGGCAAGCCAAACTCCAGGAAGCGGGCAAAGCCGGACGCATTGGCATATGCAAAAACCTCCCCGCCCCCATGGGCATCCATCCTGTAGATGGAGATGATGCGGGCAAGCTCCTGCATGCCTTCTTCGGGTTTTTCAAAGGAGAAATAGACTTCATTCTTTTGTTCCAGTGCAGACATGGCCTGCCTGTAGTCAGCCTTCACCGGAGTCGGTATGCTGAAGATCAAAAAAAACAGGAGGGCATGGAGGATGATGTATTGTTTAGCAGGTGGCATATTCAGGCAATCATTTTGGCTACGGATCAATACCACCCTGGTCAGGGACCGATCTCCACCATTTGTTCAAGGATTTGGTTAATCTTGTTTCTCAGGGCTTTATTCACCTTGGCCAGCGGCAGCCTGACCACATTCTGGCTCAGCCCCTTGGCCGACATCACTGCTTTGACGCCGGATGGGCTCCCGTCGGCATAGATCGCCTGCACGATATCCAGCAGGTAGAGGTGAATGGCACGTGCATCGGCAAACTTGTTCATCAGACAAAGTTTGACCATTTTGGCAAATTCCGCCGGGAAGGCATTGGCAATCACGGAGATGACGCCATCGCCACCAAGCGACATGAATGGGAGGCACAGTTCGTCGTTTCCTGAAATCACCAGGAAGTCATCCGGTTTGTCTTTGATGATCCGGCCACACTGCTCAAGGTCCTTGGATGCCTCTTTGATGCCAATCACATTCGGTATCTCGTGGGCAATCTGCAGGGTAGTATCGGCGTCGATGTTTGAACTGGTACGTCCCGGCACATTGTAGATGATCACCGGAGCCGGGCAGATGGAGGCAATTTCCTTGTAGTGATTAAACAGCCCCTTGGGCTGGGGTTTGTTGTAATAAGGGCTTACTGATAGCACGGCATCAATATGATCAAAATGCGTCTGCTTGATGGTATCGATCAACGCCCGGGTGTTATTTCCACCGATTCCCACAACAACAGGGACCCTTTTATCGACGATTTCAATGGCAAAGTTGATCACGGCATTCTTTTCATCCGCATTAAGGGTAACGGCCTCACCTGTGGTGCCGAGAAACACCAGGTAATCGACTCCGCTTTTGATTTGAAAGTCAATAATCTGCTCGAAAGATTTAAAGTCAATGTTCCCCTCCTTGTAGAAGGGAGTGATCATCGCCGTACCGGTTCCTTTGAATTTTTCAATCATTTGATGTGGGTGTTTTGATGATTTTTAAATAGTGTATGGCATGCTTGGCCAGCTCACTGGGAGCACAGTCCGATTTCACCTCCAAAAGCAGGTCATAAACAGGCAAAAAGTCAGGATGCGAGGCTCCTGCCTTGTAGGCAGCAGGCAGTTGAACAGCCAGCTTCTTCATTTGGATGGCCTCATTGCCGGTAATATCCAGCAGCACATCATAATGATCATTGAATAACTGCTCCCTGATGCCGTGATCACGCAGATTCATCAGTAAGGAAAAGCTCTTTTTGTTAAGCAAGATCCCTGGGGCGGCTACCTGACCAGGTGCATCCTGTTTCACATCACTGGCGAATCCGATGGCATACACAGTTTTGCCATCTGCTTGAAGCTCTGCAATGAGGTCATTGATAAAGTCATGGCTTCCATCCGATTTGATCTCATAGAGCAAAACCAGCGAGCTCGCCTGATCATAGGTCACCACGCGCCGCTGCCGCCGTGACTTTTTTAATGCACGCCTGAGTAAAAACAGCCTGATCCGATATAAGATCCTGTGAATAAATTGCACGCGACAAAATGATAATGTGTTTACTGATTGAATATCTCCTTATCCGGCTTACTTTTTTTGCCAAGCACCAACAATCTCACCCACATAAAAACGATGGTAGTCCCTGGTGGGATAAATCGTTTCCAGGTCAAAAACCTGGAAAAAGGCGGGGTCAATATCATCAAAGTAGATTTTTCTGCACTCAAGAACCAGCCGCGCTTCCCTGAATGAAACCGTATCGGCCGGCGTGACCATTGGGGTAAGTCCATCAATGTTCATCTTATTCAGGTCCCGACCACTTGTGGTGCCGCAGATATTCAATATCTCACGGTGCTTTTCTTCAAAAAAGGAAACCGAAAAGCGGGCATTCTGCTCCATGAACTCATAGGTGTATCTTTGAGGGCGGACGAATGTGAATATGACGGGTTTTTTCCATAACACACCGGCTGTTCCCCAACTGGCCGTCATCATATTGTACTCATCTTTGTTGCCAGCAGTAATGAGCATCCAATCTTTTCCTATCAATTTGAATACGTTGTCGGGAATGTCTTCTGCATGAATCTTATTGAAACGGTCTTCCATATGCATGTCGGGCGTTAAGGGTTTGATTTTGTAATGGTTTTAAAATATTATGTGTTCTAGTGTCATGTCAACGCTACTTTAGCCGGCCCAAGTCTTGATCTTTTTCCACATCTCTGCAACATAAAATCCTTACATAGCTCATGCCATGCGCGGTTCTCATTTTTGAGCTGAGAAAAAACGCTGCGACTTATGCGACACAGTATTACTGACTCGACACCAATGGGATTTTGCGGAGCCCAAATTTTGTGCAATTTACTAAAAATTGAGGAACCGCAACGCGGCCATTTTTGATCCCGGAGAAGCAAAATTTCCCGGCAGAGGTGATGATTGCCTGAACAATCGGCTATATTTGAAGTTTACTTTTTAGGTTTCATAACATTGACACAGTTTATGCCGGCAAAGACCTTATGATCCAAGAGTTCATTCCTAAGTTGGATAGTTGGCCTGTTTGAATATTCAGGCTGGATCTTTTTAAGTTCTGGCATTATCACATTTTCAGCATGTTGAACAGAAATCAACAAATGCACATTACGGTATTGGGTTCAGGCACTTCGCAGGGTGTGCCTGTGGTAGGTTGTGCATGCAGGGTATGTAAGAGCAACGATTCCCGGGATAAGCGTTTACGCACATCGGTATTGGTTGAAGCAGCCGGCACAACCATTGTGATTGATGCGGGACCCGATTTCAGGCAACAAATGCTTCGCGCTGATGTCAGGAAGCTCGACGCTGTGGTGATCACGCACAACCATAAAGACCATACCGGCGGTCTGGATGATGTCCGGGCATACAACTGGATCCAGAAAAAGCCGATGGACATCTTTGGCCGCGAAAGTGTGCTGGAAGCGATTAAAAATGAGTTCCCATATGCTTTTGGCAAAGACAGGTATCCGGGCGTGCCGGACATTCGGCTGCATCCGATTGAAAACAAGGCCTTTCGTGTCGGCGACCTGGAGCTGACACCCATAGATGCCCTTCACCACAGAATGCCGGTTTTTGGTTTTCGCATCGGGGATTTTTCCTATCTGACTGATGCCAACCAACTCGAACCCGGTGAGCTGGATAAAATGAAAGGATCCCGTGTAATCATTATCAATGCATTAAGGAAAGAAAAGCACATATCGCACTTTACGCTTGATGAAGCTGCGGATATCCTGCAGTATTTGCAGCCAGAGCGGGGTTACATCACACACGTGAGTCACCAGATGGGCCTGAGCAAAGAGGTCAATCCGCTGCTTCCGGAACACATTGCACTGGCTTATGATGGACTCAAGATCAGGCTTTAAGGAGATGAAGCGAGCCATGCCATCATATTGACACACACGACATTGATTATTTTATGGCAAGTTTGTGCGATTCACACCCATGTTTTTCTTGTGCTGCGAGCTTCTGCAACCTCAGCGAGAAATCTTCACATATCAGCATTGATTAAATAAAGCTTATAAAAGTACAGACATATAAAAAAGGAAAATATTTGCCAGTAAATCCAGACTAGAAGGCATAGCCCAGCCCCCATTCCACATAATCGGCCCTGCCCGAACCAGCCTTGAGGGCCAGGTGGCCAACCAGGCCTGAAGGGGTAAGGTATCTTAGACCCACACGCTGATAAATCATACTTATGGGGTCAACGCTATAATACAGGTAGGTGCCCATATTAAGCATAACCGCCAGCCTGTTAAACACGATGTCGCATGAAGCATAGCCACCCAGGCGCATGTAATCAACATAGCCCGTATCATCGTGTCGTTCTCGCATTTGCTCTTTGGCATGGTCGTCGTAAAACATATCCAACCCAACCCCCCAACGGGTCCTGAAGTTTTTCCTGATGGTTTGATTCAGCGATAGAGTCCTCGCAATATAGGTTGGGTCGCCGATTTCTCTTTCCATGATTCCGACGGAGTAAGAAACGAAAAACTTTTGTTTGTCCTCGTAAGCTAGATGATAAGCTGCATCATCCGACACGGTAATGAAATTGTCTTCACCAAAGCGATATCTCAATCCCAACTGCACATCAAATATGTTAAGCCCTCTGTTTGGCTTTCTGTAAGCTCCGTTGGAAAAATGTGTAAACGAAAGGCCGGGGGTAAGCCGTAACTGTTGTCCGATTCTCCAGGACCATTGGTAGTTAAGGTTAAAATGTACATTCCAAGGATTCCCGATAAACAGATTTTCAGGTAACTTCTCCGGGTCATAATGGGTGTCGAAGTAGGCCAGTCCGAGTGACACTCTGAGCCGCCGGTGGTTTTGCTGCAGGTGGCCAAACATAAACTCCATGAAAGTAAAACCTGAGCGTACTTCACCTAGCACCTCGGGATTCCCCAGGTCAGTAAAAGCAAAGCCCACCCCGTATGCGGGGTAATTATACATGCGATGCCAGTCCAGATTGCCCGAAGTTTGCAATCCCAGGCTAAGTTTCACCATCCTTGCCGGATTTTTACCATGCACTTCCAGGCCAGGTCTGTGCGGATAAATATACTGGTAGTGATATTGTGCAGAGAAAAACAAGTGGTCATGATTCCCGCCGGCATGCAAGGAGCCTGCAAAAAAAAATAACATAAACAGGGAAAATGATAACTTATTTAAACCGAATTTCATAGTCAACATACGATATCATAATGCATTAGCCTGCTGGATGGTCACAACACGTGCAGACGACGAACAGGCAATTGAGCAGGGGCATTGGCAATTGATGATGATAAGCCACAATTGCTTGCGGCATCGCCTTACTTTTTTTCTTTATCGATTATTACGCGTTTTAAAACCAGGTGATTCAATGGGTTGTTGGTCATATTTTTTACATATTGCTGCACAAATCGCATCGACTGATCATAATAGAGAAAAACCTTTGGGGCTTCTGCAATGATCAGGCTATCCATCTGATGATAAATTGCTGTCCGCATGCTGTCATCTGTTTCGGACAATGCACGGTCGTAAAGATAATCAAAAGTATCGTGTTGGAATTGTGTATAATTTGGTCCGGCAGGTGTTTTATTGTCGCTGTGAAACAGGGCCAGGTAGTTTTCCGCATCCGGATAATCGGCTATCCAGGAACCTCTGAAAAAAGGGGCATTGGCATTGGCCATCATCTCACGCAGGGTTGCTGGTGGCATTACGTCGATATCAAGGCGAACGCCCAGTCGCGATAGTTCGAATTGAATATATTGCGCAATGTCCTGGTAGGCCTGTGTGGTATGCAATGTGATGACGGGCAGTCCTTCTCCGCCCGGGTAGCCTGCCTCCCGAAGCAACCTGCGGGCCATATCCGGGTCATAATGATACCCTCCCTCATTATCTGTAAATCCGGGGATGCCAACGGGCACAAAACCAGCATGTGCAGGCGTGCCAATGTTGTTGCGCATGAAACGCAACATTTTCTCCCTGTCGAATCCGTAATTGATGGCTTGCCGCACTTTTCTTTGCCGGAATGGCCAATCCCCAGGCAGTTTATCCTCGTGCATGACCATGCCAAGGTATTCAGAATTGAGAAATGGCATGGTGATTTTTTGGAGCTTGTCCTTATGGCGCGGCTGCAGCTGGCCGTCAGGAGTCAGCAATTCATCCTGGTAGCTGGGATCAATGCGGGTAAGCAGGTCGAGATTTCCCTGGATAAATTCCAGGAAGGCTGTTTGCCTGTCCTGGATAAAGCGAATGGAAACCGCATCGAGGTATGGCAGACGCTGATCGCCATCGAACTCAAAATAGCGTTCATTTTTGCGATACACCAGCTGCACATCCTCCTTCCAATAGGCAAAACGGAAGGGGCCTGTACCCACAGGGTTTCGGCGGAAATCGCGGCCATAGCTTTCGATGGCTTCACGGGGGACCACAGCACAGTATTGCATGGACAACAGGGACAACATAGGTGGAAAGGGTCTGTTTAGCCGGATAAACACCAGGGTGTCCTCCGGCGCACGCACATCGAGTCTACCATCCGGTTTCCTGGCCACCTGGTTCATTACCCAGGCTCCGGGGGCATTGATGGCTGGATCGACCAGCCTGTTGAGGCTGAAGACCACATCATCAGCCACCACACGGCGGCCTCGGGCATCCGGGAAACAATCATCATCATGGAAGAAGACATCATCGCGCAACACGAAAGTGTATTCCAGGCCATCTTCTGATATATCCCACGAACGGGCAATTGCAGGCCGCACGTGCAGCTCCTCGTCCAATTCCACGAGGCTGTTGAAAAGCTGTGCAACAGCCCATATGTTTGCCTGGTTACGGGCAAAAACGGGATCCAGGGAGGTGATGTGCTGGTCCTCATTGTACCTGAGCACGGTCATTCCCTCCTTGTCGTCAAAACCAGCACTGCAACCAGTGATCAGGAGCAACGCAGACAGCACAAAAGGAAGTAAGCATTTGCAGACAGGAAAGGCAGGGGCCAATGTTTGCGCTATCCTCCCGCGACAAGCCTGCTTTTCTTGGTGTATATCCATATTGTCAAAATGTCCAAAAGTCGAAAGGTCAAAATATCCGGTTCTTAAAAAAAAGAAACAGACATCCCCGGAATTCAAGCCTATTCATCCATCATTTCCGGCAGAACCCCTTCATATCGTTTCGACAGTTCCGCAATGGTCCCAAAACTCTCTCCGTCAATGATTGCGCTGTCTCCGGCAACCTCTCCCAGCAGGGTAAAAGAGACATCCGACGCTGCCATGACCTCTGCCAGCAGACCTTCGTTTTCCGGCTTCACCGTAACAACTGCCCGGCTTTGTGACTCTCCGAAAAGGAAAGTATCCTTGCGGATCTCCATGTCGGTGTCTATGCGAAAGCCCAATTCAT
>Ga0207421_10004091_pt1 | contig 17067 bp, 14 predicted proteins | sample SodLakKL_010_SED_4_FD_187542 | JGI IMG/M metagenome (GOLD analysis project Ga0207421, IMG submission 187542) | Alkaline sediment microbial communities from Lake Tanatar, Kulunda Steppe, Russia - 8KL_010_SED (SPAdes) (version 2) | ecosystem: Environmental > Aquatic > Non-marine Saline and... | reverse complement strand
CATTGTTACATTGTTACATTGTTACATTGTTGAATTGTTAAGTAATGTCCTAATTATAGAGTATTTTATGTTTGAGTTTAGTATTTGACTCTATCAAATCAAAATGAAAGCAAAAAATAAAAAATAACACTATCAACAATTTAACAATTTAACAATGTAATAATATAACCGTAAATTTAAAAAGAACTTTAAAAACTCACATACACAAAAACAAACATAAAAACAATAAAATCAAATGAAGACACTCATAAAAATATCATGGCGAAATATTTGGCGAAACAGAACCCGTACTATTGTTATTATAATTGCTTTAATCCTGGGTATTATGGGTGGTGTTTTTTCGGCAGCGTTGCGTTTATCTGCTGAGCAGCAACAGTTTGAAGATACTATTGAAAACCAGATATCTCACATTCAAATTCATCATCCGGATTTTATTGCTAATCCGGAAGCATACTACCGTATTCCTGATGGAGTTGGATTAGCTGAAGAAATAGAGCAACAAGAAAACGTCATAATTGCCACTCCTCGCGCAGTTTTTGACGGTATGGCTGCTTCGGCAAACATGAATACCGGTGTTAGAATTAAAGGTATTGATCCTGAAAAAGAGGCTCAAACTACAAAGCTTAACGAAATTATAGAGAAAGGGACATATTTTGAGCATAATGGCAGGTTACCATCACTTGTAATAGGTGAAGAATTAGCTGACGAAATTAACGCTGACGTGGGTTCAAGAATAGTTTTAACATTTCAGGATATTGAGGGTGATGTTGTTAATTCCTCATTCAGGGTAGAGGGACTATATTCAATTACTTCAAGAGACTTTGAAAAACGAACTATTTTCGCCAGGGATGAAGTAATTAATGACTTAATTGGAGATCCTGAAGCAGTAACGGAAATAGCATTACTGATCGATGATATAGATAATTACCGTGAAGTTGCCGGAGAACTTCAGAAGTCATATCCTGACCTTAAGATTAGACACTGGGCAGATTTAGCCCCTGCACGTCATTATGCTTTAGAGGTTTTAGATCAGGCATTAATATGGATTTTAGTGATTATTATAATGGCGATATCTTTTGGTTTGCTTAATACTATACTAATGTCTATCCTGGAAAGAGTCAGGGAGTTGGGAGTGCTTATGGCTATCGGAATGAAAAGAATCCGGGTCTTTTCGATGGTAGTACTTGAAACAACAATGATATCTTTAATTGGTGGTTTTTTGGGATTATTGATGTCATATGGAATGATTAGAGTATTGAACATAACAGGCGTAAAAATTCCCGGAGGGGAAGGGCTTGAAGATTTCGGATATGCTGAAGTGCTTTATCCTGATATATACGCATCGTTTTATTTTGAAATAGCTGTGGTGGTCATAATTTTCGCAATCCTTGCATCTATATACCCTGCCTGGAAAGCTATAAATATTGCACCGGCTGAAGCAGTGGGGAAGGAGTAGGTGGTGAGTTGTGAGTGGTGAGTTGTGAGTGGTGAGTTGTGAGTGATGAGTTGTGAGGTGTAAGTTGTGAGTTGTGAGTTGTGAGTTGTGAGAAGTTGAACAAAGCGATTTAGAAGAACGTAGCTAATGTAAAAAATGAGCAATTAATGGGCTAGCTAGAAACATTCGTAATTCGTAAATTCGTAAGAGATTCGTAATTCGATACAATAATTTTTCGTAATGTATTAATTAGTAACAAATTCCTTATTTGACAGTATTTTAAAAACAAAAACATTAAATAAATTTTAAGAAAATGAAAACTGTAATAAAAACAAGTAACCTGGTAAAGATTTATAACAGTTCTGTAGCTCCGGTTAAAGCGGTAGATAATGTTAATATAGAATTCAAAGAAGGTGAATTTACATCTATAGTAGGCCCTTCGGGTAGTGGAAAAACTACTTTTTTAAACCTTATAGGAGGTTTGGATAAACCAACTGACGGTCATGTTTTAATTGAAGATGTCGATATTTCCACCATGAAAGAAGGCAAGCTTTTTGATTTCCGTTTGAAAAACATAGGATTTGTTTTTCAATCTTATAACTTGATACCTGTTTTAACAGCTAAAGAGAACGTATCTTTTATCATGCTTTTACAGAAGCAATCTAAAGAGAAGATGAATAAACGTGCAGAGGAGATGCTTAAACAAGTAGGCTTATCTGACAGGCTTAATTCGAGACCTTCGCAACTCTCGGGTGGTCAGCAGCAACGTGTAGCCGTTGCACGTGCATTGGCATCAAAGCCTAAGTTTGTACTTGCCGATGAACCAACCGCAAACCTGGATACAGAGTCAGCATTCAACCTGCTGGATATAATGTCAAGGCTTAATGAAGAAGAAAATATCACACTGATCTTTTCAACCCACGACCAGAGGGTTATTGACAGGGCAAAGCGTGTTGTAACACTTGTTGATGGGGCGGTGAGTAAGGATGAAGCATTTGAGAGGTGATTTTTTTAACCACAGAGTTACACAAAAAAAATATTTAATATGGAAATTAACAAATTGACAGAGCAAATTAAGTTAAAAAACTCTGTGAAACTCTGTGAATTACTCAGTGCAACTCTGTGGTAAAAAAATAACATGTAAAATATTAACAATGAAACTAATACTAACACTTGCATGGCGAAACTTATGGCGGAATAAGCGCAGGACTTTGATCACCATCAGTTCGGTTCTGTTTGCCGTGATACTTGCTGTTTTCTTCTTTTCTATGGAGCGCGGCTCTTATGAAAGAATGATTGATACTATGGTAAGATATAGTACAGGCTATATACAGGTACAAGATGTAAAGTATGATGAAGAGCCTTCTATGGATTATGCAATGTTTTTTGATGAAGATATAAAAGATCTGCTCAAAGAGTTTGACGATGAGATATCCTATCATGTTCCGAGGATAGAGAGCTTTGCATTGGCTGCAGCGGATGAAGTAACCCGTGGAAGCATGGTGAGAGGTATTGATCCCGGGCTTGAAAACAAAATGAGTGAACTTGCTGATGACCTTGTTGAAGGTGAGTTTATTGAGAGAGGTGATGAAGGGCTTTTAATTGCTGAAGGGTTTGCAGGTATTTTGAATGTTACAATAGGTGATACCTTGATACTTTTAGGGCAGGGTTTTCAAGGAGTTTCAGCATCCGGATTATATCCCATAAAAGGTATTGTTGAGCTGAGTTTACCGGAAATGAACAACAATACTATTTACATGTCTTTAGATGCTGCGCAATGGTTTTATGCAGCTGAAAACAGATTAACATCCCTTATCATAATGCCTGAAAATCCTTCCCGGACTGATCAACTGGCTGAAAAGCTGAATAGTAAAATTGACAGCGAGTGGTACAATGTGCTAACATGGGAAGAAATGCTTACAGACTTGCTTGCGATGATGCAGTTCGATATGGCCGGGACATGGGTTTTGATGATTATACTTTATATTGTTATATCATTCGGGTTGTTTGGAACAATACTTACTATGATGATTGAACGGCGCAGGGAGTTTAGGCTCTTATTTTCACTTGGGTTAAAGCGTTCAAAACTAGCCGCAGTCTGTTTTCTCGAATCGGTTTTTATAACTTTTACCGGCGCCATATCAGGTATGATTTTGGCTTTCCCTGTTGTTTTATATTTTTACCATAACCCTATTCCATTAACAGGCGGTATGGCTGAAACCATCATGGATTATGGATTTGAACCTGTTTTGCCGTTTTCCCTGGCCCCCTCGGTGTTTTATTCACAAGCATTGATTGTTCTTATTATTTCATTTTTGGTCGGGCTGTTCCCGGTTTACAAAGTGTTTAAATTTAAAATTACCGATCAAAAAACTTAAAAATTACTATTTAAAATAAATATAATAATTCATTGCATATCTTCCCCCATTATAAAAAACTTAGTTATGAAAATGTTATTAAAGATATCATGGCTTAATTTGTGGCGAAACCGCCAGCGTAGTATAGTGATGATCATTGCTGTTATGGCAGGTTTATGGGGCGGGATATTTGCCGCTTCCATAATGTTTGGTTTAATAAATCAGAGATTCGAGTCAAGTATTGAACAACAGATCTCTCATGTACAAATACACCATCCTGAATTTTTAAAGGATTATAATGTGAAATATTCTATTGACAGATGGGAGAACCTAAAGGATGACCTTGACAGTGATCATGATGTGATCGCATTTTCAGGCAGAACACAAGTAAACGGCATGTTACGAACTGCAACACTAACGGCAGGCGTTAACATAATGGGCATTGATCCGCAAATGGAGGCTAATACCATATCACTGGATAAAAATATTGTTGAAGGCAATTATTTGGAAAAAGATTTTCGAAATCCTGTTTTAATTGGTAAAAGTTTAGCTGAAAAAGTAAAAGCAAGAATAGGTTCCCGTATAGTTTTAACATTTCAGGATGTTGATGGCGAGCTTGCCGCAGGATCGTTCAGGGTTGCCGGTATTTACCAAACTGCCGCAACAGCATGGGACGAAATGCATGTATTTGCTTTGCAAACCGAACTTAATGAGCTTCTGGGTTGCGATGAAATTATAAATGAAGTGGGTATATTAACACATGATCATGAAAAAGCTGCCGGATTTGCAGATAAGTATAAAGAACATTATCCCAACCTTGAAATCAGGACATGGTCGGAAATTTCGCCTGAGTTAGCTTTTTTACAGGAAATGGCTACCATGATGTACACTATAATAATAATTATAATTCTACTTGCACTGGCTTTCGGATTATTAAACACTATGCTGATGGCGGTTATAGAAAGGATAAAAGAACTTGGAGTGCTGATGGCTATAGGAATGAACAAGACAAGGATCTTTATTATGATTTTGCTTGAAACAATGATACTTTCATTAACAGGAGCGGTTTTAGGGATGATTGCCGGATATTTTACAACATCCCTGCTGGGAATAAGAGGAATGGATCTATCCGTTGTAGGAGGCGATGCTCTTCATGAATATGGGTTTGATTCGGTTATATATCCGGTTATTGAACCATCTGTTTTTGTTATTATAACAGTGCTTGTGATATTAACAGCTCTTTTTACATCAATATTCCCGGCATTAAAAGCCTTACGCTTAAAACCCGCCGAAGCTGTGCAAGCTGAGTAGTAGAAAAAGGCAAAATATTAAGTAATACTAAGTGCTAACTCACCTCTTCATACCCGCTTTTTATGATTGTAGATAACATCTTAAAGCGAATGTTTGCCTTAATGGTGTTATAGGAGTGTGCCGGAATAATTATGGAATTCCCTGTTTCAAGCTGATGCCTTACCCCATCAATTATTATTTCAGCCCTGCCATCAATTATTTGAATGTAGTTGTCGAAGGGCGACAACCTATCGGTTAAGGTTTCGCCCGAATCGAAGGAAGCTGCGCTAATATTGCCGGTGGTTTTCTTTATTATTGTTTTAATAACCACTGAGTTTGCAACATACTCAATTATTTTAACAACAATTAAAACTTTTGCTTTATCCAGTTCCAGCTCTTTCATCACATTATGTTTTTAATTTATCGATGTTGGTGCTTTATTTTTTAACAATTCTTTTGCCTGTCCAATCCAATTATCCTCATGGATTCGGCTTGGTGAAATCTCCAGAATCTCAGTAATGGTTCTTACGTCGTCAGTCGAAAACTTGCTAATCTGCTCAAACGTAAAGATATCGAGAAGGTTAAGTCTTTCTTCAACCCACAGGCTAATGCCTTTTATCAGGGTTAGGTTGTTGGCGTTATGTTTATGTGCTACCCCCAAGTTGGTATATGAAATCGCACTTTTTTTCTCTCTTATTTTATTAAGTAAATCTTCCTTTTTCCCTTCAATTTGCACGAGGTCTTTGGCTTGATGTACCCATTCGTCTCTTTCAATTCTACCCGGAAAGAACTCAATTGCATCGGTAACCACATCAATGTCCTCATTATTAAAATTTGCAATTTGCTTAAAGGTGTATATATCCAGAGCGTTGAGTTTTTTCTCTATCCATCCACCTATACCACTGATTAAGGTTAGATCGTCTGCCTCCAGCTTGCTGGCAATTCCAATTCGGTTGAAGTAAACCTGGGTTTTCCTGGCTCTTATACGATCCAACGCTGCCTCACGGGCCTCCTCAATCACCAGCTCCTTTGCTTGGGCAACCCACTCATCGCGCTCGATGCGCCCGGCAAAATACTCTATGGCAACGTTCATCCTTTCAATGTCTTGAGGAGTGAAATTGCTTATCTGTTCATAGGTGTGAATGCCCATAGCATGTAGTCGCTCCTCTATAAAGGGGCCTATACCGCTAATCATCCTCAGGTTGCTCTCATTTTGGCTTGTACTAGCTTGTGGAGTGTTTGCAGCTAAACCCTTTAGGTTTTTCACCTCCATTGTGAGTTCTTCGATCTCGTTACTCCTTTCGCTAAGTGTTTCCTGAAGAGCTCTGATTTGCTCATTAAGGACAACTTCCTTGCGTTTTTGCCGGCTTATTATTGATTCTAAGGTTTGTATATCATTCCTAAACTTACGCCTGAAGTACAGCCAAGCGGTTACATACCCAATTATTGCCGACACCAGCAATAATGATAGAATTACAAGAGTTGCCTCAACCCTTGCTTGCATAAGTAATACAGTTATTGTATTCATATTTTTACTGTTTAATGGTTACTACTGATCTTCTGTTTTTTGCTTGTCCTTCATCCGATTTGTTATCGGCAACAGGCTCCTCCTCGCCCTTCGATTCGATACTAATTCTACTTGGCGGAATACCCTTGCTCACGAAATACCGGTGCATGGTTTGTGCTCGCCTTAGCCCAAGGGCCTGGTTGTATTCTTTTGTCCCAACCCAATCGGTATGGCCCGTGATGTTGAGCATTGCCTGTTGATTACTATTCAGGTAGGCATTCGATGCTTCGAAGTATTCGTTAGTCTTTTCACCCGGGATAAAGTCGGATTTATCGAAGGCAAAGTAAGTTACCAAATCCTTTGGGATTGTCGCTTTCTCGGAAGTTAATGGTTCGCTGAATATTGTGTTTTCGGGGGTTGCCTCTGTCGCTAATGTGGTTTGCTGTTCGAAGCAAAGCCCCTTGATCTTACATACGTAGATGTAGGTTGACAGAGACGCCCAACCTGCAAATACGATTAATCCGATTATTAGAATTCTCATGGCGTTTGATATTTTATTAGATGGATAATATTGGCAATCTTATAATGAGCTGTTTCAAGTTATCTGATGCGCTATTTAAGTATTTGATCTATTCTGTTTTTCTACTATATTGTTTTGTTTTTTGGTAGTACCAAAGGTAGACCTGTTTGTTTTCAAAATTGTTACATATTCTATGGTATGATTTACATAATTCACAGACTGCGATTAATTACAGTATAAAAAAGGGGTTAATAATTAACCCCTTTTATAATTTTATAAGCGTACTATTTAGGAATAATATCAATTGAAACAGTACAGTTGTAAAAACGTTCTTCTGGGAAATTGTTTTCAAAAGATGATAACTTCTCGTCCTCACCAAAGCTGGTTTTCCTTCGCCCGCATCCGTAGTATGTAGACGAATACTAGGCTCTACTTCAATGACTTCTGCCCTGGTGGCACCTGTATTTGTTTTTTCGATTTGCCCTTGCCTGCTCAAAAATGGCAACCAGACTGTCAAGTTTCTGGTTATATTCGGGCTCCATTGTTTCCCAGGCCATATTTGCCTGTTTCTCTGGTGAAGCGGATGAAGGGTTAATTGCAATACCATTGGTTAGTAATAATGGATTTTTATTTACCTTGTGAAAAAGGCTTTGGTGTTCGGGCAAAGCTGCAAGAATAAGTGGCCTGCCTAAAGGTTTCGCTGAATATTTTTGCAACAGTGATTCCTTCATTTGCCATACAAGATTTTTAAAAAGAATTATATCCTGATGATTTTCAGGATGCTTTCGGTGTGTAGGCATATTTGGCGGCAGTAATTTTTTACTTATTCATTCATCAGTTTTATTCTTTTTTTTAGGGTGGTGCGAAATTTAGAAAACCAGATTTTTAACTTATTAAACCATTTATCAATAAATTTATTATTGACATCTTTCTTATTATAATTTTGATCACCTATCAACAAAGCAATGGGTTTAAGTTTATCATACTCTTCACAAACCACTTTTAACATGGCGGCGAAGGGTAAAAATATAATCATGCCGACTATACCCCAAATCAAAGCACCGATGATGATGCTTAAAATTGAGGTTAAAGCGTTAATTTTTAAATTTCCTCCAACTATTTTTGGGGTCAGAAAATTACTTTCAATAACCTGAACGAGCCAGAAGAAAATAGCTATGGTTATTGGCATCCAAATAGAATCATAGGTTATAAAAGAATATAATATAGGAATGGCAGCTCCCAAAGTGGTTCCGGCATAAGGAATAATGGCTAAGATTGCGGCCAAAAACCCAAAAAGGAAAGGGTTGTCAATGCCAATAATCAAAAGCCCGACACTGTTCACAAGCCCCACTATCAGAACAATTACCATCATTCCAAAAAGGTATTGCTGACCTACCTTCTGAACAGTTTTAAACATCTTGAAGGCCCTTTGTCTATGCTCCTCGGGATAAAAACGAACCAAAGCCCGGACCAACCCTTTTCTGTAAATTAGTATCAGGAAGGTATATATAATTGAAGACAATACACCGAAAATGAGATTAGCTGTTCTACTGAAGGTTTGGCTTAACAATGTTCCGGCAGACTCATTTAGCCAATTTTTGATTTTGTCTAACAACTCTCCTTTTTCCAGTTGTGGTAAAAACGCAATGTTTTTATTGATGAATAATGTGGTGTCCGCAAAAACATTGAGGATTTTAAGTTTAAAATCAGTTAAGTTTTCTGAGAGTTGGATGATTTGATTTGAGAAAAGAAAAATGGCTCCCCCAATTATCAGGATTAAGCTTAGAATGGATAGTAAAGCAGACACTATTTCATTTGTACCCCAAGATTCAAATTTCCGGGCTACAGGAAAAAGTATAAACGCTATTAAAAAGGCAAATGCGACAGGAATAAGCACTACTTTTGCCAAAATTAAAATAGTAAATATGCCTACAACTGTGGCTATGACATAAAATACTTTTTGAAAAGACAGGTGCATATTAAATAAAGTTTAAAAATAATTATATAAAATGATCTAAGTTATATTTTCTTACATTATTCAAAGGTGATAAACATAAAAACAAATAGTATTACACAATTTTAGAAAAATGTTGCATTCTTCACAGATTCCTTTTCTTTTGCCAATGCTTCGTTGCCCAATTAATTCCTTTATCAATGATTTACCATTAACCCGATTTCTAATTAATAATTCAATTATGTGAATAATGTAAATTTTCGAATTAATTATATAACACTTTTAGGAGAAAATGCACTTAATTTTGAAGTTATATCATTTTATAAATTAAAAATCAGCGTTATGAGAAAAGTAGGAATAGTATTATTGATTTTAGGAATTGTAGGTACTTTAGTTTTTGGAATACAGGCTATTCAAGACTCGGAGACCTTCAGTTTTTTAGGAATCGACATAGGCGTATCGAGCGCTAACTGGACTCCGGTAATAATAAGTGCAGTAATTTTGGTGGTTGGCATTGTCCTAATGAACTTAAACAAAAGGGCTAATACTAATTAAAGGAGAAACATCAACTAATATTTATTATTTGAAATGGAAAAAGAAAATCACCCTCTTCAGGCAAAAAAGAAATATGCAAAACCTATATTTTTTATTGCAGCGCCTGTTTTGATATTTGCATTGGGAGTTCTGTTTTATCAGGTATATCTTCGCAGCGCTCTTACAAGCTATGTTGAAAATTTATTGGAGGAGAAAATTGCTAGTCATCTTGACCTGTCACCGGGAGATTTACCTGATGTGAATGTCCAAAAACTAAAACTCAACGCATTTCCGATAACTGTATCGACACCTGAGATTTCAATATACACAGCAACCAAAGTGTATAATGAAGATTGTTCTGCTATGCCATGCAATTTTGTTTATGAGGCGGGAGTTGTCAATCTTGAAATTTCCCTCAAACCGCTTATATTAATTGCCCTGGATCAAAGAAAATTCAACGTTAAACGTTTACAGGCAGACAGTGTTTATTTCAGCTCCGAAAGCTTTTCGGAAGAGCCCGGAGATGTTTTAAATTCCCGGCTAAAAATTCAGAATGGGCCAATTCGCTTTAAAGGAAAAATTGAGATGTCTGACCAAGAAGATAATGTCATTGAAAACCTTTCATTTGAAAAGCACTCATTTCATGCCGCAAATTTCTCTGTTTTTTTGCCTCAAAATCTCTATTCTTATCATATTGACAGTATCTCGTTTAACGGCACCATGGAGGCCATCAGCATGGATAAAATTAAAATACTTCCCAATCACACCAAGGAAGAGTTTTACCGGCATGTTGACTTTGAAGCCGATCGCATAGAAACGCATCTGGACTATATTAAAATTAAAGGCTTGCAGACACACAAAAAACATGACAGGATAGAGTTGATGATTTCCCAGGTCAATATTAGAAAAGGGTTTATAGATGTTTTCCGTGACAAGAGACCCCCATTTAATGAGGAACGACGTCCCGCCATGCCTGCAAAGTTAATTTTGTCTGCACCGGTTGATTTATTTGTCGCTGAGATAAATATCAGCGAAACTGAATTTTTATACTCTGAGTTTCCGGAGGGTGGTGACGAATCCGGATTTCGCGAAGCTACCGGAAAGGTGCCTTTTAAAAGCTTAGAAGCTACCGTGAGAAACATTACAAATATCGCTGACTCTCTACAAAAGGACAGTGTAATGCATATAAGTGCGGAGGCAATTATTTTTGATGATGCTATTCTTCGGGCCGATTTCAGATACAATCTCAATGATATAAATGGCAGTTACAGTGCTAAGACAGAATTATCCGAATTCCGGTTTGAAACCCTCAATTCCGCCATATATCCACTTGCCGGCATAAAGGTTGCAGAAGGAATTCACCAAAGCTCTGTATTTTCATTCTCGGGCAACGATGTAGAATCAAGCGGAGAGTTGTATATGGAATGGAATGATCTTTCGATGAATTTTACCCCTGAATCCGGGGTTGTGATTACCGATATTACTCAATCATCAGGAAAATTACTATACCATAAATCGAATCCCAATGATGTAAATAAATCCCCTTCAGGATATATTTATTATGAACGGGATATCAGTCGATCTTTTTTTCATTACTGGTGGAACTGCTATCTGTCAGGTATTAAAAATTCAGTTTTGTATGGTTTTGTTCCATTATAGAATTTGCTTTCGCTTTATTTCTCTGAGGAAAAGTAATGTGTGAATAATGTAAATTTTCCAATTATTTTTATGGTGAAGCAGGAATATAAATATCAAATGTAGATCCTTTATTCACAACGCTTGTTGCGGTGATGTGGCCGTCGTGGTTTTTAATTATTTTTTTTACGATTGCAAGGCCGATGCCTGTACCTGCGTATTCTTCCTTGCCGTGAAGCTTTTGGAATACTTCAAATATTCTTTCACTGAATTCTTTTTCAAAACCGATGCCGTTGTCGCTAATTGTGATATGGCAGTATTCAATTTTAGGTATAAGCCCCTCTATATTTAATTTTTCGGATTTAATATTCCTGCCAGTTATTTTTATATGCGGTGTTGTTTGTGGATTTGAAAACTTGAGAGCGTTGCCAATAAGATTTTGAATGAGTTGGCGAAACTGGAAGGGAATTGTTTTTACTTTGCATTTTGCTGCTACTTCTATAACAGCTCCTTTTTGTAAAATAGCTTCATTGAACTCAGTTATAACGTCATCAATAATTTTGTTGAGGTTGGTGTCTTCAAATTTTCGTTCGTCAGCACTTATACGGGAGAAGGTAAGTAAATCCTGGATGAGATGCCGCATTCTTTCTGCCGCTTGTTGTATATGACTCAAGTAATATTTTCCCTTATCAGACAATTTGCTATTTTCTTTTTCTAAAACAATACTTGCAAAGGTTTGTAATTTGCGAAGCGGTTCTTGCAAATCGTGACTTGAGATATAGGTGAATGCTTCGAGTTCTTTGTTTATATTTAGAAGTTCTATATTTTTCTCTTCAAGCGATTCATTGGCCTCTTTCAATTCCTGTGTTCTTTCATCAACAGCTTTTTCTAATCTTAATTTTTCAGCTTTACGTTCGCGAATTTCTTTCTTATACAATTCTTTTTCTCTCTGTTCTTTTTCTACTATCAGGCGTCTTACTTCAGTAATGTCTGAGATGACAAGAAGGATTAATTGTTCACGATGTGTTTTCTGAACAAGACGGCTTGCATTGAGTGACATTATCTTCTCACCTAAGTTCAGGAAGGTGTGTTTAACTTCGTAATTATAGAAGTGAGAGTTTTTTGGGATAATGTCTTCAAGTAATTTGCGCAGTGCGGGAATATCCCATTGTTTGTTGCCCAAATCATATAAGAGCTTTCCCTCGGTTTGTTCTTCGGTAACATCAAATTTTTTATAGAATGCTTTGTTTGCAGATTTTACCCGGAGGTCTTTTCCTAAAACAAGCATGGGTTCGTGCATGGTAGAAACAATGGCTTCGGAATATTCATAGGATTCATTGAGCAGGTCAATGCGTGTTTGCAATTCCTGGTTGGTGGTGATGAGTTCTTCGTTTGTAGATTCTATTTCTTCTTTTGAAGTTTCTAATTCTTCATTAACGGTTTGCAGTTCTTCGTTGCTCGAAACCACTTCTTCATTAGCACTTTGCAATTCTTCGGCAAATGCTTCCTGTTCCTGTGAGGCAGCAAGTGCATCAGCTTGTGCTGCTGCCAATTGCTGTTCTAACTTTATTATCCTTTGGTCTTTTGCAGTAGAATCATTATTTTTACTATTCGCCGGCGTCGAATATATTTCTGTTTGTTCATGTTCCTTAAAAATAATAAGGAGTAAAGGTTCGTTCCATTCTATTTCAAGGGGAACAATTTCAAAACTTATAACTCTTACTGCCGAATTAATTTTCAATTCAATTCCGCTTTTGCGAATTCGCTGTTTAGTTTTAATGACTTTTGAAATTGCATTACGCAATTCAAAAGCAATTTCAGGCCGTGCCATTTTTAAAATATTAAAAGTGGCTTTGCCTTTAGGGTGTGTGAGAAACAAATCGTTTGTGCCGCGAAACTGAATTATTTCCATTTGGTGATTAATAACAACGCTTGGAGGCATAAACTCTGAAACAAGCACGGAATCAATAGCATCGTCAAGTCCTTGAGAAGTATTAATTTGTGTCTTATTTGGATTAGCTAAAGGAACATTTTTCCCGGAAACAGGTTGCTGTTTAAAGCTGGGCAAAAGTTCAGGAAGCCTCTGCGAGCCTGAATTCATTTTGCGCGAAAATATTTTATATTTTTTATTGGCGGTTGAAAAAAGATTAGCTGACTGGCTGATGTTTTCTGATTTGCCAAGCATTAAAAATCCATCGTTGTTTAAAGCATAATGAAAAGTGTTTAACACTTTTTTTTGTGCAGCATTATCTAAATAAATAAGGAGGTTGCAGCAGCTGATAAAGTCAAGACGTGAAAAAGGCGGGTCGCGTAAAATATTATGCGGTGCGAACACACACATATCTCGCAGGGCTTTATTCACACGGAAACTACCATTTGTTTTTGTGAAGAAACGCTGGAGTCGCTTTGGCGAAACGGTTGCTAATTCCTGCTTGGTGTAAACACCAACGCGTGCTTTGCCTATTGCGAGTTCACTGAGGTCGGTTGCAAAAATCAGAATGGGTGTATCGGTGGCTTGACTTTCATTAACCTCAAGCAACATCATGGCTATGGAATAGGCTTCTTCGCCTGTTGCACACGCCGGCACCCATACACGAAGCGTTTCTCCCGCTTTTTTCCTTTTCAGCAATTTTGGAAAAAGATTTTCTTTTAAATATTTGTGTGTGGCGGTATCGCGAAAAAAACTGGTTACATTAATAAGCAAATCCTGGTAAAGAATATCTGCCTCTTCGTTTTTTTGGGTAAGCAGTTTTGCATATTGTTTGAGCGTGGTTAATTTATACAACAACATTCTTCGAATGATGCGCCTCTTGATCGTGTTCATTTTATATGCGCCGAAATCAACACCTGTGTTTTTATGTAATTGATTGAAAATGCTTTTTAAATCAGGATTGCTGTTGTCAATCAAATCTTCGCCAAGAGTTTTTTTACCATTATTCTTTACAAACGGATGCTTGCTTAGTCGTGCCAATTCGAGTGCAATTTCTTTTGGTGATAAAATAAAGTCAACTACACCAGCGGCAATTGCAGAGTGAGGCATGCTTTTGAATTTTGCAGTATCGTCCTGCGCAAAAGTTAACCCGCCTTCTTGCTTAATGTCTTTTATTCCTAATGTGCCATCGCCTGCACTGCCTGAAAGGATAATGCCGATGACTCTTTCTTTTTGTGCGTGGGCAAGTGAGGAGAAAAGAATATCAATAGAAATTGGTGTGCTGCTTTCTGAACGGGGAATTAATTTTATTTGTCCGTCTAATATTTCTATTCCCTTGTTGTATGGAATGACGAAAACATTATCAGGTTTAATTTTATCCATGTCATCAATTTCCTGCACTTTCATTTTTGTCTTATTCGATAAAATTTCAGTCAACATACTTTTGTGGTCGGGACTGAGGTGCTGAACATAAATGAAAGCCATGCCAGTGTCAGGTGGAAGATTTTTTAATAACTCCATCATCGCTTCCAACCCACCTGCCGATGCGCCTATTGCAACAATGGGAAAATTCTTTCGTGATGCAGTTGAAGATCTGGATGTAGCGGATTTTGATTTGCTCTTTTTCATTGTATTTCAGGAAATATAATTGTTTTGGAAATCAAACAACATCTCGCTGACATGCTTTACCCTTTGTTTAACCTTCATTGTTATCAGGAATAATTATGGAATCGCCTGTAATCATAAAGTTTTTTTCGAGTGGCAGGGGGTTATTTTCCTGCGTTATAAGGGTAAGTGCTTCATAAATAGCTCTTTCTAGTTGTGAAAAATCAACGGGCTTGCAGATGTAATAGTGTGCTGCGTCCCTGTAAACATTCTTAATCGCTCCCAGCTCCGAAGAAGTGGAAAAGATAATAACCGGAAGATCCTGCAGTTTTGTGCTGCGCTTAATTTCTCCTAAAGCTACAAAGCCATTTTTTCGCGGCATGTTAAGATCCAGAAACAGAACATCGGGCAGCTTGTTTCCTTTCTTGGTAAGCTCCTCAATTACCTGTTCGCCATTATGCACAATGGTAAGATGCGCAGATACCGGCAGCTCTTCCAAAGCCTCTTTGAAAAGAAGGCAATCGGCTTCGTCGTCATCGGCAAGAAGTATGTTGATGTTTTGTGATATCATTATACAAAATTAAGAATTTTTTGTTCAATAGCTATAATTAAATAAATTATGTTTAATCGAAGCTACACGCTGTTAGCAACTGGGTATTTATCGGTCGATTCAATGCGTGCAAATTTTTAGAACAAAGAAAAAAATGTTTATTGAGCAATACCTGCAAAGCATTAAGGTATAATACCCTGCTATTCTGCGGGGTAATTTGGGTATTGGGCTATGCCTTGGGTTTCATCTATCTGTGTTTTTTTTGTTTATTAATTTGTTTCGCTGGTGTCCGGTTAAAGATTTAAAAATTTAGTGTCTCTTTGTGTTTCGGTGTCACCTTCTACAAGCTCAGTGCATGCGTAGTGGCAAGATTGATTTTTAACCGGACACTAGTGAATTTGTTTTTAAAAAATATACCGGACAGAGAATGCTCCCCCATCGGCCCATAAACCAGTATAGCCGATGAAGTTAAATGCGGGCTTCCAGTCGATACCCATGTTTATAGGAACTTCCTCAAAGCTATACTCAAGGCCAAGAATTCCATCTACACCAATTACCGTAGAGGAAGTGTCCGGATCGCCCCAGTAAGCACTTGAGCTATCGCCGTCCCAAAAGCCGACGTGCCCGCCGAAGCCATAATACCATTTTAACCGATCGGTATCAAACGCCCGGCCATGAATTTCGTACAGGCCAGTTAGCTTAACCCCTTTCCAGCGACTTGCGATTATTACCTCAAAGGCAGACTTTGATGTAACAAAATGCTTAATGCTTACACCATTTGAAAAGCCTCCTCGAAGCCCAATTCCTGTGTTGTAATCCTGTGCATTGCTAAAAAAGAAACAGCATAATGACAACAGAATTGTTAATCCAAATTTTTTCATAATTATTGGTTTTAGTTATTCCTACTCATGTGGCTTTTCGGTTTCACGCCTCCGCTGAAATAGTCCGAACGGGACGGACCCAACTTTTATCCTGTGTTGGGCAGTTTACTTTATAGTGTTGATGATATTACGAAACGCATCTTGGATTTTTCCAAGTTTGTAGCTGAGCTGTTTTATCATCACTTTCTCGTTATTGTTGTGGAACCTTAAATCCTCATCAATGATAATGGGGCACTTCACTTTTAGTTTTCCCTTCCTTTCGTTCCAAAATCCTATTAAATTATTTTCCATTGTGATATGCTTTGATGTAAGTATATTTTTTGTTAATCAAAGATACCTTGTAAATACTATTTTATTGTTACACAATTATTTATAATAATTACAAATATCACAGATTTAGGTGATTTGAGATACCCGAATTTTATACTTATTGAATATTGAAGTGGGGGCTGTAAGCGTTGGATGCATTTGGGTGAGCTTGCTTTATTAGTATTAATAATTTGAATTGAATTACCCATTTATTTAATAAGCATTAAAAAAGGGCAGGCCATACGGACTGCCCTTTTCGGTCATAATTAAAAGACATATTCAGGAGCTTAAAGATCTTCTACATCAATTTGTTCATTGGTTGTTTCTCTGCTTTCAACCTCTACATCTTCTATAATTCCAAGTACATCATTGAATTCACCGTCTATTGTTTCAACCACAATTAGTTCATAATTACCTGGAGCAAGGAATGCGAGGTGATATTCTCCGGCTTCGTCTACCACGTCACTTGTCACGGCATTAGGGAATCTTGTTTCTTCATCTGCAGGATCATCTGCTTCAGCTTCGCTATAAGTACCATCTTCATAAGCGTAAATTACTGC
>Ga0207421_10004090_pt1 | contig 17069 bp, 15 predicted proteins | sample SodLakKL_010_SED_4_FD_187542 | JGI IMG/M metagenome (GOLD analysis project Ga0207421, IMG submission 187542) | Alkaline sediment microbial communities from Lake Tanatar, Kulunda Steppe, Russia - 8KL_010_SED (SPAdes) (version 2) | ecosystem: Environmental > Aquatic > Non-marine Saline and... | reverse complement strand
TTTAACGGCAGCCCGAGGGGGAAAAGGAGCAACAGTCACCAGATTGTCGAGCCTTTGCTGGAAGGGGCAAAGGAGGCCGGTGCGGAAACACAAGAAGTATTTTTAATAGAAAAAGACATCAAGCACTGCCTGGGTTGTTTTGCCTGCTGGGAAAAGACCCCCGGCAAATGCGCAATCAAAGACGATATGGAGGAGCTCATTAAGCTGTTCCTGGATTCAGATTACGTGGGCCTGGCCACCCCTGTATACGGGATGTTAATGACCGCAGTCCTGAAGAATTTTACGGACCGCTTCTTGCCTTTATCCATGCCCCATATAGAACGCAGTGATGACGGTGGCTTTTATCATGAAGGCAGGGTCAGACATATGCCCCGCCAGTTCTTTATTGCCAATGCCGGGTTCCCCGGGGACCATAACTTTGATCTGCTCAAGCCCTATATCGGCATGCAGGACATGGTGCTGGAGGTTTACAGGAACTGCGGGGAAGCCTTGCAGCCCGAGGAGAATGACTCCCCGGAACTGCTTGAACGAATCGAATTATTCAAGGCAGCTTTAAAGGAAGCCGGCCGGCAGTTGGTTGAAAAAGGAGAGGTCAGCAAGGAAATCGTAGAGAAAATCCATATGCCTTTGCTGAGTGATGAGGATTATATGGCCCAGGCCAATGAGTACTGGGATGAGCAAATTGAAAAAACAGATCAGTAATTAATATTGCAGTGTTTTCTTTAAGCTGGGAGCTTGAGTATATTTATTTGCTTTTCTTTATTGATGAGATCTGCTGCTGCTGGTCATTAGCTGCCGTTTTTTTAGCTGCTTCCGATACGGCTTCGATAATTTTTTTGTATCCGCTGCAGCGGCATAGATTACCGGCCAGGCCTGTTTTAATATCCTTTTCTGTGGGATTATGGTTTTTCTGAAGTAAAGAGTGAGCGGAGATGAGCATGCCCGGTGTGCAAAAACCACACTGGACTGCTCCTTTTTCTAATAAGGATACCTGGAGGGGATGAGGATTGGTCCTGCTGCCCAGGCCTTCGATAGTAGTTACCCGGCAGTTATCCAATTTGGCGGCCGGATAGATACAGGAGTTAACAGTTTTATCATCCACCATAACCGTGCAGGCTCCACATTCGCCTTCGCCGCAACCTTTTTTTGTGCCGGTGAGATCAAGGTGTTCACGAAGCAAATCCAGCAAAAGGGTTTCTGCTTCAATGTCAACTTTAACTTCTCGACCGTTAAGGATAAACTGTATCGGTATTAACAAGGCAAACACCTCTTTAAAGTAATTGTTCTTTTAAGCCGGCGGTTCTTCGTAATTAAAGAGAGGGCCGGCTTAATTACTTTTTAATTGTCCATCAACCTGTCTTTTTATTTGTTTTAAATTTGTACACGGTTATATTTATGGCGACAAAGGCTAAAAAAGCGGCAATTATGCCCGGGCTGCCTGGCCAGCCATTATTTTCCGGCTGGAGGGGAGAAAGAACCGAGACCTCCACTTCATATTTATTGATTAAATCACTTTCGAGGGGCTTACGGATGATAAATGATTCAAGGTAGCTATCTAAATCATCCCTGCCGCTGTACGGTCCCAGTGGTTTAGCATGGAAATATAGTGTTTCGTTTTCCTCGTGAGTCAGGGTTGTATAATAATAGGCATTATCTTCCCGGTTGTTGTGGTCGTTTTGAATGCCGAAGCATAATATATACTCAAATACGTCATATTGTTCTACATAACCCGGCCTGTAGATTTCAAAATACCATATTTCAACGATGTTTGGGTCACCGTTGTTCTTGGAAAACGGTGGCTCATTTAAATCATTGATGAAAGTTTTAATTGAGGCTATAATTTCATTTTCCGACGGTTGTTCGTGGATCCAGGGATGGTATTCCTCGCAGGAGCTGCAGGCGGAAGCGGGAATTGCCAGTATAGCAAGATATAAAAACATGATGGCGACTGTAACCAGGGATTTATTAATACCATTCCTGTTTTCAGGGCGCATCTTATAGCAGGCGCCAGGATCGGCCTGGTTTTTTCTCTCCGATTTGCTCATAGCCATGTGTTCTTGACCTGCCTTTCTCTAATGTAAGGGTATTTTCGTTTTTTAGCGGGACAGTGGTCAGACCGATATAAAAGCAACTGAGACGATTATACAGCCTGACACATCATCCCGGAATAGCAGGCTATAAAACTGAGTTACTGGTTTTCAACCTTTTCCATGCTTGATTCCCAGGCCTTTTTAATGGTCCGGTATATGATCACTTCAGCTAGTTGTTTCCGGTAGGCTGCAGCGCCCCGAAAATGCGAATCTCTCGGGTTGGCTTCTGCTGCAGCTAAAACAGCAGCTTTACGGAACATTTCTTCTCCGGGAGCTCCTGTTAACAGTTGTTTTTCCGCTTCTCCGGGCCGGATGGGGGTTCTTGCTACCGGTCCCATGACAATCCTGGCTTCGGTTATGCTGTTCCGATCTGCCGCCGGAACAAGAACTACGGCTGTGTTGAAAACAGGAAGAGCCAGCGCTTTTCTCCTCGCTGCCCGGCCAAAAGCGCTTCCTGCCCCGGCCGGCAGTGAAAATGATATCCCGGTTAACAACTCAGATGTTGGGTCCAAGGTTGTTCCACCTTCCGGCCGGTAAAGTTCTAGTAGTTGCTGTGTGTGATTGCCCTTGCTGTTTACGATCCGGCATGCTGCATTAAGAGCAATCAGGGGCACTGCAGTATCTGCCGCCGGTTGACCGTTAATAATATTACCGCCGACAGTACCAACATTACGGATTTGCAGAGATCCCACGCTGCTGGCCGCTTCGCATAATAAAGGGCATTTTTGTTTCAATAGGCTGGATTCTGCCAGGTCGGTATGGGTGGAAAGGGGGCCGATCCTGATCTGCCGCTCATTTTCATCCTCAGTTATGTAGCGTAATTCTTTAAGAGAGCTGATGTCAACAACGGCATCACATAAAACAGTTTTTGCTTTTAACTGTAAAATCAGATCGGTGCCACCGGCTATGATCCTGGCTTTCCCTTTATACTTAGCCAGGATTGATTGGGCTTCTTCTACGCTGCCCGGCCTATAATATTCGCTATACAATAGGATGGCCTCCTGTTGATTACTATCTGCCCAGCATAGTTTCAGGCAAGTAGAGCGCAATTTGCGGGAAAATGGTAATCAAAATTACTATTATAAAAATGGGGGCTACAAAAGGCAGAGCTCCCATAAAAATATCTTCCAAAGCCACGTCTTTTGTCGTTCCATATATTGTATACAGGTTAAGTCCCATGGGCGGTGTTATTAAGCCCACCTGCATCATTAAGACACAGACCACTCCGAAGAAAATAGGATCAAAACCTAGACCCAGGATCATCGGGAAAATTACCGGCAGGGTTAAAACCATCATTGAAACAGCATCGATGAAGCAGCCCAGGAAAAAATAAACTAACAATATTATTGCCAGCACCACGTAAGGCGAGACATCAAGCCCTACTACCCAGCTGGCCAGCTGGGCCGGGATAGTAGAAAGAGCAAGAAAATAGCTGAATACGGTGGCCCCGGCTACAAGGAAAAGGACCATAACCGAAACCCGGATAGCTTCTTGCATGCCTTTAAATAGCCCTTTATAGTTTAGTTTTCGTTTTATGAGCGCTACGAAAAACAACAGGGCAGCTCCTGTTGCCCCGGCTTCAGTAGGGCTGAACCAGCCCATATATATGCCTCCCATAACGATGGCAAATACAATTAATATTTCCCAGACGCCTTTAAGGGCCCCTATTTTTTCTTTGAAGCTTGTTGGTTCCGGGCTGCTGGGAGCAATGCTCGGATTGAGCTTTACTTGAAACACGATTATTGCGACAAAGGTAGCAGCCAGGGCCAGCCCGGGAAAGATCCCGGCAATTAAAAGGCGGCCTATAGATTGTTCAACCAACATCCCGTAGACAACAAAACCGATACTGGGTGGGATAAGAAATCCCAGTGTCCCGCCGGCAGCAATTGTTCCTGTAGCCAGGCGGGGGGAATAGTTGAACTTTTTCATCTCGGGGTAGGCAATTGATCCCATGGCCGCAGCGGTGGCTACGGAAGAACCGGAAACAGCAGAAAAACCGGCACAGGCAGCAATAGTTGCCGCGCCGAGTCCTCCGGGAAAACGGCGCAGCCATTTTTCAAACGAACTGTACAGGTTCTCTATCAAGCCGCTGCTGGTGGCAAAGGCACCCATTAACAGGAACAGGGGTATAACCATGTATGAGTAGGTGCTGGTTACATCATAAATCGTCCTTGCTGCCACCGGAAGGGCGGCTCCCAGGGAAGAAATGTGCCATATACCTACAAAGCCAACCAGCATCAAAGCCAGGGAAATAGGCATGCCCAGGAATAAAAGTAGGAAGGCGATAATCGTGCCGAGTATACCTATATAGATTGGATCCAAAATATTTCCTCCTTACTCTAACTCTGAAGCGGTATTTTGATTTTTTTCGCTGGATGAGCTTTTAAATAATTTACCCACTGCGGTCATTAAATCAACCAGCAGTTCCAGGAACAGCAAAGTTCCTCCCACAGATACCAGAAGCCGGAATGGATACTGGGAAATGCGAAGAACATCTGAAACGATTGTGGCGGCCCGGCCATGGGCGATAACCCATCCCTGCCAGATGAAAATGGCCACAATGAACATTCCAAGGATGCCGACAAAAATTTCTATAACCAGCTGTACTTTTTCCGGAAACCGGGATACTACCAGGGTAACCCTGGGGTGCCCCTTCACTTGCTGGGTATAAGCCAGCCCTAAAAGAATTACTACTACCAGCATATACCTTGATAGTTCCACGGCACCGGGGATCGGCCGGGAGAAAAGAGCCCGGCCGATCACATCGGTAGTAGTGAGGAACATCATCGGAATAAGCACGAACATGCTAACAGAACAAACAAAGTAGTTTAATCGTTGAATTGCCTTTTTAAAAATATCAAGTCGTGACATTTGTTTACTATCCTTTCATTAAAAAAGGTTAGCTTCGGCTTATTCCCACTTTTCGGGGAAGGCGGGGAATTCTACCCCGTGCTTATCTAACTCTTCTTTATAAAGCAAAAGTGCTTCTTCGCCCGGCAGGCCATCAGCTTCCATTTGCTCGACCCACTTGATCACTACTTCTTCAGCGAAGAGGCTGTTCCAGCGTTCCTCTTCTTCGTCAGGCAGTTCGTAAAAGACCACACCCTCATCGGCGAGGCTGTCCATGATTTCCTGAATAGTTTCTACAGTTAATCCGCCCGTCAGTGAGAACGGGTTTTCTGTAACTTCATCTATAATGGCTCTAAGGTCATCAGGAGCATTATTATAACTGTCCAGGTTCATGGCTACGCCTTCTGTTACACAGCCAAAGGAAGCGACTACAGCGTGGTTGGCTACTTCGTAGAGGCTGAAGGCATAGTAAAGCTGCGGGCAGGTAACAATACCGTCAATATCACCCAGTTCCATGGCCATATAAACATCGCCAAGGGGCATGAAAACCGGTTCTGCGCCCAGCGCTTCGATCATGTACGTTTGCAGGCCTCCCGGTGATCTCATCCGCAACCCTTCTACGTCTTCCAGGGTTTCAACTGCTTCGGTTGTCCAAAAGTATGATTGGATACAACCATTCAGGTTGAGCAGTTTTACTTCTTCATATTCGGTGTAAAGAATATTTTCATACATAGCATTGCCGATATCGACAGCAACATCTTTCCCGCCCACAAAAACCGGCATTGAAAGGACATCGCTCAACGGAAAGCGGCCCGGAGTCCAGGTGGCGGTAAAATAACCCATGTCAGACATGCCGTCGGCCACAATATCAAAATGGTCCGGCCCCGCGCCTAGTGCTCCCCCATAGTAAGTTGAAGTTGTTATTCGTCCATCGCTTCTTGCTTCCAGTTCCTCAAGCATCGGATCCCATACCGTTGTGCATTCGGCGCTGGCCGGAACATGCCAGGTGCTAAAACTGATATCCATAGTTTCCAGGTCTTCATCAGGTTCGGGATCTGGATCCGGATCTACGTCTTCTTCCGGTTCTTCGTCTGGCGGTTCTTCATCCGGCGCGCACCCAGCAAAGGCGAAAATCAAACTCAGGGCCAACCCTAAAACAACCAACAACTTAAAGATGTCTTTTTTCATTCTAAGATACACTCCTCTTTTTTTGTTTTCTAAAAGCGACTAACAGTAAACAGAAAGTTGATAAGCACCTCCTTTAGAGTTATAATCATATCTGCTCGAGAGCAGCCAGAATATCTTCGGGTTTTAAGGGCAAGCGGGTAAACCTGACCCCCAGAGCATTGCTAACGGCGTTTAATATGGCCGGGGCAGTTGGAATGAGAGGAGGTTCACCCACCCCTTTGGCTCCAAAGGGGCCGCTTGCCTCTTCATCTTCAACTATTATTGTTTCTATGGAAGGAATGTCTTCGACTGTAGGGATCAGGTAGTTGGAATAGCCTGGATTTAAGATTGTTCCATTTTCCATCACCAGTTCTTCCATCAGGGCGTAACCCAATCCCATTATAGAGCCACCTTCGATTTGGCCTTCAACGGCCCCGGGGTTTATCGCTTTTCCAACGTCGTGTGCGCAAACCAGCCTTAATACCTCAACCTGCCCGGTTTCTGTGTCCACTTCAACTTCAGCCCACTGGGTGGCAAAAGCGTAGGTTGCATAGGGCACGCCTTTGCCGGTTTCTTCATCGAGCCCGGTGGTTACCGGGTTAAACCAACCGTGGCCCAAAGTCATTTTGCCTTCACGGCGGCACTTAACGATCATTTCTTGCAGGGAAACACTGCGGTCCGGATCGAATCGGGGATATATTTTGTAATTCCGGCAGACCAGTTCGCCCTCGGGGACCTGTAATATAACGGCCGCTTTCTCGAGGAGAGGTTTTTGGGCCTGCAGGGCCGCTTCTTTGACCGCGTTGCCGGAGATATAAGTTTGCCTGCTGGCCGATGTGGCCCCCCCTTCCGGAGTTACCCCGGTGTCTCCAGAAATAACTTTAACTTTATTCACCTCGATACCAAGCACCTCTGCTGCAATTTGAGCCAGGGCGGTACTCGATCCCTGCCCGATATCAGCGCACCCTGTTAAGAGGATAACAGTTCCATCGTTTAATAAATCAATAAAAGCGCCGGCAGGATTGGCCAATGCCGTGTTTCCAATGCCGTACCACATACAACCAACGCCCCAACCTCTTTTTTTCATGCCGGCCCTCCTTATGCTTGATTTTTTATTGTTCCAGGTTATTTACCCTTTCTCTTACTTTGTTCATGGTTTCCCTGATTCCCAGGCTTTTATCAAGCAGCTGTCCTGTCGATGTAGCCTGCCCGTGCTGCAAGAAATTCTTTTCCCGGATTTGCCATCCATCAAGTCCAACTTTTTGGCCCAGTATATCCATCTGGGTCTCATGAGCAAATCCGACCTGGGGCACTCCAAACCCTCTCATAGCTCCGCAGTATGGATTGTTAGTGTAAATTGCATAGGCATCTACATGGACATTGGGAATATTGTATGGCCCGGTGGCATGGACTGCAGCCCGGGTTGCGACGCCCGGTCCATAGGAGGCATAAGCCCCTGTATTGGCGATTATTTTCACCTTTACACCCAGCAGTTGTCCCTCGCTATCGGCGGCTGTCAGGTATTCAATAATGTAAGGATGGCGTTTTCCAGAAGCAATAAAGGATTCTTCCCGGGTATAAACCAGTTTTACCGGGCGAAGTGTATGCCATGCCAGCAAAGCGGCATGACACTGGGTAGAAATATCGAGTTTGCCGCCAAAACCACCGCCTGTCGGCATCTGGACAACGCGAACCCGGTTTTGTTCCAGTCCTAAGACTGAAGCAATTTCCCCTCGATCAAAGTGGGGGTTCTGGGTTGAGGTCCAAACTGTAATGGAATCATCTGCTTCCCTCCTGGCGACACTGACTTCCGGTTCCAGGTAAGCATGCTCCGCAAATGGTGTTACATACCTGTTTTCAATGATTACATCAGCTTCCTCAAGAGCTTTTTCGATATTCCCATGCCTGATTTTTCTATGTGTCAGGACATTGCCTTTGCTGTATAGTTGAGGAGCGTCTGCGGCCATCGCTTCCTCGGCTGAAAAGACTGCCGGAAGTTTGTCAGTTCTGTATTGGATTAGAGAAAGTGATTTTTCCAGAGCGGCAGTGCTTTCAGCCGCTACCAGGGCCAGGGGATCTCCAATCCTGCGGATCCTGTCATGAATTAAAACAGGCTCGTCTTTAACTATTATTCCCACACCACTGCGGCCGGGTATATCTTCAGCGGTTAAAACTGCCTGGACTCCGGGGACGGAAAGAGCTTTATCTCTGTCAATTGATACGAGCCGGGCGTGAGGGAGCTTGCTTCTTAATACTCCGGCACAAAGCATGCCCGGAAGTTTCATATCAGCTGTAAACCTGGTTTTTCCTGTTACTTTATCCCATCCTTCAAGGCGTTGTTCAGATTTTCCTATGACATGGTATTCGGACAATGTTGTTCCACCTCCCGGCTGGATGGTCCTGTTTCCGGCTCGATTTGTGGTTCTATAGCATCTGCAAGAGCTTGAGGTGTGGCTGAGAAATAGGGTCCGGCAAAAACTATTGCGCCATATATAGTTCCTTGACCGGTTAGCTCCTTTGCCCGGCCTATTCCTGATTCTACAGCTTCCAGGTAGCGGTCCGGTTTTAAATCGGCGCATTCAACGGTTACTGCTTTTCCGATCAAGTCGGTTTGCGGCTCCATTATTTCAGCAGGGACTTTAATTACGGCGGGATCGTTAACTGTAGTTTTATTGGCGATTAAAGTGGCACAGGCATCAGCTGTGGCGCTGTCAGGCCCCAGTATGGTTACAGAAGATGCTATGCCCATGGTAAATCCTCTCCCGCCCAGTCCGCTGGTCGCAATGCCCCGGCCATAACCGGCATTTTTTAAAGTTAAAAAGTGGCTGCAGGTTTCTTTACTTAAATCAGGTTTCAAACCGATTTTTAATGATTGATCTTGATCATGATAATAGGCAATATCACCACCGTTGTTTACTATTAAATAGGTGGCACCTTTTTTTAAAAGATAAGCTGATACTGCATCAGACAATGCTCCGGCTACGGCAGCCATGGGGGTAAGAGAAGGATCGCCCGCAGCTTTCACCGCTTTAAGCATGGCTTTTAAAATACAGGGCCTGTTGTCTTCATAGTCCAGTTCACCGGCCGGTAATTTAGCTTGATCCAGGCAGGAACTTAAATCTTCCAGCAAATCATGAACCAGGTTTTTTACTGCCTTTAGTTCTTCATGCAAAGGTTTACGGTGCGCAAATGCAGTAATATACATTTGCACCGGTCCATAGTCTAAATAACATTTTCCGGGGCCGATAAAATGAACCAATGGTTTCCACCCTTTATTTTTTGCTTTTAAGATGTTCGATGCTGTTTTTACTTTTTATATCTGACAGCCTGGTCATTTGATTGATATGCCCGCCCATCTCCTCATATTTCTGCCTGGTCACAGTATATTCTACAGGCGCAACTGTAGCCGGCGTCGGGACCCAGGTAAAGGAACGGGGAACCACTTTTTCAACATCTACCAGGAAATTAATGCCCCCGCCGGGTAAAATATAGGCCGGCGCTCCTCCAATGGTTAAATTTGCCTCTCCATTATGAATGGCTTCTGTTAATTTAACCGGGTATTTTGTTACCCCGGCCCTGGCGCTGCCTCCGGTGCCCCCGGTGTATATTGCAGAAACTCGCGCTTCCTGGCAGGAATCTGAGATGATTTTTACTGTATCCCGGACTTTAGCGGTCAGGGGTATTTCTTTTACTTTTAAATCATTGTCCAAAGTAAATAGCGCTGCTTGCTGTCCGGTTGTTTCAGTGACCAGGATTTTAATTCCGGGAACAGCGGTGTTTTCGTCTACAGCCATAATCGCTTCCCGGGGTTCTTTGATATTGGTTCCTCCCCACCCGGAGCCGTGTTCACCAAAGTAACGGCCCCTGGTACTTTTGCGGGCCCTGGGAATGATGCCGCTCCATTTTAGGTTAATATAGTCGCCGGCGGGATGTTCCGATAAGAGGCCGATTACATGATGATCCAAAATAATTGCCTCATCAACGGCGCTGGCAAGGCTTTCAGCAAACATCCCGATTGTGGCGCTGCCGCAACCAACCCTCATTTTAGAGTCCTCGGTGCCGTCAATTACCGGCTTTTTTCCTACCTGCAGGGTTAGTGCAGCTCCTCCGTCGACTTTTAAGTCAACTGTTTCACCATTGCATATTTCCGAGACTGTCCTGGCGGCAAGGAAGCCGTTTCTTCCGGTTAAACGGTTGGCTCCGCCGATGGCAATCATTTTAGAACCATATTCCTCGGTTTCAACCATACCGATGATTCTACCCTGTCGCCTGACTTTCGCGCCTTCTTCTCCAATAAAGAAATTGGTGTCCACCTTAAGCTTAACCCCGCTGTAACTAAGGGGGGCTTCGGTTATGACAGTCACTACATCTATACCGTCCACGGTGTCATGGACGATGCTGGGAGCGGGCCTGCAGCATGGATAGGTAGTCCCAGCTCCCACGGCGGTGATCAGGGGTCTTTTTATAGCCGGATTTATTGAATCAGTAAGGGGCGGATCCAGGACCGGCTCCCCGTCCCGCACTATGCTGCCCCTGATATTAATATAGCGGCGGCATGCTCCAAAGTGGCCCGGTTGAATAGCGCACCGAATTGGGCAGCTTGTGCAATTTACAGCTGTTTTTGGCAAACCAGGGGGAAGCGAAACTGCCTCAACCCGGCATACCCGGATACAAACGCCGCAATGGACACAGTTATCACCGACCGCTACAATATCTTGTTCGATTTTTAGCGCATCTACGGGGCAATCAATGACACAATTGCCGCAGGCTGTGCACTTTTCATTGTCAATTACAATCACATTATCACCTGAGTTTTCTGATCGCGCATATTATTTATTAGCTAACTTCCACCTGACGGGCAGCCGGTGGGGTATTTCTGCTTTTAAGGACTTTTGCTTCTCCGTCGATCATGACCAGCGAAACACCGGGCAAATCACCTTTTTGCAAAGCCGACATGGCATCTTGCCCCGCCGAACCGATGGGAGCATCCATGACAACCAGGTCGGCTTCCCGGCCCGGTTCAATCAGGGAGCAGTTCAGTCCGTATATGCCGGCTGTATTGCCGGAAGCCATGGCAACCACTTTTTCCGGCTCGATCCCGGTTAGCGAAGCAATCTGGGCCATGCTGCGCAAGATACCCAGTGGAATAATGCCGCTTCCTGAAGGAGAATCGTTCCCCATAATAATCCGGTTTAGTTGATTTTTCTCTTTGAGCCTGGTGGCTATAAAAACAGCTGCTTTAATATTGCCGCACTGCACAATCTCCAGGGGTAATTCTGTTTGTTCAATAAGCTTATCGATTTCCTCTTCCGATAAAGCGGTGGGTCCGCCGTTGGTATGAGAAACGACGGTGGGATTGATAGCCATAACCATATCGGCTGTTATAGCTGAACTTCCCGGGATGGAGGTGCCGCCGCTGTGAATAGCCACTTTCATCTTGTTTTTTTTGGCCCAGCCGACCATGGTGGCCGCTTCATCAACTGTCTTTACGCTGCCAAGGCCGATTTCGCCCACCAGCCATACTCCTTCACCGGACAGTTCTTCAAAGTCTTTTTCGGTTAGCCCCTTTTCCAGGATAACGGCTCCGGCATGGACTTTTATGCCGCTCGGTCTCAGGTTGTTAAAAGACTTATGGGCCAGGACAGCCAGCGCTTTCACCCCTGCCGGATCTTTAGGGCGTCCCGGCGTATGCGGTTCGCCGGCGGAGATCATGGTTGTAACTGCGCCATGCAGGGCGCTGTCAAGAAAGCCCAGGGTTTTCTGGCGCGGGGTGAAGTCACCGAGGACCGGGTGAACATGAGAGTCAACCAGCCCTGGCGTCACTGTTGTGCCTTTGACATTGATAGTCTGGTCGATTTCGTATTTGTCCAACAGTTCTGCTGTGCCTATTGCTGCAATCAACCCATCCTCAACTATGATCGTATCGCCTTTTAAAACAGGGTTGTCGATGGCCCCGCTTACTATTTTTCCGATATTCACAAGAGCCTTACAGGCCATTTCTTACACCTCCAGTAGTATTAACGAAGGCCGTCTTCGCCTTTGGCTTCATCAATGGTTAAGCCGCCAATCCTGGGTAAAGGCCGCCCGCTATCTGTAATGGCTACTATGAGCACCAATTCGTCGGAGCGGGGGGCATCAGGAAGCCGGACTTCCATGGCATCAAAGTGGGTCCGCACGTAAGCGGCATTCTTGTAATGCAGGGGCACATCTATGGCCGCGCCCGGGAAACCCAGTTTTTTTGCTGAAGGGATAATCGACTTGCCGCCACCAACATTATCGCGCAGCGGTTTTCCCAGCCTGGGATGCAGGATAGCGGCACAGTGTTCTACTTCGCCTTTTTCCCCGACAATAGCTGCTTTTCCGTAACTTTCCACTTCCGGCGGGGCAATGCCCAGGGCTTGCACCGCTTTTTTAGTGAGCATCTCCCCCAGAGTTTCACTCCAACCATACAATAACTCCAGGTTTTCTTCATAGTGGTCTACGAACGGGTTTTTAAAAACTGCTGCCGCAGCTGCTTTGCGGACCGTCTTAGCCAGTTCTTTAGCTCCATCAGCATGGGTTTCTTCGACAAAGGTATACACTTTTCTTATTTTTGCCTGTTCAGTCAAACCAATCTACTCCTTTTTAAGAATTATACCCAGCGTGTACAGACCGTCTTTTCGTCCATAAATAATCGCATTGAAGCCATTCTTGATTTTGCTGTCCCTACAAAAGAGTCCCGGCGTGATCCGAGGGGGAAGAAAGCATATGGCTGGGCTACTCCAATATTAACTCCTACATTGCCTACATTTACTTCCCGAATAAATTTCCTGGCATTGCTGCCGCTGCCGGTCAGGATACAGGCTGAATGGCCCAGGTAAGTTTTAGTATTTATCCATTCAATGCTTTCTTCCAGGCTTTTACCTTTGATCAAAGCTGCTGCCGGGCCAAATGATTCTACTTTCGCAGTTGCCATATCTACATCAACATCTTCCAGGATGGTAGGGGCCAGGAAGTAACCGTTTGGGTAATTTTCTACTTTCGGGTTACGGCCATCCAAAACCATACTTGCTCCTTCGGATAGAGCTTGATCTATCCAGCTGATGACGTTGTCTTTGCCGGCCTGGGTGGTCATCGGCCCTAGTTCCGTATCCGGGTTGAGTCCGTAGCCCAGCTTGATTGCTTTGGCCGCTTCGACAAACTTTGTCTTAAATTCGTCGTATATGTCTCCGATTAATACTACATTGTCCACTCCCAGGCAGCGCTGGCCGCCCATGCCGAAACAAGACCGGAGCATCCACTGGACTCCTTCATCGAGGTTGGCATCGGGCATAATCACGACGTGATTTTTTCCGTTTCCGTTCATAGAGGATGTTTTTCTGAGTTTGCCGCATATTTCAAACAGCTCGTGTCCGGCGCGATTGGAGCCGATAAAGCCGACACCTTTGATTTCAGGTTGGGATAAAATCTCTTTATTAATTTCCCGGCCCCCATGGATCATGTTTATGACTCCGGGAGGAAAGCCGGCTTCCTGGGCCACCCGGTTTATATACTCTGCTGCTACCGGATCTTGCCGGCTGGGGCTGATGACAACCGTACAGCCTGCCGCCAGGGCGTAAGGAACAAATGATGACCAGGCGTGCATAGGGATGTTACCGGGAGTAACAATCAGGAAAGGTCCCAGTGGTTCCCAGGTCAGGTATTGATCGATATCGCGGGCCAGCTGCATTACATGCTCATTTTGTTTAGGCAGGGCGTAAATAGCAGCGCAGGCCGATTCAATGTTTTCAATTACTCTTCTCACTGAGCCCTGGGCTTCTCCTATAGTGCGGCCGTGATCCTGGCTCAAGACCCGGCACAATTCATCATAATGTTCCTCAAACTTTGCCCGCATATCGAAAAGCATGCCGGCCCGATCTCTGATCGGCATTTCACTCCAGGTTTTGAAAGCCTCATAAGCCGCTTCTACAGCAGCGCGGGCCTCCTGTTTAGTTGCCTCCGGAAATTGGGAAATTATTTCACCGGTGGCCGGGTTTAGATTATTGTTAAGCTTTTCTGACTTGGATTCTATCCACTCATTGTTGATTAATAGTTTTTGGAGGCCATAATTGCTTTTAACTTCAGGTAAAGTTGACATTGTGTCTCTTAAATCCTTTCATTTTTGGTTATCATAGGATATTTATAAGTTCTTAATACTAATCATCCCGGGTCAAAGTATCAAGGGCAATCAATTCCGGAAGATTTTGATAATGGAAGAGTTGTCTTCACCTCCTAAACCCTGTTCATGGGCGGTTTTGAAATATTTTTGAGCCAGTTCACAGAAAGCAGGTTTGTGTGAATTCATTTCAGCCAGTTCCATAGCCAGGCTGATATCTTTAAGCAAGTTAGCGGTGCTAAAACCCGGCGAGAAATTGTTGGCCAGGATATAGTTCTTTGCTTTATTTTCCACGCAGTAACTTCCACCAGACGAGTTTTTAAAAGCAGCAAGCATTTGTTCCACTTCTAAACCGAGGCTTTCCCCTAACACTAATACTTCTGATAATGCACATATATTGACAGAATAAATCAGGTTGTTTAGAAGCTTCATCGTTATGCCGCTTCCTGCTTTTCCCGCATAACAGATATTAGTGCCGATGGCTTCAAATATTTGCCTGCATTCCTCAAAAACTTGTTGTGGGCCGCCGATCATAATTGTGAGATGACCTTCTTCTGCGCCGCTCAGGCCCCCGCTAACCGGGGCATCAAGCATTTTGATATTTCGTGATTTCGCTTCCTGGTATATTTCTAAGGTTAAATTGAGAGACGATGTGCTCATGTCAATGATAGTTTTGCCTGCATCTAAATCTTTAATTATGCCGGCTTGGCCAATAAACACTTTTTTAATATCTGCCGGTTGCGGCAGCATGGTAATTATGACATCGGCGCTCCCGGTTAATTCCTCGATAGTGGCAGCTGCAGTTGCGCCTGCTGAATGCATATTTTCCATTTTTAAGTGGCAGATATCATAGACAACTACCGAAAAACCGGCCTGGATCAGGCGTTTTGACATCCTTGCTCCCATTTTTCCCAGGCCTATAAAGCCAATCGTTTTACTCATCTTATGTTCTCCTGTAACATCGTTTTTACAATAAATAGTTGTAATTATATTTGGTTTTCTTTATATCCGAGCTGTTTAGAGACCTCGGTTGTTATCTTTAGCAGGTAATCTTTATACTTAGTAATTTCCGGTTCCTTTATTCGAAAAGAAGGGCCAACAACTGAGAGACTGGCTATAACCGTTCCATCATCTTTTTTTATCGGCGCTGAAATAGCTGTTACTCCATCAACATGCTCACTATTGCTGATTGCAAATCCTTTTTCCCTGATCTCATTGATTTCCCGGTATAAAACTTGTGGGTCTGTAACCGTTTTTGTTGCAGCAGAAGGCAGGCCTTCCTTAATTATTTCATCAATACGTTTATCAGGGAGGTGGGCCAGAAGCACTTTACGGGATGCTCCGGTGTGCAAATGTTCCCTGCTGCCAATTGGTGGCAGGTATACCAGGGCGCTGTTTGGATCAAACCTTTCCACGCAAATACCCCACTTATCATCTCTAACCTGCAAACAAATTGTTTCGCCAGTTAACTCGCCCAGCTTTTTCATATAGGGCAAAACCATTTCTCTAAGCTTGATTTGTTTTTTGGCCAGGTAAGCTAATTCAAGGGTTCTGTAGCCGAGGTGGTACTTTTTTGTGTGCTCATCCTTCCTGAGGATTCCACTTTTTTCAAGCGCTGTAAGGTGCCTCAGGACATTTGCTTTGGGTAATCCCGACAGTTGAGCAAATTCTGAAAGGCCAATTTCTTGTTTTTGATCAGAAAACCAGTCCAGGAGACTGAGGGCAATTAAAACTGTGCGAGTTTCCTTTTCTTTTTGCAAAAGGCACCTCCAGGTGAAGCCAGGTCTTTTGTTTCAATAAATGAACCACTGGTTTACTAAGTAGTTTATTCGACCTTCTTGTTATTTTTCCTGCCTGATAAAAAAAATTTTTCACAATAAGTTTTATAATCGGTTTTGTCAATGGGGCAATATTTCTCCTTAAATAGCTGTTTTTTGCTAAAAAGGAGGAAGGAGGAGAGTTATTTAATTTTTCCCTCCAGGAACTGTTTTCGTAATTCAGGCTCAAATTTTTCGATGGCATAACGGAGCATGGTCCGGGGCATACGCCGGTATCGGTCTTTAAGGAAGTTGTACTCGACTGCGAAGTCCCTGTTGCCTACTTCTCTTAACATCCAGCCCACCGCCTTATGAATCAGGTCGTGTTCATGTTCCAGAAGTGAATCGGCAATTTTTAGAGTGTCAACAAAATCATCGCGCTTGATAAAATAAAGAGTTGAGATCATGGCGATCCTTTGAGGCCATAAATCGCCGGAGGTGGCAAAGTGATACAGCAGGCTTCTATCTTTATTAAACAGGAAAGCCCCAAGGATTTTATAGGCCGAAGAGTCGACCAGGTCCCAGTTATTGATAGCTGAAATATTGTTTAAATAAAAGTTGACCAGGTTTTCTTTTTCGAGTTCACTCTTCGTTTTTTCATATTTTAAAACCAGGATGAAGATCGCTGTAAGCCGGTGTTCGTGAACCTTGCTCTGGATCAACACTCCCAGTTCTTCCAATGAAATGGTTCGGTAATATTTTCGGGCAACTTTACGCTGATCAGGGACGGTTACCCCTATAAAGCAATCACCTTCGCCGTAACCGCCCGGGTAAGCCTGGAAAAAGTGGGGGAGGAAGGCTGCTTTTTCAGTGTTTATAAAACTGTTTAAGTGTTGTATTATCAAGTGGTGGGTTTCCATAATTATTACTCCTGCTATTATATTCCACATCGGCTTTAATATGCCTCTATCTTTTTTGCCTGAATAATAATAGTAACCCGGCAAACCCGTATACTGAAACAAAACGCCGCCTGGATAATGGACAGGCAGCACCGAAAGTATCCGGGTCAGA
>Ga0207421_10004089_pt1 | contig 17070 bp, 15 predicted proteins | sample SodLakKL_010_SED_4_FD_187542 | JGI IMG/M metagenome (GOLD analysis project Ga0207421, IMG submission 187542) | Alkaline sediment microbial communities from Lake Tanatar, Kulunda Steppe, Russia - 8KL_010_SED (SPAdes) (version 2) | ecosystem: Environmental > Aquatic > Non-marine Saline and... | reverse complement strand
TCCTTCCCCGCAGCGCTTTCCTGATCGCGCTCGCCGGCGCAGGCTTGCTGCTGATCTCCGGGCCGGGCGTCCGGCTGGAGCTTTGGGAATTTCCGACCGGTTTCCAGATGATGCGCTGGGCCACATTCCTCGGCTTCGGGGGGCTGGCCCTCGTGCTGATCGTGGTGCTGATACCCGGACTGCGGCGCTCGTCGCTTGGCTGGTGGGCGCCGGCGCTGCTGCTGGCGGCGGTGTCGGTGTACATTCCGTGGCAGGCCCTGGAGAGCGCGCGGCAGGTACCGCCGATTCACGACATCACCACCGACACAGCGGATCCGCCCGCCTTCGACGCGCTGCGCGAGGTGCGCGCCGGGTACCCGAACCCGACCGATTATCCCGGTGAGGCGGTCGCGCGCCAGCAACGCGAGGCCTATCCCGACCTCGACACCCTGCGTCTGGGGGAACCTGCCGAACGCGGCTTCGAACGCGCGCTCGAAGCCGCGCGCGAGATGGGCTGGGAGATCGCCGCCGTTGACCCGGAAGACGGCCGCATCGAGGCGACGGCGACCACCTTCTGGTACGGCTTCCGGGACGACGTGGTGATCCGCGTCCGCGCCGACGACGGGGAGAGTCTGGTCGACGTGCGCTCCGTCTCGCGCGTCGGCCGCAGCGACGCCGGCACCAACGCCCGGCGCATCCGCAGCTACCTCGAACGCCTCGAAGACCCGCGCCGGTAGGGGGGCAGGGCAGGGTGGGCCCGGCCCAGCGGGCACCCTGTTGCGTTCCCTGCACCCCGGATCCTGTCCCAAGCCATTCCCGGCGCCGCCGCCACCGAAGCGCGATATCATCTAAGCGCCCCCCGACGAGGTCTCCGCCCTGGACGCCTTCCTGCTGAACGAGATCCTGATCGCACTGCTGATCGTGACCTTCGCGGGTCTCGTTCACGGCACCTTTGGCCTCGGCTTCCCGATGGTCGCCACGCCGGTGCTGGCGCTGCTGACCGACGTGCAGACCGCGATCCTGCTGACCTTGGCACCGAACATTGCGGTGAACCTCTGGAGCATGCTGCGCGGCGGGCACCTCGCCGAGAGCGTTGGCCGCTACTGGCCGGTCGCGGTGTGGATGCTGGTCGGCTCGGCGGTCGGTACCGTGATTCTGGTGATGATGGACCCCAATCCCTTCCGCCTGCTGCTGGCCGCGGTGATCCTGCTCTACCTGAACAGCGAATTCCTGAAGCGGCTGGACTGGAGCTTCATCGAGCGCCACCCGAGGCGCAGCGGTGCCGGCGCCGGCTTCCTCGGCGGTGTGCTCGGGGGCACCGTGAACGTTGGCGGCCCTGCGCTGATGATCTACTTCCTCGAGCTGAAAGTGCCGCCGCTGGTGCTGGTGCAGGCGATCAACCTGGCTTTTCTGCTCGGCAAGAGCACCCAGGCGGCGACCTTTGCCGTCTTCGGGCTGCTGCCGCTGACGCTGGTGCTGCTGTCGCTGCCCTTGGGCGCGATGGCGCTGGTTGGCCTGCGCAGCGGCATGTGGCTGCGCGAGCGCTTCTCCGCAGACGCCTACCGCGGGTGGCTGCGCGGCCTGCTCTGGGTGCTCGCGCTGCTGCTGGTGCTGCAGTTCTTCCGCGACCTCTGACGGGCGACCCCGACAAACGAAAGCGAGCCACGGATGGACACGGAAAGACGCGGACGAAAACCGAAATCCGTATATCGATCAATCAATTGACCTTTTTCCGTGTCCATCCGTGGCTACATTTTCACGCTCGCAGCGGGCGGAGGCCGGCATGTTTTCACCCGTGGCGTGCCAGTCCCTTGCGGCGCAGCACGGTTTTCTCCAGTTCCACCAGCAGCAGCAGCGCGACGCCGAACACCAGGATGCGGCCCCATTCCTCCAGGCCGATCGCGGTGGTGCCGAACAGGAACTGCACCGGCGGCGCGTAGGTGAACAACCCCTGGAGCACCACCAGGATGCCGATGGCGATCAGCACCGCGCGACTGCCGAAGAAGCCCTCCCAGTTCAGCGCCGACTGCACGATGTAGCGGCTGTTGAACAGGTAGAAGACCTGGCCCACCACCAGCGTGTTGATCGCCACCGTGCGCGCGAGCTCGAGGTTGTCCGTTTGCGCCAGCATCCAGGTGAAATGCCCGAAGGTACCGACCACCAGCAGCAGCGACACGAAACCGATGCGCCACAGCAGGAAGCCTGACAGGATCGGCGTGCCGGGCGGTCGCGGCGGACGGCGCATCACGCCCGGCTCGGTGGGCTCGAACGCCAGCGCCAGCGCCAGCGTCACCGCCGTGACCATGTTCACCCACAGCACCTGCACCGGGGTCAGCGGCAGCGTCAGCCCGAGCAGGATCGCGGCGACGATGGTGAAGGCCTGGCCCCCGTTCGTCGGCAGCAGGAAGAGGATCGCCTTTTTCAGGTTGTCGTAGACCGTCCGGCCTTCCTCCACCGCGGCCGCGATGGAGGCGAAGTTGTCGTCCGCGAGCACCATCTCCGAGGCCTCCCGCGAGGCCTCCGTGCCCTTGATGCCCATTGCCACGCCGACGTCGGCGCGTTTCAGTGCCGGGGCGTCGTTCACGCCGTCGCCGGTCATCGCGACCACGTGCCGGTCGGCCTGGATCGCCTTCACCAGCCGCAGCTTGTGTTCGGGCGTCGTGCGCGCGAACACGTCGGCGTCGTGCACCCGGCGTCGCAGCTCCGCGTCCGTGATCTCCTCGAGCTCCTGCCCGGTCACGACGCCGCTTGCGGTGTTGATGCCGAGGTCGTCGGCGATCGCCCGCGCGGTAACGCCGTGGTCGCCGGTGATCATCTTCACGCGGATTCCTGCCCGCTGACACTCGGCGACCGCCTTGATCGCTTCGTCGCGAGGCGGGTCGATGATTCCGCACACGGCCAGCAGGGTGAGCCCGCCGTCCTCGATGTCGGGGAACTCCAGCTCGGACTTGTCCGCGCCGGCCTCCTTCGCGGCCACCGCCAGCAGGCGCTGGCCGCGGGCCGCGATCCGCTCCATCCAGTCCTCCCAGCGGTCGCGCTCCAGCGGCCGATCGCCGTCCGGGGTGCGTTCCCTGTCGCAGACCGCCAGCACCCGCTCCGGCGCCCCCTTGAGGTAGATCACGCCGCCGTCGGCGTCGTCCTCTTGGTGCAGGGTGGCCATGAACTTGTAGCTGGACTCGAAGGGGATCACGTCGATTCGCGACAGGCGCCGGTTCAGCGCCTTGTGGTCCAGACCCGCCTTCACCGCTGCGGTGACCAGCGCGCCCTCGGTCGGATCGCCCTCCATCACCCAGCGCTCGTCGGAGCGATAGACCTCGGCATCGTTGCACAGCAGGATCCCGCGCAACGCCTCGGCCAGTACCGGGTGGTCGTCGATCTCGATGTCTTCGCCATCGGTCGAGAAACGGCCCTCCGGTGCGTAGCCGACTCCGCTCACTTCGAACTCGCGTTCGGCGGTGACGAGGCTCTTCACCGTCATCTCGTTGCGGGTCAGGGTGCCGGTCTTGTCGGAGCAGATGGTGGTGACCGAGCCCAGCGTTTCGACCGCGGGCAGCCGGCGGATGATCGCATTGCGACCGGCCATGCGCTGCACGCCGATCGCCAGCGTGATGGTCATGATCGCCGGCAGGCCCTCGGGGATCGCCGCGACCGCGAGACTGACCGCGGCGAGGAAGGTCTCGACCAGTGCGTAGTCGCGCACCCAGTACCCGAACGCGAAGGTGAAGCCGGCCAGCACCACGATCGCCACCGACAGCCAGCGGCCGAACTGGCCGATCTGTGCCAGTAGCGGCGTCGTCAGGGACTCGACCTCGCCGAGCATCGTTGAAATCCGGCCGATCTCCGTTTCCGCGCCGGTGCCGACCACCACCCCGCGCCCCTGGCCGTAAGCGACCAGGGTGCCGGAGAAGGCCATCGACGCACGATCCCCCAGGCTCGCGTCTTCCGCGTCGGGTTCGGTGTGCTTGTCGACCGCGACCGATTCGCCAGTGAGCACGGCCTCGTCGATGCGCAGGTTGTGGGCCTTGAACAGGCGCAGGTCGGCCGGCACCTTGTCGCCGGCCTGCAGGATCACCACGTCGCCGGGCACCAGGTCCTCGGCCGGGATCGTTCGCCGCTGGCCGTCGCGGACCACCAGCGCCTTCGGCGAGAGCATCTGGCGGATCGCGTCCAGCGCCTTCTCGGCCTTGCCCTCCTGGATGTAGCCGATCACCGCGTTGATCAGGACCACACCGAAGATCACCCAGGTGTCGATCCAGTGCCCGAGCACCGCGGTACCGATGCCGGCGACAATCAGGATGTAGATCAGCACGTTGTGGAACTGCAGCAGGAAGCGCTTCCATGGCCCCGTACGTTCCGGGTCCGGCAGGCGGTTGGGACCCTGCCGTTCGAGGCGTTCCCGCGCCGCGTCACGGTCCAGCCCGCTGGTGTCGCTTTTCAGGCGTTGGAGTACCTTGTTGGCGTCCAGTGCGTGCCAGCGGGTTTTGTCGTTGGAATCGCTCACGTGTCCCTCTGGCGGGTTCCGGGCTTGGTTCATGATCATACGCATCCGCCCGGTTGTTGTGCAGCGGTCCTTCGGCAGCGGCGATGCGCCGGAAACCGCGCTTCGCGTACAGTGGCAGCCAAGCGGCGGTTGACGTGAAAGTGCGGCCACGGAAGGATGCCGAAATCGCGGAAAATGAAACGGAAATAACCTCCTTGCCGAGTCTGTCCGTGCTTTTCGTGGCTCGCCGTTTCGTCTTGTCGGGTGGCCGCGCGCCACATCGCGCGATCGACGCGGGTCTGTCAGCGGGGAATCGGATGAAGGCATCCTGGCGCCAGAAGGTACAGCCCTGGACAGGCGCTGCGGTGCGCTGGCTCGGCATGCAGCGGACCGGAGTCGGGCTGCCGCTGCGCATCCTGGGTTACGCGGGGATCTGGTGGATCATCACCGGTGGTGAGGGGGGATGGTTGTGGGGCCTGCCCGCGGTGCTGATCGCCGCACTGTTCAACCCGTTTCCGACCACCGAGCGCTGGCGCTGGCGGCTGCGCGGGGTGCTCGTGTTCGTGCCGGTGTTCGTGTGGCTGTCCCTGCGCAGCGCGGCGGATGTGGCCTGGCGCGCGGTGCAGCCGAGCCGGCCGCTGGACCCGGCGCTGATCGACTTCATCTGGCATCTGGAGGGCGAGCAGGCGCGCGTGTTCCTCGCCAACCTGATCAACCTGATGCCTGGCACCCTGTGTGTGCGCATCACCGACAGGGGCATGACCGTGCACATCCTCGGGGATCCCGTGCGCAGAATGGCCGGGCTCGAACGGCTCGAGGCTGTGGTCGGCGGCCTGTTCCGACCGGTGGGGGAGAAAGATGACTGAACTGTATCCCGCAGTGGCCGTGTTGCTGCTGATCAACATCGTGGTCGGCATGGTGCGCATCCTGCGCGGACCGACCGCGGCCGACCGGATGCTCGCGGCGGAGATGTTCGCGACCTCGGCGGTGGTGATCGTACTGCTGATGGCCTTTGGCACCGACAACCTGACACTGATTGACGTCGCGTTGATTTTTGCGCTGCTCGCGGCGCTGGCCTCGGTGACCTTCGTCAGCCGGGCCTGGTCCGCGATGACCCGCAGCCGGGCGGCCCCGGAGTGCCTGGACGACGAGGGGGAAGGGAAGCCATGACCGCGGCGCAGTGGATCGGCGGCCTGCTGGTCCTCGCCGGTATCCCGTTCCTGCTGTTGGGCACCCTCGGGCTGCTGCGCTTCCCCGACGTCTACACCCGCCTGCACGCACTCGCCAAGTCGGACAATGTGGGCCTCGGTCTGGTCTGCATCGGTCTCGGCGTGCAGTCGGGCAGCCTGACCCTGCTGCTGAAGCTGGTGCTGATCTGGGTGCTGATGCTGATCGCATCGGCCACCGCCGCCGGCCTGATCGCTCGCACCGCGCTGGCGCGCGGTCTGCGGCCCTGGGGCACCTGATGGGGGTGGCCGGCGTGATCTTCGATGTGCTGCTCGCGCTTGCGCTGACCTGGCTGGCATGGCAGGCGACGCGAGCGGCGGACCTCTTTCACGCAGTGGTGAGCTTCATCGTGTTCGGGCTGCTGATGGCACTGGCCTGGGTGCGCCTCGAGGCGCCGGACATTGCGCTCGCCGAGGCGGCAATCGGCGCCGGGGCCACCGGGGCGCTGCTGCTTTCGGCGCTGGACCGGCTCGCGAGCCGCGAAAGACGCCGCAGGCTGCTGTACGAACCCGGCGCGGCCTGGGGGTTCTGGATACCGGCGGGCGGTGCGCTCCTCGGCGCCCTGACCCTGGCGGCGTGGAAACTCCCGGCCCCCGGCCTGGGGAACGAGGTCCGCGCGGCGCTCGGCGTATCGGGTGTCGAGCACCCGGTTACTGCGGTACTGCTGAATTTCCGGGCGCTGGACACGCTGCTGGAGATCGGCGTGCTCCTGCTCGCGGCGATAACGATCTGGTCGCTGGGACGCGCGCCGTCGCCGCTGATCCCGGCGATGCCGTCTCCGGCGCTGCCGGCGCTCGGGCGCCTGCTGTTCCCGGTCTTCGTGCTGGTCGCGGCCTACCTGCTATGGCGTGGCAGCCATGCCCCGGGCGGCGCCTTTCCGGCGGGCGCGGTGCTCGGGGCCGGGGCGATTCTGATGCTGCTCGCCGGCGCGCGGCCCTGGATCCGCAGCAGCGAGCGCGGTCCCTGGCGGTGGATCCTGTCGTTGGGGCTGGTGATGCTGCTGGCCGCCGGAATCGCCGGCACGCTCGCCGGACAGGCCTTCTTCGAGTACCCGCCGGGGACCGCGGGGCCGCTGATCCTGCTGCTGGAGGTGGCCGCGGGGCTGTCCATTGCGCTGCTGCTGTTTGCGCTGTACCTGCGCGGCGAGCCCTGCGAACACGGCTATCGGGGGAAAGGGCGGTGATGGTCTATCTCAGCCTGACGGGCGTGCTCTTCGTGCTCGGGCTGCACGGCCTCTTCACTGCCCGGAATCTGCTGCGGCGGCTGCTGTCCCTGAACATCCTCACCACGTCGGTCTTTCTGCTCTTCGTGGTGATGGCGCGCCTCGCCGAGCCGCTGGACAACGTACCCCATGCGATCGTGCTGACCGGGATCGTGATCACCGTGAGCACCACGGCAGTGGCCTTGGCACTGGTGGTCCGCATTGCCGGGCGAATGCGCGAAGAGGACGTCGGCGCCGCAGCGGATCCGCGCGGGGACGTGGAGTGATTCCGGAGACCGCGGGCCCGGTCATCCTCTTCAGCCTGCCGCTTGCGGCGGCCATCACCGTCTTCATCCGGCCGCGCTGGAGCGTTCCGGTCACGCTGGGCGCGAGCGGCGTGCTGCTGGCCGCGGCCGTTTGGGTGGTGGGCGTCGTGCTGCAGCAGGGTGCGTGGCGCCACGACATCGGGGGCTGGACGGCACCGCTGGGGATCGGCTGGAACGTGGACGGGCTGTCCGCCGCCCTGCTGCTGCTGACCGCCGCGGTCGGACTGGCGGGTGCCGTCTTCCACGCTTCGCGTCCGGCGCCGCTCGCAACGGTGCGTGATCCGCGGTTCTTCTGGCCGCTGTGGCTGTTCCTGTGGGGCGGGCTGAACGCGCTGTTTCTGGCCGCCGATCTGTTCAACGTGTATGTCGCGCTGGAGTTGGTGTCGATCGCCTCGGTTGGGCTGATCGGGCTGGCCGGTGGCTCCGCGCAGGCGGCGGCCTGGCGCTATTTGCTCGCGACACTGCTCGGATCGACCATCTACCTGTTCGGGGTGGCATTGCTTTACGGGCGTTACGCCGCGCTCGACCTCGCGCTGCTCACCGACGGCGTGGAGCGCGACGGGGTCACCGCAGTGGCGGCCGCGCTGATGACCCTGGGCCTGCTGCTGAAAGCAGCGGTCTTCCCGCTGCACTTCTGGCTGCCCGCGGCCCACGGGCGCGCCCCGCCGGCCGTCAGCGCGGTGCTCTCGGCGGTGGTGATCGCGGCGGGCTACTACCTGCTGGTGCGGTTGTGGTTCGGGCCGTTCGCGCCGCTGCTCGGGACCGGGGTGGCCACACTGCTCGGGCTGCTCGGTGCCGCGGCGGTGCTCTGGGGCGGGTTGCTGGCCCTGTTGCAGCGGCGCCTGAAAATGTTGATCGCCTATTCCACGGTGTCACAGTTCGGCTACGGGCTGCTGGTCTTTCCGCTGGCGGCGGCGGGGGCCGCGCACCCGGCCTGGACCGGGGCGGTGACGCTGGTGCTGGCCCATGGCCTGGCCAAGGCGGCGCTGTTTCTCGCGGCCGGGGCCATTGTGCTGCGCCACGGAATCGATCGGCTCGAGGCCCTCGGCGGTGATCAGCGGGGGGCGACGCTGGCCTGGGTGGCCTTTGCCATCGCCAGCGCAAGCCTGGTCGGGTTGCCACCCACCGGCGGCTTCCTCGGCAAGTGGTGGCTGGCTCAGGCCGCGCTGGCCACCGGGGGCTATTTCTGGCTGGCGATCCTGATGGTGGGCACGGGGTTCACCGCCGCGTACCTGTGGCGCGCGCTGCAGGCAGCCGTGCGGCCCGGGCGCGAGGCCGGGATCGATCCCGCGACCCTGTCGGCCGCACTGGGCCTGGCCGCGCTCTCGCTGGCGCTGAGTGCGGCCGCGCTGGGCCTGGCGGCGCCGGTGCTCGGGGTTCTGCTGGACGCGGGTCCGGGGGCGCCGGGATGAACGCCGGGTCCGCCGCCGGGCTCGACGTCGCGCTGCTGGCGGCCTCGCTGCTGCTGCCGTGGCTGCTCCTGGCCCTGCTGCCGCTGTTTCGCGGGTCCGGCCGGGCGCTGCTGCTGCCGGTGGCGGCGGCCCCGGCGCTGTTGTTGGCACTGCTGGTGCCGGGACAGCCCGTCCTCGACGTGCCGGTGCTGACGCCCGGCCTGTCCTTCGGCCTGGACGCGACCGCGCGTGCCTTTCTGCTCCCGGCCGCACTCGTCTGGGCGCTGTCCGGCTGGGTGGCGGCGCGGCTGCGCCCGGAACAGGCAGCCTCCCCGGCGTTCGCGGCGCTGTGGCTGCTGGCGCTGGCCGGAAACCTCGCGCTGATCCTCGCGCAGGACCTGATCGCACTGTACGCCGGGATCGCGCTGATGACCTTCGCCGCGCTTGGCCTGGTCGTGTTCGAACGCACCGCGCAGGCGCTAGCGGCGGCCCGGCTGTATCTGGCGATGATGCTGCTGGCCGAGGTCGCGCTGTTCGTCGCCGTCGCCGCGCTGGTCGCGGCGTCGGCGGGAGAGACGCGCTTCGACGCCGTGACCGCCGCGGTGTCCGGACCGATCCTTGCACTGCTGGCACTGGCCTTCGGGCTGAAGCTGGGGGCATTGGGCCTGCACAGTTGGCTGCCGCGCGCGCACCCGGTGGCGCCGGTCCCGGCGAGCGCGGTGCTGAGCGGCGTGATGATCAAGGCCGGAATTCTCGGGTGGCTGCGCCTGGTGGCACCGGCGGGCGACGCCTTCGCCCCCGCCGTCGCGCCGCTGCTGGTCGGCCTGGGGCTGGCCGGGGCGCTCTACGCGGTGCTGCGCGGGCTGGCCACCGACGAACCCAAGGTGCTGCTCGGCTGGTCCAGCGTCAGTCAGATGGGGTTGGTCACGGTGCTGGCCGGACTCGCGTTGCCGGCGGGTGCGGCCACTGCGGCCGCGGTCGCGGCCATTGCGGTGTTCGTGATGCACCACGGCCTCGCGAAGGCGGCCCTGTTCCTCGGGGTCGGGCTGCTGGGTGCGGTTGCGGGTCGGCGGCGGCGCTGGGTGTGGATCGGCCTGTGGCTGCCGGCGCTGGCGCTGGCAGCCGCACCGGGGACCAGCGGCGTGCTCGCGAAGGCGGCGCTGGACCGCGCGGCGGACGCGGCGCAGGCCGGGGTTGCGATCGGTGCGCTGCTGTACCTGACCAGCGTGGCCAGTGCGCTGCTGATGCTGCGCCTCCTCTGGCTGACCCGGCGCACGCCGGTGCCGGAACCGGGATCGGCGCCCGTGGCCAGAGGCCGCCCGGAAATCCCGTGGGTTCTGCTGCTTGTCGGCGTGCTGGTATTGCCCTGGCTCAGCTTTCGCGACACGCCGATGGTGGCTGCGGCTGCAACCGCATCCGAGCAGTTGGGCGCGCTCGTACCGCTCGGGGCGGCCCTGCTGATCGCGCTGGCCGCGCTGCGTTGGCCCCGCGCGTGGCGGCCCACGCCGGAGCGCCGGCCCGACCGGCCGGCGGGTTGGCCCCGGGCCGCCCGGGTGACCGCCCGGCTGCCGGGACCCGTGCAGTGGGGTAACTGGGAACGCCACCTGCATGGCTGGCGGCTGATCGGCCGGCTTGTCGTGCTGCTGAGCCTCGCCCTCGGCGTTGCCATCGGCCACGGCCTCGTGTTCTGACCGGGCGGCGGGGAGGGTTCTAGGATTCGGCGTCCCGGACGATCTCCGCGAAGCGCCGCAGGAGCAGCCGGCTCTCGGGCGCCGGGCGCACCGTCGACTTCAGCGTATCCGCGCAGCGCGACTGTTCGCCAAGGCTCACGCGGTAGTACTCGACGAAGTGCGGGATGATCCGCTCGTCGAACTCCGGGTGGAACTGCGCGCCCCAGGCCCGCGGGCCGAAGGCAAAGCCCTGGTGCGGCTCCATCTCGCTCGCGCCGAGCAGGGTGGCCCCGCGCGGCAGCGTGCGAACCGACTGGCGGTGACTCAGTTGCGCCCACAGGCGCGCCGGCAGGGCCGAGAACAGCGGGTCCGTCGCTGCCGCATCCTCGAGCGAAACCTCGACGGTGCCCACCTCGACGCCGCGCGGGTTGTCATCCACCTCGCCGCCGAGCGCGTGGGCCAGCAGTTGGTGCCCGAAGCAGATCCCGAGCACCGGGACCTCCCGCTGCACCGCGTCGCCGAGCCAGTCCGCCGCGCGCAGCATCCAGTCCGCGCGCTCGGTGACCATCGAGCCCGATCCGGTGATCGCGATCCCCGCGACGGCATCGGGCGCAGGCAATGCCTCGCCGCGATCCGGCGTGATCACCTGGACCGCCCCCGCTTCCCAGCCCATGCCGGCGGCGATCCAGTCCTCGTAGTCTCCGGTGATCGTCTCGAGCGTAGGAATCTTGCGCCCGGTCTTCAGGATTACCAGTGGCTTGCGCGTACTCATCCCCGAAAGGCCTCCTTCGATCCCAGCCATTCCCGCTCCTCCCGGGTGCTCTCGCGCCCGAGCGCGGCGTTGCGGTGCGGAAACCGGCCAAAGCGCCGGATAATCTCCCGATGATGCCGCGCCCAGCGCAGGCTGTCCGCGAGCCCGGCATCCCGGTACAACTGTACCGCACGATCCTGGTCCGCGACCGCCTCGCTGTGCATGAACGGCAGGTACAGGAAGGCCTTTTCGGCATCATCGAGTCCCCAATCCCAGCCCCGCTCGATCGCCTCGGCCGCCACCGCGCGCGCCTGGGCCTCCGTCGAGAAGCTCCGGGCCTCGCCGCGGAACATGTTCAGCGGAAACTGATCCAGCACGATCACCAGCGCCAGCGCGCCCGAAGGCGTCTTCCGCCAGTCGTCCAGCCGCCCGTCCGCCGCCGCCTCCCACGTCCCGAGAAACCGCCGCCGCACCTCCGCATCAAACGCCGGCGTCGACCGAAACCAGAACGGCCGCACCGCCTCCGAAAACCAGAACCCCCCGGGGTCGGACCAAGCCATGTCATTGAAAACCAACGCAAAATCCCCCAAAAAGCCACCATTTCAGGCCTTAGAAGCCCGTTTTTGCCCCCCAAAACACCCCCTAAAGCCCATCCCGGGGTCGGACCAGGCCAACGCATTGAAATTCGGGGCCCAGGCCCGGGGGGTCGGACCAGGCCAACGTATTGAAATTCGCCGAAAAGCCCTCCCAGGCGGCACGATTTTTGGCCCTGGAACCCCATTTTCGGGGGCGGAAATGGCGGCGCAAGCGGCTTTACCGGGATCCGGCCCCCCGGGTCAGCCCGACGTGGGCTGAATGCGGGCCATGCCGGTTCGGCGATCGATCGTGATGTCGATCTCGCAGTATTCCGAGTGCGTGTCCTCCGGCGTGGGATCATCGGCACAGGCACAGCCGCCGAGGACGCTGGTGAAGAAGACGCCGATCCGAACGTGAAGACCATCGAAAGTTTCCGAGTGGCGCAGGAGCATCACGTCGATATCGTCGGACAGGGCCGTGCTGCCCGCGGTGAGGGCCTGCTGCAGCCCCAGCGCGTCGGGCCCCAGTGCCGCAAGATCCGCCCGCAGCGCCGCCGCAAAATCCGGGGTGCCAAAGGCCGCCACACTGCGCCGAAGATCGTTCATCAGCGCAGGGTATCCTGCGGGGTCGGACCAGCGCAAGCCGCTGATTGTATTACAAAAGGTGCGCATTTTGGGCGGTGAAATAGGCCTTGGAGGCGCGATTTCGGACCCGAAAAGGCCGCCTGGGGCTTCGTGCCGGTGACCCGGGCGCGCGTAGAGACTGCCGGAGGCCCTTGTTGCCTCGAGCCGTGTTTTCGGGGCCGAAAATGGCCATCTAAGCCGAATAAAGACGTTGTTTGCGATTGGTTCTCCTGAATTTTCAACAGTTTGCGTTGGTCCGACCCGCTTCGGTGGGAACCTTCCGGGAATGGGGGGCTCGTAACGAGGGACGCGGCCCCGATGGGCTGCCGAAAGCGAAAGTGCGTCGCACGTGGAGGCAGACCGCATCATGGCCACAGAGGAGCAAACAGAGACGGCACAGGGCGCTGGCGACGGTCGGCGCACCGCGGTCTTCTTCGATGGGGGCTGTCCGATGTGCCGCCGGGAGATCGGGCACTATCAGCGGCTGGATCACAGTGGGCGCATTCGCTGGCTGGATATTCATCGCGAACCGGAGACCGTCGCGGAGGTGGGCGTAGGCTGGGAAACTGCGATGCAGCGGCTGCACGTTCGCGGGCGATCCGGGGAACTGCATACCGGTGTGCCGGCCTTTGTCGCGATCTGGCGCGAGTTGCCCCGTTACCGCTGGCTGGCTGGCGTCGTGACGGCCGTTCCGGGGCTGGTGCGCCTGCTCGATTTTGCCTACGGGCGCTTCGCCCGCTGGCGCTGGCGGCGGCGCTGTCGCGACGGCGTCTGCGCCTCCTGAGACCCGGCACGAAGCCCGGTCCCGAGCCGACCCCGACCCTCGATGACCTGCGATTTCACGACAACGGCCCCGCCATGGCGGGCGGGGGTGCCCCGGCCCAAGCCGAGGCGAAGGGGCAGCCGTTTTCGATCGTCGTCTGCTGCGTTGCAAGGGCACGAACGCCCCGGGACACCCCATGACCAACGCGCCTGATCGCTCCGTGCAACTGGTCTGGTTCAAGCGCGACCTTCGCGTGCAGGACCACCAGCCGCTGGCGGCCGCTGCCGAGCGCGGGCCGGTGCTGCCGCTTTACGTGCTCGAGCCCGAACTCTGGGCGCAGCCGGATGCGGCCTGGCGCCACTGGGCCTTCGTCCGCCGCTGCCTTGAGACGCTGGACCGCGATCTCACCCGGCTGGGTCAGCCGCTGCTGCTGCGCCGCGGCGAGGTCGTCGCCGTTCTCGAAGAACTGCGGCGTGAAACGGGCTTCAGCACCGTCTGGTCGCACGAGGAGACTGGCAACGGCTGGACCTTCGCCCGGGACCGTCGCGTGGCGGCCTGGGCCCGGGGCCGGGGCGTCGAGTGGATCGAGCTGCCGCAACACGGCGTGGTGCGCGGCCTGCGCAGTCGCGACGGCTGGGCCGGGCTTTGGGAGCGGCGCATGTCGAGACCCGTGACCGCTGTTCCGGGCGCGCTGACACCCGTGCGCGGCCCGCGCAGCGATCCACTGCCCGACCGGCCGGACGAATTACTGACACCGGAGCCGGGCGTCTCGCTGCAACCGGGCGGACGCGATGCCGGCGCAGAGACGCTCGCGACTTTCCTCACCGACCGGGGCAGGGCCTACCAGCGCCGCATGTCCAGCCCGCTCACCGCGTGGGACGCCTGTTCGCGCCTCAGCCCGCACCTCGCCTGGGGCAGCCTGTCCCTGCGCGAGGTCGTCCACGCGAGCCGTGCGCGCGTCGCCCGATTCAAGGGGGACATGAGCCCGGAGGCCAGGGCGTGGCGGCGTTCGCTGCGCGCCTTCGAGGAGCGCTTGCACTGGCACTGCCACTTCATCCAGAAGCTGGAATCCCGTCCATCGATCGAGTTCCGCAACCTGCTGCCGGCCTGCGATGGCCTGCGCGAGGACGCCTTCGACCCGGCACGTTACCAGGCCTGGGCGCAGGGCCAGACCGGCTTCCCGCTGGTCGACGCCTGCATGCGGTCGCTGAATGCCACCGGCTGGCTGAACTTCCGCATGCGCGCGATGCTGATGGCCTTCTCGTCCTACCATCTGTGGCTGCCCTGGCGCGAGCCCGCGCTGCACCTCGCGCGCGTGTTCACCGACTACGAGCCCGGCATCCACTACAACCAGGTGCAGATGCAATCCGGTACCACCGGCATCAACGCGCTGCGCATCTACAATCCGGTGAAGCAGTCCTTCGACCAGGACCCCAACGGCGTCTTCATCCGCCGCTGGGTTCCGGAGCTCGCGCCGGTGCCGGATGCCTTCATCCACGAGCCGTGGCGCATGCCGGATACGCTGCAGCGCTCGACCGGCGTGCACATCGGTCGCGACTACCCGGCACCGATCGTCGACCACATCGCCGCCGCCCGCGAGGCCCGCCAGCGCCTGATCGCGGTGCGCCGCCAACCCGAGAGCCGGGCCGAGAGCCGCGACATCCAGCAGAAAATGGGCAGCCGCCGCGGCGCCCGCCGCCGGCCCAAGCCCGCCAGCCCCCAAACCGAGCTCTGGGGGTCGGACCAAGGCAAGTGATTGAAATATAGGGTTAAGGAGCCCTTTTTGTAGGGGCAGAGAGGCCTTAGAAGCACCTTTTTGCCCCCAAAAATGGCCTTCCAGGGTTGCCGCCGTTCGAGGCTCGTCCTTGGCACCAGGCGATGGGTCGCTTCCTTGCTCGAGCGGCATTTTTGGGGCCGAAAATGGCCGAATAAGGGGTGAATTGCGGGGTGTTTGGACCACTTCTTTTGTAATATCAGGGTTTTCGCTTGGTCCGACCCTCGGAGTCCTTGGGACCCCGGGGTTCTTGGAGCGACGTTTTGGGAGGCAAAAATAGCCGGATAGGGGGTCGATTGGGGGTGTTTTTGCCCAGGTTATTCCTTAATTTCATTGACTTGGGTTGGTCCGACCCCCGGGTCCCCCGGGTCCCCCGGGTCCCACGCGATATCGTGGATTCGGTAGCGATCTGGAGACCGTGGCGGGTCGAGGGCGTCGTAGATTAGGATCCTGTTTTGTTCCAAACTGGGGGCATCCGTTCCTCCCAGGGTCAAGAGGGTCTAACCTGAAGCCATGAGCTTGTCTGACGGTTATCCCGGTCTTCCCCCGCAGGGCATGGTGGATCTGCATGGCCACCTGCTGCCGGGTATCGATGACGGGGCGAAACACCTCGAGCAGTCGCTGAACATGGCGCGCCAGGCGGTGGCCGACGGGATCGCGGTCTCGGTGGTCACGCCGCACCACCTGAACGGTGTGTACAGCAATCCTGCCCGCGACGTCCGCGAACACTGTGATGCATTTCGCGGGGCGCTCCGGGAGCACGGGATTCCGCTCGAGATCCTTCCGGGAAACGAGTGCCATCTCGTGCCCGAACTGCCTGAGGCGCTGGCTGCAGGGACGGCGCTGACGGTGGCGGATCGCGGGAGAGCAGTCCTGGTGGAGTTGCCCGTACATACCGTGCCGCTGGGCGCAACCGGTATTCTGGAAGAGATACTCGCGATGGGTCTTCAGCCGGTCATCGCGCACCCGGAGCGCAACACCGAGCTCGCGGCAGACCCGGAACTCCTGGGTGAGTGGGTGGACATGGGGTGCCTCGCACAGGTCACGGCGCAATCCTGCACGGGTCGATTCGGGCCTCACGTGCAGCGCGCGGCCCGACGCATGGTCTGCGAGGGATTGGTTCATGTGCTGGCCTCGGACGCACACCGCGACAGTCGCAGGATTCCCCAACTGCAGCCCGGCCGCGAGGTGGTCGCGCAGTGGGCTTCCACAGAAGCGGCTCGTCTCCTGACCGAGGAGTTCCCACGCGCGCTGGCGGAAGGGCAGCTGGTGAACATCACCCTTCTCAGGGACGCCCTTCCGGTTCGAAGCGCCGGCTTTGTCGGCTGGCTGCGTGACCGCTTGCGCGCGTGAGGGAGCGCCGCTGGCCCGTATCGGTTCCCGGTGTTTGGAAGGCTCCTGGCGGGCGGGCTCGCGTCGTCGGTGTGGTCCCGGCAGCGCGGTGAATGACCCGAGTGCCAAGGCGCCCATGAGCTGCAAATGAATTGTTAACGAATATGTCTTTGGATGATTGAGCTAGCCGGCATCTGTCGATACAGTCGGGCGGATCGGCCTCATCGACGTGACCAGCGTCACGGCCGAGGTACTGTTTGCCACTCGTACACCAGGGGGAAGGGGATGAATCGAACGAAATGTCTTTCGGGACTGCTGACCAGCGTAGCATTGGCAGCCGGGATGACGCTGAGCAGCGTTGCCTTGGCTGAGCCGGTTGGCAGCCTGGAAATCCAGAATAGCGTCCGCATCGCCCAGGCCGACTCCGATGCCTACATGAGGCTGTCGAGCAGCCGCTACGTCTGGTTCTCCGGCGACCGCATCGACACCCGCGGCGGCACCGCCATCCTTGACCTGGATCGCGGCGTAAGTATCGGCTTTCCGCGTGACACGCGCGCGTCGCTGGAACGTGACGCTGATGTCATCCGCGTGGACCTCGAGAGCGGCGCGCTGCTCTACGCCATCCCCGAGTCGCGAAAGGAGCTCGTGATCACCGTGGGAAACACGGTGCTCTCGACGCGGCCCGATGGCGATTATTTGCGGGTGAGTGCGCCTGGACCCGGTGCCTTCGGCATCGTGCAGCGACTGGATGACGGCCAACTGCGTGTGATTGTACGCGACGGCACCATGAGCGTCGGCGACAGCGAGGGCAACACCCACTACCGGGTCGAGGCCAACCAGCGGGTCAATTTCAACGGCGAGGGACCGGGCATGGAGATCGCGCAGATCGAGGCAATCACCCCGCCGCCGGAGCCCGATCCGGAGGTCGTGGCCGAACCGGAACCGGAGCCGGCGCCGCCGGAGCCCACGCCCGCGGG
>Ga0207421_10004088_pt1 | contig 17070 bp, 18 predicted proteins | sample SodLakKL_010_SED_4_FD_187542 | JGI IMG/M metagenome (GOLD analysis project Ga0207421, IMG submission 187542) | Alkaline sediment microbial communities from Lake Tanatar, Kulunda Steppe, Russia - 8KL_010_SED (SPAdes) (version 2) | ecosystem: Environmental > Aquatic > Non-marine Saline and... | reverse complement strand
GGCTACTATTTGCGGAAAAATATCTCTGCTTTCAGTATTTCCGCGTATCGAACCGGCAAAGTATATCTTCATATCATCTTAGTTCATTAATTACATCATTATAAAACAAAAAACAGCTTGCTACTCGAGTTCCGATACCTCAAAGAAATTCTGTGCCCGCTGCTCAACTATTTTTTGCAGATGGTCTATTATATGCCGCTCTTGACTTGGGAAATAGAGCAACCGATCCTGTAGGCGATCCGGTATATCCTCGGGCAGATCATCGATAGTGAGGTCGTCTTTCTCAAGCACCAAGGAACTCAGCACCTGATCATTTTCTATCGATACCACCACCGGAGCGGATCTCCCCTGCAAAAGCTCCAAACCGTCATCTGTTGACTGATAGGTTACAACATAAGCCCATAAGATAATTTGAGACTCGGTCTGCCCCAGAACATAATGTGCGGCAAAGGTCTGCCCCTGATCACGTTGTTCCAGGACCGCTTCCTTTAAGTGATCATTTAAAAACTCTCTTTCCACAGCGGGTAAATATTGTTCGTGAACCATAACTTGATCAGACCTGCGGTCGATATCCGATCTTGTAGATTCAAATACCTCGTGAAAAGTTTCGGGAATAACTTCAAACTGATACTGCCTGAAGCTCACCAACCCCAAGATAGGCAGCAAGAGTAGTATTATCAATAAAGCTAATAATAACCAGCGCCAAAATTTCACCTCTTGTTGATTCGACCCGGGTATTCTTTCCCATTCCTCTTTTTCTTTCTCTTGCTGAACCGGAATAACCAAAATAGCAATAATATAAACCACCAAAGCCCAGAAACCGCTCCAAAACAGAACCAAAACACCGATCACCCGGAGTAGTGCCGGGTCGGTATCGAAATACTCACCCAAACCGCCAAAGAAACCGGCTATCACCCGATCCTTTTGGCTGCGTTTCATTTTTTTGATCATTTTGAAATAATTAATTACGAACCTAATAAGTTAATTATATCATATTGGGTTCAATATTTGCCAAACAACAGTTAATAAGTACTGATGCTTTTTACCTGAGCCGCTTTCGATCAAATAGACAAAAATGACAGCCGGTCACATATTAGTTATAATGAATTTATGACCATCAAAAGAACTCCGTTGATAATAATTATAGCAGTAGTGGCTATGGCACTCGGGGCAGGTTGGTTTATTTACACCGGAATGTCTGATGACCGAACCCGCGAAGACCAACCGATCGGACAACCGATGGGGGAGATAGAGCCGGTGTTGGAGGTGGTGGCCGAGGATCTGGGACAGATCTGGGGGATAGATTTTATTCCCGACACCTCCCGGCTGGTAGCTACCGAGAACTCCGGCCAGCTGTTTCTTATTGATACCGAGAACTTACAAGTAACCGAGATCGAAGGAGTAATGGAGGTTGATGATAGCGGCCAGGGCGGTTTGCTTGATGTGGCAGTTTCGCCCGACTTTAAGGAAAATAATGTGCTTTACTTTACTTATTCGGCCGGCAGAAACGGCGGCCGCACCACTTATTTAGCTCGTGCCGTACTTGACACCGACAACGCCGAACTTCGAGATATCGAACAACTATTTGCGGCAGAACCTGCGCAGAGCGGGAGCAGTCATTACGGTTCCCGGGTAGTGATTGCCGGAAAATATCTATATATGACGATCGGCGACCGGGGAGATAAGAACTTTGACGATCATGTATCACAAGACACCGGTAACACTCTGGGTACCACCATACGGCTTAAACTTGACGGCAGCGTGCCGGAAGAAAACCCTTTGGTAGGAGACCCTGACGCGGCAGACGAGATCTACTCGTTCGGACACCGAAATGCTCAGGGTATGGCGATTCATCCCGGAACCGGCGAACTATGGCAAAGCGAGCACGGCGAGCAGGACGGCGACGAGATAAATATCATTAAGTCCGGCGCCAATTACGGCTGGCCGGAAGCGCATACCGGCTGCACCTATCTGTCCGGACAAGCCATCGGAGACCTGCCGCAGGATCGCGATGATATCGTCGATCCAATCCATTACTGGCCCTGCAACAGCGGCGGTTTTCCGCCGGCCGGTATGACCTTTTATCATGCCGAGGGGTTCTTAAACTGGCAGGGAGATCTGTTTGTCGGCGGATTGGCCGGCCAATACTTGGCACATTTTAAGGTGTTGGAGGACGGCCTTGAGGAGCAAGATCCGCTCCTAAAGCAGGAAGGTTGGCGGGTAAGAGACGTAACAGTAGGGCAGCATGACGGGGCCATCTATGCAGCTGTTGAAGGTAGAGAAGTATCGCTGGTTCGTATCGCGCCCCGAAAAACTCCAAATAATGACCAAGATTAAAAGCACCACCATTACTTAAAAAAAGAACTAACAAATGAAATGTCCTCTCTGTCAAAATATAATGGAGCTTAAGTTGGGCAAATGCCGGGTAGGCACTTCGGTAAAGATCAACCAGTGTCCGAATTGCGGGGGAGTGTGGTGTGATTCAGATCAATTCTACCGCGTGGATCCCGACAACGCCGAAGAGCTGATCGAGTTTGACCAAGATAAATTCAATCACCAACGACCGGCACACAATGAACTCAGCTGTCCCGGATGTTCTTCCGAACTGAAAGCGATCAATGACCGTTTAATACCGGACGATCTGGATCTGGAAAAATGTTCAAATTGTAGGGGAGTGTGGGCAAAAGCCGGAACGTTTTTGCGTTACAAAAAATGGCGGAAGAAGAAACTGGATTCTAGAAAAACGAACAAAGAACAAAGTGATCCGAAGTTTGGATCGGAGGAGGTTCCGCCCCAAGTTCGATCCTTTTTGAATGAACAGTATAAAAGTAATCAGAAAAGCAGAAGTCGGGTTAGAGGAGTTACTTCTCTTTTGAACACCAGGATCAGTCCGGCTATCTTTTACTTAGGACCCAGCGCCTTTCCGGAACTGAGAAAAAACCCCCACTATCTAATTATTATTGCAGTACTTGGAGCAATGATCTACTTTGCCAGAAATTTCATCTTAATGTTACTTCATTAGACTTTAAATCGAGAAAAACATTTTCCAGAGGCCTGGCCTCTGGAATTGGAAATCGAAGTTCAGTAAAATTAGAAGCATAAAGAACCCGGTTTGGGAAATTAAAATAGTAATTAGGAGTTGGTGGAACGTAGTTAGTAGCAGAGCAGCTGTTTGCTGTCAGCTTTCAGCTGTGAGCTGTGAGCTATCAGCTTGATAATTGGTCGTTAGGAAAATAGTAGGGAAATCAGCTTTAAAAATCGGTGAATTTTTTCAGAGGCCTGGCCTCTGGAATTGGATGTAATGTGAGTATCTCTTTCCAAGTGCAGGTTCTGATGTCATTCATCAGACCTTACTGTATATGGGTTAGTAGGATGTTCGAATCCATTACTTTCGCAAAATTGATGTAGGACACGATACTTTAATTCTAACCGCTAAGACCAAAAAAATTTTTTTCTTGCTGTCTCTGGGGGGGTTTGTGCTATTGCAGTTCAAAGAAACTGAAACCTGAAGTTTCTAAGTTAAGTTGCGGGTTCGGGTTTGCTGTGGGCGCTCTATTGCACCATTGTGTAAGTTTATGGAATTGACTTTTAAGGTGTGATGAGATAAGTTATTTTCGGTATGTAACTTAATTTCTAAAAGGGGGTCGTATGGGCGAAAGAAACTTTTTGTTGCCCCAAAATGGACGGGCAAGCGAGGAGCTGGTTCCTCTGTCTTCTGTTGAAACGGCTCCTCAAATCCGGAAAACTATAAATCCGGATACTGTGCGAGAGCTGGCAGAAAACATCAAAATCCAGGGTTTACTTCATCGGGTGTCAGTGTCTCGTAATTTCGACGGGGGACTGCTATTGATCTCGGGTCACCGGCGACTGATGGCCTGTGAGTAAATTGCTGAAGAAAAGGGGCTTGACCTACAGGTACCGGCTGTGGTTTTTGAAGGGCTCACAGACGAAGAGGTGGCACTTCTTCAGGCCTCGGAGAACATTCATGAACCGGTACCCCCGGAAGAAGCGGCTGCTTTTTATGCCAACATTTGGCAGAAAATTAAGCAAAGCCGACCGGACTTCTCTTTAAGGGATTTTTGTCGAGCCATCGGCAGAAGTGAGAAAGTAGTTCGGAACGCTTTGCGCTTCGTTCTTTTGCCGGAGACTGTCCGCTTGATGGTTCAGGAAGGTGTGTTGGTCTATGGTGCAGCTGTAGAAATATCTCGGTTGCATGATATTTTACCGGAACACCTACTAAAGAGCTGGGCTGTAGACTCGGTGGCATCGGGGGAGAGAGTAAAGGATGTTAAAGAGAAGGTAGATGCCTACGTAGAAGAGGTTAATAGTGGCCAAAAAAGTCTGTTTGAAACTGATCAGGCTTATCAAAAAGAGGAACGACGAAAAAGAATTGATTCCTCTCTAACGTGGGCTTTCTTGACACAAACCAGCTATCTCGAAAGGCTCCTTACCCTCTTAGAGAGAGGAGATCTGGGCGCCGAAGATGTCCAGTGGCTTCGCCGGCAACCCAGACAGGCTCTTTTGAGGGTGGTAAACACCCTTGAACGTTTGCTGAATCAGGCTCCTCTTATGGAGCAATTTTCAGTAGAAGAAGTAGAGCAAATGAAACTTCTTGTAAGACTTATCGTTTTGAGTTGCTCTTTCTAAGAGCAACTGTTTGGTTTGCCCGGCATGGGCGATAACTAGGCGGTGCAAGTCCACTATGAGGGGTTTCGCTCCACTTCACTTTTAGCTGTCAGCCCCTCACATGCTCGCATGTGAGGGGTTTCGCTCCGCTTCACTTTTAGCTGTTAGGTAAATGATCAGTTAGTAGGGAAATAGGCGTCCCTATTCGCTGGCCTCAAGTGAGTGATCTTACCCCACTAGATTTTCAGATTAAAAAGGATTGAGCAAATTCCCAATGTCTTAGATAGTGTTTGAGATGCTGGTTTACTGTTGAATTATCTTTAGCTTGACTAAATACTGTTTTTATGTTTAATTAATAACAGTACCCATAGTAGTCATTCTGGCTAAAAACAGTACATTTCAGGAGGTAAGCCCCATGGCCGATCAGAAACGAACTACGCACGTTGAAGGAGTAACGCAAACAGTATTCTTTATGGATTCGCTCCTTGATCAATACGCTCTCTTGCCGACCAATATGTATGTCGACATGCTTGGCGACTACGACGGTAAGGAGACCCTTGAAGCCGCAGGCGTTGAATTTCGCGATCTGTTGGAGGAAGACGGAACACTCCAACACGTTAAGCTGCCGAAAGGTTGGAGGATCGTTTTGGGTGACTACCCAACGTGGTCAAGTCTTGTGGACGATAGAGATCGCGTGCGGGCTAGGATTATGGTGAAAATAGAGTACTACCAGAGATCCGATTTCACCGAACGTCAGGCTCGCATGGTTATCCATTGTCGGTTCAATGTTGCTCTCGACGGCAAGCGTTATGATGAGGAGGGCGTTGTGGTTTATAACGTCTATGATCGACAATGTGATGGCGAAGTAATTTACGCCACTGAACCGAGGAGTATTGCTGGGGTTAATAACCCCGATGACAGGTGCAAGTTACAAGATGATGCCGATAAGGAGGCCATCGCATGGCTTGACATTCGTTATCCAGAATGGCAAGATCCGAAAGCCTACTGGGACTAGTAGGCATCGGAACAACCTTCTGTTAGCCGCCCGGCTCTGTCGCGGCGGCTATTTGTTTAAAAACTGGTCGATCTGTGGATTTTCAATTAGTAGTTGGTAGATCGTAGTTAGTAGTGGGGTAGCTGTCAGCTGTTAGCTGTGAGCTTTCAGCTGTTAGTTGTGAGCTATCAAATGTTAGCTGTGTTTCCAGAGGCCAGGCCTCTGGAATTATCCCGGTTTTAATGCAACACCAAACCCAACTGTTTATCCGGCCTACAGTTACTTCTCTATAATGGGCAGGTTTAGAGCTCTGAATTGGATTACTGTTTGAAACAACAAATTAATGTTTGACCTATCATGAGATCGTTTGAAAATCAAACAAATTGAGAATTAACAATAAAAGAAATCAAATCAAGATATTTCTCCATTATCTTTATTTGATACTATTTCAATTGCTGGAGAAGAGGTTTTAATAAAAGCTTATTTAAAGTAATTTTTAGTAAAATTGTTTTGACTTTTTTTCTATAAAGTGGTATTTTTTTGATTGGACTTATAGTTAGTTCTTTGTCAAATAAAAATTCTGGCCCGAGAGTAGAGGAGAGGATAGCCATGGAGACGATCGAGATCGCTGAGAAACTCATTTCCTTTGACACTGTAAGTAATAAGGAAACCGGAAGCATCGCTGATTTCATCAGTGAGTTTTTGGAAGACGAAGGTTTCGTTATTGAACAGTACCCTTATATCCAAAAGGGCGTAAAGAAGGTAAACATGATCGCCAAGAAGGGCGGTCATGATACTCACTTCGCCTTGTCAGGACATATGGATACCGTTCCTTACGATATCAGGAATTGGAGTACTGATCCTCTTTTTCTTACCAAGAAGGGGAATAAGTACTTCGGCAGAGGGGTTTGCGACATGAAAGGTTTTCTGGCAGTAGCCATGAAGGCCGCTTCATACATCCAAGAGCACAAACTCAAAAAGCCTTTCGGACTTGTTTTTACGAGTGATGAAGAGGTTGGTTGTGTTGGTGCTAAGAAGCTCATCAACGACAGAGGAAAATTCGCAGATACGGTTCTGATCGGAGAGCCTACCGAGCTTGAGTCGTACATTCTCCACAAGGGGTATATGTATGTCAAGGTGGAACTTAAGGGTAAGCGTGTACACAGTTCGCGTCCCAATGAGGGATTGAACGTTGTGCAAACAGCTCTCCCTTTGGTTCTTCGGAAGATAAATGACTTCAAGAGGCATCTAGAGGTCATTTCTGATCCTCGGTTTGACCCGACTTATCCAACTCTCAATGTTGGTGTCGTTACGACCGGAGATAACTCCGCTAAGAACATCATAGCGGACTACTGTCGTATTGAGCTTGATATCAGACCAATCCCAGGTCAGGATGTTGATGATGTCTTTCGAGCTTTTTCTGACTTCATTTCCGTTAACGAGGGTATCGATGACGGTTTGGAAGTTAAGGTGAGTTTTGGAAGAACTCCAACTCCTCCGATGGAAACGGACACTGGATCGTCGCTTGTTAAGAGCGTTGAAAAGGTATCCGGTAAGACATCGGCGTCAACTTCTTTTAATACTGAAGGGGGTGTTTTTAACTCCGCCGGTATTGAATCAGTGATATACGGACCCGGATCCATTCAACAGGCTCATAAACCGAATGAATTCATGCATGAAAAGTATTTTTCGGACAAAGTTGTTTCACAATATGTCCGTTTGATACAAGACATGTGTGGAAAGTGAGGAGGAAATGGTCATGGATGGACGTCCTACCAGAGAGATGTTGAGTAGCCTGATCCGTTGGAATGGGAAGCGTGTTCTTGTCTGCAGTGCTTTTCCAAGGAAGAAGGAATCAAACTTTGAAGCTATTATTGAAGACATTCATCTTCTTGATAGCTTAGGGGTCGATCTCCATTTTCTTTGTAACAGCGTGGATATTCCTTTTTTGGAAAATACGCTTCAGGAACGTGGAGTGAAGTACCACGAAGTAGTTGAAGAGAAAGATCTCTTTACCTTGGTGGAGGTTCTCAAAGCTTCCAAGTTCTTCTTTCTCTGTAATACTGACGGCATCTTCAATAAGGGGAAGCTTGTTAGTGAAATGACGGATATGGAAGCACAAGAACTTCTAGAGGAAGAGAATGTAGTCAATGGCTTGATGAGGACGTGTCTTGAGTATGCGGTTGGTTTTTGTGACATAGGAATCTCTCGTGTTCACTTTACCAACATCTGTCGCAGGGAAGCTTTTTTGGAAGAGTTTCTAACAGGGAAAGGTTCCGGAACAATGATCTACAGAGCCGGATCTTCATATAAGAAGGTTCGATCTGCAACGAGGTCTGATATTCCGGAAGTCACTCGGATTCTCAAGTCTTTGCTAAATGGCTGTGTTTTTGAGTCATTCATTGCTGAGAATATCGATAAATTCGTCGTTTTCGCAATTGACGGATATCCCTATGGAGCTCTGATGCTAAACCCTGAAGTCAACGGGAAGATGAAAATGAGTTACCTTGGCTACTCTTCTGAGTTAGCCGTTTCGGAGGTTTTGACTCCATTGATCAAGTATGCGGTCAATAAGTCCATGAAACTCCGGAAAAAGCAGTTGTACCTTTGTGCTGAACAAGCACCGCCCTTAGTGGGTATTTTGCCTGACTTTTTAAACTTTGGTTTCAAAAAAGAACGAATGTTTGATTTGAACCAAGGTTCTAAAGAAGTTTGGGTGAAGGAACTGTAAGTCCATTGGGGTATCGGTGACGTTAGTTGCCGGTACCCCTTTTTTATTGACTTTTTTAATTTTTTTTATTAAATTTTATTATATGTTAAATAGAATAAATACTGTTCGTAGAAACGACCGTCGTAACTTCAAGACTTTTGAGGTTGTTTAATGGTGTTTATTCTAAATAATATAAAATCAAGAATAAATAAAATATTAAAACGACCTCAAGAGGTCGTTTTATTTTTAGTTTTTATGTAAATAAATTATGAAAAAACAAATATTAGATCTATCTAAAAAGCTTATTTCAATAAGATCAACAGAAGAGAATATAGAAAAACAAAAAGAATGCTTGGATCTCTTAGAAAAAAAATTTAAAGGTGTCTTTAAGATCTCTAAGTATAATTTAAAAGGTCATCCGGCTTTGGTCTTTTCAACTACAAATAAAAAAAAGGTAGATATAATTTTCTCCGGACACATTGATGTTGTAAAAGGATCTGAAGAATTATTCAAGCCTAAAGAACAAGCCGGAAAACTTTATGGTCGTGGTGCTTATGATATGAAAGCCGGCTTAGTGGCTTGTCTATATGCAGCAACTGAATATAAAAAAAGGGGAGGGAAAAAAGAAATAGCAATTTTGATTACTTCCGATGAAGAGAAAAGTGGATATGGAACTTATGCTTTATTAAAAGATAAAGGTTACCATGCTGATTTTGCTTTTATTGCAGATGGTGGTGGAGGAAATCAAATAGTTAATAAACAGAAAGGTTTTATTCAGTTTAAGGTTACTTTACCGGGTAAGAGTTGTCATTCTTCTCAAGTTTGGAAAGGAGAAAATCCAATTCCTAAGTTATTGGTCTTACAAAATAAACTTTCTGAAATGTTCCCCGGACCTACTTTTAAAGATCAATGGAAGACCAGTGTGGTTTTAACCAAGGTTTCTACTGATAATAGTTTAAATCAGATACCAGAATATGCTGAAGGTTATTTTGATATACGTTTTACTAAAAATGAGGATCTTAAGAATATTAAAAAAGAATTGAATAAGTTTGTAGGGAAAAAAGGAGAGGTGGAAGTTGTTTCAGAAAATGATCTATTTTTTACTAATGAAAATGAATTATGGCTTCAGGTATTGAAAAAGGTTTTACAAAAGAAATTAAGAAAAAAAATGATCTTTAAACATGAAAATGGAACCAGTGATGCTGTTTTTTTTACAGAACACGGAATTCCTGCAGTACTTTGGAGACCTGATGGAGTAGGTGCGCATCAAAATGAAGAATGGGTTGATATGGATTCTGTTTATTTTTTATATGAGTCATTAATTGATCTTTTGAATTTTGATACCAATAAAGGTTATTGACTTAATTAAATAAAGTTTGTATGTTTAAGAAATAATATTTATAAAATGTCAATATCCAAGATCGTAGATACATATAAATAACTTATGTATATCTACGGTCTTGGAATAAGGCCGTTGTTGTTCTTTTCAGGTCAAACATTGAAGAAAGAGGAGGATAGACATGAAAGGCGAAAAAACTCGTGTTATGATCGAGACTCAGAGCAATAGTCTCTTTCGAGGTATTGAGATGGAGCAAGATTTTGATCAACGTGGCGGACTGTGCCAAGTTGGAGATGGTCATGTAGTGGTCACTACCAAACCGATCGATTCTGATTATCTTGCCTATTGGCAGGATCTCGGTTTTACATTACCGAGAATGATCGTAGCTGGTCCGTTTGATAGAGATCTTACTTTAGCCGATTTGGTAATCTCCAAGCAAGAAGTTCAGGATGAGATTCTGGGGTCCATTAATGGTCGATCTGCCCGATTGGAGTTTTTCTGGATAGAAGAAAGTGAACGTTATCTTTCTTCAATTCTGGGGATTCCTCCTTACTGTAACTTTGAGGTATCCATTCCTTTTGCCTGTAAGTATAACTTTAAGTTGCTTTGTGAAGAACTGGGATTAAAAACCGCCCCTTGGGTGGGTGGTAAGGATCCGGAAGAACTTCTCAAGGTAACCAAGTCATTCCTTACAGGTAAGAATGGAAATGGTTTTCTTCTGAAATCCTCAAGAGGTACGGGTGGTGTAGATCTGGGTGGATTGCATCAGATCTCATCTTATGAAGATCTTGTGGCAAAAATGCCAACAGTTGAAGGGATGTGCAGCCCCTTCATCGTAGAGCAGATGGTCAAGATCGTTGATGAAGTCTGTGTTCATTGGGAGATCACTGAAGATGGGAAGTTTTTGGATATAGGTATCTTTGATCAACTATCCACTAATCTGTCTTATTCCGGTACAGCCTTTCCAACTAGGCTTACCAGAGAGATAGAGAGTAGGATCAGAACAGATCTGGAAACCAAACTTGTTCCTTATCTTCAGAGATCCGGTGCCAAAGGTTATTTCTGTTGTGATATTCTTATAGATGAAACTGGAAACGTCTACTGGACTGATTTCAATCCCAGGAAAGGCGCAATAGTTTTTATCTATGAGATGTCAAAACGATTGGCGAAGATCCGTAACCCCGGATCTTTCGGTTACCACTTTTGGCATGAACACATTTCAACCGGGAAAAGCTTAGGGTTTAAAGAGCTGTTTGGTGAACTGAAAGAGATTTTGGTTCCATCGACTCAAGAACCTTTTGCGGTCATAACCAATCCCGGTGTGCTCTATCACGGTGGCATTGATGTTACCGGACTGTCCATCAATTCTCGAGAAGAAGCGAAAGCGGTTGTCAAAGAGGTACGGAAAAGACTCGACTTTGTTTGACTCAAAAGCCCTAAAAAGGCTAAAGGAGCGTTTTAGTTAAAAGCTAGGACGCTCTTTTGTTATATCTTATCGTATATAGAAATTTTTTCTTTTTTTACGGCAGCCCAGTATCTATCTCCATACGACCAATGCCACCATTCGGTTGGATAATTAACAAAACCTGCTTTTTCCATAACATTTATTAAAAGTTTTCTATTTTCTTTTGCTAGGTTAGAAATATTTTTGGAATAAGTAAATGTTTTTTCTTTGTTAAATTCTCCTAATTTAGTACCCATATCAAGTTGGTGGTATTTATTATCAATTATGGTTATATCAACTGCGCTACCTGTAGGGTGCGGAGGTACTATATACAATGGAGCAATACGCATATCCATTTCTGTGTTTAGTTTTTCTTTACTCCAGGATGGATTTTTCTTTTTTAAGCGATTACGTTCTTCTATATAGTGTTTTTTTTGTAGTGATATGGGTCTGTATCCACATCTAAGCATTAACCTGTATTCTTTAGGTAGTAAATCTTGAGCTACCTTTAAACGTTTTCCAACACTTTCTCTTATTAAACAGGCTTTTTTGCAGGTACTATTTCCTTCTTTTTTTATATATAAACCTGGTCTGATAACTATATTTGGAACGTATTTTCTAACATGAACAAGTTTTTCTTTGTTATCTTTTATAGGTATTTTAATTATTTCTTTATCCGGTATAAGTTTCATTTTTATTTAAATATTACAAAGTAATAATATCACAATATTTTTTTTAAAAAAATATTGTGATATTATTTTACTTATTATTTATGCAAGTAGTTATTCTAGCAGCTGGTAGAGGAATTAGAATGGGAAATCATACTGAGTTAACTCCTAAACCACTTTTAAAGATCAAAAATAAAACGTTGTTAGAGTATAAATTAGACTTTTTACCGGAAAAAATAAAAGAAGTAATTTTAGTAGTTGGTTACAGAAAGTCTGATATTTATCAATATTTAGGGAAAGTTTATAAAGGTATACCATTGCGTTATGTAGAACAGTCTGATTTTTTAGGTACTGCTGATGCATTGTGGCAAGCTAAGGATATTTTAAATGAACATTTTTTAGTTATGATGGGTGATGATATTTATCATCCTTCTGATATAAGGTCTTGTACAGAACATTCTTTTTCTATTGGGATATCTAAAGTTAATAATTTATACTCTGGTGGAAAAGTAGTTTTTGATGAATTTAATCGAATAAAAGAAATAAAAGAAGGTAATGATCATGGTGGTGTTACCGGTTATTTAAATACCGGACTTTATTCTATGACTGATCAAATATTTTCTTGTACTCAGCAAAAGTTAAGTGGTAAAGAAGAGTGGGGGTTACCTCAAACTCTTCTTCAATTGGCAAACAAAAAAACGATTACTCCGGTATTTAGTCGTTTTTGGTTACAAATAACTACTCCAATTGATTTAAAAAAGGCTGAAGATTTTATAAATAAATATTTTTAATTTTTCTATATTATTATTAATATAGTCGTTAGTATTTACATTTGTTATTAAATCTGGTTTAATGGCAAAAATTTTAGTTGAGGAAATCATTTTCCCCGATTGGTTAGATTAATTGTTTAACTGATCGGGGGGAATGTTTCCCTCGTGTTGTTCCTTGATAACCAGGAAAGGATAAGGTTATGGTTAGATGCGCTCAGTGTGGCAGGGTTTATGATTCACGTGACTATTGGGTCGTTAAGATCATAGTCTGCCACAAATGCCGTCAGTTGCAAGGTACCTCTGTGAAGGTGGTGTTTGCACTGAATCAGGATGAAAAGGGGCACCATTGCGTGTCTCAAATGGATAGTGTCGTAGGAGGACGCTACTAACCCAGATAGACCTCGGCTTTAGGGTCGTTGTCTATAACCTAGGAGGGGTTTAAGGTGATTTTGGTATGCATTAGCTGCGACGGTATTTTCGCCGCCACAGCAGATGAGCGAGTACCAGAAAACATCTCGGTCATTTGTTCTGATTGCCTGAACGGGCAAAAACGCACTTTGAAATGCGAGAAGTGTGGAGTTGTCCTCGGGGCAACCGACGACCAACGCGTTCCAATAGACGTGAAAATCAGTTGTGCTTTGTGCTTGAATGAGCAAGCAAAGCGCCAAAAGGAGGCCTTAGAAAAGGACTCTCCTTGGAGGGACTGATTAGTTATGTCGATCGGAACGATCATAAAGGGGAGGTTTTAAACTCCCCTTTAATTTTTTAAATAAAATTAATTTAATATTTAGATATATTCTAAATATTAATGAACATATAGTTATAATGAATGATCGGTTTTTTATTTTTAGTTTTTATTAGATCTTTGGCTTTTTGAGAATCGTACTGAGTTATCCCAAAACCTATTTTTTCTTTTTTTTCACTTACGATTTCAATAATATCACCTTTATAAAAATCACCATGAATATCTATTACCCCTATAGGCAATAAGCTGATGATGTTTTCTTTAGAACGTAAAAGGTTTACAGCCTGTTTGTCTATTTTAACCATTCCTTTGGTTAATCCTTCCGAGTAAGCAAGACGTCTTTTGATAGAAGATGATTTTTTTGAAGTAGTAAATTTGGTTCCGATCTTTTTATTATTAAATATGTCAGTTAAAACATTTTTTCTTTTACCGTTAGCAAATAAGACGGTAATACCCTGAATGGTTAGTTTTTTTGCTATATTAAATTTAGTAAGCATACCTCCACGTCCCAAGGTAGTTTTTTCGTTAGAAATAAATTTTTCAATATTTTTAATTTTATTAAAATCAATTTCAGAAATGATTTTAGAATTGGGATCTTCAGGGTCACCTGTTAGAAAACCTTCAACACTTGTAAGAATTATTACTGCATCAGCGTTTAGTAAGGATGCTACAAGACCTGCTAATTCATCGTTATCGGTAAAGAGAAGTTCTGTAGTAGCTATAACATCATTTTCATTTACTACCGGAATGACACCACTTTTTAATAGATTATTAAAACAGGTTCTCATATTAAAGTAATGTTTTCTATCTCTAAAGTCTTCTTTGGTAGCCAATACTTGAGCACATAATTGATCATACTCTGCAAAATATTTTGAATAAAAATTCATTAATTTAACCTGACCTATAGAGGAAAGGATCTGTTTTTCTGCTATTTTTTCAATATCTTTAAGGTTTATTAAATCTCTACCGGCTCCTACAGCACCTGATGTAACCAAAACAACTTCGGTTCCTTTATTTTTTATTAAGTTGATCTGTTTAACTAAATGTTTTAAAACGGTGAGATCAAGCCTATTAAAATCATTGGAGAGTACCTTGGTACCAACTTTTATTACTATACGGTTATACATTATTAAAATTATATAGTTTTATATATTAAGTATATCACTTTTATAAACAAAATTATTATGGTTTGAAAAGTTATTTTTGTTTTTAAAAACTTAAGTGTCTGAACTGTTTTTATGATTTAAATTTGATAAAAATTTGTTTAGTGTTATAAAAATATCCTTAGTATTTTTATAATATTTAACTTTAATATTTTTATTTCCACTTATCATCGCAGATAACTTTTTATTGTCGTTCTCTTGAAAAAGACAGAGTATTTTTTTTATTCAATTCTTCTGCAAAGCATATTTCGTAGCCAACACCTAAAGAGGGTGTGGAGACTTCTGCGATGATCACATCGGCTTTTTTTATCCATTCTACATCCCTGTTAAATATTTCTTCTGAAGAGAGCTTTTCTCCTTTGTGGTCTATGTTTTCAGACCCTATATGTTCGGAGAGAACCTCACCGTGTTTTTTAAGGTATTCTATTATTTTAAAATATTTTTCTCTATCTTCTCTTCCTCCTCTTATTGATCCTGCAAAATATATTTTCATAAAATTTATTTATAGATTTTAAAATTTTTTTTTAAAATTATTTCTTTAAAGAGCTTATTTATGAAATAAAAATCCTTGTCTCCCTCTAAAACTATATCAAAACTGTCTAAATATTTTTCTCTTAATCTTTCATAACCACTGTTTAAAAACCCGATCTTTAAAAGTTTCTCGTAACGAAATCCTTTGATCATATCAATATCTCCAATACTATCTCCCAGTAGAATAACTTTTTTTCTTTCTTTTATATGTTTATATACATTCGGGAAATTCTCCAACACCGTCTCATCTTTATTTAAAGCATGAATTATCGGTTCTTTCGCAGAAAGAGCTTTTCCGTTTTTATCCCAATGATATTTATTGATAATATAAAATATATTTGAATGATCTTTTTTGATCTTTTGAAAAAACATTTTTACTGCTTCTCCACAACCGCATGCTGACATAATAACCAAAGGGATCTTTTTGTTATATAAAAGATCAACAAATTCGGGAACGCCTTCTCTGAATTTAACATGTCCATTTTTAACAGTATCTTCAAGATCGTTTTTGCTAAGACCCGATTTAATCAATAGATCATGATGGTTTTTCCACCATTCTTGCATTAATTCTTTTCTTTCTCTTAAAGGAATGTTCAAATCAGATTCAAGTGGATGATATTTATTAAATAAAGAATGAGCTTTGTCCGCATAATCATCTGTTAAGTGTTTTCCATCCCTGAGCATGGAAATAATAGAGGGGGTTTTTATTCCGTTGGTCGTTCCGTAGGTTAGGGTTCTATCAAAATCGGAAAGAACGTGGATCTTATCCGGTCCAGATCTTTGCATTTCCTTTTTGATCTCTTCAACTTTTTTAGTATTAGATATTAATACTTTCATAGCTTTTTTATTTTTAATCAAAATATGAATTTAATACATAATATCACATATGATAAGGGTTATAATTGAATTTCCTTATTTCGGCTAAGTGTTAGCGCGACCCCGAGCTCTTAGACAGGCCCTCGCTACGCTCGTCTTGTATACCGCCTCCGTCTTTTAAATTTCACCTCAGCGAAAGATCAGTAAAACCCCAACGCTAGCGCATTGGGGTTAAACTGACTTTTGCTCCAGCGGCAGGATTCGGTTAAGAATAATTCAAAGGCCGTCGCTTTTGAATTTTCACGACCTTGGTTCGCGGTTTTTCCTGCCGGAAAAACATCGCTGTACCTTTCGAATCCTGACAATAGTAAATAAATTCACTCTCTTCACTAGGAGTTGTAATACAAAACCTACCTCTTATTTAAAAGTTTTTACTAATGAACCAGTAAATAGTTTATATCCGTCAACACTTAAATGAATACCATCTTCTTCGTGATATTTATTATCAAGCATAACCGCATCTTTGTAGACTGAAAAAGTGTCTATAAAGTTAAAGTTATAATCTTTACATATATTTTTTAGACCATCGAAATATTGGCCAATCTTTTCATTAAACTCTTTTGTTCCTTCGGGGTCGTTTATGTCGTTGGCGGGAGGAGTTAACCACACGAACACTTTTGATTCGGAAAATTCAGAAATTATTTTTATCATGTTTTCTAGATATTCAGGACAGGACAGATTGTCTTTAAGTATGTCATTTGTCCCTAAAGATATTACTACATAGTCAGCTTTCAATTTTGAAACAGACTCAATTATTTCCAGTGCATCATTTGTCGTTGATCCTCCCACTGCATGATTATCGATAATAATACTACCGATACTCTCCTCAATTTTTTTTATCATATCAGGGTTAATTCTCGCTAATAGACTGTCTCCAAAAAATATAAGTTTTTTCATAATATAAGTATAGCAAATAAAGATAACTGCCAATGCTGTATTGACATTAGTACAGAGAGCTAAGGAACTGTTTATGAGTTCGAAACCAGAGTAAAAAAGCAAATTTTGAGCTTCTTACTTTCGAATTTAATTCTAAATCAAAATAAGCTAGGGTTCTCAATACTATCCCTATTTAATGCACTATTAAATTGCAAAAATGATCCTAGTCGGCTCCGGGGGCCGGACTCGAACCGGCAACCACTCGATTAACAGTCGAGCGCTCTACCATTGAGCTACCCCGGAATCTTTTGAAACCTTTCTTAATTTT
>Ga0207421_10004087_pt1 | contig 17073 bp, 13 predicted proteins | sample SodLakKL_010_SED_4_FD_187542 | JGI IMG/M metagenome (GOLD analysis project Ga0207421, IMG submission 187542) | Alkaline sediment microbial communities from Lake Tanatar, Kulunda Steppe, Russia - 8KL_010_SED (SPAdes) (version 2) | ecosystem: Environmental > Aquatic > Non-marine Saline and... | reverse complement strand
GACCACGAGGCGTCCGACCCGGGCGCGGACACCGACGCCTGGCGCGCCTTCGCCGAGGCAGCCCCCGAGCCCGAGGTCGAGGCGCACGCTGAGTCGGACACCTCGCCGGTGATGTTCCGGGTGCTCACGCTGCTGGCCGGCCTGCTGGCCCTCGGTGCCATCATCTGGCTGCTGCTGCAGTGACCGTGGGCTGACCACCGCTGCCCTCCCCAGGGCGCGGCGCCTGCCTGGCAGGCGAGAGCGGGCGTGGCAGCATCGGACAGGCGTCCAGCCACGCGGCCACGATCAGGGAAGCGAGCTCGTGAGCACCACCGAGTACTCGGCCACGTCCATCAGCGTCCTGGAGGGCCTCCAGGCCGTGCGCAAGCGACCCGGCATGTACGTCGGGTCCACCGATGCGAGCGGGCTGCACCACCTCATCTGGGAGGTGGTGGACAACGCCGTGGACGAGCACCTCGCCGGCCACGCCGGGCGCATCCGGGTGCTGCTGCGCGCCGACGGTGGCGTCGAGGTCAGCGACGATGGCCGGGGGATCCCCGTGGAGCGCCACCCCAGGGAGCGCAAGCCCGCCGTCGAGGTCGTGCTGACCAAGCTGCACGCCGGCGGCAAGTTCGACCAGCAGGCCTACGCGGTGTCCGGCGGTCTGCACGGGGTCGGCGTGAGCGTCGTCAACGCGCTGTCGCAGCGCCTGGAGGCGGAGGTCTGGCGCGACGGGCGCAAGCACCTCGTGCGGTTCGCTCGCGGCAAGCGCGCCGAGGCCCTCCACGACGTCGGCCAGTCCAAGCGCACCGGCACGATCATCCGCTTCTGGCCCGACCCCGACATCTTCGATCAGGTCGAGCTCGACCGCGAGACCGTCGCCACGCGGCTGCGGGAGACCAGCCTGCTCAACCCGGGGCTGCGCCTCGAGCTGCGCGACGAGGCCACCGGGTCGCAGGAGACGTTCCAGTTCAAGCGCGGCCTCGCGGCGTTCGTGGAGGAGCTCCTCGGCGACGACGAGGCGCTGCTCGCAAAGCCCGTGCACGTCGCGCGCGCCGAGACCGTCGACGGCGCCGCGCTGGCGGTGGACGCGGCGGTGAACTGGGCGGCCGGCGGCTACGCCGAGCGCGTGCGCAGCTACGTCAACGTGGTGCGCACCACCGACGGCGGAGCCCACGAGGAGGGCTTCCGCAAGGCCCTGACCGGCAGCCTCAACCGCTGGGGCGAGCGCAACAAGGCATTCCGCAAGGACGACCGGCCCCTGGCCGGCGAGGACCTGCGCGAGGGCATGTGCGCGGTCATCTCGGTCAAGATGCCCGACCCGCAGTTCGAGGGGCAGACCAAGAGCAAGCTCGGCAGCTCCAGCATGCGCCGGTTCGTGGAGCGCGCCGTCAACGAGGCGGTCGGGGAGTGGCTGGACGCCAACCCGACGCTGGCCCGGCGGATCATCAAGAAGGCGCAGGTGGCGGCAAAGGCGCGGGAGGCGGCTCGCCAGGCCCGCGACCTGACCCGACGCAAGGGGCTGCTCGACCAGGGCTCGGCCGGCCTGCCCGGCAAGCTCTCCGACTGCTCCTCGCGTCGACCCGAGGAGTGCGAGCTGTTCGTGGTGGAGGGCGACTCGGCGGGCGGCTCGTCCAAGATGGCCCGCGATCGCCAGACCCAGGCGATCCTGCCGCTGCGCGGCAAGGTGCTCAACGTCGAGAGGGCGCAGCTGCGACGCGTGCTGGCCAACGCCGAGATCGGCAACCTCGTCAAGGCGATCGGCACGGGCATCGGCGACGACTTCGACTACGCGAAGCTGCGCTACCACAAGATCGTGATCCTGTCGGACGCCGATGTCGACGGCGGCCACATCACCACCCTGCTGCTGACGTTCTTCTACCGCCTGATGCCCAAGCTCGTCGACGGGGGGCACCTCTACATCGCCCAGCCGCCGCTGTATCAGCTGCGCCAGGGCACCGACCTCGCCTACGCGCTGTCGGACGAGGAGCGCGACCGGCTGCAGCGCCAGCGCTTCCGCGGCAGGGCCGAGGTCGCCCGCTTCAAGGGGCTCGGCGAGATGGACCCGCAGCAGCTGTGGGACACCACGATGGACCCCGCGCGGCGCGTCCTGCTGCGAGTGGCCACCCGCGACGCCTCCCGCGCCGACCGCACCTTCTCGCTGCTGATGGGCGAGAGCGCCGCCGACCGGCGCGAGTGGATCGAGGCCCACGCCGACGCGGTGGACCTCATCGACGTCTGAGGCCACCCGCCGCGGTCGGCGGCGCGGCGCAGCGCAGCACGCGCCTCATGACGCCGCGTGCCGGGTGGCCGCGCCCGGCTCGTCGGTGGGTTCCCCGCGTCCGTCGGTGGCGCCCAGAGCCTGGGAGAACAGCGGCAGCTGGACGTCACCGCTGGGCAGCACCTGCGCCGAGGGCGTGCGTGCTCGTGCCCGGTCGAGGTGATCGCGCTGATCGTCGAAGAAGATGTGGGGCCGGAACTGCTCGAGGACCGGCGCCTTGTCCTCGCCGGCCAGGAAGAACGACTGGTCCACGCGCACGCCCCACGCCCGCAGCGTATTGATGACCCGCAGGTGCGCCGGCGCACCCCTGGCGGTGACCAGCGCGGTGCGCACCGGCGCGTCCTCCTCGCCGAAGCGCGACTGGATGTGCTGCAGCGCGGCGAGGAACGGCGCGAAGGGGCCGGGCTCCATGGGCTCGTCGGCCAGGGCGCTCTCGCGCTGCTGGAACGCCTCGAGCCCGTGGCGCTGGTAGATCCGCTCGCTGGAGTGGTCGAACAGCACCGCGTCCCCGTCGAAGGCCAGGCGCACCTCCTCGGCGTCGTCCTCGGCGAGGTCCTGCGGTGGGGCGCTGACCAGCGCGGCGGGGAAGCCGTGGCCCAGGGCCGCCTCGACGTCGCCGGGCTCGGCGGACAGGAACAGGTTGCAGCGGAACGAGGCGAGGTAGGGCCAGGGCTCGCGACCACCGGTGAACGCCGCCTGGTCGATGGCCAGCCCGTGCCCGGCGATGGAGTGGAACACGCGCACGCCGGTGTCGGCGTCGTTGCGGCTGATCACCACCACCCGCACCAATTCGCTGCGCGCGCGCCGGTTCAGGCGCAAAAGCGCGCGCACCAGGGGCAGCGCGGTCCCTGGTGCCAGCAGCACCGCCTCACGGCGGCGTTGATGCTCGCGGTAGGCGGCCAGCCCGTCCTCGCGGAACACGCGGTCGGCCTCGGCGAGGTCGAACAGCGCCCGCGAGGTGATGCCGACCACCAGCTGCGGGGCCTCACGCCGGGCCATGGGCACCTCCTGCTCGCTCGGCCGCGGGGTCGCGGCGGCCAGCGTCGCCGAGGAGTGTCCCACGTCGCCGCGGTCCCGACCACCACCGGACCGCCACCGGTCCTGCGGGTCGTCGGGCGGTCGCTGGGCGTGCGTGCCCCCTCGACCGCGACGGGGCACGCTTACCGCGCCTTCGCTCCCGAGGTGGTCGGGGGCTCCTCGAGCCGAGCCATCCCGGGGATGGTGAGGAACTCCGGTGGCCGGTCGGCCAGCGCCACCTCGACGAACAGGTCGCGGGCCGCGTCGTGGCGCCCGTGCGCCCGAGCGTCGGGGCCAAGGGCCTGCTGGATGGCGACGAGCTCCTCGTCGATGACCTGCTGGACCAGCGCCCGGGTGACCGGTGCTCCCTGGAGGTCGTCGCCGGCCTCGAGGGCCACGCCGTGGTGCTGCCACTGCCAGATCTGGCTGCGGCTGATCTCGGCGGTGGCGGCGTCCTCCATGAGGTTGAACAGGGCCGCAGCACCGATCCCGCGCAGCCACGACTCGAGGTACAGGATCCCCACGCGCACGTTGGTGCGCAGCCCGTGCTCGGTGATGGTCCCGCCCGGGACCCGGATGTCGAGGAGGTCCGCGGCCTGCGTGGCGACCTCGGGGCGCTGGCGGTGGATCTGGTTGGGCGCGTCGCCGAGCACGGCGTCGAGCTGCTCGCGCGCGACCGCGACGAGGTCGGGGTGGGCCACCCACGTGCCGTCGAAGCCGTCGGTGGCCTCGCGCTGCTTGTCCGCGCGCACGGCGTCGAGCGCGCGCTCGTTGGCCTCGGGGTCGCGGCGGCTGGGGATCAGCGCGGCCATCCCACCGATCGCGTGGGCCCCGCGACGATGGCACGTGGCCACCAGCAGCTCGGTGTAGGCGCGCATGAACGGCACCGTCATCGTGACCTGCACGCGGTCGGGCAGCACCACGCTGGCATCGTCGGGGAAGGCCTTGATGGCGCTGAAGATGTAGTCCCAGCGGCCGGCGTTCAGCCCGGCGGCGTGCTCGCGCAGCTCGTAGAGGATCTCGTCCATCTCGAACGCCGCCAGGAGGTGCTCGATCAGCACGGTCGCCTTGATCGTCCCGCGGGGGATGCCGAGGTGATCCTGGGCGAGCACGAAGGCGTCGTTCCACAGCCGCGCCTCGGTGTGGCCCTCGAGCTTGGGGAGGTAGTAGTAGGGGCCCGAGCCCAGCGCGGCCAGGGCCTCGTGGTTGTGGAACAGGTGCAGGCCGAAGTCGAACAGGCTGGCGGGGATCGCCTGGCCATCGACGCGGAACCGGGGCTCGTCGAGGTGCCAGCCGCGCGGGCGCACCACCAGCGTGGCGGGGTCGTCGGTCAGGCGATAGGCCTTGCCCTCGTCGGTGACGAAGTCGAGGTCGCGGCGGATGGCGTCGGCCACGTTGCGCTGCCCGTCGATCATGTTCGCCCACGTCGGGGCGTTGGCATCCTCGAAGTCGGCCATGAACACCTGTGCCCCGGAGTTCAGCGCGTTGACCAGCATCTTGCGGTCGGTCGGGCCGGTGATCTCCACGCGGCGATCGGTGAGATCGTCGGGCACGGGTGCGATCGTCCAGTCGGCCGCGCGGACCTGCGCGGTGTCGGGCCGGAAGTCCGGTCGCTCGCCTGCGGCCAGCCGCGCCCGGCGCTGTGCGCGCTGCGCGAGCAGCTCGTCGCGTCGCGGGGCCAGCTCGCGGTGCAGCAGCGCCAGGAAGGCGCGCGCCTGGTCGGTCAACAGCTCCGCGCGCCGCCCGGCCGTGCTGCCGAGCACCTCGACGCCCTCAGGTTCCGCCATCGTCGCCTCGTTCCTCTCCGTGAGCTCGCCTCGCTTGCGTTCTGCTCTGCGAAATGCAATGTCCAGAAGATGGAACGAGACGGTACGCTGATGCTGGGTCGGCGTCAATGCCCGCCGGCGAGCGCCACCGCGGCCCCGCCCGGGAGACGGACGCCACGCGCGACCACTGATGGCAGCCGACACAGGAGCGATCACCATGAGCGGCGAGCCCCAGCAACCGGCCGGGGGCCTGCAGTCGGTGGGTCGGGCGCTGGACGTGCTGGAGGCGCTGGCCGCGCGTGGGCCGCTCGGGGTCGGCGAGGTGGCGACCGAGACGGACCTGCCGGCGCCCACCGCCCACCGCCTGCTGCGCACGCTCGTCGCGCGCGGCTACGCCCGTCAGGAGCTCGGCGGGCGCCGCTACACCCTCGGGGCGCGCGTGCTGCGGCTCGCCGCGGTGTCGGACACGCTGCTGGCCGGGCTCGCCCAGCCGGTGCTGGACCAGCTGGCCGCTGCGACCGGCGAGACCGCCAACCTCGCCCTGCTCGAGGGCGCCTACGTGGTCTACGTGGCCCAGGCGCAGTCGCACGCGCGGATGCGCATGTTCACCGAGCTCGGCAACCGCGTCCCGCCGCACTCCACCGCGGTCGGCAAGGTGCTGCTGGCCGCTCGGCCCGACGCCGAGGCCGAGGCGCTGCTCGCACGCCTGCCGCTGACCGCCAAGACCCCGAGCACCATCACCGACCGCGGAGCGCTGCGCGCCGAGCTGGAGGCGGTCCGCGAGCGAGGCTATGCCGTGGACGACGAGGAGGAGGAGATCGGCGTGCGCTGCGTGGCCGTGCCGGTGCCGGGCCTGGACGAGGACCCGGCCGCGGTGTCGGTGTCGGGGCCCTCCAGCCGCCTGCGTCGGGAGGACTGCGCGCGCCTGGCACACGTGCTGGCCGAGCACGCCGCGACGATCGGGGCGGCCCTCGCGGGTGGCCTCGCGGCCGATCGCGGCCGGCCCGCTGGTGATGCCGCCGAGGCGTAGACTCCGCCGCGCGGGTGCGCTACCGTCGCGCCCTGCGATGACACGGCTGTGATTCACGGCGCTGCGGCGCCACCTTCCCCATCACGCCGCCGACCGCACCGCAGGTCCGCCGCCGTCTGGGAGGCCGCTGCCGTGGGTGACTCGTTCGTCCACCTCCACACCCACACCGAGTACTCGATGCTCGATGGGGCCAGCCGCATCGACGACCTCATGCGGGTGGCCGCCGAGCAGGGCATGCCCGGCCTCGCCATGACCGATCACGGCGTCATGTTCGGCGCGATCGACTTCTACAAGGCGGGCAAGGCCCACGGCGTGAACCCGATCATCGGCTGCGAGCTCTACGTCGCTCCCGACAGCCGCTTCAGCAAGCGCGGCGCCTCGCCGGAGGGCGACGCCGCCGCCGGCAAGCGCGAGCCCTACTACCACCTGACGCTGCTGGCCGAGAACGACGTCGGCTACCGCAACCTCATGAAGCTCTCCAGCCGCGCGTTCCTGGAGGGCTACTGGTACAAGCCGCGCGCCGACCGCGAGCTGCTCGCCGAGCACAGCGAGGGCCTGATCTGCCTGTCGGGCTGCCTGGGCTCGGAGGTCAACCAGAAGCTGCTCAAGGGCGATGCCACCGGCGCCCAGGAGGCCGTGTCCTGGCACCGCGACGTGTTCGGTCCCGACCGCTACTTCATCGAGCTGCAGGACCACGGGATCCCCGAGCAGCGCCAGACGCTGCCCGAGCTGATGCGCCTCGCCCGCGACCTCGACCTCGGGCTGGTGGCCACCAACGACAGCCACTACACCCACCAGGAGGACCACGAGGCCCACGACGTCCTGCTGTGCATCGGCACCGGGGCCAAGAAGGCCGACGAGAAGCGGCTGCGCTTCCCCGGCAGCGACCACTACCTCAAGACGCCGCACGAGATGCAGGGGCTGTTCCCCGATCACCCCGAGACGTGGCGCAACACCCTGGAGATCAACGAGCGCTGCGCGGTGGACCTCGACTACGAGGGGTTCCGCCTGCCCCGGTTCGACACCCCCGAGGGCTACACCGAGCAGGAGTGGCTGCGCCGCTGCGTCTTCCAGGGGGCCGAGCAGCGCTACGGCGAGCCGGTGCCCGACCACGTGGTCGAGCGCCTCGAGCACGAGCTCACCGTCATCGAGCAGATGGGCTACAGCGCCTACTTCCTGATCGTGGCCGACCTGTGCCAGCACGCCCGCGACCAGGGCATCCGCCTGGGCCCGGGACGCGGCTCGGCCGCAGGCTGCGCCGTCAGCTACTGCGTGGGCATCACCGACCTGGATCCGCTGGCCCACGACCTGATCTTCGAGCGGTTCCTGAACCCCGAGCGCGTGTCGATGCCCGACATCGACCTCGACTTCGACGAGCGCCGGCGCGCGGAGATGATCCGCTACGCCACCGAGAAGTACGGCAGCGACCGCGTCGCCCAGATCGTCACGTTCTCCACCATCAAGGCCAAGCAGGCGATCAAGGACGCCGCGCGGGTGCTGGGCTACCCGTTCAGCTTCGGCGAGAAGCTGACCAAGATGATGCCGGCGCCCGTCATGGGCAAGGACCACCCCCTCGACAAGGCCGTGGAGCTGTCGGGGGAGCTGCGCGAGGCCTGGGAGTCCGACGCCGACGCGAAGCAGGTGCTGGACACCGCCCGGTCGCTGGAGGGGCTGCGGCGCCAGCACTCGATCCACGCCGCCGGCGTGGTGATCGCCGGCGAGCCGATCACCGACGTGTGCCCGGTGCTGCGCGTGGAGTCCGATGGCGAGATCGTCACCCAGTACGACGGTGGCATGGTCGAGGACATCGGCCTGCTGAAGATGGACTTCCTGGGGCTGCGCAACCTCACGGTCATCTCCGACGCGCTCGACCACATCGAGCGCACCACCGGCGAGCGCATCGACATCGACCACGTGCCCCTCGATGACCCCGCCACCTACGCGATGCTGGCCCGCGGCGACACCGACGGGGTGTTCCAGCTCGACTCGGCCGGCATCACCGCGCTGGCCAAGCAGCTCCAGCCCGACTGCTTCGACGACATCGTCGCGCTGCTCGCGCTGTACCGCCCTGGCCCGATGGGCGCGGACCTGCACAACGAGTACTGCCGCCGCAAGCACGGACAGCACCCGGTCACCTACCCCCACCCTGACCTGCAGGAGATCCTCGAGCCCACCTACGGGATCCTCGTCTACCAGGAGCAGGTGCTGAAGATCGCCCAGCAGCTCGCCGGCTTCACCCTCGGCGAGGCCGACATGCTGCGCCGGGCCATCGGCAAGAAGAAGCAGAAGGAGATGGACGCCCAGAAGGAGAAGTTCCTCGAGGGCATGGCCGCCAACGGCTATGACGCGCAGCTCGGCCAGCAGCTGTGGGACTGGATCGAGGGCTTCGCCGACTACGCGTTCAACAAGAGCCACTCGGCGGGCTACGGGCTGGTCAGCTACCAGACCGCCTACCTCAAGGCCAACCACCCCGTCGAGTACATGAGCGCGCTGCTGACCAGCGTCAAGAACAACAAGGACCGCCTGCCGCTGTACCTGCACTCGTGCCGGACCATGGGTCTCACGGTGCTCCAGCCCGACGTCAACGAGTCCGACCTCGACTTCACCCCGGTGGGCGGCGAGCAGCGCGCGATCCGCTTCGGCCTGTCAGCGGTGCGCAACGTGGGCGAGCCGGTCGTCGAGGCGATCCTCTCGGCCCGCTACCGCAAGGGACAGTTCTCCGACTTCACCGACTTCTGCCGCAAGGTCGACCAGCAGGTGCTGAACAAGCGCACCATCGAGTCGTTGATCAAGGCGGGCGCCTTCACCTCGCTGGGCCACCCGCGGCTGGGGCTGCTGCGCGCCTACGAGCCGATCGTCGAGCAGGCCGCGGCCACCAAGCGCGCCGAGGCCGAGGGGCAGTTCTCGCTGTTCGGCGCCCCGGCAGGGGACGTCGAGGCCGCCGACGAGCTGGAGCAGGCCGCCGACATCCCCGACGAGGAGTTCCACCGGCGCGACAAGCTCGCCGCCGAGCGCGAGATGCTCGGGCTGTATGTGTCCGACCACCCGCTGTTCGGGCTCGAGCGCGAGCTCGACAAGCACTCGACCTCCTCGATCGGCGCCCTGACCAACGGCCAGGCACCCGCCAAGGGACAGCCCGTGCTCGCCGGGATCCTCACGGGCCTGACCAAGAAGTTCACCAAGAACGGCGACCCCTACATGAGCGGCCAGCTCGAGGACCTCCAGGGCTCGATCGACGTGATCTTCTTCCCCTCGGCCTACCGCCAGCACGGCGAGCTGCTGGAGGAGGACGCGGTGCGCGTGGTCAGCGGGCGCCTCGACGACGGCGACCCGCCCAAGCTGATCGCCAGCGACCTGCGCGCCCCCGACGTCTCCGAGGCCACCGGCGCGCCGCTGGTGCTGACCCTCGCGCCGCCGCAGTGCGTGCCCGATGTGCTGAAGCGCCTGGGCGTCATCCTCGACGAGCACCCCGGCGCGGTGCCGATCGAGATCGCGGTCACCGGCGGCGCCGGCCCGCCCACGCGGCTGCGGCTGCCCGACGAGCAGCGCGTCGCCCGCGACGCGAGCCTCTACGGGGCGCTGAAGTCGCTGCTCGGCCCCGACGCGGTCACCGGCTGACGCCTCTAGCGTCGCCGGGACCGGCCGCGTCCGCCCGAGGCGCCCGTGCGGCCGTCCGCGGGCGCCCCGCTCGCGGCGGGCTCGCGTCGCTGCCACCACACCAGCGCGGCGATGCTGGCCAGGAACAGGCCGGCGGCGGTGTAGGTGTTGCCGCTGATGCCGAAGATGAAGATGTTGCCGTCGGTGCGGATGAACTCGAGGGAGAAGCGCAGCAGCCCGTAGCCGATGCCGTAGGCCAGCAGCAGCCCGCCCGGACGCAGCAGCCCGCGCAGGCCCACCACCATCAGCACCGCCATGATCGCCAGGTTGCCGAGCATCTCGTAGAGGAACGTCGGGTGCACCAGCTCGCCGGTGGACAGCTCCAGCGCCCACGGGAGGTCGGTGGCGGTGCCGTACAGCTCCTCGTTGAAGTAGTTGCCCCACCGGCCGATCGCCTGGCCCAGCGGGATCGCCGGCGCGACGGCGTCGGCGAAGGCCGGGATGCTGGCCCTGCGGCGGCGTAGCTGCCACACCACCGCGAGCCCTCCGAGGAGCAGCCCGCCGAAGAACGCGAGCCCGCCCTCCCAGATCGCGATCAGCGCGATCGGGCGCTCCACCACCTGGTCGAGGTTGGTGGACACCCAGGCCAGGCGCGCGCCGACGAGCCCGGCGAGCACCGCCCACAGCGCCACGGCGTCCACGGTCTCGGGGTCGCCGCCGCGCTGGGCGAAGCGCCACCGCGTCAGCACGATCGCGGCGAGCACCGCGAGGGCCACGGCCACGCCGTAGTAGCGCAGGGTCAGCGGCCCGAGGTCCAACGCGCTGCCCGGTGGGGGAGGGATCGCCGCAAGGGCTGCGGCCGGCGAGGCAGGAAGCATGCCCTCTACTGTAGGAGCCGGTCGCGCCGCGCTGTGTCGCCGTGCCCGCGGCGCGGTCTGGCCGCTAGTTCAGCTCGGCGCCGTCCGGGTTGGGGGGACGCAGCGAGCCCACCGAGCCGAAGTGGCGCATGAGGCTCGTCTCGCGGCGCAGCAGCGCCAGCGTCTCGTCCACGCGCTCGCGCGTGGAGTCGAGCTCCAGCAGGGCCTGCTGCTCGCTGATGTCGACCTGCGCGGCGGCCGCGGCCAGCCACGCCAGGTGATCCGGCGAGTCGGGCAGCTGCGAGGCGAGCTCCTCGGGCGCGCCGAGCTGGGTCAGGTAGGGGCGCAGGACCTCGCGCAGCGCCGCGACCCGCTGGGGGTCGGGATCGTCGCCGGCGTCCTCCAGCGGCGCGATGGTCGCGCGCTGGTAGGGGGCGGGTGGGTGCCGGTGGTCCAGCCGGAACCGCTGCACGCCGCGGGCGACGATGTCAGCGCGACCGTCGGGCAGGCGCGTGACCTGCTGCACCTCCGCCAGGCACCCCACCCGATGGACCTCCGGCAGCGGGTCGACGTCGTTGCCGTCGCGGATCGCGATGACCCCGAACCGTCGGTCGCCCTCCAGGAGGTCGGACAGCATCTGCAGGTAGCGGTCCTCGAACAGATGCAGCGGCAGCTGGCGTCCAGGGAACAGCACCAGCCGCAGCGGGAACAGCGGAACCTCCATCGTGGCCAGGTTAGTGGCGCGCGGTGGGCGCGCAGTCGGCGGCGCTAGGCTTCCCCTCATGCTGCGACGTCTCGACCTGCGGGGGGATGCGCGCGACCCCGCTCCGCTGCTGCCGCGCGCCGACGAGGGTGCGGTCGCCGAGGTCCGCGAGCGCGTGCGCACCATCCTCGACGCGGTCCGCACCGAGGGCGATGACGCCGTGACGCGCCTCTCCGAGGAGATCGACGGGTACGGCGGCCCGTTCGCGGTGACCGGCGAGGAGGTCGACGCCGCCGAGCGCGCTCTCGACCCGGCGGTGCGCCAGGCGCTGGAGCGCGCCGCTGACCAGGTCCGCTGGTTCCACCAGCGCGTCCAGCCGCAGGGGTGGGCGCAGCGCCGCGGCGGCGCGGAGATGGGCACGCGCTACCAGCCGCTGGCCCGCGTGGGCTGCCACGTCCCCGGCGGCCTCGCCCCGCTGGTGTCCACGGCGATCATGACGATCGTCCCCGCCCGCGTGGCCGGGGTCGAGGAGGTCGTGGTCATCACCCCGCCGGCCGCCGACGGGTCGGTCAGCTCCGAGATCCTCGCCGCCACCCGGATCGCCGGCGGCGCCGACCGGATCCTGCGCCTGGGCGGCGCGCAGGCGATCGGCGCGCTGGCGTTCGGCACCCAGACCCTGCCGCGCTGCGACAAGATCGTCGGCCCGGGCGGGGCCTACGTGAACGAGGCCAAGCAGCAGGTCGCGGCCACCGCGGCGTGCGGCATCGACCTGCCAGCCGGCATCACCGAGGTGGCGATCATCGCCGATGACACCGCCGACCCGGTGCACCTGGCCTGCGACCTGATCGCCCAGGCCGAGCACGACCCCCAGGCCACCGCCCTGCTCATCACCCCCGATGCGGACCTCGCCGAGCGCGTCGACGCGGCCCTGGCCGACGAGCTCGCCGCCACCCGTCACGTCGAGCGGATCCGCACCGCGCTCGAGGGCCTGGGGGCGGTGGTGCTCACCGACGACCTCGACCACGCGGTGCGCGTGGCCGACGCCTTCGCCGCCGAGCATCTGGAGGTGCAGACGCGCGACGCCCAGGCGGTCGCCGACCGGATCCGTGCGGCCGGGGCGATCTTCGTCGGCTCGCACACCCCGGTCAGCCTCGGCGACTACGCGGCGGGGCCCAACCACACGCTGCCCACCGGCGGCGCCGCCCGCTTCACCGGCGGGCTCACCACCGCCGACTTCCTCAAGGCGATCAACTGGGTGCGCTACGACGCCGACGAGCTCGCCGCGATGACCCCGGTGACCGATGCGCTGGGTGCGCTGGAGGACCTGCCGGCGCACAGCCGCGCCGTGCGGGCCCGCACCGACCGGCTGGGGGAGCGGTGAGCAGCGCGGCCGACCAGGCCCTGGCGCGGCTCGCCGCGCAACCGGCCGCGCGCGTGCCGGTGCGCGACGACCTCCAGGGCGTCGCGCCCTACGGCGCCCCGCAGCTCGACGTGCCGGTGCAGCTCAACACCAACGAGACGCCGTGGGCCCCGCCAGCAGCGCTGGTGCAGGCCCTTCAGGAGCGCGTGGGCGAGCTCGCGCTGCACCGGTACCCCGACCGCGGCGCCTGGCCGCTGCGCGAGGCGCTCGCCGCCCGGTTCGGGCTCGCGCCCGAGCAGGTGTGGCCGGCCAACGGCTCCAACGAGGTCCTCGCCCAGCTCCACCAGGCCTACGGCGGGCCGGGGCGCACCGTGCTGACCTCCGACCCTGGCTTCGCGGCGCTGCCGACGATCGCGCGCACCACGGGCACCGACGTGGCGACCGTCGCGCTCGACGAGGACCTGCGCCTGACGCCCGAGGCAGCCGCGGACGCGGTCGAGCGCCACGCCCCGACCCTGGTGTGCGTGGCCAACCCGAACAACCCCACCGGCATCGCCGAGCCCGCCGAGGTGGTCCGCGCCCTCCACGACGCGGGCGAGGCGCTCATCGTGATCGACGAGGCCTACGCCGAGCTCGCCGACGCCTCGGTGGTCGACCTCATCGGGACGCTGCCGCGGCTGGTGGTCACCCGCACCTTCTCCAAGGCGTTCCGACTGGCGGGGGTGCGCCTGGGCTACCTGCTCGGCCCCGACTGGGTCGTCGACGACCTCCAGCGTGTGCGCCTGCCCTACCACCTGGACCAGATCACCCAGGCCGCCGGCGAGCTCGCGTGCGCCCACGCGGAGGCGGTCACCGCCCACATCGCCAGCCTCGTCGCCGAGCGCGAGCGCCTCACCGCCGCCCTCGCCGACCGCGGGGTCGTCACCTGGCCCTCGCAGGCCAACTTCCTGCTGCTGCGCGCGCCCGTCCCCGAGCTGTTCGATCGGCTGCTGGCGCGCGGGGTGCTGGTGCGCGACGTCTCGTCGCACCCGCGGCTGACCGGCTGCCTGCGTGTCACCGTCGGCACCCCCGACGAGAACGCCGCCTTCCTGGAGGCCTTCGACGATGCCTGCGCGGAGGGCTGACCCGCCGCGCCACCGACCCGCCGAGGAGATGCGCGCGTGAGCCGCACCGCCGAGATCACCCGCCAGACCCGCGAGACCCACGTGACCGTCGCGCTCGACCTCGACGGCGGGGACGTGCACGCCGCCACCGACGTGCCGTTCTTCGACCACATGCTCGAGCAGCTGGGCCGCCACGGTCGTCTGGGCCTGTCGGTCCGTGCCGACGGCGACACCGAGATCGACGCTCACCACACCGTCGAGGACACCGGCATCGCCCTGGGCCAGGCGCTGGGCCAGGCGCTCGGCGACAAGGCAGGCATCGAGCGCTTCGGTGACGCGACCGTGCCGATCGACGAGGCGCTGGCCCGGGTGGCGGTGGACTGCTCGGGACGGCCCTACCTCGTGTGCGACGCGCACTGGCCGGTGCCGATGATCGGCCACGGCTACGAGTCGCACCTGACCCCCCACTTCCTCGAGGCGCTGGTGGCCAACGCGCGGCTGACGCTGCACGTCACGCTGGAGCGCGCCGCCAACGGCCACCACGCCCACGAGGCGGTGTTCAAGGCCCTGGCGGTGGCGCTGCGTCGGGCCGTGGCCGTCACCGGCGCGGGCGTGCCCTCGACCAAGGGCGTGCTGTAGCGTCACCGCCCCTGACCGTCCGACCAGCCGCCGACCATCCGCCGGCCGGCCGCCGGCCCGATCGCCGACCAGCCAGGAGCTCGCTCGTGGCGTCCCGCTCCGCCCCCGCCGTCGCCGTGCTCGACTACGGCGCCGGCAACCTCCGCTCCGCCCGGCGGGCCCTCGACCGGGCCGGCGCGAGCGTCCACGTGACCGCCGACGCGGAGCGCGCCGACGCCGCGGATGCGCTGGTCGTGCCCGGCGTGGGCCACTTCGGCCAGTGCGTGGGCGCGCTGCGCGCCCAGGGCTTCGAGGCGCTGCTGCGTGACGCTGCCGAGCAGGGCCGGCCGGTGCTGGGCATCTGCGTGGGCATGCAGATCCTCTACGAGTCCAGCGACGAGGCCGACGAGCCCGGCCTCGGGCTGCTGCCCGGACGCGTGCGGCGCCTGCCCGACGACGTCCAGGTGCCCCACATGGGCTGGAACACCCTCGAGATCGTGCGCCCGGACCCGCTGGTCGACGACGTCGCCGGCGCCCACGCGTACTTCGTGCACAGCTACGCCCCCGACGTCGAGGGCCCCCACGTGCTGGCCACCACCCACCACGGGCGCGCGCTCGCCGCGGTCGCGCGGCACGGCAGCGTCGCCGGCACCCAGTTCCACCCCGAGAAGTCCGCCGAGGTCGGCCGCCGCGTGCTGGCCGGATGGCTGCGCACCGTGACCGCAGGAGCGTTCGCGTGACCCTCACCCTCTACCCGGCCATCGATCTGCGCGACGGCAGGGCCGTGCGCCTGCGCCGCGGCGACTACGCCGACGAGACGGTCTACGACGACGACCCCGTCGGCGTCGCCCGCCGCTTCGCCGCGGAGGGCGCGGAGTGGCTGCACGTGGTCGACCTCGACGCCGCGCTGGATGGCGAGCCCCGCAACCGCCACCTCGTCGAGGCCATCGTCGCGGCCACTGGCCTGCCGGTGCAGGCCTCCGGCGGGGTCCGCTCCATGGGCGACCTCGACCAGCGCATCGCCGCCGGGGCCTCACGGGTGGTGCTCGGCACCATGGCGCTGGAGGAGCCCGCGTTCGTGGGGGCTGCGGTGGCGCGGCACGGCGACAAGGTCGCGGTCGGCCTCGACGCGCAGGGGCGCCGCCTGAAGGCCCGCGGCTGGACCACCGAGGTCGGTGACCTCTTCAGCGCGCTGCACCACTTCACCCTGCAGGGCGTGGCCCGCTTCGTGTTCACCGACATCGAGCGCGACGGCATGCTCGCCGGTCCCAACGTCGAGCGCCTCGTCGAGGTCGCCGAGGCCACGACCGCGCGCATCACCGCCAGCGGTGGCGTGGCCACCCTCGACGACCTGCGCACGCTCGCCACCGCCCACGAGCGCGTCGACGCCGCCATCGTCGGCAAGGCGCTGTACGCGGGCCGGATGACGCTGCCCCAGGCGCTCGCCGCTGCGGGCGACCAGTCCTGATCCCTGTCGTAGCATCCCCTGGCCTGCCGCCCCACCGCCCCGCCGCTCCGCACGGCCCGCACGGCCCGCCGGGCGGCAGGGGACCGCCGAGGTGAGAGAGGACCTGTCGTGACGCTGGCTGCCCGCGTGATCCCCTGCCTGGACGTGGACGAGGGACGGGTCGTCAAGGGCGTGCAGTTCGTCGACCTGCGCGACGCCGGCGACCCGGTGGAGCTCGCCCGCGCCTACGACGCCGAGGGCGCCGACGAGCTGGTGTTCCTCGACATCACGGCCTCGGCGCAGGGACGCGACACCATCCTCGACGTGGTGTCGGCCACCGCCGAGCAGGTCTTCATCCCCCTGACGGTCGGCGGCGGCGTCCGCACCGTGGACGACGCGCGCCGGCTGCTGCGCGCCGGTGCCGACAAGACCGCGTTCAACACCGCGGCGGTGGCGCGCCCCGAGGTCCTGTCGGAGGCCGCGGCGGCCTTCGGGTCGCAGTGCGTGGTCGCCGCGGTGGACGCGCGGCGCCGCGATCCCGCCGACCCCGCGCGCGGCTGGGAGGTCTACACCCACGGCGGGCGTCGCCCCACGGGGCTCGACGCGATCGCCTGGGTCAAGGAGTGCGCCGCCCGCGGGGCCGGCGAGATCCTGCTCACCTCCATGGATCGCGACGGCTCCAAGGAGGGGTTCGACCTGGCGCTGCTGCAGGCCGCCACGGCCGCGGTGCGCGTGCCCGTGATCGCCTCCGGCGGGGCCGGCAGCGCCGAGGACATGGCCGCTGGCGTGCGCCGAGGGGGTGCCGCAGCGGTGCTGGCGGCCTCGATCTTCCACTTCGGCGAGCTGCGCGTCGGTGAGGTCAAGGACGCGATGGCCGCGGCCGGGGTGCCGGTGCGCCGCACCTGAGGCGCCGAGGCGCCCGCGACGGCCGCGCTGCGGGCGGCGATGCATCAGCGGGGTCGCGTGCGGAGACACTCAGAGGTCCCCGGATCACCGGGGCCCGCAGAGGAGGGGAGACGCACCCGACGGCGAGCATCTCCGGGCAGCGCCTCGCATGACGGGCGCAGGCCCGGGGCGCCGTTCCCGATCAAGGAGGACGCCGTGGGTGACCTGCAGCACGACCACGACCGCCTGCACGAGCACGACGAGCAGCACAAGGAGTCGCGCACCGCCTACGGCGAGCCGGCGGTGCCCGTCGAGGAGCCGGAGAAGGAGTCGCGCACCGCCTACGGCGAGCCGGCGGTGCCCGTCGAGGAGCCGGAGAAGGAGTCGCGCACCGCCTACGGCGAGCCGGCCAAGCCCGGCCCGCAGCCGG
>Ga0207421_10004085_pt1 | contig 17080 bp, 13 predicted proteins | sample SodLakKL_010_SED_4_FD_187542 | JGI IMG/M metagenome (GOLD analysis project Ga0207421, IMG submission 187542) | Alkaline sediment microbial communities from Lake Tanatar, Kulunda Steppe, Russia - 8KL_010_SED (SPAdes) (version 2) | ecosystem: Environmental > Aquatic > Non-marine Saline and... | reverse complement strand
ATCCTTTCTTCAAAGGACCTGGCCCAGGTGGTTTACGATATCTTGTATTACCCCGGGAACCTGGTAGTGGAAGAAATGGCGGTTCAGGCCATAGACCCGGATTAGTTAAGCTAAGGAGGTTAATTTATCTTGAGTAATTTTCCCGAAGCAAAAGTTTTAGAGGTCGACTTAAGTAATAAAAGCGTTAACCAAAAGACCATCCCCGCGGAAACCTACCGTCTTTACCCGGGTGGCTCGGCGCTGGGGCTTTATTTGCTGCTGCAGGATATGCCTGCGGGTGTGGATTCACTTTCTGCAGAAAATATGCTTATTTTTTCGGTATCTCCTTTAACCGGCCTGCCGGTTAGCGGTTTAAGCCGGATGACTGTTACCACGAAGAGTCCCCTGACCGGGGCTATCGGTGACAGCCAGGCCGGCGGGTTTTTCCCCGCCGAGCTAAAAGCTAACGGTTGGGATGCGGTTGTTTTCCGGGGTCGGGCCGATACCCCCGTTTACCTTTTTATTAACGGGGAAGAAGCGACCCTGCACGATGCCGGTGAAACCTGGGGCAAAGTTACCGGAGAAGCCGAAGAGAAGATAAAAGAAGAGCTGGGAGAAAGCGATCTGCAGGTAGCCCAGATCGGGCCTGCCGGTGAAAACATGGTTAAATATGCTTCAGTAATGAACATGTGCAACCGGGCCAATGGCCGCAACGGTACCGGGGCTGTGATGGGTTCTAAGAACCTGAAGGCTATAGCGGTGAAAAAAGCGAAGAAAAACAGGCCGGCGGACCGGGAATGGTTTAAGAAAGTATCATCAGAGACAAAAAACCGGATTGAAAAAAACAGCGTGGTCAGCAGCCTGGCCGAACACGGGACGGACAGCACATTAATGCCTCTTCACCTGGAAGGCTTCTTGCCGACTAAAAACTGGAATTCAGGCAGGTTCCCGGAAGGGGCGGAGAATATAGCCGGTGAAACCATGAGCGAAACCATTCTTAAAGAAAGAGACACCTGTTATGCCTGTGCAGTGAGGTGCAAAAGGGTAGTGGAAGTCCCAGGGTCGGTCGATCCCCTGTACGGGGGGCCCGAGTATGAAACCTGTGCAGCGCTCGGTTCTTACTGCGGCATTGAAAACCTGGAAACAGTGGCCCGGGCCAACCAGCTCTGCAATATGTACGGGCTTGATACTATATCCTGTGGCGGAACTATTTCCTTTGCCATGGAATGCTATGAAAAAGGCCTGATCACCAAAGAAGATACGGGCGGGTTGGCGTTAGATTTCGGTAATGGGGAAGTTGTCCTTGACTTGATAGAAAAAATTGCTAAAAAGCAGGGTATCGGGAAACTGCTGGCTGAAGGCAGTAAGGAAGCAGCCGGGCAAATCGGCGGCGAAGCCCGGGAGCTAAGCATTACCGCAAAGGGGCAGGAGCTGCCTGCCCACATGCCCCAGCAGAAACCTACCCTGGGCCTGATTTACGCGGTAAATTCATTCGGTGCCGACCACCAGTCAAGTTCCCATGACCCTGTGCTGGGCGCTCCCCCGAAAAGTAAGATCAGGAGTTCCCTTTACCAGGTGGGAGTTTGGAAGGGTTACAGCCCGGACGATATATTAAGCATGGACGAAGAAAAAGTAAGGTTTGCTTACAATACGCAGTGTTTTTATTCGCTGGCCGATACTCTTTGCCTGTGCCAGTTCGTCTGGGGGCCCTGCTGGCAGCTTTATAATCCTTCCGAGCTCGTAGATTTGTGCCGCTACGGCCTGGGCTGGGAAACCTCTCTTTATGAGTTAATGCTTGCCGGTGAAAGGCGAATCAACATGATGCGCTTTTTCAATAGCCGGGAAGGTTTCACCAGTGAAGACGACACCCTTCCAAGCCGGTTATTTACGCCCCTTCCTGACGGTCCTTCTGAAGGGGTAGCCCTTAACAAAAAAGAATTTGAAGAGGCGAAAGAGCTTTACTACCGTTTTGCCGGCTGGGACCGGGAAAAGGGCAACCCAACCGAAGTTACTTTGAAAAGGCTTTCTCTTGGGTGGCTTTTAGATAATCAGGTAATTTTTTAACCCATAAGCCTGTGCAGGAGCTTTTCGAAATCACTTTTAAAAAGTATTTTGGGCACCGGGTAAGCTGGATTGGCTTCCCGGTCTATTTTTTCTGCCAGTTCAGGAATATCTTCCTTCCGGATCTCTTTTATCCCGGCGGGAATGGACATGTTTTCATTCATTTCCCGGATCCTGGCAATCAGTTTGCCGGCAAGCGCCTGTTTGCTTTCTGAATTGCTGCCCATGCCGGCATTAAGGGCAAGCTCGGCTAATTTTGAGGCCGCGGCTTCCCTGGACAGTTCGAGTATTTCCGGTAAGACAACGGCATTGGCCAGGCCATGGGAAAGATTGTAGAACCCGCCAAGGCTGTGGGCTACGGCATGCACATAACCAACGTAATTCCTGGTAAAAGCAATGCCGGCGTAATGAGCGGCTTCAAGCATAGCTTCTCTGGCTTTAAGATCTTCTCCATCATGATAAGAATTTTCCAGGTGGGCAAATATCAGTTTTGCTGCCTCCAGGGCCTTCTGGTTACTGAAAGGAGTCCCTACAAGGCTGATATATGCTTCCACGGCATGGGTGAGGGCATCCATGCCGGTTTCGGCTGTCAGATGAGGGGGCAGATTAACGGTGAGCTGAGGATCTAAAATGCAGGCTGCCGGGGCCAGCCTGGGATCGATAATCGAAAACTTTTCCCGGTTAACCTCGTCTGTAATGACAGCAACGATAGTAGCTTCAGAGCCGGTACCGGCTGTAGTAGGGACAGCCATTAAATAGGGCAATTTATGCCTGACTTTAAATAGCCCTTTCATTTTCAAGACCGGTATGCGGTTAGTGACCCTGGCGGCGATCATCTTGGCACAGTCGATAGGGGAACCGCCGCCAAAGGCGATGATTCCCCGGCAGTTATTCTGGAGGTAAACATTAAGCCCCGCTTCTATATTTTCGACATCGGGGTTGGGCTTTACCTCGCTGAACAGGTGGTAAGGGGTGCAGCTTTTTTTTAAAGCCAGGTCCAGTTTATCGATCAATCCCGTCTCAATAATTCCCTTATCGGTAACTACTAAAAGCTTTCCCCGGTTTTGATCCGGCAGCAAACCGTTCAAATTTTCGGTACTGTAACTGCCGCTTTTTAAAGCTGGCAGAGGAATATGAATTAACCTGGTTATTAGGTTGAAGAGTACGTGTCTCAGGCGGTAGTAAAAAATTTTCATTGGCAATCCTCCGACAGACCTCCCGGATCAGTGTACAACGAATTGTTTATATAATCAATCAAAATAACCCCCGGTACGTTATAATAACTGTAACAAGATAAAAATTAAAGTATTTGTTACTATGCAGCATGGGTGAGCAGGTGCAAGGATTTCTTTATTTTTTGCCTTAATTTGTAAGGGCGGTGATTTTTCAGTTGTCGATGCAAAACCGCAGAAAAATAATTGCCGGGATTATTTTAAAATCCTTTTTAAAATGGACCGCCCTGGTATTGGCCGGGCTGGTTATGCTTTTAAGTATTACCCCCTACCTGATTCCTTTGCAAGAAGGAGGATGGGACCGTTACGCGCTAACTTATTCCAACAGTGAGTTTGTGAAAGCCGGTAATGTGGAAATCCATTACCGCGAGTGGGGCCATGAATATGCACATGAAAATGGAGCAGGAAAGAATGTTCTTTTAGTACACGGCCTGGGGGGGTCGACTTTTTCCTGGCGGTATACCGCCCCGGCCCTGGCGGCGGAAGGTTACCGGGTAATAGCCGTTGATTTGCCCGGGTTTGGCGCCAGCGAGAGAAAAACGGGATTTGAACACTCCGCTGAAAACAGGGCCAGCTACCTTTGGGAGATGCTCGAGAAGCTTTATCCCGGTGAAAGCTGGCACCTTGCCGGGCATTCAATGGGAGGCGCCGCAGTAGCTGCAATGGCTTTACAGGAACCGCATAAAACAGACGCAATTATCCTGGCCGCCGGGGCGATTTCCCCGTTCGAACCTTCCCTCATTAATGTTTTATTGAAATACCCCCCTTTAACCAGGTGGGCCAGGGTGCTGGCAGGTACCTTCATCCCGCAAGAATCGCGGATAGAAACCCTTCTTGAATCGGCTTACGGTAGAGAACCTTCCCCCGAAGAGGTTTATGGCTACCTGCGCCCGCTAAGGGTGGAGGGAACGGACGGCACCTTTGCCGATTTACTCAGATCTACGCCCACTCCACTGGCAGATCGGCTGGACCAGGTTGAAAAACCGGCCCTGTGCCTGTGGGGTGAAAACGATGAATGGGTTTCCCTGGAAGAGGGCAGAAAACTGGACGGGTTATTGCCTGATTCAGAACTGGTTGTTATTCCGGGGGAAGGACATTGCCCGATGGAAACGGCTCCGGAAAAATTTAATCAAAAACTGCTTGCTTTTTTAAATCGCCGGTAGTATATGCTATAACTATCTGCTAAGCTATTACCAGGCTGTTGATTATATAGCCTGAAACAAATATCCGCTCATCTGAGCTTCATTTCATGCCTGCCGGTTTGATATGTAATTGAATGATTTTAAAGCGGGTATGTTCAGACTGGGTGAGCAGGGCATTAAATACGATATTTAGAGTGCGGGTGATTAACTGTGAAACAACTTACTACTGCCTGTCCTCACGATTGCTTTGACCAGTGTTCTTTGCTGGTCACTGTCGATCAGGGCAAAGTTCTATCTATCAAGCCTAACTCCAGGCAGCCGGTGACCGGCAGCACCATCTGCAGTAAGGGTAAAAAACACCTGGAAAGAATTTACCATCCTGACAGGCTTTGCCATCCCCTGCTAAAAAGGAATGGCTCTTTTACCAGAGTTGACTGGCAGGAAGCCCTTGAAATTATGGGTGGCTGGATAGAATACACCCTTCAAAAATACGGCCCTCATGCCCTTCTGCATTTTTTTGACGGGGGTTACTCGGGCCTGAAGAAAAACGTTGAGTCGCGGTTTTTCAGTGCTTTAGGGGGATCTACCGCTCACTATGGCAGCCTTTGCTGGGGTGCGGGTTTGGCAGCTCAAAAATTTGATTTTGGGGCGGTTAAAGCCCATCCATATCATGATTTGCTTAATTCCAGGGTGGTTATAATCTGGGGGAAAAACCCGGCTGACACTGCTATCCATCACCAGTCTTATCTAAAAAAGGCCCGGGAGAATGGGGCCAGGGTTATTCTGATTGACCCCATTAAAACGGCCACTGCGGCATCGGCGGACCAGTATGTCAGGATTAAACCGGGCACCGACGGAGCACTGGCCCTGGCTATGGCTAATGTAATGGTGAACAAGGGACTGGTCGATCATGAATTTTTAACCGGCCACACAAGGGGGTACGGGGAATTTAAAGAACTCTTAAAGGAATATACGCCGCAGGCAACGTCTGAACTGGTGGGAATAGCTCCCGAAGTGATCGAGCAGCTGGCTGTCGATTATGCATCAAACAGCCCTGCGGCAATTTTAATCGGGATCGGGCTGCAGAGGCACAGCAACGGGGGCAATACCGTGCGGGCTATTGATGCCCTGGCTGCATTAAGCGGCAATATCGGTATTCCCGGTGGCGGGGCCAGTTATGTTAATTTCCGGATCACTCGCTACCTGGATCACGACTATATCAGCGGGGCGGATTTGAACCCGCGGAACCGGTATTATCCCAAGGGGCAGTTGGCCGGGGTTTTGAAAGATTTTCAGGATCCACCGGTCGCTTTTGTTTATAACAGCAGGGCCAATCCCCTGGTCCAGGTCCCGGGCGGCAGCGATCTGATCCGGGCTTATGAGAGGGTCCCTTTTAAAGTAACTGCTGAATTCTTTATGACCGATACCGCCGCGGCATCAGACCTGGTCCTGCCCGCCACTTATTTTTTGGAGGAAGAAGACCTTTATTTCAATTCAATGGGCCACCAGTATTTAACATACGGGCCGAAAGTGGTTGAACCTGCGGGCGAGTGCCGTTCGGAATATGAGATATTCAAAGAACTGGCCTGCCGGCTGGGGATAGAAAACTTTACAGCTGCCGGTGAAAGTGCAGACGACCTGCTGGCCGGGGGCATGAAACCGCTTACCGATGCTACCGGTATTGATCTTGAAAGTTTGAAAGAAACAGGTCCGCTGCTGTTTCCGGGAGGAGACGATATTCCCTGGGCTGACCGGAAATTTGAAACCGGGGACGGGCAATACCATTTTTATTCGGAAGCAGCGGAAGATGAAAGCGGTGATGCTTTGCCCCGCTACCGTGAGCCGGTGGAGTTAAGCGATCGCTCGCTTTATGAAGAGGGTTATCACTACTGGTTTGTCACCCCTCACCCCGGGGATTCAATTCACTCGATTCACCGCCTGCCTGATCGGCAAAAAACCCCCGAAGCTTATATCCACCCTCAAACTGCCGCTGAGAATAAGATCAAAAATGGGGATTTTGTCCGGGTGTCGTCCAAAAGAGGCAGTATAGAAACGAGTTGCATTATCAGCGAGCGGGTCCCTCCCGGTGCGGTAATGGTTTACGAGGGATGGTGGTTGAATTCCGGGGCAGCCGTTAATAACCTGACTGCAGACCGGTTGACCGACATGGGTGCCCAGGCTGCTTATTATGATTGTTTGTGCAGGATTGACAAAAAAGAAGCATAGAAAATCCCTCCCCCGGTTAACCCGGGGGAGGGATTCCACTGGCAGCCACCTTTCTGCTGGCAGAAATTACTTGCCGCTTAAGCCCAGGTATTCACTTCACTTCCGAGGTGGGTCTGGATTTCTTTTTGCATTTCGATCATCTCCAGTACGGCATTACCCTGGGCCTCGGCATTGTCCAGGGCCATCTTACCAACCCGGGCTCCCACTTCCGCCTGGAGATTTTCCTGCTGCATCTGGGTGGCTGCGGAAGCAATGCTGGCAATCAAATTGTCACTCCCTCCTTTCAAAATATACTCACCCTTACTATCGGTATCGGCTAATTCGTTAAAGAACTAAGGGGCAAGGGGTGGTTTTTACTAATATTTTGCCTGAAACATTTTTTATGTTAGGATGAAATTTAAGGTATTTGAAGTAAAAAAAATGTTAATGCTGACCCGTAACAAAATGATTGTTAATTGGTGTGATTCTGATATAATCACACCATAAAAATCTATTTAGTTTGGTGCCACCGCAACAGCCTTGATTAGCTGAAAGCGCGGTGTCAGAAAATGTGATTACTGTTACTGAAAAACTTTAGGAAAGAAGGTTTGTTATTTCTGTACATAGTACCGTTAGTCCTGATCTTATTACTGGCCCTCTACTACATTTACAGGCGGCAGCTGCAAAATATATTTCGCCCGGCAGTTTCTTATGCTGAAACATTTGGAGCGCCCGACTATACGGCGGGAACTACCAGCGGTTCGCCTTTAAGCGAGCTAGGCAGCCACTGCGGCTTTAAAGCCGTGCCCGGCAAAAAAGCGGCTACCCGCAGCGCGTTATATGCTACCATAGCTTCTTTTGGTGCAGGGCGGATTTACGATTTTGCCGCCTGCCTTTATACCGGTGAAGACAAGAAGTTGTTTGAAAACCCCCGGTCCAGGAAAGTAACTTACCATCCTTACTGTATCGAGGAAGAGGCTGAAGATGATAACTTTATCCTTAACAGCCGGCTTTTTTTCCTCCAGACTAACCTGGCTGTTTTTGAAATCGAGTGGGAAGGCAAAAATGAAAAGACGGTGGTAAAGCCGGCCTGCTATTTAATACCGCTGCGGGGAAGAGATATTGAAAATCCCTATCCTCACTTTAACGGGTTTACCTTTTTTAAAGAAAAAGAGAAAGGCTTGCAGTTAAAATGCAGCCACCGTCTGCCCGGTCTAAAGATGTATGCTTACTTTTTGCCGTCTGAAGGCGGGTACAGCAGTGGTAAAGAATTGCAGGGGAGCTGGCAAGAATTAAGCCCGGGTCAGAAAGTAAGCTGGTCGGTGGTTATTGTTTTTTCAGCTGACGGAGATAATAACTTAACTGTGCGGGCTAAAAGAGCTTTGCGCAACCTGGATAACCTAAAAAGGGGGGCGCAGGTAAGGTGGGACCGTTTTGAACGAAGGTTGCCGGTGCCCTACGAAGCGAACCGGGAAGCGGCAAAATCGACCCTTAAACTTGCCGCCTGGGCCCTGCAGAACAGCCTTTATTCTCCCAGGGCCCGGATGAAGCGGTGGGGGTCTGTTCCCGCCAAGGTTTACTTCCCCTTTATTTGGGGCTGGGACACCCCGCAGCATGTCCTTGGTTTAAGCGAATGGAATCCGAGGAAAGCGGGGGATGTTTTGCGGACCCAGCTGGACAGCAACTTTTTTGCCCCTCCCAGGTCCAGGTTTAAATTGAAAATTAAAGGAATAACTATTATCTCGGGATCGCAGCGCAACCTGATTCCGAGCAAACTTGACGACAACCTTCGCGGCGTGCTTGACTTTTATTCCCAGCCACCGCTCCAGTCCTGGGCGGCGGTGCGAGTTTATGAGCGGTTTAAGGATCCGCAGGAAAAGGAAAATTTTCTGCACCAGGTCCTGGAACCCCTCCGGGAAAACCTGCGCTGGTGGGAAGAAAGCAGGCAGTTGCGAAACGGGTTTTTTTCCTATTTAAATGGACTGGAATCGGGCCTTGATGACAGCCCCCGTTTTTATCCGCCCAGCTTTTTGCCCAGCTTTATCATCGGCCTGGTACCGCGCTTTTTCAGCGCGGTGGATTTAAACTGCTGGCTGTTTCAGACCTATATAAATATAGCTTATTTATGCCGGAAGGCCGGCCTGGATAAAGAAGCCGACGATTATGAGGCAAGGGGGCTGAAATTAAAAGACAGGATAGATCGGGAGCTCTGGTCTGCCGAACATCAAGCCTGGCTGGACAGGCGTAACGGGCGGTTTATTGAAGTGATTACCCCTTCCATATGGTGGCCGGCATTTGTCGGAGCCAGTGGCGACCTGGAAAAGATTAGAGCGGTGATCGAAAAATACCTGCTGAACCCGGATAAATTCTGGGGCGCACACGGCATCCCCAGTGTCGCTTTTGACGATAAGTCTTATAATAAGCGTAAAGACGGCTACTACTGGCGGGGGCAAATCTGGATGGTTAATAACTATGCGGCCCTGGAGGTGCTTTACCGTTACGGCTATACTGAAGAGGCCCATGAACTTTATCGAAAAGTGCTGCGCACTCTTCACGGCACCCGCGGGCTTTATGAAACCTATAACGCCACGACCGGTGCGGTGGGATGGAGTTCACGCGGACCGGGCGACCCTGCTGTAATGCAGTTTGGCATGTCGTCGGGTTGGGCCACGCAGATGGTGTTTTGCCGCTACCAGCACTTCCGCTATATCTTCCCGGAAACAATAGAACTTTCCGGGCATGTCCAGTGGGCGGCCACTTTTGACCAGCCTCCGTCCCTGTCTCCGCCGAGTGTTGATGAAAATCCAAAAGAAGCGGTTCTAAAGGTTAATGTAAACGGTGAACATGCCTATGATGTGCCTAAGATAATTTTTAAAAGTAAAGACGGGAAAGCGCTGCTTGAATCATCTTTACTCTACCTGCGGTTTGAAAATCCGGCCGGATGTCTCGCCGCTGATTGTGGGATTACTTTTACCTGGCAGGGAGAGAGCTTCCAGGTAGAGCTGAATAAGGACTATATCTTGCGGCCGCAGGCAGAGTCTGGGAAGTTGAGCTCGGCCTGAGATAAAAGCTTATGAAAAAGTTATAATGTCTCCAGGAGGTATTGACTTGCTTTACGATCTAATGATCAGGGGTTTAATGATGATCATCTTTGTTTCGGGTTCTATCGTGGTCAGCCATTTCCTGACCAGGCTGATCGCTTACCTGGTTCCTTTTGCCGTAATTAGCGATCTGTTCCTGTGGGGCGGAACGGTAGTCTTATCAGCCATTTTATTGATGGGGATTTCTTATTCTTATGTCTATCATGGTTTCGGGGCCCAGACAGATATTGTCCGCCGCCGCCCATCTGCCGGCAACAAGGTGGTTCTGACTTTTGATGACGGCCCCAGCCAGGCCTATACTCCCGAGATATTAAAAGTTCTCGCTGAAAAAAAAGCAACGGCCACCTTTTTTATGGTCGGAAGCCAGGTGGATAAATACCCGGAAATAGCCAAACAAATTGTCGAAGAAGGGCACGAAGTAGGGAACCATACTTACGGACATATTACCGTTCCTCATTCACCGCCGCCGCAGCTGGCCGCTCAAATCATGCGCACCAACCTGGTAATATTGCAGAACACCGGGACCTACCCCCAGTACTTGCGTCCGCCGCGGGGGCTTTATGACATGCGGATGCGGCGAATTGCCAAGCTTCTCGGCCAGGAGTTAGTCCTTTGGAGCCTGTCATCGCAGGACTGGCACTTCCGGGCCAATAAGAATTCGATTACCCGGAGAGTGGTGGACAGGGCAACAGGAGGAGACATTATCCTTTTCCATGACAGCGGTTCACTGCTTGGCAGTGAGGGGTCCAGCCGGAAGCCAACTGTTGAAGCACTGGGACCAATTATTGACGGGCTGCAGGCCAAGGGGCTGGAAATAGTCAGCCTGGAGGAATTCATGGCTTACCCGGCAGAATATTCGAGAAGAGCGTCGGTGTAATAAACCGGAATAATTAATCAAAAGGTGGGATAAGATGACATTTGCTGAATTGCTTAATAAAAAAAAGGTAGTTATGTTTGATGGTGGAATGGGAAGCCTTCTGGCCAGGCGGGGCTGTGATACCAGTGGATTAAGTAATTTGCATACCCCGGAGGCAGTTATAGAAATCCACAAGGAATATGGTAATGCCGGTGCCGATGTTTTAATTACCAATACCTTCACCATGAACCGGATTAGTTTAGAATCAAAAGGGTTGGATATTGATGTAGAGGAAGTGAATTTAGCCGGGGTCAAATTGGCCCGGCAGGCAGCTGAACAGGGGCAGTTAATTTTTGGAGATATCGGTCCGACAGGCCAGCTGCTTGAACCATACGGCACCTATACGGAAGAACAATTTTATGACAACTATGCTGAAAAAGCTACTATTTTAACCGAAGATAAAGTTGACGGGATGATTATCGAAACCTTTACCGACCTGAGGGAAGCAGTGTGTGCGCTTAAAGCCTGTAGAGATTATAGCCACCTCCCGTTTATCTTATCCCTGGCTTTCTCGACTACGAAAAACGGCGGACGGACCATTATGGGCAGTTCTGTAGAAGAGGCGGCAAGGGCTGCCGAAGAGTACGGGGCGATAGCGGTAGGGGCAAACTGTGGAGATCTAGATCCCGCCGGGATGGCAGAAATCACAAGACTTTTTAAGCAAAATACGAATTTGCCGGTTATGATCCAGCCCAACGCCGGTAAGCCCAAGTTGTCCGGAGGGGAAACCATTTACGACATGCAACCTGAAGAGTATGCCGATGGGGTGATGAAGTGTATTGAAAATGGGGCCTCAATAATCGGCGGGTGCTGCGGAACTACTCCGGAACACCTGGCCGCGGTAGCATCTAAAGTTGCTGAGCTGGAATAATTATTTAATGGCTGCTCAAAATGCAGCATTGTGTTAGCTAAACAGTAACAAAATATGTTTTAAAGTTCCCGGGTTTAAGATTTTGCCCGGTAAGTTTGATCAAGATAATCAAGGGCAAACTGTTTTAAATCGGCCTGGTGGCAGGTGGTGCCCATCATGGCATACATGGCTGCCATTCCCTCGCAGGCTTCGGGATCCTGCCCTTCAACCCTGGTGATGGCATGGTTAAGGTCTTTAATAAACTGATCCCTTACCTTTGTATGGGGCGGGGTTACGATAAAATGCAGGGCCGGTGGAAGATGCTGGCGGCCAAGCTGCCAGCCTTTTTCGGCCATAACATCGGCCAGGGCATAAACATCGAGATGGTTGGAACCGACGGAAAAAACGCTCATCACCGGTTCTCCCAAAATGTTCAGTTTACCGGTTTGTTCAATTCCGTTTTGCAAAACAAAAGTGGTTTTCATTACTTCTTCCGCCAAGCGCATGTAGCCTTCCTCGCCGAGATAATTTAAAACCGCCCAGGCAGCGGCAATCGGCCCTCCGGGCCTGGTGCCGGTTACCGTGGAAGAACCGAACAGGCCACCGGGCCAGTCGGTTAGAACGAAAAATTGATAGCGGCGCAGTTCGGCACTTCGGTACAAGATAAGCGAAGCGCCCTTGGCCGAGTAGCCGTACTTATGCAGATCGGCAGAGATGGAAGTAACCCCGGGAACCCGAAAATCAAAGGGCGGAACCGGGTAATTCAGGCGTTCAAGGAAGGGAAGCACGAACCCGCCAAGGCAGGCATCTACATGCAGGTTAACCTTGTTTTCGAGGGCAAGTTCGCCAAGCTCCCTGATCGGGTCTACCACCCCATGGGGATAACCGGGAGCTGAACCGATCAGCAGGATAGTGTTACCATTGATCGCCTTTTGAACTGCTTCCAGGTCGACGCGGTAATCTTTTGCGAGAGGGATCCGCACTGTTTTAACTCCCAGGTAATGGGCCGCTTTGTCCAGGGACGGGTGGGCGCTTTGAGGCAGGATTATTTCCGGTTCCCGGATGCCGGGTTTTTCAGCCAGGGCCTGGTCCCTGCTGGATTTCAGCGCCATCATCAGGCTTTCCGACCCCCCGGAAGTCATTGAACCTACGGTTTCTTCGTTGCCGTTCAGCAGGTAGGCGGTTTTGGCGACCACTTCCGTTTCGAATTTTTTTAAGCTCGGGAAAGCCTGGGGGTCTAAGGCATTTCCGTGGGCGAAAAGATTAAATGCTTCCCTGATTACCCGGTCAACATCATCACCGGCGTGGTAGACCAGTCCCCATGATTGGCCGTCTTTCCATCCCACATCGCTTTTTTTTGTTTCTTCCATTTCCCGGATAAGGTCTTCCTTGTTAACCCCGGTTTTATTAAAAACAGACCCTTGCTTATCACTCACCGGTTTCCACCTCATTTTTTTGTTGTAATTAATTTTAGATGATTGATTACTTTACAGGCAAGAGCTGGCTAACTATCAGGTTTACTCAGCTTGTAATACTGGTAAATATGAGCGATGACAATTTTTAAAACCGTAAAGGTGGGGATGGCCAGGATAATCCCGAATAACCCGCCCAGGCGTCCGGCAACCAGCACGATTAAAATAATAGCCAGCGGGCTTAAAGAAAGCCTGCGGCCCATCACCTGTGGCGATATCACCATACTCTCAACCTGCTGGACAATAATAATAATGATAATGACCAAAAGCATGGTCAGTGGTGAATCAATCAGGCCGACGACTACTGCCGGAACCGACCCGATAAAAGGACCCAGGAAGGGTATGATATTGGTAATCATGATAAATATCGATAACAGCAGGGCATAGTCAAGGCCGATAATCAAAAACCCGATGTACGCTAAAATGCCCACACAAACACAAACAATACCAAGCCCCTGGAAATAAGTGCCGAGCATCTTATTGATTTCAGCAAGGGCATTCTTGATTGTATCAAAATATTCTTCCGGGGAGAGCTGTTCGACCAGCCTGGGAACGAAAGGACTGTCCTTTTCTTTTAGCATGTAATATAAAAGAAAAGGAATAATAATGATCGTAAGAAAAACCTCTGTAAGAAAATCTACAATGTAGGCAAAGCTGGTGGCTACCTGGCCTATCAGCCGGTTAGCTGTTTGGGCCAGTTCATTTGCGATGTTATCAATATCCAGAGCTTCCAGGTCAAGCAGGGCAGCGGCAATGTCCAGCTCTTCCAAATCCCTGATCAGGTTGCGAATTTCCATGATCCCCCGGGGAATGCTTTCTGCCAGCTTGGAGAACTCCTCAATAAGCACAGGAGCCAGGAGCATGTAGAGCAGGGTTAGCAGTCCGATGATTAAAAGGAACACAATCAAGATAGCCAGCGGACGAGGAAATTTGTGGTTGTGCATTCTATCTACCAGGGGGTAGGTGAAATAGTAGAGAACCCCGGCAGCAAAAAACGATATGAAAAGGGCTTCAAAAGCAACCACCAGGGGGTGAAAAATAAATGAAATTTGAGTGCCCACATAGATGATCAAAAATAGTAAAAGGATGCCGACGCCGGTTTTAAAAAGTTTTGAATCCCACATATTTGCTCCTTACCGTATTTATTGCTTATTAAAAAAGTAGTGTTTGTATGCTCAGCCGTGTTGCATAATGAACTGATGCTTATTTATCAAGAGTAAATAAACTTTTATTTTATGCTGGCAATTAATTTTGCCCTGATTATACCATTTTTGAGTGGCTGAAAGAACCACCATTACTGACTTAACTATTTAAAGTGGTGCTTAAAAACGGTCGGGTTTTTAACCTGGAGATATTTGACAATACAAGTGTAGCTCTCCTCCTTTGCTGACGGTCCTATCTTAGTTTGTTCGGTAAATATTTTACTGAAACAGATAAGCTAAAAGTGGAAGAATTGTGCAGGAGAGCAGGGATAAGTAATTAAAAATGGAAATAAACTTAGTAATAACCTTGAGGGGGTGTGACCATTGCAGTGCGATTTATGTAAGGACGAAGAATGTCGATCGGGGAAAGATTGCCTCGGAGAAAAACAAGAAGCGGCAAAAGCATATGGCGCCCGGGACCGGGAGATGCATAAAGTTTCTGCTTATATCGAAGGCCAATATTACATGCAAAAAACCAGGGTGGAAGAGCTGATACTTTTTAGCCGCGAAATGGGCTATAAAAATTTGGGAGTAGCATTTTGCATCGGGCTAAAAGAAGAGGCAAAAGTGTTTTGCAGCTATCTAAGGGAAAATGGTTTCAAGGTTTACAGCGTTTGCTGTAAAATATGCGGGGTCTCCAAGGATGATCTCGATCTTAAGAAAATTAAAGACGACCAGGTAGAATCAATGTGTAATCCGATCAGCCAGGCCGGGGCACTCAAGGCTAAAAATACAGATTTAAACATAAACGTTGGCCTCTGTGTCGGGCATGACATTTTATTTAACAAGCATTCTGCTGCCCCGGTTACCGCCCTGATAGTTAAGGACCGGGTGCTCTCCCATAACCCGGCCGGCGCCCTTTATACCGGTTATTACAAGAAATTACTGGGGAAGAAGATTTAGGAGGGGGTGAAAGGTCAGGGTGCTTAGTAAATATTAAAGGGAGGCAATCTAAGAATCTATATCCAGGAAAAGTTCCTTAAGCTTCTATTTCACTGTGATTTTTTGTGTACACCCTGTGCTCTTCTCTTCGCATGTTCCTGATTCCACTTACAAGCATATACACATCCAAACTGCATTAATGAAGGCTTTTACTGTTTGTTTGTTGAAGTCTCTTGTAATTGCCGGCAGGTTATTTTACTGATGTATACTTCCGGTTTATCGGGAAGCCTGATTTTCAGATCCCGGTTAATTTTGAATCAACACGTTTAGTTTTTACGGTTGAAACATCCAGCGGCAGGTAACCTGTGTAATTTTGTTATAAAATATAAAGGTAAGGCAATCAATGATTTTGAGGCTTCACTTTTTGCTTGAGAGATTATTAACTTCTGAACTGCAGGGTTTAACGTAAAGCAGGCTAAACAATTACAAAAAATTAGAGAATGCTGGAGGAGAAAGAATGGACCAAAACTTTAAAGGTTTCTCGAATGATAATAACAGCCAGCCGGAGGGTGTTAACCGGGAGCATACGCCACCCGGGAGAAATCCTAATTTAAAGTCGATAATGCGCCTTTATGTAGTGGTATTCTTAATTTTAATTGTTATCGGTTCGATTGTTCAGGGCTGGAGTTTAGAGATTGGAATGCTGATTACCCAGTGGGTTTTAATTTTGCTGCCGGCAGTTTGGATTTTGTCCCGGTACCGGGTCGATCGCAGCACATTTGTCCGGTTGAATCCTCTTAAACTCGGCTATATACCGGTAATAATCTTTTTGTCGGCTTCTTTCTGGTTGTTGAACATGGTGATTGCAGCAGGGCTGGTAACCGGCTTGACCGAAATTGGCTTCGAACCGGTAGTAGTTATAGAGCCGCCTGAGAATTTTCAGCATTACCTTCTATATGTCTTTGCCATAGCTATCTCTGCCGGGATATGTGAAGAAGTTTTATTCAGGGGAACAATTATGCCGGCAATCGAGGAGCACGGGGCGATTCCGGCGGTTATTTTCAGCTCTTTCCTTTTCGCCCTGTTTCACGGTTCGTTTTTGAATTTAATCAGCACTTTCATGCTCGGTGCAGTTATAGCGGTAGTGGTAATTAAAACAGGTTCGCTTTGGGGTGGGGTTTTATACCACATGCTTAATAATTTTTATGCGATTACTTATTTATACCTGTTAAGGGAGCAGGAAACTACCACCGAGTTGGATCCGCAGGTATTTTTAGGATTAATTCCGCTTTTGCTGATAGCGGCAGCCCTGGCTTATTTCAGTTTGCGAGTGCTGCATAGTAAAACCGGCGCTAAGTCCCTGCTAAAAAGCAGGGAAGGCCGCTGGCTGCCTAAAGGATGGTTTGGCGGTCTTTTAATTGTCAGTATAATCCTGTTTTTAGTCCTGGCTATGCTGGAGTTTGCGATCGGTTTTGGCTGGTTTCCCATAAATCAATTTTAAGGAGGTTTGATTATGAGTTTGGAAGGCAAGCAGGTTGCAGTTTTACTGGAGGAACTTTATGAGGACCCTGAGTTTTGGTACCCATACTATCGTTTTCAGGAGGCAGGAGCAAAGGTTGTAGCGATTGCCCCCAAGATCAAAGAATACCGGAGCAAGCATGGCTTCCCGGCCACCGCCGACATGGAAGCAGGGGATGCCGAAGCAGGTGATTTTGATGTTGTGATCATCCCGGGCGGCTATTCGCCCGACCATATGCGCCGTTCCCGTGAAATGGTTGACTTTGTAAAAAAAGCTTATGAACAGGGCAAGATCATCGCCGCCATATGCCACGGCCCCTGGATGCTGACCTCGATCAATGCGGTAAAAGGCCGCAGGACAACAGCATTCTTTTCAATCAAAGACGATCTTATTAACGCCGGGGCCGAATTTGTCGACCAGGAAGTGGTCCGCGACGGCAATATCATCACTTCCCGCACCCCGAAGGATTTACCGGCCTTCTGCCGCGAAATCCTCAACGCCCTCTAAAAGTTGTCAGGG
>Ga0207421_10004083_pt1 | contig 17082 bp, 15 predicted proteins | sample SodLakKL_010_SED_4_FD_187542 | JGI IMG/M metagenome (GOLD analysis project Ga0207421, IMG submission 187542) | Alkaline sediment microbial communities from Lake Tanatar, Kulunda Steppe, Russia - 8KL_010_SED (SPAdes) (version 2) | ecosystem: Environmental > Aquatic > Non-marine Saline and... | reverse complement strand
ATCATGTTCATGTACGTATTTCATTAATGGCTCATTCACGTTCTCAAGACTCGATAGACCAAAAATCTCGGCTAATAACCTGTTAGCTTTTCTCACAATACCTTTTTCGTCAACTAATGCGTATCCTATTGGTGCCATGTGGAACAGGTGATAATAACTTTCACGTTGTCTTACAAGTTCTGATTGGGCTTTCTTGAGTTCATCGTTCTGGATCTCAAGTTCGATCTTATGCACTTGGAGGTCGTGTAAGGCTTCACGTAACTTTTCGGGTGATAATTTTTCCAAATCATCAATATTTTCTGGGTTGGAACGGCCATGTTCTTTGGTATCAATGTCACTATCATTCATTGTAAGTACCCGTATCCATATCAAAATATGTTCGTGTTCGTCCGTACTGATCTATTTTATTTTTGGAATTTCGATTTATTTCACTTTACTTTACTTGATTGATCGATCAATTTGTAATTAGTTCTTTATTGGTTCATAATTATAATAGAATTTAATATGAAATGTTAAGGTTGACTTGGTTCGTGGAAAATACTCACGAGTTCACCACAGGCTGATCTGTAGAGGTGCAACTCGAATTGTTTAGTAGTACCTTCACTGTTACTCACAGTAATAGACTCGATATGTTCAGGTATACCTGTTTCCCAGACAGTATTGAACATGTTCTTAATATCTGACCCGTTCTCATGTAAGTTAACTAGATCGAAAAAGGACTTAGGTGGTATATTTCCATCATGTGCATTACCACTGCCATTATCATGATCAGTTTCCCATGTACCGAAGAACTGTTCAGCTGCACAGTTCATATCTGACACGATAATACCTTTATCCTTAAAGTTCTCACATGTTATTGTGGGACTGTTGATTGTATCATAGAACTCTTTATAGCTCATACGTGCATTTTCGAGTTCCTTATTAAGTGCAAATTGGTCAGTGATATCCTGGAATGACCCGTAGATGCGGTTAAGACCCTGTTCATTATCCCTGTCAGATTTACCTATAAGCCGTATCCATTTACTTGTCCTGTCATTTTTCTCATTTACATCCAAGTCTAATTGGAGGTCAAGTTCGAATAGTGTTCCGTTCTCAATTGTGTTATCAAGTGCATTCATTAATTTGGTCCTATCCTCTTTCCTGTAAAGTTGGATAAGGTTATCTATACTTGGCTTGAACTCGTTCTTATCAAGGTCGTGGATGGTATATACTTCATCAGTCCAGTCCATTTCCCTTGTATTGATATCGAGTTCCCAAGCACCTATTTTTGATAAGGTGGCTACATCATTTAACCATAATTTATTCTTTTCAAGCGACTTTTGCGTATTTTTGAGTGTACTGATATCTATAATAGTTACGATAATACCTGAATAGATGTCCTTTTCTACCCTGTACGGTAATACTTTGATCAAGTACCACTTCCCGTCCTTGGTATTGATCTCGTTTTCATATGACTCGTTATTATCCTGTACGGACTTGATGATGTCAAGGAGGTCTATTCCCAGCACTTTATCCGAGATGAACTCGATATTACGGCCAATGTCCTTATCGATAAGATGGAATATGGCTTTGATGGTTTCAGTGAATTTGCGGATCTCAAGATTCTCGTCAAGGAACAGTGCACCTATTTGAGTATTGGACATAAGATTCTCGATATCCTGGTTGAGTTCTGTGAGTTCGAATATCTTGTCCTGGTATTCCGTGTTCACTGTATGCAGTTCTTCATTGACTGAATGTAATTCCTCATTAGTTGCTTGGAGTTCTTCATTACTTGCAAAGAGTTCTTCATTAGTTGCCTGGAGTTCCTCATTAGAGGTTTCAAGTTCTTCGATCGTGGCTTGTAGATTTTCTCTTGTGAGCTGGAGTTCTTGTTCCAGGTCAGTGATACGTTGTTCAACGATCTGGTCCATGTCATAATGTGAGGGGTCACTTTCCTTGATATCAAGGTCTTTATCAGGGACCTTATCGAACAGGAACACTGCAGCTAATGGTTCATGTCCCTGTTTCTCAGGTAACATCTTTATCAGGATATTAAGTTTCACGCGTTCACCATTAACTGTTGTTCTCAGGTTGGTGTACTTGATATCTTCCTTGTTAGTGAACACTTTCTGAAGACCTGTTGTTATAGGCACGGAGAGGTCCTTTGACATCATTTTTGAGATATCGAAAACCATTCTGCCTGAAGGTACTTTGAAATAACCTTCAATGTTACCTAAAGTATACACGAGTTCCATATTATGGTTTAATACTAGAGTGGTTGGAATATATTCGTTCTTTAACCCTTCCACGATTCGCTCAAGCATCTTATCTGGCTGACTTTCTCGCCTGTAAGCACTGCTTGGAGGTGTTGTGACCATGTTCATATTAGTATTATCATACCTATACTGCGCCTCGGAGTTATCCATAGAAATGTTCCTGATCTTATGCATATCCAGTATATTGGCCTTACCTCTAGACCTGTATATCTTCCATTTATGGTTCAATGGTTCAAAATAATCTGACGTATCCCCAGTTGTCTCGCTGGGACCCAGGAATAGGATACCTTTAGATCGTAAGGAATAGTTCATGAGTTCCAATGCTCTTGATTGGAGGATAGGTTGCAGGTATATCAGGAGGTTCCTGCAACTTACAAGGTCTATGTTCGGGAATGGTGGGTCGTTTAAGAGATCGTGTTTTGCAAAGACTACCATTTCCCTGATATTCTTGTTTATAAGATATCCGTTATCTACTGACCTGAAATATTTTTGTAATCTTTCAGTTGATACATTTGCAGTGATACTTTCACTGAACTTACCTGCAGCAGCTTTCATGATAGCATCAGAGTCAATGTCAGTAGCGAATATCTTTACATTAACGTTCTTGTTAAGCTGTTCCATTTTTTCTTTGAATAGTATTGCGAGTGAATATGTTTCTTCACCTGTGGAACAGCCAGTTGACCATACCCTGATATCTTCATTATCATTTACATTGAGAATAAGGTTTGAAATATATTTTTCACCCATTAGCTCGAAAGCTTCGGGATCCCTGAAAAAATGTGTTACACCAATAAGGAGTTCTCGGTAAAGGTTAGTTATCTCGTGCGGATTATCTTCAAGGTACCTTACATAATCCTTGAATTCATTAATTCGTGTGATCATCATACGCCGTTCAATTCGACGCACTACCGTATTGGTCTTATAATAAGTGAAATCGAGTTTATGTTTTTTTCTAAGTAAAGAATACAGCCTGTCCATATTCTCCTTATCACTTACTAGTGAAGGTGGTGCTTGGTCCTGGACCTTTGCATAGGGGTGTTCTATGAATGAGAGGAGTTGGTCTGGCATGTCCTGAGTATCTGTCACGAAATCAACTATACCAGTTGAGATTGCACTTCTTGGCATACCATCGAACTTAGCAGATTCCGGGGTTTGGACCATGACCATACCACCCTTTTCCTTGATAGCCTTGATACCACGCATACCGTCACTACCAGTGCCTGAGAGGATAATACCTATTGACCTGTTAGTCTGATCTTCAGCAAGTGATTCCAGGAAAATATCTATTGGGAAATTGGGTCTTCGTGATTCTCCTTGATCACTTAATAACAATTTACCATGAAATATAGTGATGTTCTTCTTTGGAGGGATGAGGTACACATTATTAGGTTCAACTACCATCCCATCTTCTGCCCTTGATACTTTCATACTAGTTCTTTTGGATAAGAGTTCTACCATAAGGCTCTTGTAATCTGGTGAGAGGTGCTGGACCACTACAAAGGCCATACCTGTATCTTGAGGCATTCTATCAAAAAGAGATTCTATAGCTTCAAGTCCACCTGCAGAAGCTCCTATCCCTACAATGTAATAACGGGAAAAGTTACCGTTTTTAACTTGTTCTGAGGTCATATCGTTACTACCCTATTAACTGTTTGACTTATTTATTTTTATTATATAATCTTATATAAATTAAACGAAAATTTTCAACTCTGATACTTAAAAAGTCGCAAGATACCGATTTAAGTATGAATTTCATTAAATAGGAACTTTTATATATTATTTAGTCAGAATTCTAATTGTAAATTGATTTTTATTGAATATAGTTGATGGAGTGAATCAAGATGATATTCAGCGCAATTATGTATATTGTTGTATTGTTAGCTGTAGTCCTGGGTATGTTCATTTATACCGGGGAATTGGGTACAGCTCTTGGTGTAGGTGCATTATTTGTTATTATTTGGGTAGTACTTTCAGTATATAACCGTAAGATTAAGAACGAGGAATGGATCGGGCAGATAGTTGATATCAGGCACGAAGAGGATTATGACGATGAGGGCGGGATAGTGAATTCACGTGATGTGGCACACCTTAACCTCAATAATGGGAAAAAGAAGAAACTTGATAGACAACAGGGTTGGCAGGTTGGGGATACTATACAGAAAGTAAAAGGTGAGATGTTTTACAGGAAAGTACAGTAAACCTTGATTCCTTAATAATACCAACTAAAATGAAATGAAATGAATAAATCATATTATACAAATGTGAATTAAATGGATGAGGACCAGGCACAGGAACCTATTACATGGACTGCTAAAGTACCTATTATAGATTCGGTGATATTGAAACAGATAGTATTTGCAGTATTCCTGGCATCACTATTCGTTCTTATTATTTTGTTAGTGATAGATTATAGGAATTATTTGGATTACTTACTCGTGTTTGCCGGTTTATTCTCATTCCTCTTAATTTTATTAGGAGTTTCAGCAGGAGTATTACACCTTATCACCAGAGGTGGGTTCATGACCGAGTTCAAGGTTGATAAGGTCGGTGTCTATTCAGAACAAGGTAAAACGTCACAGAAACTAGGTCAACTTGCTATAATAGGTGGTATTCTAGGGATTCTTGCTGGGAACAGGTCTGCGGGTATGACCACTGCAGGTGCAGGGCTGATAAGCAGATCGAGGGAATCCGAGTTCATGGGTTGGACTGAGATGAGGAATGCCGTAATTTACAGGGATAAGAGGATGATACAGGTTAATCGGAAATCAAGATTTACTCCAATGCTCCTGAAATGTACACCGGATAATTTCGATACAGTGTCTCACTATATTCGAACAAAAGTCGATAATATTATATTAAAATGAGCTAACTGGGTCTTATACTTATATCATTTTTCTGCTCATTCGTGCCTTAAAGCTTCTACAGGATCCATTTTAGCTGCTTTACTGGCAGGATAGACTCCGGACACTAATCCTATTATGATAGAGATACTCAAACCTAAGAATATTAGTTGGATCGGGAAGACGTGAGGTAATCCTAAATAGATCTCAAGTGCAAATGAACCTATAAGACCCAACAAAGTTCCCAGTATACCTCCAATTAAACTCACAATAACTGCTTCTATTATGAACAGGTTCAGTATATCTTGATAATCGAATCCGATTGATTTCATAAGTCCTATTTCTCTTGTACGTTCAGTTACTGTAACAAGCATGATGTTCATTATCCCGATCGAGCCCACAATAAGTGCAATGAATGCGACTGCTGTTATTAGGACAGTGAGTGCGAACGAGAGTTGGTTCAATTGTTCAATGATATCTGCCTGGTTGATGATAGTGTAAGGTTTTACCTGTTCATTATCCAGGTCTCTTGCAGATATGCCAATACTTCGTGCAATGTTTCTATCAATTGATTCTGAAACTGCACGTACTTCATCACGAGTTGCCGTATTTGCTACAAATGCGCCAAAATCATCTTCATTTAAAAGCTCGTTCATTGTGTAGATCGGGATATAGATATTATCCTCGGGTGGTTGTGTGTTGAATGGGATCGCGTCAGGGTCAGGTTCTTTTGTAACCCCTAATACCCTGAATGTTTGTGTTACAACAGTACCGTCATTTCTTCTAAATGTGATATCAATTGAATTCCTGGTATTGATGGGTCGATCGAACCGTTCAGTAGCTACATTATACCCAACTACAGCTACATATTGACCAGTATCAGAGAAATGGTTACCCGACTCCAATTCGACACTCACAATGTCCGGGTAATCCTGACCTATACCCTCTACATTGATCTGTCTTGATACACCACGAAATGTCACTTGTCCAGTACGTTGTTTCATTGGTGCAACTGATTCGACACCCGATGTACGGCGGATAGTCTCAAGTTCCTGGTCACTGAAAAGGTTTGGACTCTCACCTATAACAATAATGAAATTATCACCGAAATCACCTAATTCTTCCTCGAAATAAAGATTAAAACTTGCACCTAATGAAAGATTGGCTACAACTGCAGCAACACCTATAATTATGCCAAGTGTGGTGAGTGTTGACCTGAGTTTAGCGCTATTGATGCTCCCAAAAGCTAACATCAATGCTTGTTTTAATTTAAGATCGATCATTTTGTAGCCAATTATATATCTAAGTTAGAATTGAGTTCTAGGATGAATTCAATTGCGTGTAATTTTTGTTTAAGAAAGAACAATGCATGGAAATTGAGTATGCTCTATTTCTTGTTTAAAAGATAAGCTAGTTATAACACTAAACAATATATTTCTTATTATATATTTGATTATTTTTTCTCAACTTTAATTCTAAAAACAGCTTGTCCAAATAGTCTTTGTCTGGCAAGATATCTAATTTCATGTAATGACCTGACTTCATATATTATGGGGAACACAATAATTGTTGTTACAATAATAAAGTAAATTCATTAACAGGGATGAGAAAATGAGTATCTGGAATCCGAATATGGAAAAAAAGATGTTCGTTTGATTTCCATTATAGGGAGCTTTAGGCTGAAAAAAAAACCATCTGGTCAGGGAAAGGGTAGATTATTTCATGGTAGTTTCTAAGTCCGGTTTTACAGAATAAGCTAGAGATTTTGCAGGGAAATACAATATTTTGCTTTATACTTTTGAGTATATGCAAGCTCAGGTCTGAAAATTTCTGCTATAACTGCAGGAAGTAGACTCAACTTAAATATAGGGATAGATGAATAATTAGTTGTTGTTGTGAGTGTGTTTGAACGTGGATAATGAGATTACTATTAAAGTACGAGATCTGAGTAAAAGGTTTGATAAACTGGTTGCAGTGGATAATGTTACACTTGATATAATGAAAGGTGAACTCTTCGGGCTACTGGGTCCAAACGGTGCAGGGAAAACCACACTTATCTCGATGTTATCCACGATGTTGCAACCTACCTCGGGTACTGCGACCCTTAACGGCTATTCTATTAGTAAAGAAGCTATCAATGTTCGCAGATCAATAGGTGTTGTGTTCCAGGACACTACACTTGACGAAAAACTCACGGGTCGTGAAAATCTTGAACTCCATGGCAGGTTGTACGGGATGCCACGTGATCTTAGGAATAGGAGGATCAAGGAACTGTTAGAATTAGTTGAACTCGATCAACGTGCTGACGATATTGTGAAAACGTATTCTGGTGGAATGATGCGTCGACTTGAGATTGCACGCGGCTTAATTCATCGACCCAAGGTTCTGTTCCTTGACGAACCCACACTTGGTCTTGACCCACAGACACGTAACCATATATGGGAATATATCAGGGAATTGAATCGGGAAGAAAGGGTAACTATGCTACTCACCACGCATTATATGGAAGAGGCTGATAGTCTCTGTGAACGTATAGCAATAATTGATCAAGGTAAGATAGTTGCTTTAGATACACCTGAAAATCTTAAAGGGCGAGTTGGTGGTGATATCATTACACTTACTGTGAGTAACGAAATTGGTGCACAAAAATTGGTAGATATGATTCAATCAAGTGATGATCAGATAGATTTCTCATCAATCACCAGGAACGGTACAAATATTATGATCACTGTTAGTAACGGTGAAAGTGCCATCCCTGAACTCCTGAGTATCATATCCAGGGGTTCTGAGATAAAGGTAATTAATGTGAATCTAAGAAAACCTACACTGGATGACGTTTTCCTTCATCATACTGGTAAGAAGATGAGAGCCGATACAATGGATGATATGCAGAGGCTCAGGTTCATTGCACGTACAAGAAAAAAATGAATTGATATTAGAATTAATTTAATATTCTCAAGCTTTATATGATTCTTTAACTTGTTTTATTTGATCCCTGAGTTCAGCTGCACGTTCAAACTCGAGATTCTGGGCAGCTTCTTTCATTTGTGACTCTAGATCCTCTAATATGTCATCAATATCAACATCATCCCCGAACTCAAGTTCTGGTGTAACTTCTTGATAGTCCTCACTGAGTTCCTCTTCCACCTCAATAAGTTCTTTCTGGATAGCTTTTTTGATGGTTTGGGGTGTAATACCGTGTACTTTATTAAAACTAATTTGAATATCACGGCGACGGTTAGTTTCTCTGATAGCACGTTGCATTGATCCTGTCATATTATCTGCATATAGGATGACACGACCTTCAACGTTACGTGATGTTCGACCTATAGTCTGGATGAGTGACCGTTCTGAGCGCAAGAAACCTTCCTTATCAGCATCCAGGATAGCTACAAGCGCAACTTCTGGGATATCTAGACCTTCTCTTAACAGATTAATGCCTACAAGAACATCGAATTCCTTTTTTCTTAACTGTCTCACGATCTCTGCACGTTCAAGTGTATCAATGTCGGAATGCATGTACCGTACACGTACACCCGATTCTGCTAAATAGTCAGTTAAGTCTTCGGCCATTTTCTTTGTAAGGGTAGTGACGAGTGTCCTGAATCCCTTTTCTCGAACTTTATCTATCTCGTTTAAGAGGTCATCTACCTGGTTCTTGATAGGTTTTACTTCAATAACAGGGTCAATCAGACCTGTGGGTCGAATGATCTGTTCCACTGGTTCACCGCTTTTATCGAGTTCGTATTCAGCGGGTGTGGCTGAAACGTAGATCGCTGTATTGATCCTCTGCTCAAACTCATCGTACCTTAATGGTCGATTATCAAACGCGGAAGGTAACCTGAACCCATACTCGACCAATGACTGTTTCCTTGCTCTATCACCGTTATGCATCCCACGTATCTGGGGTATGGTAACATGAGATTCGTCAATTACCAACAAATAGTCGTCAGGGAAGAAATCTAGTAGTGACGGTGGTGCTTCACCTGGTTTTCTGCCATCGAAATGTCGAGAATAGTTCTCAATACCACTACAATACCCGATTTCTCTTAACATCTCAATATCAAACTTAGTTTTCTGGGCAAGTCTTTGAGCTTCAAGTAACCTGTTCTCTTTCTCGAGTTCAATTAATCTGTCATCGAGTTCATTCTCGATCGAGGTTATTGCGCGTTCGATCTTCTCTTGAGGCATGACAAAATGTTTTGCGGGATAGATTATCACGGGTTCATGTTCAGAAACTGTTCTTGTGACCTTGCCCGTGACCGGATTGAAATAGGATATACGATCAATCTCGTCACCGAACAGCTCTACCTTGATCCCATAGGTTTCCTGTGCAGGGAAAATATCGATCGTATCACCTCGTGACCTGAACGTGCCCTGTACGGGTTCAATGTCATTACGCTCATATTGCATGTTCACAAGACTTGCGAATAACCAACTGCGTTCGACTTCGTCACCTACCTGTATCATAACTGTCATACTTTTCCATTCTTCAGGTGAACCCAGGTTATAGATACAGGAGACACTTGATACTACAAGTACATCTCTGCGTTCAAGTAAAGATTTAGTTGCACGTAACCTTAATTTATCGATCTCTTCATTTATGGAAGACTCTTTCTCGATATATGTGTCAGTTGTAGGAATATAAGCTTCCGGCTGATAATAATCATAATAACTCACGAAATATTCTACTGCATTATGTGGGAAGAATTCACGAAATTCTGAATAGAGTTGTGCTGCAAGTGTTTTGTTATGAGCTATTACAAGTGTGGGTCGTTGTACGTTCTCAATAACATTAGCTACAGTGAAAGTCTTACCAGACCCAGTGACACCTAACAGTGTCTGATGTTCTTTATTCTCAAGTATACCTTCAGATAATTGTGAGATCGCTTTTGGTTGATCTCCTTGAGGAGAATATTCTGAAACGAGTGTAAATGAATCCATGGTTTTAAGGTAAGAAATTAAATGGTATTATATTAAATACATTATGGCAAGGGCAATTAACATCAGGATAATGGCGAGTATCATCATGACCTTAGCACTTTGGTTATCACTCCCAAATATTATGGGTATGGGTCCGATCATTACCACACCACCCCCACGCACATTACTATGCCTGTTATTATCATCGTGATCTACATTTTCACTATTTGGAGTGTAATGGGAATGATAATTATAATTATTAGAATATTTTTTACTAGGATCATCTCCAGACCTTCTGACTATTGATATGAATAAAAGCAATATTCCCATTACTATTAGAACCGTGCCAGCTATTATTATGGAATTACCCATGCCCATACTCATAAGATCACATCTTCCTCCATACGAACATGTATACTAATATTAAGATGATTGCGAGTCCGATCAATATCCCTGTGATCTCGGGCGAAGTTCCCACTATTATAGGTATGGGACCGATCATCACAATACCACCGAACTCTGTGGAAATACCATTATTAGTATCAGTATTCGAGAATAGGTTTACTATCATTCCAATAAAGACTAACAGGAACCCTAATATGATAAGGGAGATTGCAGTACGGTTGAGTTCATTGCTCATAGGAAAGAGTATAGATATTATATTAAATTAAATGTGTTCCTTCATGGAATTGGTTATTATTAGGTTCAGAACTTTCGGTATTTTGTTGTGGCTGTGGTACATTTAAAGTATCCTCACCATCTCTGTCCCCAATATACATGTACTGTCTCTGCGTCCTGTTACCACGTCTATCAAGCAACTTCTTCCTATACATCCTTGAGAGGTATGTTGATACTGTACTCAACTTGATAGTACCATAAATACGTTCATAATGTTGCTGAATATCCTGTGAAGTGAACCAGACACGAGGATACTCGTATTTCAAGAAAAGTTCAAGTCGTTCACTTATTGTTAAAGTCGTATCTGTCAATTTCTGTTTAAGTGAATCTATTTTAGGTTGTTGTTGTTCGTGTTGATGAACTTGATCTGTTGTTGGTGTATATGGTGGTACTACCTGTGAATGTGAACCTGTGTTTATTCCACTGGGATCTTGTGATGGTGTTAATGGACTCTGTGGGTTATTAACATTACTCTGATGGTATTGAATTTGAGGTTGAGGTTGTGTATTAACACCATGATATTGCGTGTTCACTTGTTGTTGTGGTGGTTGATATGTGAACTGAGGTGGTGGTACTTGAGTGTAAGCAGTATTTGATTGTATTTGTTGTGGGTATTGTACCGGATTCTGTGGTATGTTAGGATTAGATGTTTGACCATTTTGATTGTGTATTAACTGTGGGTTAACTTGTTGTTGATCAATATGTGGTACGTGTGGTTGTGAAACATAATATTGATGGTTCTGTGGCTGTACTTGATACGGATTATAGTTTGGATTAGGTACTGTATACTGTGAGTTCACGTACTGATATTGTGGTGACATGTGTGGAACCTGTGAACCAGCTTGGGGGTTGGGTGGCGAGTTAATGTATGTGTGTGGCTGATTCACAGGTTGTTGGTATTGTTGGGGTTGAGAAAAAGTTGAAGTTGAATTATTGTTATGAGTTTGTTGTGGTTGTGGTTGTGATTGTTTTATGGGCTGGTATGGAGGTTCGGCAAACGTTGTGGGAGTATTTGCATTATTGGTATTATCAATTGATTCAATAAACTTCAATAAACATTCTTTCCATTGCTTTCCTTCAAACTCGATATTGACGTCCTTATTACCCTCGTCATTGATAATTTCGAGCCGAACCTTCATCCTCTTAGCCTCTTTCCAAATCCGTTCATCCCCTCAGAAGACGGATCATAAACCATTCATCCCCTCAGACTTTGGTTCATGTGTTTATCTTGATTTGATATGTGAACTTATTATGTGGTATTCCTGTTTACAAGGTAATACCAAATTGTTTTTCATTCACTTACAAATAATGAGTTGTAATTTATTATATTTAAGTATATTGATATGAATCTGTATAAAGATGTATTTGACTAATTTTAAGCTTTATTAACCGTTCTTTTACTTATATAACTTAATTAAACTCATTTATTCTAAATTTATAATCAAATTATGTGTATACACTAAAACAATATAAATGTTTATAGTTCCAGTGGAAATAAAGGGGTTGTATAGGACAAGTAAAAACTGTGCTAAAGTCATATTATTTAAAATTAAATATTATAAACAATTTATTTTGATAAATATCTTATTTAATTAAATAAATTAAAATTTAAAGATTAAATAGATACTAATTTTGCATATAATTTCAATAAAGGTTATAATCTATACCTCTCATATAAAATTTGCATCATCAGTTGAATTTATATTATATGCTGATTATACTGGGCAATTATGTCAGATGCAAGTTCAGAATCACCAATAGATTCATCTTCAAATATCGAGAATGAGAATAAGAATGAAGATGGTCCGTGTACTAAGAACATAAAGATGTTAGAGAACGAAGTAGAGTCTCTAAAAGTTCAGAACGAGTCAATGAAGGCTAAGTTACTGGACGCTAATATGAGGGCGAATTCTTACCTTCAAGAAGTTAATACATTAAAGGAACAATTAGATAAATTGACATCACCTCCACTCTTTGTAGCAACTGTTGTTGAAGTGGATAATGATGCAGATCTTGTACTTATTCGACAACATGGGAATAACCAGGAGGTAATGACAAAATTACCTGAGGGTGAGATGAGAGAGAAGATCAGGCCTGGTGTACGTGTAAGTGTGAATGCAGCGTTTTCCATTGTTTCAGTTACAAGCCAGGCAACAGATGTACGTGCACAGGTGATGGAAGTGATCACTTCACCTGGTGTTAGTTATGATATGATCGGTGGAATTGATGATATTTTGACAGAGATAATTGAGTCAGTGGAACTCCCATTGACCGAACCCGAGATATTCAGGAAAGTGGGGATCGAACCTCCAACAGGTGTGTTGCTTTACGGGTCACCTGGTACCGGGAAAACACTTGTTGCAAAAGCTATAGCATCACAAGCGAATGCTACTTTTATCAGAATGGCAGGATCTGATCTAGTCCAGAAATTCGTGGGTGAAGGTGCACGGCTTGTACGTGACGTGTTCCAATTAGCTCGGGATAAGGCGCCATCTATCCTGTTCATTGATGAGATCGATGCTGTTGGTGGTATGAGGACACATGACGGGACTACAGGGTCAGCTGAAGTTAATAGGACAATGTTACAATTACTCGCCGAGATGGACGGTTTTGATCCTTCAGGTGATGTGAAGATAGTTGCTGCTACTAACAGGATAGATCTGTTAGATCCTGCACTACTTCGACCTGGGAGGTTTGATAGAATCGTTGAAGTGCCATTACCTGACATAAAAGGTCGTTCTGATATACTGAAGATACATTCCAGGAAAATGAATTTGGCAGAAGATGTGGATTTTGAAAGATTAGCAGGTTTTACTGAAGGACTCAGTGGTGCTGATCTCGAGGTTATTGTCAAGGAAGCTGGGATGTTCGTGTTAAGAAGACGTGGTGAACAGGTGACAATGGACGATTTCCTTAGCTCTATTGAGAAAGTGAAAGAGGAAGATGAACCAACCGTAGTACAAGGGATGTTTGCCTGAAATAAATTCAAGTTTAAATATGTGGGGATATTTTAATACTATATATCCCTCCATACCCATTATATTTTTTTAGCATCAGTTCACTGCAAAATAATTTACATTCCATAAGCGATACTTTTTTTTACAAGAGATTTTTTCACATAAGAGTATCCTGGTTGGATCTCAGTAGATTTTGACTGAAATTTAGCTAAACAGAATATGAGCTCATCATTAAAATTAAAGTTCAACACAGTATTGACTGCAATCCTTGAAACTTAAATATATTTAAAGCTAATTTACATATAGTAAACCAAAATTATATTTCAATATTGTATCAAATGTATAGAACTGATATCTATGGTAATAAGCATTGATGAGTATCATTGTATAGGCTGTGGTGGATGCATTTTAATATGTCCAAATAAAGCAATTGCATTAAATGGTGACAATTTAGCAATAGTTGATTCACGGTTATGTAATAATTGTGGTGATTGTATCTCAATATGCCCAACTGAAGCTATTTTGATTGAACTTACCTGAAAACAACACTATTTGAATTTTTAGTTCAAGCACCTTCTTTGAGTCTGTCTTTTGTTTAGTTGCCCTGTGTCCTAAGAAACTTAACAGCATGTGGATGTATACTTACTCTATACTTCATTTAGATATTTCATCAGATTTCATCGAGAGAGACAAAATGATCTTTTTTTTCCAAGCGTCGATATATTCTGTCCACGAATTCATCCTTATCAATCGAATCCATCAATCTTGTTAGAATGTCGGTGTATGTTTCGCCTTTTTGACCATACTCTTTCAGTCTGTCTCTAACCACCTTTGTGGTTGGAATTGTTGTCGTGTGCGCCATGTGAGATTTACTCCATATCAACTATTAGCTATTAAGTGCATTTAGAATTCATCATTTTTCATTGATAATAACTAATAATTAATTATGACTCGTTTGAAATCTGCCGATACAATCATACTGCACTACTTGGTATTATCTTCGTTCAAATAGACTACCTTAGTCCCCTTGTATGGTTTCCGACAATCACTTTTTTCAAATATACTTTTAAGATATGTTTTAGGAATAGCATCTCTGAGTTGATCCATCTCACAAGGTCCAAGAACTCTACATCATTGATTATGATAGTCTCAGCTTGTATCATAACACAAGTTTTTACTGTTTTTTGGTGTGCTTTTTTTGGGATATCTACAAGGATCCTGCAGGAACAATTGTTGCTATAGATAAGAAGCTAAAATTATTTATGTGAATATTCTCTGAAACAAGAACTTCAACATTAGGAGCATAAAAAAAAAATTTATAGTGCTCTGATGGGGATTTGAACCCCAGTCGTAGGAGTGAGAGTCCTACATGATTGGCCATGCTACACTATCAGAGCACAAGGATAGTTCCGATTATCTAGCACCTTGAAGTAATTAGAATAATATTAATCTTTCGTTTCATATCGCTACCCAATGTCTTGGAAACGCAATGGAACTAATATGAACCCATAGTAGGTATCAATGAACAGAAAAACCGTCCTCAAAATAGATTTTAGATGTAAGTTATTTTTTTTGCAAGGAGGTACTCAATAACTTTATTCTGAAATTGTTTATGTTGTTTTACTTACCTATTTTAGTTGTGGTTTTTATTGATGTGTCATGTATTATTTTTATTTACTTTGTTCCATTGCTTCACAAGATCTAGCATAAAGGCGACCTCACTATATCGTAATGATATATAGACTATACTGAGGGTAATATGAAGTACCTAACTAGATATATTGTCACTTAAAACTTGCATAAAGGTACAGTACAATACATGGGGCACGTGACATTACGGGAGATACATGACCATATATTTTTAGCAACCAAAGTGAGTTTGATTAAAGTATTTGTACGAAAAAAAGTTGTTCTTTGCTTAGTTAATAGCATGGCACAATAGTACCGTTGGAATCGCGTTTATATTTACCTAGTTCAGAGTTCTGTAATCGAGTTCCTCTAAAAACGGGTCCGTCTTTGCATACTCTTAAACCCTCTTCATCAATACAGCATGCACCGCATACACCTATAGCACACTTGAAGTAACGATGGAGACTGAACTCAGTTTTATGCAAACACTGTTTTGATTGGAGTATATCGAAGATACATGACATCATTATCTCGGGACCACATATGTATATCATATCATATTGGTCTAAATCGAGCTCTGAGAGAACGTCAGTTACAAAACCACATCGTGCACATGACCCGTCATCTGTTGTTATGTGGACTGTTCCCGAACTATTGAACCTTGACTCGAATAACAGTTCTGATTCTGTCCGTGCACCAAGTATAGTAGTAACTTTGATATTAGTACCTTGATTACCAGACATTTTTTCTGCAAGGGGTGCAAGTGGTGCTGCACCCACACCACCTGCAATGATGAGAACTTCACTGTTCTTCTTATTATTTTCAGGTAATGTGAAACCTGTACCATAGGGACCTCTGAGTCCTATACTGTCACCAATGTTCAGATTAAAGAGTGCGGAAGTGGCTTCTCCCACCTTTTGAACTGTTATTGCATTTTTGTAGGATAATGCCATAGGTATTTCATCAATACCTCTGACCCATACCATAGCGAACTGGCCAATATTTTCTGATTTTAGTTCAGTGTCGAAGAAGAATGTACGGATAGTGGGTGTTTCATTCACTATATCTATGATACGTGCATTGATGGGTCGCATTTGATGTCATCTCGGTTCGTTCTTAAAATAACAAATTGATTTCAAGTCAAAGTTTGGTGTGTGCTATTCCTATAATATCTTCGATCTTAGTATAGGTATCATTTTCAGTTATGAATTGGTCTATTCCTTTAGAGACTGTACTAAAAATATTAATGTCGTCATATACTGCAGAACCTATCTGAACTCCCGAAGCTCCAGCCATCATCATCTCAACAGCATCTTCCCAGCAAGATACTCCTCCTGCACCTATTATAGGGATATCAAGAGCGGCATAGAGGTCGTAGATACATTTGATCGCAATTGGTTTTACAGGCGGGCCTGAGAGACCACCGAACCTGTTGCCCAGTATAGGGTACCCTGAACTGATATCTATCGCCATTCCTTTGACAGTATTGATGGCGACAATGGCGTCAGCACCATTTTCCTGTGCTGAACGACCAATGGGTACGATATCTGTTACATTTGGGGTGAGTTTTATCCATACGGGTACATCGACCACATCCTTTACTGAAGCTGTTATGGTACCAACAGCTCTCGGGTCACATCCTATCATTGATCCGTAACCTTCTGCATGTGGGCAGCTTACATTCAGTTCGAATGCATCGATCACACCCTTATCAGTGTTTTTTAGGAGTTGTGTTGCTATTTCTACGAATTCGGATGCTGTACCTCCGAATATACTGACTATTACAGGAGTGTCAGTGTT
>Ga0207421_10004081_pt1 | contig 17087 bp, 11 predicted proteins | sample SodLakKL_010_SED_4_FD_187542 | JGI IMG/M metagenome (GOLD analysis project Ga0207421, IMG submission 187542) | Alkaline sediment microbial communities from Lake Tanatar, Kulunda Steppe, Russia - 8KL_010_SED (SPAdes) (version 2) | ecosystem: Environmental > Aquatic > Non-marine Saline and... | reverse complement strand
TATCGGTCACTGATTGCTTTGCCGGACTTGCCGGACAAGCTCGCCGGATTATTTTCAAGCCCGGCGATGGCAAAATCCAACTGAATTTTGTTGCAATAGCTTTTTTTTGCGGTTATTCTTTTATTTTCAGTTTTTTATAAACTTTTTTCAATTTTAAATTGGACAGCAGTGACCATTTTTTATATCTTAACAGGCGACAGGCAATAATCTTACAAAGACACAAATATGTTCTTTTAAATTGTTTTGTTGGAGTTTATTGGCCACTAGTGAATTACTGGCTATTATTAATCTATTTTCAATATGATATGGAGGGAAAATCATGGCAGAAAGAAATTGTGACAGTTGTGGCAAAAAAATGAGTGTGCAAGGAGGAAAAACCTGTGAAAATGGGCATTTTATATGCAAATATTGTGTCAATGAAACACAGGGGCTGTTATCAGGCCCGAGAAAGCAATGCACATTATGCCAGAAGCCATTACGATAGCTTTTGGCCGAGAATAATTTAGCAGGATTTTCAGAGATAAACCTATATAAAATCAAAGATTTCTATAATCGAGCGTTTAAGTCGAAACGAGTTACAGAAACCACCTCCACCATCCTTCGATTAAAAACCTATAGCACTCAGGTTTGTGTCTTACTCGCCGGCTTTAGACGTCTATATTCTTGGCATTAAATTCTTGGCATTAAACTTGGCTTTGCGTTTTGTAAACACACCACTGCTGTCCAAAATAATTTGAAAAGTGAGGTGCTGACACTATCGGGAAAATCAAATTTTCCGGTTAAAGGTTCCTTTGGTTAGTTTAGTACAGGTGCTGGCCAAGGCCAAGGAGCGGCAGAAGATTTTGGACAGACTCTGGCTCTACTGGCGGCACCTCATACGGGCTGACGATCCATGACCACAAATTCCTGTAAGTAAAGAGGTCCCTCCGCAGAAAAGCAATAAGGTTCGATAGCGAGCAGCCGAATTTGATCTTGAACTGAAGGATCTTGACCAGGAGGATGGCAATCAATGCTGTCCAAATTTGAATATAAAGGGCATTTTCAGAAGTACCCACAAAGGTTTTCACTTTTAGGTTCTGCTTGAGAGTCTTGAAAAAGATTTCAATCTGCCATCGGTCCTTGTATATCGCGGAAATCGTACTTGCACCGAAATCGAGGTAATTGGTTAAAAGAACAATTTGGCGGGCATTAACGGCATCCCATACCACCCCTTTCCGCATATAATGAGGGCAATCTTTTTGGGCCCTCTAACCGGTGAAGCGAATAAATTGGTCGGCTAGGATATTGCGATTTTGAGGTACCCTGAAATTTTCCATCACCTCGTAATCGGCATTTTCCTTCAGGCGGGTGACGAAAGAACTGTTGCTTTCGGTCCATTTCGCAAACAGCTTGTAATCGTTTTAGGCCCGATCCAAGGGCACGATGGATCCGGGGGACAGAGATAGCCGACGAGCATCCGTGACATCATGCTTTTTGCCGTTGGAAATATAAGCATAGCAGGGCATATATCCGTCATGGTCCAACAGGAGATTCAACCTCACCGCTCCCTTAGTTCTTCGGAATTTTGCCCATGGAAACATGGACAGACATAAAGATATGGTGCTGCTGTCAAGGGAGAGCAACTTATTTTTGAACGAAACTTATGCTTGCCGGGAACGGCTGTTCTGCATCGGTCAAGGGTCTGATAGAATAAATCCCTGAACATCTCCCAGGACCGATTGACGTTGGCATATGACAAGGTGGATTTATTCGGCGCTGATTTCATGCCCAAGTATTCATTTTGCCATGCAGCATGCAAGGCCGCCACATATTTCTCTTAAACTTTTGGCTTGGCGAGTTGGCAAAACAGCATGGATACAAAATGCTCCCAAGAATTGAACTTTTTGGCGCATCGTTCCGATTGATGGCGATAAACAAGGCTATGAAATTTTTTACGGTCGATCAAAGCAATCAGTTGACTGAACAAGCTGGCATACTTTGTCATGGGGAATCCTCCTTGTTTCTGGGTTATTGTTTTTTGTTGTGTTGACTGAACAATACCCCCAAGGAGGATTTTTTCAAGAACCCCTAAAAATCCGGCCAATGTTAATCTACAAAATTCGGTTTTTGAACAAATGTGCATGAAAATGATGAGTGCAAGCCGAAAAATACGGATCCTATAGTCTATGCTTTTCTACTTTATACTCTTAGCCGCCGGCTTTGTATTGCTTTATATTGGTGCAGAATGGCTCGTTAAGGGCTCTGCCAGCCTTTCGCGGCGGCTAAGCGTTTCACCGCTTATTATCGGCATTACTATAGTGGCTTTCGGAACATCAGCTCCTGAGTTGGTCATCGGCATACTTTCATCGATTGCAGAAAGATCTATGATTGCCGTCGGCAACGCAATTGGGAGCAACATCTGCAACACCACACTTGTATTAGGTGCTGCAGCGCTTATTATGCCTGTTCCAGTAGACAAATACATTATACGACGGGATTTTCCTCTGATGTTCGCCATTTCATGTTTTCTGGCTATTCTTTTCTTGAATGCTACCATATCCCGTATCGAAGGCGGCTTTCTCTTTGCTGGTATTATCGCCTATATCGGCTTTAATTATAATGTTTCGGCTCATCAGCATACGGAACAGGTTGACAAAACAATAGATATAAGCAGGACTGTCCAAAAGGTCGCGGTTATTGAATCCGGTTTATGGCAAGGCGTTTTCATTGTTGCCGGAATCATCATGGTGATTACGGGCGCACAAGTGCTAATCGAGTCGGCAATTGTCATCATGGAAAGTTTTGGCATTAGCGAGAAATTTATCGGGCTCACCATAGTCACAATTGGAACGTCTTTGCCGGAAATGGCGACTTCGCTGGTTGCCGCCATGAGGAAAGAAATGGACATTAGTATCGGTAATCTGGTGGGTAGCAATGTCTTTAACATTTTAAGTGTCATCGGTGCCACTGCCCTGGTCCGGCCGATCATTATCCCCGAGGGGGTCATGCAAAGCGGAATGATTATAGACTTGGCCGTTATGCTGCTTGCAATGATTATCGCATGGCTTTTGATGAAAAAGGATTATACTCTACATAGATCCGGGGGTGCCATATTAGTTGTTATGTATTTGACATACATTGTGTACTTGATTAACAATACAACGTAACTAAAATAATTTGTATTTGCCGAAGCCAATCCTTTCTGCTACGCTGCGAGAAAAAAAGCAAAAAGGAAGCGTTTTATCCTGAATCCGTGAATTTTGTTTCTCTTCTAAATTGAAAATATGCTGTTTTTATGGTATTATTCACTCATCTATATTTCAGGCTAACATATCACCAACCGGGTGAAGGAGGTAGATGAGCATGAAGGTCGATTTCGTTGCCCATAGTGAAAAAGCTACTGTCGGTCATGAAGGACTGCCCCTGATTGGAGAGATGGCGCACATCTCCGGCCTTGATGAGGCGTGCCTGGGTATCACCCGCAAGAAACAACCGCAGATTGCCGATGCGAATATCCTGCTCAGCCTTTGCGGGCTTATCGCACAGGGCAAGACCGACTTTGACCATATACGCCAGTTTGCCGGGGATTCGTTTTTTCAGGCAGTCCTGAAAATCAACCGGACAGCATCTGCTGAAATTCTCCGGCAGCGATTTCAAGAAATGAGCACCCATCCGGATTTTGAAAAAAAGATCCAGGAATGCGCTATAAAACTCGGGCAAAAGATTGGCGTGAACCCGGAGTTTGCAACAAACGGAGAAAACAGATGGATCCGTCTGGATGTGGATATCACGGTTTTTGACAACGCTGAAACCAAAAAGGAATGCACTGCGTACTCTTATGATCAGCGCTATGGTTTTGCCCCCATCTTTGCGCACCTGGGCGCGGGGTTCATAGTAGGCTCCCAACCTCGCCCCGGCAATGCCCATTCCTATACTTCGGGCACAAAGGAATTTATCGCCGAAAGTATCCAAAATGCCCGGCGTTTGATGGAGGATCCGGTTCTTCTGGTTGCGGACGGCGCTTTTGACAGCCAGGATCTGATCCGTTTTTTGCTGGATCAACAGACGGATTTCATTATTAAGCACAGCCGGCGGCAGGAAAGCAAGGCCGATTGGCTTGAGACTGCCAAACAGCACGGACACGTTGTCCGATCCACTACCGACAAGACGATTTATCAGGGCAGTGTTTATAAAACTATCAAGGGTGTTGGCCATCCAATCTGCATGATTTTTGAAGTTACGGAGATCCACAGCACTGGCAGCCAGCCTTTGCTTGTCGCCCCCCCCGGAAGTGATCATTTTCGCCGCGTTGACGAATCTGAAAGCCGATGAGAGGCATATTCTGCAAGCATACAGGGACAGAGGAACCAGTGAACAATATCATGCCGAATTCAAGAGCGAATTGAACATGGAGCGCCTGCCATCCGGAAAGTTCGCCGTGAACAGTGCTTTTCTCGAAATGGGAATGCTGGTGTACAATATGCTCAAGATCGTCGGCTAGGATATGGTAATCAGCCGGTCGCGGGGGCTGAAGAAAGCCACGCGTCGGCGCATGAAAACCGTCATGAACAGTGTCATGTATATGTGCGGGCGGATAACCCGGCATGCCCGGCGCGCAATCCTGCAGTTGGCCTGCCAAAAGCCATAGTACAGGTTTTTCTCCAATTTGTTTTACCGGCTGCAGGCAGCATAAATCGGACATTTTGAACTCACAACCAGCACCACCCCGGAAAATAAAGGGGATCTGGGTACCAAATTTTTGATTTTAAAATAAAAAACTGAACTCAAGTGTCACAAAATACTTTTGTAAAACCCTTCACACGGTGACATGGTTCCGGAGACGGCCTGTTGTCCGGCGTGAAATTGTAGAAAAACTTTGGCGCCGACTACCGGCATCATAATTTCACGGATTCAGGTTTATAATAGAAAACAAAAATTTCAACGATCTCAGCTATATTTTGCACAAAAAATTTTCTTAGTCCATAGTAAAATCCGCCAGAAACATATCCTTGGCTAACTGAAAAACGGAATTTTGTTCTGGCGATAGATAAGGTGATATTTGATGAAAAGAAGATTGCGGATTCGATTTTTTTCCAACCGGCTACTTACAGCCCCGTTTAAAATTCAAATGTTAGCGCTGCTTCTTTTCGCAGTTGCTTTGATCATCTCTGGTAGCTTGATTTTGACGATCTGGGGCTTAAATTTTTTGGAAAGTGCTTGGTGGGTTTTTTTAAGAGTTTCGAACTTCAGTATTCTTGACCAAGCAGATGCCCTTCCCAACCGTGTCATTGGCGTGGTCCTATCCATATCAGGCTGGATTATATTTGGCTTGTTCATTTCAATCGTCGCTTCCGGTTTTCAGCAGCAACTTCAGATATTAAAAAAAGGGACTGGTGGTGCTAATTTAAAACACCACACTATTATATTCGGTTGGAATGAAACATTGCCTTCTATAGTGATAGAAGCTACAAGCAAAGAGAATGATGATGGGAGTGATCTGTTGATAATGTCTGACCGGACTGCTGAAGAGATGGCTTATGATATTAATTTGTTTTGCGGCCCCAAAGCGCTTAGGAAATTGATTCTTCGTTACGGAACCCCGGAATCAGTCGAGGATCAAAAAAGAGCAAATGCACCTCTAGCTAAAAAAATAATCATTCTTAACAACTTGGAAAACAAGACCCCCTTTGAATCAGATGCTGCCGTAATGAAAACCACAATGGCATTAGGAAAAAATATTGAACAAAACCAAAAAGGGCCCCTTGATCAAAATATCATATTAGATATTCTCCAGCCAACCTCAATTTCGCTTATGAGAGGAATCCTTCCTGAGTTTAATGAAAAAAGCAAGTTGAGTGTAATTCCGGTATTAACACAGCGGGTGATCGGGAGAGTTATTGCCCAATGCGCTCTTCAACCTGGTTTGTCGGAGATATATCAGGATCTGTTTTCTTATAAGGACATCGAAGGCTTGGAAGGAAACTTTGAAGTGTATTCACTCACCCTGCAGGAAGCAGGAATTGATGAGCCTATGGTATTTGAGGAATTGCTGGAGTTCTTTCCTGATATAATTTTGATCGGATATATTTCTGATGGGAATAGACGGGCTGTTGTCAGCCCTCCTTGGGGGTCTCCAGAGGCGGAATACAAAATCAACCCGCAACATGACAGATTGCTGTTATTCGCCGAGAGCAGCCAACAAGTGTTTTGCCGTAATGATAATGACTATAAAGTAGAGGTTTCTGTTCCCGCCTGTCGCCCAACAAGTATTTTTGAATCCATGTCTGTCATTGTCTATGGAACCGGCTTCAAAGCAATGGTGGTTGTGCAAGGACTGCTGGAGCATCTGCCTCCCGGCAGTCGAATAACATGCACTCAACAACTAAAAGAAAAATTGGCAAAAGCTAACTTAAAGGACACTTCAGGAATTGGTATTTCATATGTAGACATGGAGGAAATCGAAAATCTGCTCACCCTCACATCACTGGCGGAGATAAGTGATTTTGATATTATTATCATGGCACAAGACCTTCAAAGAGCTCAAGACCATGACACTTTATCTCTTATGCTCTTGTCCGGATTAAATGCCTCATGTGAAGACAATTATAAACGACCTCGGGTAGTAATGGAGTTATTAAATCCCAATAATGCAGAACTTGCTCGTAGCGCAAAAGCCGATGATGTTATTATTGCCACTGAACTGGCCAGCACTTTTTTATACAATATTTCATGTGACACTGACCGGTATATACTCTTTAATGAACTGCTATCCAGCGAAGGGCCCACAATTTACTTTAAACCATTATGTTGTTATGTGGAAACAGATAAACCCTTTACCTTTTACCAAGTAAAGGCGGTAGCAAGAAGACGAAATGAAATTGCAATAGGTTATTCTTACATAGATAATCATAAACTGAAATGGGTTTTCGGGCCGCCTAACAATACAATGGAAAGAAAAATTGACAAGATCATTGTCTTGGCAGATGACGGAACCATGTAGCAATCCTGTTGTTGAACAGCATAAAAAAAATAGGCGAAATAAGCCTCGCTATTAAATTTCCTGTAAAATATTGAAATACATCGAAAACCATCTTATGCAAACCGGACCGGACAGCAATGTCTTGGGGCCTATAAATTTGAAACCGTATTTATAGTAGGGTTGTATTTATCGAATCCTACGTCCAAGGACCACAATATGCTCACGTCAAAATTTCTTCCCAATAATCAAAGGTGTTACACTCTTGACATTTATTTTTGCAAATATCTTTTTTGTGTTGATAAACCTTCCCACAAGTCTTGCATCTATAAACAACTGAATTTCCGTTATAAATAGGATCTTTCTTATTTGAGGTTTCATCTTCCTGGCCTGTTGAATTGCCTAAAACCGATGTGATTTTTTCTGAGATTTGGTACTCAAAATGCAATTGCACTAAAAAAACTTCTTTTCCCAAAAAAACAAGATCATTATGTTTTAAGATCTGACGGGGATTGTCTTTACAATTAATTCTTGAAATGCCTAAAAAGGTGCCGTTAAATGAACCTAAGTCTGTTATCATATATTGATTGTCAATTAATTCAATTAAACAATGAGATCCGCTAATATATTGAACTTTCTCCAAGACATTTGACCCATAACTTGCGCGCCCGATAATGGCATTATCTTGTCCCAGAGTAATTTTTTCACCAGTTTTTTGGTAAATCAATGTTAATCCGGTTAGCCGTTCGGTTGTATCGTTAATAATTGTATCTAACATTTCGGTGATTTTTTGTGGCTCAAGATTGGCTATTGAATAATTGCAATTACTGCAAACTTCAGGTTTTCTGAAAATTTCCTCAAAAATTATGTCTTCATCACAACGATCACATATAATTTTATACATTATTCAAACTCCACTGATATGCCAACGCTTTTTAACTGACTTTTTATACGCAAAAAGTCAAACTTTTTTGGAATCCCAGACATATATATTTTGTTATCATGTGATATATTGATTGACCATTGACCTGATTTAAAACATTCTTTCTGTAAAATTGGACGTTCATTTATGAATTTATACAAATTCTGATTGAGGGACCCCCGTGTATTGTTATTATCATGTTTTTCTGCTATGTATCTGCCATCCATAAGAAAATCTATATATTTAGCAAAAAGGTTCTTATGAAATTTTTCATACAATTCTTCAAGCGTGTATCCTGTAAATATATAGATATCCAAATTTGTGATTTTTTTTAAAAACGCACAAAATACAATTAAAGATTCATATTGGTCGAAAGGTTCCCCACCAGAAACGGTTACTCCTTGATAGTCTTCTTGAATATAAGATAACATCCGTACAAGCAATTCAATATTAACTTTTTGGCCCATGCCATAGTCCCATAGCGTAGGGTTAATGCACCCAGGACATTTTTTAGAACAACCTTGCACCCATATACCGACTCTTTTTCCAGGTCCGAGATTATATATCGGAAACCTGATATTATTTATTTTCCAATACATTTGAAGCCTATCTGGTAATCATCATTTTCATCAATAAATACTTTAAAATGTTGGTTTTCAGATATGTTTTGTTCAAACATAAAATTCGTAATACCATTTTTAATATGGGTTTCAATACGGTTAATAATGCCCCTCCCACCGTTAGACAAATTCTTTTTCAAGTAATATGATCTAAAAAGCTCAATAAAAATTTCATCATACTCGAATCGGCAATTTTTTTGGTTTAAAAGGTTTTCCTGAATAGTTTTAAGGTTTATCTCTAAAATCAATTTGTCAACTTCAGCTTCAGATCTTATAAAATCAAACACCACAAAATTATCTCCAAATCTATTTAAAATTTCAGGCCGATTGAGCTTGGTATTAAAAAAATTACGGATTTCATCCATAATTTTTTCTGACATGTTTTCATAAGAGTTTTCAATTCTAATATTTAGATATCTTCTACCATATTCATCTTCTTTATACATTCCAAGATTACTAGTAAAAATAATTAGAGATTCAGAAAAAAACACAGTCTCCCCCTTCCCATCTGTGAGACGTCCGTCATCAAGAATTTGAAGAAATTTATCAAAAACAACGGGATGAGCTTTTTCAATTTCATCAAATAACACAATAGAAAACGGTTTGTTTTTAATTTGTGTTGTTAGTTGCCCTCCTTCTTCATATCCAACATATCCAGGCGGCGAACCAATGAGTTTAACATCCGAATTGCTATCGTTATATTCGCTCATATCAAACCGGAGAATGGCATCCTCATCGCTAAAAATTAATTCCGCTAAAGATTTCGCAAGCTCTGTTTTGCCCACCCCTGTAGGTCCGGCAAAAAATAAAACGCCTTTTGGTTTATTTTTTGGTTTCTTTTGGTCAATTGTGTGCAAACCCAACTTGGCTCTTCTAATGATTTCAACAGATTTCTTTATGGCAACATCCTGCCCCACTACACGTTTTTTTAATTTATTTTCAGCGTCATCAATTTTTTCTTTCTTTAGATCTTCCCAGAAATTTTCTTTGGTTCCATATTTAAATAGATCAATAATCTTCTGAATATTATTTATATGAATCTTTTCCTGCTTGGAAATGGTAACAAGATTTTCAAGCTCCTGGTTAGCAAGATTTTCAGTAATGTCAACAAAAATACTTGATATATTTTGTTCATCAGTCAAACTATCGTCTTGGTAGAAAAGGCCTGATTGTACCTGAAAAAAGCGGTTCCTTTCCTCTTTGTTTGGCTTCAATATCTCAATCCCTTTTGTTAATGGATTATCCATAAGAACCCAGCTCGGAACATCTTTGAGCTTATCGCAAAGAAAAATCAAAATATTTCGTTTGCCATTTTTTTCTTTAAAAACTGTTGAATCTTGGGCAGCCTTTAAAATTTTTAAATAACAGCGCCTTTCATCTTCAGAAAGAGAGTTGGGATTAGAAGATATTCTGGAAGCATGATTTATAATACCTACTGACAACTTTTGGTTATTAGAGACCAAAAGCCTGAAAAGGCTTAATGAGTCAATGATTTTATTTTCAATTTGTTCGAGACTTGCGTTAGCAAACCAAGATTTAACACGAGAATCGTGTTCACCTAAAGTTTGGAGTAAATTCTCTTTTGTCACACCATTTTTATTTGACTTAACTGAAAGACCATCAATCATGTCGTAATAAACGATAATTTCGTAACCTTCATTTTCAAAATACAAATTAAGCAAGTTTTTAATATTGTTGAATCTTGCCCATTCTAATTCATTGACGCTTTGAACATTAAGATAATTAAATGGAAAGTAGTAACAATCGTATATATTCCCATATAGGAAAAATTGTGATTTCAAAGTCTGAAATCTTTTGAACTCCTGAATCCACCGCGGAAACATTTTACTGATTGCGTGTGTCATTTTAGGTACCTTTCATGTTTAGAAAATTCAACCATCTAAATAATTTTTCTTTTCAATCTGATTGGCCTCTATTGTTTGAGTATTAGATTTTATGATATCTTGATGTCCGTCAGAAACTTCAGCAAGGCCTTTTTCAGAAACTGGCTTTTCATTGCTAATTTTTACATTAAGCCCTTTTATAGATAGATCTTTAATTAATTGTTTAAATTCGGAACATGTTGTTTTCATTTCAGCAAGTTTACGTTTCTTTTGGTCAATAGAAAGCTTTGCTTTATTTTCTGGAATTAAAAAATTATAAAAAAAAGAACCGTCAGGCTTTATTCGCAGATTCAAATAATTGTTTTGTTCGGGAATATTAAATAAAAAGTCAGTTTTTTCTTCAAAGTCAATTACTTGCAAATCACTCATCACTTCATATCCCTGGTTTTGCAAGCTTTGGACAATTTGTGATTTTATAAACGAGCGTTCTTTTTCTTTGCGCATTTCATCTAAAATAAATTTTTCATTTTTATTATTAAAAAGTTTCAAATTGGCTTTAAAGTCAATAAACTCTTGCGTTTTAAGTTTGTTTTTTTTGGTTAGTGAAAGGGCTTTTTGAAGCAAATTCTGTTTAAAAGACTGACATTTTTCATGGACCTGAATCTGATTCAATTTGATCAAATCCTTATGGATTTCTTCTTTCCATTTTGAAATTTTTTCGGTCTCTTTAATATCTTCATACATCTCTATATAATAAAATATGTCATTAAATGTATGGCTATTAATTAGCTTGTCTAACTTTTCATAGTAATATTTTTGTCGTGATGGATTGCTAACATTTTCTATTAATTTCTTAATTTGTATTGTTTTCTTATTTATTTCGGTAGAAACACTAATATTATTTTTTGATGAGGCGGAACTATTAATCAGCTCGGTTTTTTTATATCTATTATTTTGAACTCCATTAACAATTAGCTTAGTAGTTTCTTCCCTGATATTGTTAATGGTCTCCTCACAACATTTAATATCATGCTTAACTTCATTCTCTTTATCATTCTTTTTGTTTCTGAAGCCAATTTCAAACATTGATTGGTTTACTGAAATCTCAACACTTTCTATGGCATGCTTGGCTTTATAGAAAGTATCAGGATACTCGTCCTTAATATAAGATTCTAGATATTGAACCACTTTAGAGCGAAACGTATTAAAATCCGAAATCGCAGATTGAAAAAACTCCTCATATCCAACAAAACTATCATAATCTTGCTGCTTATCAAAAAATTTCTTTTTTTCATTTTCAAGTATGGACAAGAAAAATTTTAGCTTAGACACCTTGTTTTTAATTTTATTTTGATAATCGTCATACAAAGATCGGTTGATTTTGCCTGAGACCTTAATAGTAAAATCAGATAAAAGATCATCTGTTTCAGATTTTTTTGACAACAAAAAATCTTTACAATCAAATTTAATACCTCGAATTTTATCATTTACTTTCATTTCGTTAACAATTGTCAATTCAGTTTGAAGTTGCGATTGAAGCAGGAAAATTTCTTGCAAATTCAAATCAGAAACACTAACCAAGTAGCTTTTTGGACCGCTCATAATACACCTAACATAAAAGTAGCTTATAAAATCAGGTCAATTTACAACTTCGACTAAAATACAACTTACATTGTCTCTTGAATGTTTTTCTTTAATTTGTTTTAGAATAAATTGCACTTTATTTTCTATTGGTTTGGAGTTAGAAAGAATTGCTTTTATTTGTTTTTGACTCAAGGCCTTAATTAATCCATCAGAATATAATAGAATTTTATCATTACATTTAATTTCTTTTAAGACAGTATCAAATTTTAAGAATAATTCGTCGCAATAACCACCGAAATAGTTAATAATCGGGCTATTCTCTTCAATTGGATTAAGCACTTGAGTTTCAGTTATATTAATCAATGATTTATTCCGAAACAATGAAATTGATGAGTCTCCAACATTTATAATTTTAAAATAATCTTTATGAATAATTATTCCGGACAATGTCGTTCCACTGCCTCGATGCTCTGGTTTTTTTTTGCAGGTAGCTATTAAATCCTTATTAATAGCCCTCAAAATTTCGGTCAACTCTTTATTTGAATAGTTATATCCCCTTGTAATTCTGTTTGCTATATTATCAAGGACAAACTGCGCTGCAAACTCCCCGGTCGGTCCACCACCGATACCATCCGCCACAAAACAAAGACATTCTTCAATATTCATAAAGGAGTAAGTTCCACAAGAAAAAACTGACTCCTGTATTAGTATCCTATCTTGATTTTTTATTCTTTCGGCACCCTTGTCAGTAAGTGCTGCAATATTAAAGTTCATTCTCAACTCCCGTCAAAATTATTGTAGTCTGATATTTTTAAATATTAGACTACAATCGGAACAGTTGCCTTGGAGCAAATCGAAACTTCCTATACTTTTTGGTATTTCTTCGAAAATTAATTTAATAACTTTTCGATTGTTAATAGCTTTATTGTATGGGTAACTCGCAAAAATCGCATCATATTTTTTAGATGTTTTCCGGTCAAAAAGGTACATTCCATATTGATGCTCAGGGGCATATAGAATGCCTTTTGATACTTCAATAGATATATGAGTTGCCCCTGGAACAACTTTTATCTTTCTAATTAAAGCTCCGGAATTTGGTTCTTTGCCAACTGTATATTTTGGAGTATATATATCATTGGATTCTTCATATAATTTATTATAAATAAAACCTACTTTTCCCCTGAATTTAATCTTGCTCCAACCATTTAATGATGAAGATAATATTTTAAACCCTTCTCCTTTATTGAGTTTTGAGATACTTGGATAATCTACGGAGGGGCCATCACGAATATTTGCAGCGGAGACAATTATGCGTCCATATATATTTTCGGTAACCAAAAATTCCCAAAATTTTTGAAATTCTTTAATTTCGTCTTTTGTTGCTATATTATAAACTGGTGATAGAAATATTATAAAACAAGACGTCAATATCAATACAGGCTTAACTTTGGGTCGATTAAGTTTTGGGGATTCAACAATAGCAAAATAGAGCAATCCGCCTACAAAAAACCACATAATTGCCCAGGAAAAAGCTGGATGTAAATGGGGTATCCATAGCTTAACGAAGGTAAACAAGTAATCCAAAGCAACAAGAAAATTCATTGACAAGGTTATGGCAAATAAATAGACAAACCATAGTATTGCTCCAATTAGTGCAATTATAAAAACAATTATAATTAGACCGATGATAAGTTGGGGCATTTTTCAAATTAACCTTTAAATTAAATATACCATTATTACCAACAATCCACTGTGGCCAGTAAAAGTACCCAATCCAAAGGGGGCTGAACTTTATTCAGAGACTTGGTATGGATCGACATCCATATGAAGTTTTGCCTTGTAACCAAAAGCTGTTCAATATTCGTTGCCACTACATGGCATTGGGCAGCAGTGGATAATTATTGTAATTTTATGATTTTTGGCTAAAATATTTTAGTAAATAAATACCCATATACATCAATGCTATAAAAACAACCATCATGATTAGGATAATTGGATAGCTCATAAGCGTTTCAATTTGATCATCTGTGTGCCATCTTCTCAACCACGGATATGGAATATTGCTCTCATCTATTATAAGCCTATAAATCCCAAAAATAATAGCACAAGAGAAAGCAAATAAAAGACTTCTACTAAACATACCAAATAAGGGTGCAACAACTCTATATGAGACAGGAATCGCTATATTTCCTCCATTAGTTTGTGCCCATAGCTGGATTTTTTGTGTAGATCCAACGGGCAAATCATTGGGGTTTGCTGTTAGAGATAAAGCCAAGGGCTTTCCATGAATTTTATCTTCATCAATAGAAATAGCTTTTCCATTACCTTCTAAAAAGATTTTTCCTGCAAGAAAACCGCGTTCAGAATTATAAAATTTTATATCAACGGTTTTTGAGGAATGATTTTTAAGACGACCCAATTTAATTTTATTATGACTTGACGTCACTTTAGGCCAAGAAAGATCTGGATCGAGTATATGAAGCACTTCTTCAACACATTGATCCCAATCTTTATCTGAATCTTTAATAATCCTGTCAATTTTTTCAGCTTCGGTCAAATATTGAGTCGCAATAAGCCACTTTTGAATCCAGCTATTAGATAAGAACTTTATGCACATCATTTTATTGTCCGGATTATTATCAATCAACGAAGCTAACTCTTTAGGGCTTTTTACTTGTTTGTTGCCAAAAGGAAATGATGAAGATTGTAAAATTTGCCACTCAATTTCATATAATGCATATAAAACATTAAAAATATCTGTGTCACCTTCTATTTTATCATGAAATCTACAAATAAAATTTTCAAAATTCATATCAAGAGGTAGCGACAACACAGATGTAATTTGCTTTATAATACTTTTGATTAGATCCGTTTTTTTTTTATTAGAACTTAATGCGACTTGGCGCAGCACTAATTCGAACTGAAAAACATATAATTTAAGCTTTTCAATAGAAGTAAAACTCGAGATATCATTTAAATGATTAAAAAATAAAATTGCTAAATTTAATAGGTTTTGACTTTTATTTAAATCATAACTCTTCATTTCAATGTTAATGGGGTTTGGGTCTTCAAAATATCGCAGCAGAAATTGTTTAAGAAATGGTTCACCATCCTGCTGATATGATCTAACCGCCCTATCGAAGTCTCTCTTCTTGCCCAAATCAAACACTTCATAAATAAATTGCAAAAGAAGACGATAGCCTTCTTCATCTTCAATTAAATAATCATAGTATAATTTTGGATCATTCTTTACAAAAAGAACAAGATCATAAATTGAGCGAATTGTATATGCCCCAAGCTTTATAGGCTTGATTTTAGCTTCAATTGAATATTTTACTTCAACAGTATCATTATTAATCCAAGCATTTACTTCTTTTTTACCCCAACGGTAAGTTGAATCAATTAGCGTTAGGCCTGCAATCAGGTTATTTATCTCCGAATATTTTGGATCATAATCAATGATAGGCTTTTTGGCGTACTGTCGTTCAATAATTTTTTTCAGGCTGGTTTGGTTAACTAGGTCTGGATACGTTAAATGAAGAAGAATCATCCCAAATGAATAATAATCATTTTTAGAGGATACAATACCTCTTGCCTGTTCTGGGGCTATATAAAAATTTGTTCCTTTCATGAAAGAGGTATGGGATATTTCTTTTTCGGATGTTTCTTCAAAGGTTTTGGCAGAACCGTAATCACCAATAACTAAATCGTTTTGGGCCTCATCTAAGAAAAAAACGTTTTGGGGCTTTAAATCACAATGATAGATTTTGGAATTATGGAGGGTCGTAATTCCTTTTAAAATCTCTGGAATAACGTTTGATTTTATAAATTCTGGTGTATATTTTTCTTTAATATCCGGTACAGATAAAAGGTCAAAGCCCCTAGCGTAATCAGAAATTTCAAAACAATATTTCCCTTGATATTTATTTTCACTGGTACCATATTCATATAGTCTTAAAATATCGGGATCTTTTATTTTTTTTATACGCTCTAAAGCTTCCGGATTGGGCTCATCTTTGGGATTAATAAATTTATAGTAAAGCTTTAAAGCGTATTCTTTTCCATCTGCATCTGAAATTTTGTATATAACAGCTTCAAGTGTCTTGCCGTGGCCAGATATAATGCTATCTAAATGATATTTTATCCCTTTCAATTCAACTTCGTCACCCGGTTTGATATTATGAGCTTTGTCTTGATCTGTTCTTTCTTTAAGGGCATCTGAATAGCAGGCAGTTCGGTCTGTAGAAACGCTATCATAAGCTTCTGTCCTATTTGAAAAACTATTATACCCTTCAGTTATATTAATTGAATTGTCATAAGACTGGGTCTTTCCATTACTGATGGAATTTGTTTTTTCAGATTCATTCATCTCAACCTCTTGATAATAAATTTTATAACTGAAGCCGGCCAGCCCCGCCATTTGATTGAGGCATAAACAACTGAAAATAAATAATAAAAATTTTTATTAATGCTATTTCCGCAAGAGTCACTCGATTTTTATGGCAATATGTTTTTGCCTTTTTCATACTATATAACTTTGGCAACTTTTACGCAGGAAATCAATAGTAAAATAATCCTATCAATTCACAGGGAATTATAAGAGTGAAAAAAATCATTTCAGTGGGGCTCTTCAATTTGAATACCCTTGCCGGGAAGGCGGTGTCAATAATGAGGTCGCGGTAGGGACCACCCCTTCGGGTGGTCCCCCGCACAGATCCCGGCGAGCGGAACTACCGCTCCGGTCTCCTACCTCGGGTATTTGGCGTAAAAGCGTACGTTGGGATACGGATGATAGACTTTGGGTGCAGGGATCCACTTCCTGACGATTGGGCCGAACTTCTGCCAGTTTATCCGCCGTTTCTGGCCTCGACGCCTCAGCGTCTTCAGCCAGTACCGGGTGATCTCCATTTGCAGCGTGTTCATGGCCTTCATATTACCTGGTATTGCGTGGTATCTGTAGTAGCCATAAACCACCCTCTTTAGCCAGGCGCCGATCATTCCCTATTGGGTCATGCATACGAGCACGTAATATCTCTTTGACCTTAGCCAAAGTGGCTCGCAGTCGCTTCTTCATCGTCTTGCGCATAACATGGAATCGTCCGCATTTCCGGGTTACTGTGCAGATATGAGTAAACCCCAGAAAATCGAACGTTTCCGGTTTG
>Ga0207421_10004080_pt1 | contig 17089 bp, 17 predicted proteins | sample SodLakKL_010_SED_4_FD_187542 | JGI IMG/M metagenome (GOLD analysis project Ga0207421, IMG submission 187542) | Alkaline sediment microbial communities from Lake Tanatar, Kulunda Steppe, Russia - 8KL_010_SED (SPAdes) (version 2) | ecosystem: Environmental > Aquatic > Non-marine Saline and... | reverse complement strand
TGAAGGTTGTCCGGAGTTTGGAGGAAGAGAAGGTCCTGTTCCTACCGGATAAGAACCTAGGTAATTACATCACAAGATTCGTAAAGGACAAGGAGATCGAGGTGTGGGAAGGGTATTGTGGAACCCATGACAACATAACACCAAAAGATATCACGGATCTGAAAGAACTATATCCTGACGCAGAAGTTATAGTCCATCCCGAATGTCGTCCGGATGTGGTGGATATTGCAGATCATGTAGGCTCAACAGCTGGGATCTTGAAAAGGACTATAGAGTCGAGCTCAAAAAGGTTCATCATAGGAACCGAGGTCGAGATGGGGCACCGGTTGAAAAAGGAATCTCCTGACAAAGAATTCTACTTCCCGGGTAACCCATTTTGCAGTAACATGAAAATGATCACCAAGGAAAAAGTGATCAGGTCTATGCAGGACCTCGAACCGGTGGTAACCGTGGATGAGGACCTCATAGAAAAAGCTCGCATACCTCTTGAAAGGATGATCGAAGTGGGTAGAGGAGATTGAAAGAGATAGAAACGGTAGTCACGGACCTAGATGGGACATTGGCCCATGATCATAAGATAACAGATGAAGATAGGCTGGCTTTGGATCGAGTTCTATCTGCCGGTATACCGGTGATCACGGTGACCACCAGGATGAGGTGTTCTGCTTCGAGTATACTCAAAGGAACGGGTGTGGCGGATCATCCTGGAGTATGTCTGAACGGGGCGCATATATTGGGCCCTGGCTGGGAGTCGAGTGATTGTAAGGAGTTATACGGTAAAGAGTTGGATATGAACGTGGCCACATCCATTGCAGACTACGCAGATGAGAAGGATTACGAGATCACCACCATATTCAAGGAAAAAAAGTACTGGAAAAAAAGACGGGATAGAGGTGCGGACCTCTTAGAGGAAGATAAAGTGGCGGTTCTTGTAGATCGTAACAGCCAAGCTATCGAAAACGAACCTCCCATCAGCTTCATGATGCACTCTGAGATCAACGGCCGGGTAGGTTTGAAGGATATGGAAGATTTCGTTCAGAAAAGTTTCTCTGACCGTACGACCATCCACAGACATCATCGGCTGGGAGAATGGGTTGCTATAACGGTTTACCCTTCTGAGATAAACAAAGGTTCTGCATTGGAGATATTGTCCGACCTGGATATCTTGGACTTGGAGACCGTGCTGGCCATAGGCAATGATCATGTAGATCTACCGATGATCGAGATCGCCGGTATGGGCATAGCTATGGAAGATTCACCGGAGGAGGTCAAAAAAAGGGCAGACGATATAGCACCTTCATGTCTAAAAAGTGGCTTCTCATGGGCTATGAACCACTACGTACTTAAGTAAGAGTAGGAAAAGATTATTTAACCCCTGTTGTTGCAGTAGTCGGTAACCATGAAATTGAAGGAGATTTACGAACTAGCGATCGAGATGGGAAAGCAGGTCGATCCACGGGGTGAAGAAACTGTTAACAAGATCATAGAAGACGAAAAAGAGAAGTATGAAGATCTTGAGGGGAAGGATAAAGAGGTTTTCGACAAGCAGCGCCTGGAAAATCCATTTCAGGACACCAGGGTCCTATATGGAGACATGGATCAAGAGATACGATCCGTTATGGTAGGTGTCGACTTCACAACGGGAGAAGTTGTACTCGCCGATAGGATGAACGAGAAAGGGAAAAAAGTAGACCTGATGATCAGTCACCACCCGAGTGGTCTGGGTATAGCTGGACTGCACGAAGTGATGCATCTTCAAAAAGATGTGCTTTACGAATGGGGGATCCCCATCAACATAGCTGAATCGTTGATGAATGAGAGGATAAGAGAAGTGGAAAGAAGGATCAAAGGTCGTAATTATAATAAAACATTAGACGCCGCTAAACTCATGGACATACCTTTTATGTGCGTACACACTCCAGCTGACAACCTGGTCAACGACCACCTGAAGGGATTGATAGAGGAGAATGAATTAGATACCGTCAAAGATGTTATAGATATGCTCAAAGACGTTCCCGAATACCATGAGGCAAGGAAATACGGCAGCGGACCATTCGTGTTGATAGGAAGCGAGGACCGAAAAGCTGGAAAGGTGGTCATCGAGATGACCGGTGGAACCGAGGGGTCAAAAAAATCTTATGAAAAGATGGCACAATCAGGAGTAGGAACCGTGATAGGTATGCACCTCAGCGAAGAGCACAGAAAGGAAGCTGAAAAACATCATCTTAATTACGTGATCGCCGGTCACATGGCCAGCGACTCCGTAGGGCTGAACCTGTTCCTGGATGAACTGGAAAAGAAGGGAGTCGAGATAATTCCATGCAGCGGGTTCATCAGACATTCACGTAACAAATGATAGAAGTCAAGGAACTCAAGAAGAATTACGGGAACTACCAGGCACTCAAAGGTGTCTCACTCGAAGTTCATCCCGGCTCAGTCTTTGTACTGCTGGGCTCCAATGGAGCAGGGAAGACTACACTGATCAAAATACTCACCGGTTTACTCCGTTCCAGCGGTGGTGTAGCACTCATCGATGGGTTCTCCGTGTGGGATAACGTTGAAGGAAGAGAGCGCTTTGGGTATATGCCCGAGCATCCCCACCTATACGATAGATTGACAGGTAGAGAATTCCTGGATGTGATGGGATCTCTGAGGGGAGTAGAGGAAACGAAGTTAAGCCAAAGGATCCAAATACTGTCCGAACAACTAGAGCTCGATAGAGTTATCGACAGCGAGATCAGCAGTTATTCCAAAGGGATGAAACAGAAGGTGCTTTTCGCCAACTCTTTGATAAATGATCCTCCAAACCTGATACTGGACGAACCAACAAGCGGATTGGATCCCAGGTTCACAAGGTATATCAAGAGGCGAATAAGAGGAGAAGCTGCCGAAGGTAAAGCCATCCTTATGAGTACACATATCACTTCCATCACCGAGGATATCGCCGATAAGGTCGCTATAATCGAAGAGGGGCGTATAGTCGCTCATGGTGGCGTTGGAGAGCTTTATAATAAATACGATTGTGACACTATAGAGGAGGTTTTTGTAGAGGTGGTCAATCACGTCAGGTCAAATAATTGAGATGTTTTCCACAGAGATCATAAGATCGTACAGGGTCAGTAGATCGAAGATAAGTGAACATCCTTTCATGACACTATGGTTCCTGATCCTCCTTATAGCCGGTATATGGATGACACTCATTGTCATCGTTCTGATAGCGGAGATGGATGAACCTTTCATCAACCCTACACGAAGAGACATACTTTTCTCCCTGTTTTTCATTCTGATGGCTAAGGCCTCTGCAGAAACTTCAGAGGACAGTTTGAGAAACCATTCTCTAAAGTACTATTTTGTTACACCGATACGAACGGTGAAGATCGCTCTTTCCCGCTTGTTGAAGGTGTTCTGGTATAACCTCGCGTTGATAGCTTTTGTGATGTCCTTAGTAACACTCCTTATACATGTTCAGGGCATCACTCTACCTGCGGACAGTATGTTCTTCGTTAAACTATATGCATTGATCATCCTTGCACCCTGCGTAGGTTTTAATCTAGCGGTTTTTTCACATCAAGCATCGTTGAAAGATAAGATCATACTCGTATCCGTTTATGGACAGGTCCTTACGTTTGTCTGGACGATACTGCACCCGTCGTTGAGTCCATCAACTCAATTGGTGCTCATAGCAATATTACTACTATACTCTGTTTTTATCACACTCATCACCACCCCCATGTTCAAAAACGCATGGATCTCAGGGATCAAAGGTAAAAATCACAATGTACTTCGATTCCATCGTCGGAAGGACTTTTTACCATCCATCATACCACCAGGGATAAGAAAAGTAGCTCAGGGAGAGATACTGAGAAGATGGAGAAACCGTCAGATACCCGCGACAATAGGCGTCAACCTGATCTTGAGCATCGGTTTACTGTTCATCTATAGGCAGCTCGGTCCTGATCCGGATATCGGACTGGATCTAGGCAAGTACTTTTATCCCGCATTGATCGGTATCACGATATACACGGGGATCGTCGTCCACAGCGTGATACCTTCGCTCACCTTATTCAGTAGGGATGGGAACAGGTTATGGGGATTTCGTACAGCACCTTTAGACAGTCGGAGTTTGGTATGGGGCAAGGCCAGTTCATCCCTCTTATTCTCTCCTTTGAACAGCTTGGTACTGGTGTTGCCGATCACGATGGTGCTAGAGTATCCACCTATATTCATTTTATTCGCTCTGGCCGCTTCGTTCTGCATGTACTTTCTGTTCACCGGTATCGGTGTACTGATGGGGGTGGTCTTCCCCAATTTCGACGAAAGCAATAGAGGAGCGCCCGATGTCATGACGATGTACTCAAGTTTAATGTTCTGTCTTATAACTGGTACCTTTTTCTTAGGGATACCGACTGCTGTCTTCCAGATGGATCGTATCCTTGGCCTTTTGACCTGCATCTTCTTTGCAGATATGGCAGCATTGGTGATGGTGATCCTTTTCAAGATGACTGGAAAGAGGTACAGCGATATGGAAGTTAGTATGTGAGCATACAAAATCATATTATAGCGCACTATCACTACTATGATGTATGAAGTTACTTCTATGCATAAGCGGTGCGTCGGGAGTTGTTTACGGTGAAAGGCTGCTTCGTGTACTCTCTGAGATGGAAGATGTTGTAGTGGATCTTGTCATATCCAATGCTGCAGAACAGATGATAGAGTTAGAGTTGGATGTTGACAAGGAAGAGTTGTCATCTTTAGCCCACAACGAATTTAAGCCTGACGAGATGGACGCTCCCCCGGCATCGGGCAGTTCTCTTTACGATGGGGTGATAGTCATCCCCTGCTCTGTATCTACCCTTTCAAAGATAGCTACTGGAGTGGCGGACAATCTGATAACCCGTTCCTCAGCAGTAGCTTTAAAAGAAGGAAGAAAACTGATACTAGTACCCAGGGAAACTCCTCTGTCCAAGATACATCTGGAGAATATGGTGGCTATAAGTGAAGCGGGAGGTATAGTCCTGCCGGCGTGTCCCGCTTTCTATGGAGATCCTCAAGATATCATGGATCTGGTAGATTTTGTAGTAGGTAAACTACTTGACTGTCTCGGATTAGAGCATGGAGTTTACAAACGTTGGGATTGATCAATTTTCCCTTAGATCTTCGACGTGATCGAACTCCTTCGAGATTATGCTTAACTCAGCCTCTGAAAGTGATGAGGGATCGAGATGAACAAGATAAGTAGTGGAATTGACCGAACAGGTGTCGGTTGACTTTTTTAGGAACTTGGACACGTTTTCAAAACCGTTCTCCACTATGAGATATTCCAATCCATCGAGTAGAAGAACACCCCTCTCGAAGTCGTTAGCAAAATTCGCTATAGATCTTGTAAGGTCAAATTCTAGCCTGGTAGGATCTAATACATCGTGTTCAGAGGAATCATGGTCGGTAAGCCATTGTATTTCGACATCGGTCAGATTGAATTTTTCACGAACCTTGTTAGGGATCTTGGTGGTAACGATCAGACCAGGTAACCCCTCCTCTAGGAAATCGGTAAATATGGAAAATACATGGTTCCCTTTATCTTCCAGTATAAGATAATTATATCCTTCTTTGAGCTTCCTCTGTCTTTGACCGCAAGAGGGACATTTGACCACAACAAGATTCTTCTCCAGAGGTATGGTGAAGGTTTCTTCACAAAATTTACATGTGTGTTTTTTAACCGAAGGTTTTTTTCTCTTCACTGTTTTTACCGGAGTTATCCTAGACTTTTTCTTAGGAGGTTTGATATATTCTTCAGGGATATCTTCCGCCTTTCTTGAGTAGAAGAATTTTGATATGAATATGCTGGCCACCAATAATCCGGCTGAGATGATGATGAGATATAATCCACCGATGAACAGTGGTCCCATGGCAGGTATAAAATAGAAAACGAGTATAAGGATTGACATGATCCTCGCGGATATGTGGGTCAAGCCGTGTTTCTCAGCTCTCGATCTTTTTGATGGATGATATATGTCTCGATACTTTTTGAACTGATTTTTTGGGAATTTTACTGTAAAATATGCAGAGACCGCAGCTATCACAAACAACAGCTGGGGGTTTTCGATGATATTGAACTGCTTCCACATTATAGTTGCATTCGGTTCGTCGTAACCGTCATACTCTACCGAGTAATGAAGAAGGTTGCCCGCAGGGGTTCTGATCACGTACAGGGTGCCATCATCGTAATCGGGCTGATAATAGCTGTGTGTCCCGACCACGTAAGTCCAATGGGACAGTTTTGATCTACCGGTCCATTCTACTCCATGTCCATAATATACTATCAATTCGTCGCCTTCCTCCAACGCTACACCGCTAGCATCTACAGAACCATCCGAAGTGATAACTATGTTGTCATCTGGATGCATCACCGTTCGGTTACCATCGGGATGGAATATGACCGCTCTAGCTTGAACCTCACCATCGTTTACCAACAGGTTTGAGTGCTCTAATTGAAATTCCATGGTGTCGGGGATAGTAGCGTTCCTCGCTATCAATACATCGTACCTAGGTATGATGATGGAATCGAATATTGCTGTCATCACCCTGTGATCAGCAAGGTTCAGCTCGAACTCATCCGTCCCGGGTGTTTCATGGAAGCTGATGGTGAATTTAATCTCTATCGACGATGTGTCATCAGCTGTACTACCAACAAGACCCACCGTATCATCAAGGATGCTGCTTGATGTTAACGAGGATCTTCGGATCTCTACACCATGATAATCTATGTAATCATCGGGTTCTATATCTCTCTGTGGTGTGAAATCTGCTGCTTGAAAGGTATAAGCGTGGCTGTCTCTATAGCTACTGAGAGTTGGTCCTCGCTGTAGATAAGATTCCAACATCCGAGAGGTCTGCAGGTACTTTTGTAGATGTTCTTCCCTGAGTTCACCCTCTCCATCTCCCACACTATGTATCAACGCTCTTCTCAGATCTCGAGCGGCTTCACCTCGGATCCTCCATCTAACGTTTCCACCACCAACTTCTCCGGCTTGAGGGATCAGTTGTAAATTGGTATTGCATACCAACTCTCCGCCTTGGTCATCAGCGGTTTCGGTGCCTCCTAAGGCTGTTATCAAAGGTGAAAAAAGTGCTACAGTGATCAGGATTGCGATGATCTGCTTTGCTTTCCTCAACATAATATCCGATTAGAGTAGTATACTCCCAATATATAATTTTGCTGGAAAAGATGTACATCGGTTGTTTTATATAATCCAATGTTGATGGCCTATCGATATGAAAAAAAGTCCTCTCACTACAAAACTTGTGGAAGAACTAGAAGTGATGGAACGAACTGTGGATATTTTAAACATTGTAGAAGAAGAGCAACCCGTCGGTATAACAAAACTCAGTTCCATGCTCAACTTACCCGAACATAAAGTTAGGTATTCTTTGAGGATGCTTCAGAAAGAAGGGGTGATCGAGCCAACACCAGGGGGTGCGACCATCTCATCGAACCATGAAAACTTTATAGCTCACCTGAAAGAGATATTGATCGAACTAGATTCCACTATGAAACGCATCCGAAATGTCCTTGAAAGTGATCTGTGAATATGCACCCAACATTAAAATAATTCTAAGTTGTTCAAGATACGATGTACGGTGATTACGAATTACCATTTCAGCTGTCCACCGACGAATTCACCCTGATGACCGAAACTTCAGGAGACGGTTTTACATATACCAGAACGGTAGGAGAAGATATCGTTTCCAAGCAGATATTGACCGACACAGCGAAACTAAATATCTCGCCTATAGAGCCGTTGAATCTACCGATGAAGTTGACCTCGGCATTGCAGATAGAGCTGGAAAATGCGATAGTCATAAAACCACAGTCCAAGAGAAAGGTATACTTGACCTTCCCTGTGGAGCTCGGTGTGTTTCTGTACGCAGAAAGGAGCCAGAAATCAATAGACATATTTTCTCTAAAAAAACCAAAATACACCCTATATGGAGACGTCAGTACAGGGACGATCTGTAAGTATTGGAAGAGCACCGTTTTCCCAGATATACCTGAGACAAATATTCTACATGAAGGTGTGATCGAACTCAGTATAAAGAACAACAGTATCGATTGGATAGAGATACATAAGGTAGTATTCAACGCATACGGGATGAAGATCTTTTATGATGAAGATCTCGTGGCTATGCGGGCTAGGATGGCAATAAAGAAGGAGGACACTTCCGTCACCGACTTCATAAACAAACCCCTGAAGAAGGGCATGAAAAAAGCTCTGGAACTGTATATCAAAGAAAAACAGCCCTTGAAAGGAACACGGTTCATAATGGAGGGTGGACTATGATCTTGGATAGAGAACTATACAGTACGGTCACAGTTTCCGATCTGCTGCTGGCATTGATGATAATGCTGATCGCAGCCATGATCGGTAAGACCATTGCCCTAAATCTAAAAAGGGTTTTTAAAGACATGTCCAAGGATAGGATCGCTACGATCTCTAAAATCATCTACTATACCTTCGTCATAGTGGGTGTTTTGATAGCACTACCGATATTAGAAGTCAACCTATCCGCTCTTCTGGTAGCCGGTGGACTTATGGCCATCGTCATCGGTTTTGCCAGTCAGAGTATAGTCACCAATTTGATCTCCGGAATATTTTTGAGCATAGAAAAACCAGTAAAGGTCGAGGACGTTGTCAGCATCGGAGGTGGTGAGGGATCCATGGGGATGGTAGAGGAAATCCGGATCATCTCTACCACCATCAGGACCTTCGACGGTGTTTATGTGCGGATACCCAACGAAAAAGTTTTCACCAACAGTATAACGAATTTCATGGAGAACGTAGCCAGACGTTTTGAGTATGTGGTTGGGATCAGGTACAGCGACGATGCGGATAAGGCATTAGAGATCATCAAAGGTCTGATAGAAGACCATCCCCTGGCATTGAAAGAACCCCCGCCCCAGATATTTGTACAAAACTTGGGCAGTAGTTCGGTGGACATCACGGTTAGGATATGGGCTCCATCCACTCAATGGTTCAGAGTCCGAATGGAGTTGCTTTGGAAGATAAAGAAGACCTTAGAGGAAAATGACATCAAGGTCCCGTTCAACCAACAAGAAGTTTGGTTCCTAAACGATCTAGAAGTCCAAGGAAAAGATGCAAAATGAATACATATCATGGGAACCGACTAAAAGGTTTTAATATATCCTCTGTTTACAGTGTGCTGAACAGGCAGTGGATCTGTTTATATTGAAAAACGGACCCCATATTGCCGTCGTAGCTCAGTGGTAGAGCACTCGGCTGTTAACCGAGCGGTCGCCGGTTCGAATCCGGTCGACGGCGTATTTTTTACTTTCACCACTTTCACTCACCCCCCTCTTGTTCAGCTTTATATAGGATCCATGGGTTAGTCACTACTGTGATGCAAATGAAAGAAGAAGACGCACACTATAGTTGGCAGGAAGTTTACATAAATCTAGGATGCGATCCGAGATATGACGATGAATAGGTCCGTTCCGGACCCTAACCGAGGACTGACGCTTTGGGGAAACGTTGTCCTTCGATTCTGTTCGGTTCGAAGATAGGCCTCTCCCCCCTATCTTCTAATCCACCATAACCTTTAATAATAAGAAGTAGAATAGCCGGAAGAATCCTTACCACAGGGTCGTTAAGTTTCAACGATAAATCAACCCTTTTGAGGTGATAACGATGAGCTCTACAAAGGAGATAAGACAGGTTTGTAACATGCTGGACCAGATAACCGAGGACACATCTATCCCCAGAAATATTCGAAATGGGGCCGATCAGTGTGAGAAGTTATTGCTGGAATCCGACGATGACATGGATGTTAGAATTGCATCTTCGATATTCAAACTAGAAGAGATGGCCGATGATCCAAATATACCACTGCACGGTCGGACGATGATCTGGAATATAATCAGCCGTTTGGAATCTATCAAGGAAGAGAACCAGTAAGATCTAACTTGAAAACCCTTTTTCCTTTTTAATCAAACTTTCGATGGTTTCACTGAGCTCAGATATAGGTATCCTTATCTGTTCTGTGGATTCGATATCACGAACTGTGACCGTATCATCTTCTAAAGTATCATAATCTACGGTTATGCAATAAGGTGTACCTATCTCGTCCTGTCGTGCATAGCGTTTCCCTATGGACCCACTCTTATCCCAGAATGTACTGAATTTAGATTTAAGAGCTTCGTAAACCTCGATCGATCTGTCCAATATACCATCTTTTCGGACCAATGGGAAAACTGCGACCTTATAAGGTGCTAAGCTTCCAGATATCTTCATCCAATCTCGATCCCCTGTCCTATATCCTTTATCCAATATGGACCAGATGTTACGATCAACACCGAAACTGAGCTCGATGACGTGTGGTATCAGCCTTTCACCATCTATAGGTATGCTCATTTTTTGACCGGAGCCTTTTTGGTGCTGGCCTAGGTCGTGATCTCCGCGGTAGTGCAATCCCGCGACCTCTTTCCAACCTCCAAGTGATTCCATATGAACTTCCACATCGAAGTGGATACGATTGTAGAAGGCCTTCTCCTCTTCAGACAGCTCTCTTAGTCTAAATTCGTCGTGTGGTAACTCCATGACCTCGGAATAGAACTCGTATATCTTTGCCAGATGGTATCGGTAGAATACAGGTAGATCGTCCAGTTCATCCAAAGATACTTCCTTCTGCTCTTCCCAATCACTACGGAGCAGCTTGATATTTTTTTTCTCTAACTCCTGGTACCTGGCTTCAAATACACTATCATGCTTACCGGGTACAAAGAATATCTGTAGCTCAGCCTGCCTGAACTCTCTAAGCCTGTAAACTCCTTGTCTGGGAGATATCTCGTTGCGGAACGCGCTGCCTATGGTCGCTAGCCCCATGGGCATCTTCTTACGTAAAGCTCTATATTCTCTAGGAAAGTTCATATAGCTTCCTTGGGCGGTTTCTGGGCGTAGAAATCCTTTACGATCACCCTTCGGTCCCACATCGACTTCGAACATCATGTTGAAGTCTTCTGGTTCATCCAGATCACCACCACAGTCCGGGCATTTAACATCATGTTCTAGAATGTGGTCGGACAACTCATCTTTGTTCATCCATTCTGCAGATTCACCGGTTATATCTTCCAGGAGATGGTCACCTCGATGACTGTTTCCACATCTTTTACAGGTTATGAGTATGTCGGAAAAGTGATCCACATGCCCGGAGGATTCAAGAACTCTATAAGGGAGTATGTTAGGTGTATATATCATATGATAATGGTCACCCAATGAGAGGAAGTATTCCTTCCATGATCGCTCCCAATTGTCTTTTAACTTCGCACCTAAGTGTCCATAGTCATAGAAGCCTGCTTCACCGCCGTAGATCTCCGAACTCTGCCATACGAACCCGCGCCGCTTACATACTGACTCGAGTTCTTCCCTATCCGCCAAAGGATCACCTCATACTATCGTGGCTATAAGGTCCAATTCATAGACCATGGTCTGTAGATGGTCCATCTCGTCAACGATGGGGAGCTGTCCGAAGTCATTTCGCTTCATCAGCTTCGCGGCCTCGGAAACGGATGTTTTTGAGAATATCGAGGTCGGATCACTGACCATTGCATCTCTGACCACTATATCCGGCATGTCGATCTTGGATTCCTCATAGTACAACTTCATTATGTTACGCACACCTTCCCAAGACCACATCTCTTCGTCCTCACCCAGACCTAGTTCGGATATCACGATCTCTCCGCTTATCTCAGAAAGGTTGAACAGATCTCTGTCGGTGATGATACCTATCAATACCGCATCCTTGTCCACAACTGGGAATGCGTACAACTTTGTCAATTTCATTATCTGTAGGGCGACCTTGATCGGAGTGCCCTCGTAAAGTGGGATACAAGGTCGGGTCGCGGTGTCTCCAACTGGAGTCTCGATTTCTTTCTCTACCACGTAATCCAACATATCTGCAGTGGTCAAAATACCTACACAATATCCTTCCTCATCTGTAACAGGTAGATAATGGATATCCTCTTGTAAAAATATCTTGGCGGCATCGTCAAGAGGTTCATTCGCGAATATCCTTGGGTGCTGCTTATTGTACAGCATCGCCAATTGATCTTCATAAGGATGGTCAAAAAAGTCGTGACGAGTTATCAATCCTCGAAGTATGCCATCTTTTACCACTGGCATCCCGGTGAGTTTGTTTTTCACCATCGAGTTGATCACGTCTCTCCTGTTTCCAGGTAATTCCGCTACAACGGGATCTTTCGTCATCAAATCAGATACTGTTTTCATGTGTTTTCATTCCTCCATAGTTTTGATTACCATAACTGGACACTTTGCGTGTCTTACCACTCTTTCGGTTATACTACCTATCAACAGCCTGGACAGACCTGAGCGTGCATGGGTGCCTATAACGATCAGGTCGAAATTTTCAGACTCTTCAACGATGAGGTCATCCGGATGCCCATGAACAAGGCTTTTCTCCATCTCTACACCCAATTCATCCGCCCTTTCTTCGATTTCAGATAGGATATCGTCTCCTTTAGACTCCATGTGTCCTCTGAGGTTTGTTATGAGTTCATCCGGAGGGATATCTCTGAAAGTTGTCGTGTCAACAACGAAAAGAACTTTAATACTTGCACCAAGCATCCTGGCTAATGCAAGGCCTTTGTCGACTGCTATCTCGCTGGTTTCTGAGCCATCTGTGGGTATAAGTATTCTTTTGAAATCTTCCATCTTACCACTCTACTATATCCATGATATCGTCCAAACCTTTTCTAGTGACAACGTCGTAAGCCGGGTCACCCCAGGCTTCAGACAATATCATGTACTGCTCCTTTGAATCATCACCTGATTCAGAAGGTCCAATGCAGTAAGGTAAATTTAAAGCTTTTCTAGGATTCCATGTAGCCATCATCAATATTTCCATAGGATCTACATCTCCCGTCAACCTAGAAACTCTGTAAGCCAGCTCCATCTCTCTGAACATGTTTGAAGTGGATATCATGGCGTTATCGGTACCCAAGCATAGTTTTACACCCGCATCTAACATAGCTGGTATGTCCGGGTGTTTACCGAAGAACATGTTTGAACGAGGACATACGACTATAGGTACATCCTCCAGTACGCACGCAAGAAAGTCATCTGTTGTCCCTTCCACCATATGTACCAAGTGATGAACTCCCAAAGACAATACTTCGTCTATGGGCTCCCTTTCATCTTCACTACAATGCAATGCCAGAGGTTTTCCCATCTTGTTTGCGGCTTGTGCGATCCTATTGATGAGAGTTTCGTCCCAGTCACGATAGGAGCTCAAACCAATACCGTCTGAAAGTGACATTATCTTGTTGAGTTCCCATTCATCATACTTCATCTCAGAGGGTCTTGTCATTATCCGCAATCTTAATCTTTCTTCGAAGCCTTCGAATGCAGACTTGATCACGTGAAGTCCATCTATACCACCCTCACGAAAATCGATGATATCGCTAACACCCATATCTATGGCACGTTGGATATATCTTCTCAGGGAGTTTACCAGATCCTCTTCATCCGCTTCTGACAGGGCCTTGTGTTTGAACCCCCCTGGACCAACAATCTCAGATAAGGTCCCCTTGGGAACCTCTTTAACAACCGAGTCCGCGGAGTGGGTATGTGCATTGTAAAATGTGGGGATGATGACCGAGGGAGTACCCTCATCAGCACCCTCTTCGAAATCAACGATGGTTCCTGTTCCTTCATCGCCCCAGATATCAGATTCCTCTGAACCACCTTCTATGTGTATCTGTGCTTGTATGAACCCCTCCTGGGTAAGAAAGGGACCGGAGTAAGTTCTCATGGTTACCAAATCGGGTATCTCATTAATAATCTTTTACATCGTCCATACCGACTGTATCGCTGCCATCGAACCCGCACTGAGGGCATTCCTGTACATTTATGTTTACCAACATCTCACAGCTGGGACACTTTTTGCTCAGGTTTGCATCGCAAGAACTACAAACTAACACTTCTTCATCATGTTCATCACCACACTGAGGACAGCGCAAGTTAGATGGCTGTTCGGGCACCTGTTGATCGTCGTAAGGCTGGGTCATCGGTTGGTTCGTTTGTTGATCGACCGGCTGATTCATGGGCTGGTTCATCATCTGACCATTTGGATACATCGGACCATGATCCATCGCCTTCTCTTTTTCACGCTTTAGAGATTTTAGTGATCTCGGTACCACCATAACGGTCATTATAGCAGATACTATCAGCAAGACGACGGACATCATAAGAGGTCCATAATTGAACCCCATCTCGTATGACGAATCGTTTATCCCGGTAAGTCTAAAGATAGTCCATACTGAAAAAGCCACTGCGATTATGGAAAAGGCCAGATTAGGGATGATACCCAACATCAAGTAATTTGAAAGCTTTTTACTCTTGTTTTTCATGGCCACTCCGACCTTTACAAACAACCCACAGATCAAGGCACCGAAAAATGCTAATTCCGTGTATACCACATAGTCGAAGATATAATAGAATGATTGATTTTCAAGCTCAGACATATTAAAGCGGATAAACCAATAATCATATTCAGGATAAGGTCTTACCATCCATGGTAATACCCATGATAATAACAAGCCGATCAGTGATATGTATATAAGAGATATAGACATATTCTGAAGCAGTTTTGGAGTGACTTTCATCTACTCACCCCCTCTGTACTTTTTGCTAATCTTCTTTTCGTTTAACTCATCGAACTTGATCGATTTTAGTTCCTTTTTGGATCCACGGATACCCATCATAAAGCATGCAATACCGAAAGCAAGAACTATCAAGGGCGATGGAAACCACGCACTGTATTCACCACTAGTATCCAACATAGTCCTGATCACATTGACCATATAAGCCTTATTTGAAGCGCCTACGTATATCAGCCCTAATGCAGGTACCAGCAAAAAGTTCTGAGATGTATAGTTGATCCACTTAGATGTGTTTTTTGTGATAACTTCAGTTTCTCTTAAGAATAATGAAAATATTATTACCGCACCTAGAGCAATTATCCCTATAGATGAGGCTATTAACAGCCTTCCCTGTGTTCTTACAACGCTACCTGATGCGGTATCACTATAGTAAAAACTTTCACTTTCACCATCAATAACCTCTGTTATCCAAGGTGCCATGAACATAGCTACTAAAACTATGATCCCAATTGCGATGAACGCAAATCCGGTAACCATAGTGGTTCCCTTTATCTCTTTCTTTCTTGGTTTTTTTCGTTTCACCATCTTATCCTTTCTCCTAAAGAATCCTCTCGAACTCTCCAACAGGTGCACTATATGGTATTATTTAAGTTTTTCATAATTTCTACTCGATTGTGTAAAATATATTCGATAGAAAAGATGTTATTTTTTGATCGATTAGATCGAAGGATTGTTCGCCAAGGGATCTCAGAATCAGGCATTATCTATCACTTCTTCCAAAGGCATGATCATATATTCAGTCATCTTTTCTTGTGCTTTTTCTTTTATCCCCGGCGTATTGAGCAGTATCTTCAAGAAGAAATTTTTGATCCTGGTTTTATACTTGTTCTGGGGAAAGTCATATAGGTCATGTTTTTTGTAGAATTTGTGGTCCTGGGTGAAGACAAATTTCATCTCATATATCAGATCACGAAATATTTTGTGACCACCTTCTCTGCGGCAAGTATAGGGTCGCATGAAATCATTCTCTAAGGACCAGGAGAAGTCGCGTGAGAACTGCTGTATCAGGTCGGTGATCAGATGGGAATCTTCTGCCTCGTCGGTTACGATACCCACTAGATTCGTCAGCCCCATCTCGTTTCTAGATTTGAGTATCTCTTTGATATTGGGGTTCTGTTTCAAAGGACCAGAGATGATATACCCTAATTGCTGCCCCATGGTTCGTGGACAGTGACCGTTGTAGAAACTTCGGTCGTAAAACTGCTCCCATCGAGCAGATAAACTCCTATTTTTTATCTTCGTAGCGTACACCACCGCATCTGCCGGTTTGATATTTTTCTCGTAAAAATCCTCGTGCTGGTCTTTGTAGACGCAGGAAGCGGTGTTCACGCATCTGACACATCCTAGACATCCTCCTTTGACCTCTATGTCATGGAGATTGAATACCTTTACCTTATATTTCATTGATTTGACAAAAACACCTATCATACGTTTTAGATTCTCATCTTCATCTGTATGGTCAGAGATCAAGATTATATCGTAATCCTTTTTTTTCTTGGAAACATTTCTCACGTCTCTCGGTTCATAAGAAAAATCACTATCTTGGACAGAGAAGAACTCTTTTGGTGGTTTAGCTCGATCCTTGATGTATCTAAAAAAGATCTCTGAAAATTTTCTGAAGTCCTTCCTTTTGTCATCTTCCAAAAGATCATACATCATCGCAGAAAAACCATCCACGTATTTCATACCCATGTCTTCCGAACTAGCTTTCAAATAATTGTGGGCTGTATGATCATAAAATTTTGCTGAAGTAGTTATCGCCGTACAGTATTTCCCTTCAAAAACGTCCTCATAACCTTCATCAAATATACGGTCTATAAAAAATATGAGCTGAGAGGGAACGGTACATGTGTAAACGGGAACAGACCAGATGACCCCGTCGGACCTGCTTACGTCATTTAAGATCGATTCAAACTTCTTTTTGTCCTTCAGTATGGACTTTATCTTATTACCAACATGATGCTTGATAAAATTATGTTGCGGATATTTTTTCTCCAAGTACTTCACATAGTGAAGTGTTATGCTATCATCACTTTTCGGGCTTCCATTGAGTACTACTAGATCCATCTTGATTTCTCCTTGGATTGCATGACACTCACTTATATATAAGAGTGATGAGTTCATGTAGTACGTTCACAGGAAGGCTTTTTCTATCAAATATATCATCTTCTAGAGGTCCTTTATCCCTTAGTCGGTTCTGATATTTCTTTACCCACTACTTTGTAATCATTTCCTATAATCAAAGTTGGTGGCTTTCTCAAATCACCGTCGAGATGCTCCCACGGATCCCTAACTGAAGTTTTTTAAAAAGTATAAGGAAAGAACGCCGAGAGAGGG
>Ga0207421_10004079_pt1 | contig 17096 bp, 12 predicted proteins | sample SodLakKL_010_SED_4_FD_187542 | JGI IMG/M metagenome (GOLD analysis project Ga0207421, IMG submission 187542) | Alkaline sediment microbial communities from Lake Tanatar, Kulunda Steppe, Russia - 8KL_010_SED (SPAdes) (version 2) | ecosystem: Environmental > Aquatic > Non-marine Saline and... | reverse complement strand
GAAAAATCTATCTTATAGCGGAGTTCCTGCTGCTTTTCCTGGCCATTCCGGCCATGGTTTATTATGATGTGATGCCATTTTCAAAGATCGGTATCCTTCTGGCCTTTACGCTGCTCTGCGCCTATATCCTATGGCGCGACGGGCGGTTTAACCGCCGAAAGCTCTGGAACACCAAAGGGGTGAGAAAGTCGCTTCGGGGCATACTGGCCCGTTTTGTGCCGGCCGCCTTGTTTTTAACAATAATCATAGCCATGCTCGAACCGGATCAGCTGTTCAATATGGTCCGCAATGACTTCAACAACTGGTTGTTCGTCGTAATTGCCTACCCGCTTTTTTCCGTCTATCCGCAGGAGGTGATCTACCGCGGCTTTGTCTTCCACCGGTACGAACCACTTTTCCCGAAACAGCGGTTCATGATCCATGTCAACGCCATCAGTTTCGGGTACCTGCATATCATTTTCGGCAACTATCCGGCCATCTTCCTTACCTACGGTGCGGGCTATCTGTTCGCACGGACCTACGCCGAGACCAAATCCCTGCTGGCTGTATCACTGGAGCATGCCCTCTACGGCATTCTCATTTTCACCATCGGATTCAATGACTATTTCCTGAATTCGGTGGTGCTGGACCTGAACCTGTTTTTCAAATAAATCAAATCAAATATTTCAAAAAGCTGCAAATATGCCCCCGCAGTTACACCTACTTCGGCCGGGGACAGGGGTCAGCGTAGTCCGCATTTGCTGATTCATTGTCGACGGAAGTTTGATTCTGTGCCGATCCACAAGAAACAGCAAGTAAAACCAGAACACCCAGGAATAAACGTATCAAAGTGGTGCCCGAAAAATTTGTCGAGGAATGTGACATGATTCAAAATATTTGAGTTATTTGAGCAGCTATTATATCCATGCCGGAAATGCCTTGTCCCAACCGGGAGTAAGTGCCATTGAAGCTACATTGCAATATTATTTAGCTTGTCAAATTGGCGTTACCACAAGAAAGTGCCGATTGTCCTTCCGGATAATACATACCGAAAATCACCTTTTTCTGATTTAACCTGAAAGGTCCGGGCTTGCTGAGAGCGGTTCACAATTACCATTTTGTGATCTCCGTCATCATTTACAAAAGCCATATAGTTCAGCTGCTCCTGTGGAGGCGTGGAAAAAACCCGGTGATCACCGGGTCGAATATGCCGGGAAACATGGGCAAGGATATAGTATTCTTCATTGCGGGAAGGTGCCCTTCCGTCTTCAGGAATAGTTACAACTCCACGGCAATTCTGGCATCCACCGTTTTTGGGTCCATCCTGCTCATTGAGTGCAAGATTCCAGAGCAGTGCATTTTTGGAGTTATGACGCATGGATCCAAGAAAAATATGATCCATGTTCCAGGTGATGTTGGACCAGAAATCGGTCGCCCATCCTCCACCTGAAATTTCTGTGAAGTAGAGAGCCTTGTCGGGATGAGCATCAATCACATTCGACATTTGGCTTACATCCCCGCCGTATCCGTGAAATGCTGAACCGACGACATATTGACGGGTTTCTTCATCATTAAGAATATTTATAGGATACTGATAATTATCCCAATTGTGATCATAAATAATGATTTCCGTTTGAATTCCCTTCTCATCAAAAAGCGGGCCGAGATGATCGCGGATCAGTACGTTCTGGTCTTGCCAGGGCATGTACATCGTCGGATATCCAGATGTTTCATGAAGGGGCTCATTTTGGACTGTGAGCGCATGAATTGGGATACCCTCTTGCTCATAGGCCTGAATAAACATCTTCAGGTACCGGGCAAAATCTTCAAAATGCTCCGATTTCAGACGTCCTCCGTGCATATGACCGGTTGTTTTCATCCATCCGGGAGCACTCCACGGACTTGCCATGATCCATAAGTCCGGATTGATCTCAAGGACTTCCTGCATGACGGAAATAACATCCTGTCTGTCTATTTCCGGGATGGCGAAATTTTCCAGTCCCGGCTCATCACAATAAGAGTAGCTGCCTAATGAAAAATCAGAAGACCCGATGGTAAGCCGGATATTTGAAATGCCAATTCCATCCTCCGGATCAAACAGCTCAGTAAGTAAATCATGGCGATCTTCGGAATCCATTTGGCGAAGCAGATAGGCTGAAGATCCGGTCATTGCCGCACCGAAACCGGTAATGGATTGCAGCCGCTGACTCGCATCGGTTTCGATTACAATTTCCGCCTCATCATCAGAAAATGAAACAGGGTTTTGCCTGTCATTGAGCTGCAACCGATTCGCCATCGTCAGGTACACCTCCACATCACCAACTTCCTCATTATCGCCGTTCATGCTTCCATTCTCGTCATTTCCCGGGGATACCGGATCATCATCACATGCACCTAAATAAAACAGGCAGACTATTCCGAGACCAACAATCGTCAACAGTTTTTTTCTAATATTCATATCGATGGTTTTATCACACCCTTCGGTGGTGTAAACTTAATATCCGACATTTTGTTCCAACCGGGGGTTTTTATCCAGTTCTGATTGCGGTATCGGCCATATCTGGCGAAATTCGGCGACACTGTAGGAAAGCGGACTACCATCCTCGTATCTCAGGTCACTCATAATCTCCAAAATCCGTCCGGAGCGTTTTAAATCAAAGAAACGGTGTCCTTCAAAAGCCAGCTCGAGGCGACGCTCCCTGAGGACCAGCTCCTGAGCCTCTTCACTACTGGATGCTGATACCGGAGGCAACGATACGCGGGCGCGAATATCATTGACCAGTTCCATCGCCTGGCTGATCTGCCCCAGCCGGGCGTGTGCCTCGGCTTTAAGCAGCATGATATCGGCAAGGCGCATCAATATGAAGTTCTGTGAACCGGTGGTATTGCGATACTTATTCACAAACGGATAGGTTGACGGATCCCAGTGACGATCGGTCCAGGAGCCGCTTACATCTTCAAAATGGATACTGGAATTAAACCGGATTTCATCGCCCTCCTGCTCAAAAGCATTTACCAGATCGAAGGTCGGAGTATTGAACTTTTTCCAATCGGTCCCTCGGAACATGAACACTCCCCAATTGCCGGTGGTGGTACCGTCGTAATTCACTTCGAAAATCGATTCACTGGAATTTTGTACGGATCCGTCCCAGAGCGCATCATAATCGGAAAGCAGAGAATACCGACCACTCTGGATCACATGTCCTGCGTGCTCGATCACCTCTTCCCAGTTACCATGTTCGGCCTGCACTCTGGCCATCAGCCCTCGTACGGCACCCACCGTGGCGTAGCCTTTATCGCGGGCTGAGGTTCCCACTCTGGGCAAAGCGGTTTCCAGATCACTGAAAATCAATTCATAGGCTTCCTCCGGTGAGCTTGAAACCGGGTACAAAATTTCATATACCTCTTCAATATTTTCTGCATTGATACCGGAGACATCCGCTGTAATGAGGGGGATATTCTCCCAGAGACGGACGATATCAAAGTACGCCCATGCCCGGACGAAACTTGCCTCGCCCAGAATGCGATCCCGCTGACTATCCGCCAGGCCCTGAACCTTTTCCACATTCTCAATCACGGTATTGGTTTTGGATACCATGCCGTAAAGATATCCCCAGGCGCGGTTAACCACTTCATTGGTCGCCGTTTCACTCCACTCTTCCATTTCGAACATATTGGGGTTATCGGCACCCGCGTGGGCATTATCAGACCGGGCCTCTCCAATCAGAAAATAGTCCAACTGGAAGTATTCGGATCGATAGTCACTGTAAGCTCCGTTCAGCAGGCTTTCAATTTCACCGGCCGTGTAGCTCTTCTCCTCCGTATCGGTCTCATCAATCCCCAGCGACTCATTGGAGAATTGTGACAATGGCTCCCGTGACAGAAAATCATCGCATGACGTTAGAGCCGGAACTGCAAACAACAGCAGCAAGATGGTAAAATGGGTGGTTGTTTTCATATCTGACAGTAAATTAAAATTCAATATTGGTTCCAATGATGATCGTTCTTGCCTGCGGGTAGGTACCATAATCGACCCCGAGAGAGGTAGAGCTGGTTCCATAGGCATTCACTTCCGGGTCAAAGCCGCTGTAATCCGTGAATGTCAACAGGTTTTGGCCACTGCCGAATATCGACATGCTGCTCATACGCAGCGAATTGATCCATCGCTGCGGCAGTGAATATGTAAGTGTCAGGGTTTTTAGCCTCAGATACGATCCATCCTCAACAAAGCGGGTAGAGTTCCGGATATTGGACATATCACTCGTTGCTTTTGGAATATCGGTAACCTGACCCGGTTCGGTCCATCGGTCAAGCACGGCATCAGACTGGTTTTTATGGTCAAACATCCCTTCATAGTCGATGCGCGAGGCATTATAGATGTCATTGCCATGCACCCCCTGGAGGAAGACAAACAACTCAAACCCGCGATACCGGAAGGTGTTGGTCAGACCGTAAATAAAATCCGGCTGGGCGTTTCCAATCACGGTCCGGTCGGCGGCAGTTATAGTACCGGTTCCGGTCAGGTCCCTGTACTGGATCATACCTGTCTCCGGGTCCACTCCGTCCGACACATATCCATAAAACGATCCCAGAGCCATTCCCGGTTCAAGACGAATAACCGTCTGGTTATTAGGATAGATGGTGGCAAAATCATATACCTGATTCAGGCCCAATTCTGTCACTTCATTACGGTTGAAAGAGATATTGAACTCGGTGTCCCACTGAAAACGCCCCCTCAAATTCCGAGTATCCAGGACAAACTCCAGGCCACGGTTTTCCATCTTTCCGTCATTCCGGGTGATGTATTCGGCTGCACCAATCCGGGGTACAACCACATTAAGCAGCAGGTCGTCTGTCTTTTTGATGTAGGCATCGGCGGTAAACATAACACGCCCTCCCATGAGCATGAGATCAACACCGATATTGGTTTGTGTGGTTGTCTCCCATTTCAGGTCGGTATTCTCAAAACTGCTTCGGTACAGAGAAGGACCGGTTGGTGGCTGAGTCTCGGGTCGGCGACTTGTTGAGAACAAGCCATAAGAAGCATAATTACTAATCCCCTCCTGATTGCCTGTTACCCCCCATCCGGCCCGCAATTTTAAATCGTCGATAAAATTCACATTCTGCATGAAAGATTCGCCGGATATGCGCCAGGCAGCAGACAGCGACGGGAAAATACCCCAGCGGTTTTCTTCGGCAAGTTTTGAAGAACCGTCGTAGCGAATCGTCGAAGTAAGAATATACCTGCTTTGATAATTATAACTCACACGGCCAAGATAGGACATAAGTGCCCACTCCGAGCGAGATGTTCCGGCGTTGGTGATTTGATTTGCCACATTCAGTGTGCGGACAGAGGTGTTCTCAGGAAAGTCGCGTACACTGATATAGTTCAAATCCCACATATTGTGCTGCATCGTCATCCCGGCGATACCCTCGATTACGTGGTCTCCCAGATCAATGTTGTAGTTTATGGTATTTTCCAGCAGCCAGTTAAATTCACGGTTTTCATTATCGGTAGCCTGACCGTTTTCCTGGCGTCCAAAAGAGGTTCTCACCGGATCGATATACTGATACCAACTCCATCTGTTGTGATCTATACCAAAATTTGTTTGCCAGGAAAGGTTGGAGTGCAGGTCTACATTACTGACAATATTCCCTGTAAGACGATCACTCCGGTCCCATCCGGCACGTGACATATAAGCCATGGGGTTTTCCCATGAAGGTTGATAAGGGTTGGGCATGTAGCGTTCGGGGTTCTCCTGATCCCAAACCTGCAGGAAAGGCGGGGTATTGATGGCACTTAGAATGGTTCCACCCCGGGCAACACTCATATTATCCTCGGTATCGCGCCGGTCACGCTTGGTAAAAGAGATACTGGTGGCGATATTCATCCAGCTCAGCACCTGGTTATCCAGATTCAACCTGAAGTTGTAACGTTCGTTGGAAGCGGGATTAACAATCCCTTCTTCACTAAGATAACCGGCCGAAAGATAATATTGCATAAACTCGGTGCCGCCTGTAGCCGATAACTGATAGTCCTGATAGGATCCGGTTCCAAACGTTTTGTCCATCCAGTCGGTCGTATGAGTAAAAGTTTCTGGTACCGTTCCAGGGCCGTAGATTTCACCCATCAACTCCCGATACTGACCGGTGTTCAGAGTCTCAATCTGAAATGGGAGGTCCGAAAACCCGAAATTGGTACTCAGATTCACAGTTGCCACTCCATCCCGGCCTCTTTTCGTAGTAATAAGGACCACACCATTAGCTCCCCGGGATCCGTAAATGGCTGCAGAGGAGGCATCTTTAAGGATTTGAAGCGACTCGATATCTCTTGGGTTGAGATTCTGGATATTGGTGGTCGGAACTCCATCCACCACATACAGGGGTTCATTCCCGGCCTGCACCGAAGTGGAACCCCGAACACGGATCGAAAAACCACCACCCGGTTTGCCGGAGGGTTGAATCACCTGCACCCCGGCTGCACGACCCTGAATCGCCTGGGAAACATCACTGATAGGACTGCGCCCAATATCTTCGGTTGAAACTACAGATACAGAGGTACTTAAATCCCGGATACGCTGGGTACCATAACCGACAACCACCACGTCATCCATCCAAAGGACATCCTCCTCCATCGTAATCTCGATTTCATCGCGACCGTCGACAGGGATCTCCCTTGGGACATATCCCACATAGGCAACCAATAAAACAGCATCAGGCGAGGGTACTGTAAGTGAGTATTCTCCACGGATATTGGTAGTGGTACCAGTGGTTCCATCACGAACCGAAACCGTAGCCCCAATAAGGGGTTCACCGGTGGATGAGTCAACAATACGCCCGGTCACGGTATAATCCTGAAGCGACTCGCCTGCACCAAGAGGACCGGTATTTTCATTACCGGTAACGACAATAATATTCCCGTTTATCGAGTAACTGCTTTCGAGACTTGCAAAAAGTTGCTCCAGTACCTCTTCAACATTTTCGCCGTTGTAATTAATATCCACTGGTGACTCGCTTTCAAGGTCGGTGTCACGGTAAAACACACTATAGCCGGTTTGTTCCTCGATCATCTGCAAAACAGCCATGGGTGTCAGCCGGCTTTCCTGAAATGAGAGTTGCGTATTTTGCGCCTGTACGGGTGAAAATGCTCGCAATAGCAAAAGAATCATGACCAACATCAACGCCACCATACCGAATGACATCGATCGGGTTCTACTATGCTTTTGCTTTATGGAGTTATTTTGTGGATTCATATTTTTAATGATTATTTATTGCGTTTTTTGGGCCTGCTATAAATGTGACCATTCAGCACTAAAAAGGTGTGGCATATCAGTAACCATTTCGTCGCTGAAAAGCTTTTTATGGAACCGCTTCCAGTCTATCATGAAATATGCACCTATCTGCCTGTGTAACAATTTCAACCACTACATCTACTGCAATCCGCTATATCTCAACAATTAGAAATCTTCCCCAAACCGCTTAGCGGTCAGGATTCCGGTTGCTCCTCTTTTTCTATGACAATGCGATTATTAGTAATATCGTACGAAAAAGGAGTAGCGGTGCGGACACTTTCCAGGACCTGATAAATATTTTCCCGGTTGCGGAAAATTCCGGAATAACTGGTATCGTCAAACTGATCCCGGTCATAAACAATCTCCACATCAAACCACTTTTCCAGCCTTACGGCCAGCTCATCAAATGTGGCATTTCGAAACACCAGCAAGCCATTACGCCATGCCGTAAATTCAAAGGTACTGGTATCTGAAACTTCCAGAACCTGGTCTCGCTTTTGATAAACCGCTCTTTGGCCTGGTCTCATAACCGAAACCGTTTCCGACACCCCGTTGTCATCGGTACGCAGAAGCTCAACGCTGCCACTAACCAGCACGGTTTCCACATATTCATCCGCTGGATAGGCTCGTACATTGAAGGCGGTCCCCGTCACACGGATATCCTTATGAGATGTGGATATTATCAGGTTTCCAGACCGGTCTTCGGGTGTTTCAATATAAGCTTCCCCCTCCAGTACCAGTTTGGTGTCGCCTTGTGGTGCATGAGCGGCGTACTTCAACTCGGAATCTGAGTTAAGCCAGATTTTTGTTCGATCTTCCAGCACAAAATGAGATCGCTGCCCCATTTCCGTATGTACAGAGACAATAGGCGATTCTGTGGGCCCATTGATTTGCATAAACAGTACGACCGTTGTAATAACGAGTGGCAGAAAAAGAATAGCGGCAGCAGTTCGCAGTAAAAGTAACACCTGTACTTTCTTCAGCGGATGAACCCGGCTTTTCCCGGTTTCGTTAATTCCGGCCTGACTCACGATACGTTGCCATGCGACTTTTTCATCCGGTTGATATCCTTTACTCTCACCACCGGCAACATTCCAGGCCAGCTTGATTTTTTCAAAAAGAGTGCGGTTCGTATCAGACTCGGAAAGCCACTCATTTAAAGTGATCCTTTCCTGATCATCCAATGACTTTTTCAATGCCTTTTGGATCGAATTCCAGGGTATGTGATTGTTTCTGTTCATTCTGCTTTATGTTGATTTCTTACCAGGTTGACACCTTGAAACTGTATCCCCCCAAAAAAATTACTCGACACCCCAAACCACCGTTGCCGCACTTACCGGAGGAATCTCTGTAACCGCTCTCTTTCCATCGCTGTAGATATGGAAAGCAGTAGCCGTTTCTGAGGGATTAAACACAAGCAGTACAGTCCCTCCATCCGGCCGGGTAAATGCTACATTCGGCAGATCATCCAACTCGGTAGAGTAGATACGAACCGAACCCGGGCGTACGAATTTCGAAGCATGGGCGATAAAGTAATAAGCGTCATTACGTGTCACCTGGTCGCCGTCAATTGTAATACCCCCCAGACAAAGAGTGCATCCACCTTCAGTATGAGGTTCCAGGTCGGGGTTGGAAACCATATTCCACTGCAACACATTCCGGCTCCAGTTCCGGGGGGCTCCAATCATCAGGTTTTGCATATGCCAGGGAAAGTTGTCGGAAAATTCACTGTTGGCTCCCACCCACTGTTCCGTGAAATAAAGCTTTTTGTCAGGGTGTTGTTCATGAACCTCACTCATGGACGCGATTTCACCACCATACAGATGGAAAGCAGTACCGTGCACATAGCGGGCGGCTTCCGGATCATCCAGGATCTCCAGAGGGTAGTCGATCCGATCAAGATTGTGGTCGTAGATGATGATCTTTGTATCAATACCATGCTCCTGAAATGCCGGACCCAGATGATTTTTGATAAATTCAGCCTGTTCATCCGCTTTCATCAGCAGGCTGGGGTTGTTACCAGGGTGAAGAGGTTCATTCTGCACCGTGATGGCGTCGATTTGAATGCCCTCCCGGGCCATCTCCTCCACATATCGTACAAAATAAAGCGCATAGGCGTCATAAAACTCAGGCAACAAGCTGCCGCCAATAGAGTTTTGATTGCTTTTCATCCAGGTGGGGGGTGACCATGGAGAACCGAGTATGGGAATCTCGGGAGCCAGTTCAAGAATCTCCTTCAGCATCGGTATCAGATACGCCCGGTCAGGGTCAAGACTAAAATGCTCCATTTCCTGATCGGTTTCTCCTGCCGGCAGATCACTGTATGAGAAGACATACGGATCCAAATCGGAGGCACCGATGCTTACTCTCAAATAACTTACTCCAATACCATCTCCTGCGGTCGTAAACAGTTCACGCAGCAGTTCGGCTCTGGCCTCATCACTCATCTCCGAGAGCCACAAAGCGCTTCCCCCAGTCAGTGTATATCCGAAACCTTCCATTTCCTGGTAAGTCTGGTCCGGATCTATCCTGATTGTTACCGTTGCCTCATGGCTCTGGTCATTATCTTCTGAAACGAATATCAAAGGCTGATTCTGTTTCTCAAAAAGTGCAGACTTGTCAACACTGGTCAGCCATACCTCTGCGCTCATTTCTGTGTTTTGTTGTCCGCACGATAGCGGTATTGAAACTGTAATAAAAAGCAGCGCTATAAAAAAAAGAGCTCTGCAGCTAGGGAGCTGATTCATGGTGTTTGGTTTTATAATACTATAGGAGGATTGAACTTAAGCCTGGTACAATTGGTAATTGAACCAGTAAACAACTAATAGTAGTGACACGAAATAATATCTCTCCCCCCAAAAAAAAACTTCACCCTCAAAACAGATACAGGCAAAACCCCATTGTGCATAAAATCATATTATCAAGTTGAGGGCCGAGATACGCTTTTAGCTTTTTCAATGCAATCGTGATCTGATTTTCAATCGTTTTTTCCGACAACCCGAGTTTTTGAGCAATCTCCCTGTTGGTCATATCCGTATTACGACTCATGTTGAAAATAACACGACATCGCTCGGGTAGTTCACGAATGGCTTCCAATGCCTGACTGTGTAATTTTCGCATCCTTTCATCATCTTCAGCATCCGGTTCCTGAACGGCTTCAAGGGAGTTTTCCAGATGGCTAATTTGATTAATTTTTACCCTGCCAATATCTCTTATATAGTTTAAACAACGATTCCGAACAGAGCGAAACAAATAGCTTTTCACCGAAACAGTGATGATAACTTTTTTTCTGTTTACCCACAGACTGATAAACAATTCCTGAACGATATCTTCTACTACCTGATGATCTCCGACAAAACTGTGGGCATGTCGACACAACGGTGTATACCATTGGTCAAACAATGACCTGAAAGCCGATGCTTGATCATTTTGAATATCTGCCAACAGTTTTTCTGAACTTGTACCAGCCATAGACCATCCACCCACAGGTCAACTTTCCGTCTTCGGCAACCTCTTTACTATTCGTGCCTTATTCCGGAGTAAATAAATTCAGTGTATTGAAGCTTTGAAATCTTTGCGAATACTTATTCCCTTGATCCCGACATTTGATCCCGACATTTATATATTACAAAAAATACAATCGTTCCGGTATCCTCAATTTTATAACTGACCGGGAAGGGCTTTTTCGGATTTCTTTTAGGGGTATAGAATAAAATGGTGTCCCCCTTATTGAACAGGGATAAAAATCCCGATTTTACCCAACAAGAAAATATAAATACATATGAAAAAATTTTACAGTCTTTCATTAACGCTTGCTTTGTGCCTGCTTTTCTCCGGAGCCGCCACAGGTCAAAACCTGTTGCAAGGAGGTGACATGGAGAGCGAGGATTATTGGAATGTGTCCAATCTCAATTCCGATGTCGACGTAACCTATGAATTTGGTTACACTGCAACCACTCCGGAGCATGGTGAGGGTGGAGCACTGATGGTTTCAAGTTCCGTATCGGGAGAGGATGGTGATCAACTTTCCAACATTGTTTTTTACCAGGAAATCACCCTTGAAGGTGGTGAAACTTACCTCTTTGACGGAGCTTTCAAGGATGTTGAGGGATTGGATCAGTTTTGGGCAGAAGTAAGTATCCTGCCGGAACCACCCGAACTTGGTGAAGACTGGGGTGAGCACTTTTCCGGTTTTAACACCTGGGGTGGATGTGGCGATGGTGTTGACGGCACCTTCGTGGAAGATGGTTGTGAAGGAGATAACCTCTATACCGTTGAAGGAGAAGGAGAGCAGACCCTCTATCTCGGAATAAAAGTCGGCAATGGCAGCTGGGACGCGGGTGTCACGCAATCGTTTACCATATTGATCGATGAAGTCAGCCTTACCCTGGCCGACTTGGTTGAGTATAATGTAACTTTTAATGTTAATATGGCTGAAGCAGAAGGTTTTGACGCTGCTAATCATGATGTTTATATTACCGGTGAAGTGAGCGGATGGGCTGAACCAGGGACTGTTCCTGAACATCAGTTGAATCCCCACCAGGACCTGGAAGACACATATACAATTACCCTGACATTGCAGGAAAACTCCTATGAGTACAAGTATTTCTTTGTACCCCATGATGTCGACCAGAGCTGGGATTATGGCGAGTGGGACGGTGACCCAAACCGCTCTATCACCGTTTCCGAAGATATGGAAGTACAGGATATATGGGGCGAACAACCGGAACCTACCAATGTTCGTCAAATCGCAGATACCCCTGGTTCTTTCCAGTTGGAACAAAACTATCCCAACCCCTTTAATCCCTCAACTTCTATTGTGTTCAACTTGCAGGAATCAGCCCATGTCACACTGGAAGTGTTTAACATTCAGGGGCAGCACATAGAAACCCTGGTAAACAGCTCATTGAGTGCCGGTGTACATACCGTCAACTTCAATGCCTCTCAATTGGCAAGTGGCCTGTATTTGTACCGCCTGCAAGCAGGAAGTTTTGTACAGACGCGAAAAATGCAACTGATCAAATAACAGTAAGTACATAAAACCGAAATCTTCTTAAAGAGCGTGTCCTTGTTCCAGGGGATACGCTCTTTTTTTTTGCAGGGAAACGTCTGTCACGGTTTCGGCGAAAGTTAGAGAAACCTCCAATAATCGAACCCTTGAAAGGACGGTTGAAAAACTATGAAATGTACAACAAACTCTGTATTGTAACCAAATCAAATGGTATGCTTAAACTGACAAGTCGGCGGATGAAATACAGATATCGACCAAATTGTCTTCCATCAAATCGCGGATCAAACCAAATTTGTTCGATCAGATTCATTTCCTGAAAAAAAATTGATAGTTTCGTTTAACATGTTCCGATTTATTATATACTCATTCCTGATTTACATTGCCATTTACTATTTGGCACGCAAATCTCCGTGGCTGATCCATTGGATCGGAAAGCTGCCCGGCGATATCAGTGTCAGACAGGATAAGAACAACATACTCTACATACCCTTTAGCTCAATGCTGCTGTTAAGCCTCTCCCTTGCTTTGCTGATTACACTGCTAAAACATATATTCTGAACGGCTTCAAAAAAACCTGATAATCAAATTTAAAAACAATCAATCCGGCAAATTGCTGGAGTGAAAAGACGCACTTAACTCCGTTAAAAGAATGTATCTTCACCACGTTTTAAAAGCGGAAGACGTTGACTGGAATACGCCTGAACCGGTTATGTCGCTTAAGGACGGTGACTCTCCCATCCCGGTTCCCGGGGAAACCGAAGTGCTTTAAGCTCACAAGATTGCAGCCATGTCTCCTGTCTACCTGATACTTTTGACGGCTTCCAGCATCCTGTTGCTGTTCTTTCTGGTGATGTATGTGCGGCTTCAGGCTTTTATTGCACTGCTATTGGTCAGCATACTTGTAGCCATTTTCGGTGGTGTCCCCATTGGTGAAGTCGCTCAGACAATCAATGATGGAATGGGTGGCACGCTTGGTTACATTGCGGTTGTCATTGGAGTAGGAACGATGCTGGGAGAAATTATTCAAGTATCCGGGGGCGCAAGGAAAATCGCCGACACCATTATCCAGACTTTCGGGGAAAAACGTGCACAACCGGCACTTACCCTGATCGGAATCATTGTGGCTATCCCCGTATTCTTTGAAGTTGCACTGATACTTTTCATCCCGCTCGTCTACGACTTAACCAGGCGCTCAGGTAAATCCATTCTGTACTACGGCATTCCGCTTGTTGCAGGAATTGCCGTTGCCCACGCCTTCATTCCTCCGACACCGGGTCCGGTAGCCGTGGCTTCCTTAATCGGTGCCGACCTTGGCTGGGTGATTCTGATTGGTTTGATTGCGGGGATACCGTCCGCCATCGCAGGAGGGATTTTCTTTGGAACCTTCATTGCCGGCAAAATTCACCGGGGTGTACCCGACTACATGACGGTTGATGAACTAATTGATGAGAAGTCTGGCGAACGTCGCCAGCCTACCTTTTTGATGGTAGTCGCCATTATTGCTCTGCCTCTCGTACTGATACTGCTTAACACCACATCGGATGTCATCCTTGCCGATGAAAGCACCCTTCGCCAGTGGATCTCTTTTATCGGCCACCCGTTTACAGCACTGATTCTGGCCGTATTGTTTGCGTTTTACTTTCTTGGCACCCGTCTTGGGTTTACCGCAGAGGAAATTCAGCGTGTTGCCACCAAATCCATGGAGCCTGTAGGTATGATTATACTGGTTACCGGTGCGGGTGGCGTCTTCGGACAGGTGCTGATCACAACCGGTGTCGGTGATGTGCTTGTTGAACTGATCGAAACAACCAACATGCCGGTGATCCTGTTTGGTTTTCTGGTTGCTACGGTTGTCAGGGTATCACAAGGATCGGCAACGGTTTCCATGGTGACGGCTGCGGGGTTGATGGCGCCCATCGTACAGACAGGTGATTTTTCAGCACCACTGATAGGATGTATCACTATCGCTATCGCCTGTGGAGCAACCGTATTGTCCCATGTAAACGATTCCGGGTTCTGGCTGGTCAGTAAACTTATGGGACTCACCGAAAAAGAAACCCTTTACTCCTGGACAATCATGGAGACTATTATAGGAGTTACCGGACTGCTGATCGTTTTGATAATAGGGGCATTTTTATAAATTTGTAATCGTTTTTCCTTACATCCGGAGTTGTTTTTCGACACGTTCTGTTAGAATAAACCCGGTATTACGTCATATGTAACGAAACCTGAGAAAATGGCCAAGCTCAAACTCGATCTCCACGAATTCTATAACAAAGGCGACCAAATTGACCGGGAACTGGAAAATATCATAGATGAAGCTGTTGAAAAGAAAATCAAAACCGTGGAAATCATACCCGGCAAAGGAAGCGGTCAGTTAAAAAAACGGGTGCTGAGGTTTCTGGATCGCCCCGACATTAAATCCCGCTACCATCGGATTGACAAGGACAGCAAAAATCACGGACGTCTCTTCGTCTACTTCAAAAAGTAAGCGGCATTTTAAACCACCGGTCTGAAACATGGATTCCGGAAAAAACGTAGATGCCGAATAAATCGAAGGTTCCGGAAATACGTAAATGTCGGAAAAACGTGATCACACTCAACGATAACCGGTCTACGGCTGCAATGCCCGAACCTCTTCCAGACTGTCTTTGAGCTGTGTGCCGGTAAAGGTGTGGTCGGAAAGTGCACCCGCGAAGTAGTCTTCGTAGGCTTTCATGTCGACAAACCCGTGTCCGCACATGTTGAAGAGAATCGTTTTCTCCCGCCCCTCCTTTTTGGCCTGTTCGGCTTCGCGGATGACCTGCGCCACCGCATGGGTAGCCTCGGGAGCAGCGATGATACCCTCCGACCGCGCGAATTTGATGCCGGCTTCGAAACATTCCAGCTGCTGCAGCGCCACGGCTTCAATGAGGTTGTCCTTGAGCAACTGGCTGCACAGCACACTGGCACCGTGGTAGCGGAGTCCGCCGGCGTGAATGGCGGCCGGCCGGAAATTGTGCCCCAGTGTATACATCGGCAACAGCGGAGTATATCCCGCATTGTCACCGTAATCGTACATAAACTCGCCCTGGGTCAGTTTCGGACAGGATGCCGGTTCTACCGCAATACACCGGGTTTTCCTGCCTTCGGTGATGTTCTTTCCGATGAACGGGAACGCGATGCCGGCAAAATTGGAACCGCCACCCAATGGAGCGATGATGACATCGGGATAGTCGCCGGCCATCTCAAGCTGTTTTTCAGCCTCCTGACCAATTACCGTCTGGTGGAGCAGCACATGATTGAGTACCGATCCAAGTGCATATTTGTGCGTCTCGTCCGCAACAGCCATTTCAATTGCCTCGGAAATTGCGATGCCGAGACTGCCGGGTGAATCGGGATCTTCAGCGAGTATATTACGCCCCGCCTGGGTCCGGTTACTGGGGGATGGATGAACATTCGCCCCAAATGTGTTCATCATGATTTTGCGATACGGTTTCTGATCATAACTGATCCGAACCATATACACTTCACACTCGAGTCCCAGCTGGCCGCAGGCAAAAGCAAGTGCCGTGCCCCATTGTCCGGCTCCGGTTTCGGTCACAATTTTCTTTACCCCCTCCTGCTTGTTGTAATACGCCTGGGGAACAGCGGTGTTTGGCTTGTGGGATCCGCTCGGGCTCACACCCTCATATTTGTAATAGATCTTGACCGGTGCATCCAGCAGTTTCTCGAGTCCGCGTGCACGGTAGAGCGGCGACGGCCGCCAGATGTTGTAGATATCCTGAACTTCGTCGGGAATCTCAATATATTTTTCGGCGGATACCTCCTGCTGAATCAGCCCCATAGGAAAAATCGGGGAGAGATCATCCGGACCGGCCGGCTGCATGGTTTTCGGATTGAGCGGCGGCTGTGGCTTGTTCGGCATATCGGCCACGATATTATACCAGTGGGAAGGTTTTTCCGATTCATTCAATAAAATTTTTCTGTAGCTCATACCGTATTTTCCTCTGTTTTCAATTGCGGGATCCCCCCGTTACCGTTGATCAGCCGGCCACAATCCAAATTCCACATCCGTTTTAAAACCACATGTGATACCGGTTTTGCATTGCAGCCGAACCAGAATAACATATAATTCAATAAAATTCCTCCGATTTTTCCGACTTGTTCCGCTTACGTTATACTATCAGGAATGTCCTTCTCTGATTCTTACATAGCCGGACAAAAGCGGGCGGATAAGAACATCCGGGGAGCATGGATGCATCTCCCGTAAAAAAATCCATATCTTTGGTGATACATACCTTCTCACAAAGCTGCATACAAACCCATATCGAGTCATATCATGAACTGGAGTATCTATCTCGCCGGTGAAATACATTCCGACTGGCGAACCGAACTGATTCAGCAAATCAACGACCGCAACCTGCCCGTACTGTGCACCGGACCGGTAATCGACCACGATGCCAGCGACAACTGCGGTGTGGCTATCCTGGGTGAAGAGGAATCGTCGTTCTGGAAGGACCGGAAAGGCGCAGGTATCAACGCCATCCGGACACGCCGTCTGATGGAACAGGCTGATGTCGTCGTTGTCACATTCGGTGAAAAGTATCGTCAATGGAATGCCGCTTTTGATGCGGGATATGCCGCCGCTCTCGGCAAACCGCTTATCATTGTCCACCCCGAAGAATACGATCACGCTCTGAAAGAGGTCGACCAGTCCGCAAACGCGGTCGCCCGCCACCCCGGTCAGGTTGTTGATATCATGCAATATATCCTCACCGGTCAGTTGCCCTGAGTGTTTCCGCAACTCAGCCAAACACACCTTTCCAAGGGTA